>Ga0315321_10003269_pt1 | contig 12615 bp, 10 predicted proteins | sample M180m21515metaG_FD_203464 | JGI IMG/M metagenome (GOLD analysis project Ga0315321, IMG submission 203464) | Ammonia-oxidizing marine archaeal communities from Monterey Bay, California, United States - M1 80m 21515 | ecosystem: Environmental > Aquatic > Marine > Intertidal zone | place: USA... | reverse complement strand
TCGAAGCGCTCGTTGAGCGCGGCTGACCCAATCTCCGGGCTGAGTACCTGAATGGCCCGAGCCGGCAGGCCGACTGCGGTGGAGATCTGGCTTGCGGCGAAGGCGCTGGGAATCATCGGCTCGCCGTCGATCTCCAGCACGATGCCTGCGGTGCCGGGGTGGGCCTGAATGTGAGCGGGCTCCAGGATGCGGGTGTGGGCGCGGTCGCGGCGATGAACCAGTGCCGTGCGCAGCTCGGGGACGGTGTCGAAGCGCTGGTCTGGTGGGCGCTGCCCCCAACGGGCACCGGACAAACTCGGACAGGCATTCATGGGACCTCCGTACAGGACGTGGAGGATGTAGAAGCCCCGGTCGATTGCCGTCGGACATTTTGTGTCCGGCTCCATGGGTTGTGCCCGTCCGTCTCCCTCGGATCAGTGCATTCGAACCAGCCGAGAACCTGTGGACGCGCCCCGCTTGGTGCCGAGCATCACCGCCCAAAGCGGGGGGGATTGTGTTGTCCGAGCGTCAAGGTTGCCCGGGTGTGGTGCCGTCCGAGCTTGCAGTGGCCCCCGCGCAGTCAGGGAGTCCCCGGGTCTTCACGTAGAAGAGGCTTCCTTGCGCTCGGCGAGCACAGCCACCAGCACTGCACGCACTGCGACCTCATCGAGTCGGCGCAGGTGGTGGAGCAGCTCGGCGGCGCAGTACTGCAGGCCGATGCGGGTGAGATCAGGCAGCGCAAGGGGTGTGGAGATGTCGCCGCGGTACAGGTGACGCAGCAATGTGCGCAGGGCCTCGGTCTTTACGGGTACAAGACCTTGTCCCATGGCGAAGGGATTGCGGGGCATCTAGAACGCTCACGGCAGCGGGGGACATCTGCCTATCGCCCCCCGGGAATGGTGGCCGCGGGTGTCTTGGTGGATGGTCGCTCGCTGTCTCCCACCGGTTCGAGTGACCTGCACGAGACTCCCGGCTCAGGCGGCTTCACCGTTGACGGCGCGAGCGGAGGGAAGGTCGCCAAACCGAAGCCGGAGGGCATGGTCGCGAAAGGCGAACATGTCAAGGAGCTGCCCGCGCACAAAGAGGGCGGTGGCGAGAGTGCCCAGTGGCCCGAGGGGGCTCTTGAAGAGCACTCGGTCGGACAGCTCGGTGCCCTGGCTGCCGTCGGGAAGCTGGACCGAAGCGAAGCTGTGTTCGTGCCACCAGCAGCTAAATGGGCCCCGCCGCTGGATGTCGACAAAGCGCTTGTGGGGCTCCCATGCCGCGATCTCTCCCTCCCAGGGGATCTGGAGGGGACCCAGAGCGACTTGATGTGTAAAGCGCACGCCCTCGCTCATCGCAGGGAGGTCAGGATCGAGGGTGAGTCCAGAGTCGGCGGGTGACAGTGCGGCGAGGTTGCGCGCGTCCTTGAAGAAGTCCCAGACCTCGTCGATAGGGGCAGGGACTTGCCGCTTGCTCACGAGCTCGTTGGAGGGAGGGTGGGCACGAAGCCAGTCGAGGCCGGCGTCGACATCCGGAATACCGGAGAACGACCGAACCTCGGCAGCGTCGGTTGACGTGACATCTTCAAGTGCTTGGTCGAGGTCGGTGAATGCGTGGCGGAAGCCGAAAGCCGCAAGCTTCGCGGGGGCCACGTACTGACCTTCGAGAAGGGCCGTCGCTGCCTCTCCAAGCAGCGTGCGCATGGCGAAGGCTGGGGCTGGAGTGATGGCCGGCATGCCCACTGCGCGACCGATTGCCTGGGCGAAGTCCCGCTGTGCAGCCGACGTGGGACCCACCATGTTGACGGGGCCCGACAGCGTGGGCGTGTTTAGGGCGAGTACGATGGCTTCGACCAAGTCGTGGAGATGAATCCACGCAATGCCCTGGGTGCCGCTGCCGAGGGGGCCTCCCAGGCCGAGGCGGGTGAGGGGAAGGAGAGGTCCGAGGGCGCCACCACCGCGCGCGAGCACGATTCCAATTCGTCCCCAAACCACCCGCACACCGGCTTCCTGTGCCGGTCGAAATGCCGCCTCCCAGTCCTGGCAGAGGTCCGCGAGAAAGCCCTTGCCCGCGGGGGCCTCTTCGGAGACCGGCGTGGTGCTCGTGTGGCCGTAGAAGCCCACTGCACTGGCGGCCACGACTGTTGTGGGGCGGTGCGTTGCGCCGAGGATGGCTTCGACCAGGCGGTGGTTCAGGTCGACCCGGCTCGAACGAAGTGCAGCCTTGCGTCTTCCGGTCCAGCGGCCGGGCAGCACGGGCTCGCCGGCGAGGGCCACGACTGCATCGCAGCCATCTACAGCCTGTGCAAGTGCTGCTTGGTCGCCAGATGCCGCTTCTGCTTCTCCCCCAAGGCGCTGGGCCACCCGTCTTTCAGACCGGCTCCAGGCTACGACGGTGTGTCCCTCGCGACGGAGCCGCAGGGTCAACGCCCGGCCAACGAGTCCGGTTGCACCGGTGATGAAGACGCGCATGGTAGCTCCGCATGGGTTGGTGATGGGTTTGTATACCCTTTGCGTCGGGTGGGGGCCACCTCAATGTGTCGGGTCTCAGAGACCACATGTGATGGGTTCGTCGAGCGTACAGCCCGGTCTCGTACAGCCTGGTCGCTGTGAGCGTGGGCCCCCGGCCGCCTGCGCCGACAAAGCCGTTGCCGTGCGCTATGTTCCGTATATCTGGAGCAGGAGACCCCGGTATGCGTCGAGTGGCTATCTGTTTGGTCGCGCTGGCTCTGTCGGCATGCGAGGAGTCCGAAAAGCCCGACGAAGTGCTTGAAGAAGAGGTGGTTGACCTCGACGCAGACGGCTCACCGGCCGACGTCGACTGCGACGACACCGACGCCACGGTCCACCCAGACGCCCGCGAGGTCTGCGATGGCGTGGACAACAACTGCAATGGCCGGGCGGACGATGCCGACCCTCAACTCGACGCCAGCACGGCCACCACCTTCTACGAAGACTCGGACGGCGATGGCTACGGTGTGGCAACCCAGACCGTGCAAGCGTGCGTCGCTCCGGCGGGCTTTTCCGGGGCGAACACCGACTGTCTCGACACCGACCCGAACGTCTCCCCCGCAGGCTTGGAAGTCTGCAATGGCATCGACGACGACTGCGATGACTGGGTAGACGACGACGACGACTCGCTCGATTCCTCCACGGGGATGGAAGTCTATGTGGATGCCGACGGCGACGGCCATGGCGACGCCGAGCGGACCGTCTGGGTGTGTGAGGTGGGCGATGGCACTGCGTCGGTTGCCGATGACTGCGACGACACCTCGGCCGAGCGAGCCCCTGACCTCCCCGAGATCTGCGGCGACGGAATCGACAACGACTGCAGCGGCGACGACAAGGGCTGTGGCCTGCACTTCCGGGGCAGCACCACCGATGCCGAAGTGACCTTCGCCACCGGCACACAGGTGGGCCTGGGCTTGGGCGAGAGCCTGCTCATTCACGACCAGAACGGCGATGGAACCGATGACCTCGTGGTCTTTGCTGCTGGATTGTTGAGTGGCGCGTCGGGCGAGCGCGACGGCTACCGCTACGTGGCCCACGGCCCCTTCAGCCCCGGTGCGGTGGACATCGATGCCAGTGCGGCCGACGACCAGGTCTGGATCTCCGACGACCTCTCGCGAGCTTCTTCCGCCGCCAACGTGGGCGACCTCGACGGCGATGGCAGGGACGACCTCGTGTACTCCAGTGACGACACCCTCTTCTTCGAGAGCGGTGGCGGCGGTCCCCGGGTCGAGCTCCCGATGAGCTGGCCTCAGACCATCCACCCGGTCGGCGACCTCGACGGCGACGGGGCGGCGGAGGTCCTTGTCGGCCATCCGCGGTGGTCCACCGACGGCCTGGGTCAGGGGTCGCTGACGCTGGTACACGGTTCTTCCACTGTGTTTGCCGACCTCGCCGACCCTGACACACGCTTCGAGGACCGTCCCCAGATACTCAGCACGGGCTACAGCCTCGACTGGTCGGTGCAGCTGGTCTCCGCGGCCGACTCCGTGATCGACCTCGACTATGATGCCGATGGCTTGCGCGACCTCGTGGTGGGCGCCACGGGACAGGGCACTGCAGCAGTCAGTGCACTCACCCTTGTGCGAGATGCCGCGTCCCTGACCGCTGTGTCACAGCTGCAGTACGACGCCCTCAGCGATGAGTACTGGACCGGCTACGACGACTACAGCTACTTCGAGTCGGAACTGGCCACCGGCGATCTGAACAACGATGGCTACGACGACTTGGTCGCGACCGAGACCTTCGTGGGGGGCGCCGTCTACGTGATGTTTGGCCAGACCGCGTCGGTGTCTTCGGGGGCGGCCTGGAACCTCCGCGATGTCTTGCTCACTGGCTCGGAGGCCGGCGGTGAGGGCGAGCTGGGGCGCCGCGTCACGGTGGCGGACCTCGATGGCGACGGCGTGGTCGATCTGCTCGCCACCGACCCGGTCGCTCCCACCAGCTTGTCCGATGGCATGTTTGGCTTCCTGTCTCTCGATACGGCCGCCACCATGGGCCATACCGACGCAGACGTGCGCATCTACAGCGCCGCCATCACCGGCCAGTGCTCCGCGGCCCGCCCACTCTGGGCCGACCTCTCCGGAGACGGCATCGCCGATCTGACGGTGGGCTGCGTGGCCGAGCCCCTTGGGGGCCAAGCCCACATCTTTTTCGGAGAGGGTGGCTGACCAATGCCCACCCCGGGCTGCGGCCGTGAAGTCGCTCTAGAATCAGTCGAAGCGATGCAGCCCCAAGAAGTCGATGGGCAGGTCGCTGCAACCGTCGAGACTCAGGTCGGCCAGCGCCCGGCCCAGTGCGGGCGAGAGCTTGAAGCCGTGTCCTGAAAGCCCGGCCACAACGGCGACCTCGGGCGCATGGGGCAGCCGGTCCACCACAAAGTGTTCGTCGGGAGACAGGGTGTAGAGGCACACCGAAGCGTCTCGAATGGTGCCCTGAAGCCCTGGAGCGAGCTCGTCGAGCCCCTGCTTCACTGCCGCGAGGTCTTCGGAGGAGATCAATCGGTCGACTGCGTCGGGTGCGGTGACGTGCTCGGATCCGTGGACGGCCACCTTTGCCAGAGGCTCCGCTTGGCAAAGCGGGTCGGCGGGGATGCCGTACAGGTGACGGTCCCCCGGTCGGTCCCACAGCCAACATGGCAGCCGAGACGCCGCAGCCAGCGCGGGCTCGGTGGGGCGCACCCAAGTCTGTACTTGACGGGTCACCGTGAGCAGGGAGGCGAGGCTTGGCAGCAGGCCGGCGGTCCAGGCGCCTGCGGCGACTGCCAGTCGCCGGGTGGCCACCACGCGGTTGTCGGTGAGCTGAAGCTCGAGGAGGTTTGGGGCCTTGCGGCGCCAGGTGCGCACGCCCACGCCATGCCAGCGGGGCGCGGACGCCAGCTGCAAGGCGGTTGCGATGGCCTGCTCGACCCTCACGAAGCCCGCATCGGGCTCGAAGACCGCCTCGGTGTCGGACCGGGCCTTGAACTGGGGATAGGCGGCCTGAAGCTCCGAGGGGCCGAGCGCGCGCACCTCCAGGTTGTGCAGCCGGGCGGCCTCCTGCGAGCCGACCACGGCCGGCGAGCCCCGAGGTCCCATCACCAGTACGCCAGCCCGGTGAAGAAGCGGGACTCCGCTGGACTGCTCCCACCGCTCAAAGGTGGCGGTAGCTTGGCGCAAGAGGGGTACGTAGTCTGGGTGCTCGAAGTACGCGTGGCGGAACACCCGGGTGTGGCCATGGCTGCTGCCTTGGGCGTGGCACGGGGGCCGGGGGTCGAGTCCCAGGACCCGAGCTCCTCTTTGGGACAGTTCCCACATGGTCGCAGAGCCAACGGCTCCGAGGCCGACAACGACCACGTCGAGTGGCTCGGACGCGTCTAGCGCCGCTCGTGTCATGCGCGCCTCCATTCACGCCGCTCATTGTACGGGATGGTGGCGCGATGGTCGTACTAAAGTCGCTCTCTCGTCATCATCGGTGGGGCGATAGACCCACCACACAAGAGATGGCTAAATAAACAAGCGACCATGGTCTGTGGAGCGAAGGGAGGAGTTCCCTTGGGCGGATGAATGGAGCCTTAAGTGTGGCAATACTTTGATGTACGCGACGCGAAGCAAGATGGAAAAGCAGTCCTACTGTGTGCGGGTGAGCCGAATGAGCTCGATCCCGTCGGATACCGCAGTGTGTATGGCGTATTTACCGCTCCCCAAGCGAGCGGCAATCACGCCTTCCTCTGCCTCAATGTCTTGGGGGTCGGCAGCTCCTGGATAAGCCGAGTCAAAGATGAACAGGCGCCCGTCTTCCAGGCTGAGCGGCTCCCCCCATGAGGTCCATTCTTGGACTCCTGCCACCATTGTCTGGGCCACATCATCCGTGAGGGGATCTTCATCGTAGTTTCGAATGATCACGCCACCGCTGGGCGTTGCAAGGAAAGCAGTGAGCAGCTCGAGATCTAGCGCCAGCGCACGTCCCACACCGACCTTAACAATTCCGATCGCTCCATAGTCGAGATTTGTGTGGTTCTCCGCTGCACAAGCTCGGTCATAATCGCCATTGTCAACCCCGCCCCAGCTGAATGCCAGCTCAGCGGGAATCGCGAGGACAGGGCCGCCTGCAGAACAAGCTTCAGGTAGATTCACTGCTCGCCTCCTTCGCCTCAAAGGTCTATACATTGTGCTGGTGATTGGGCTGTATCGGTACCATACCCGAATGATGTCATTCGTCCGACCCCAGCCGCCGCACCACCATCAGCTCCACTGCCCGGGCCGACAGGCCGCTCCACGCACCACTCTCACTGGCCGCAGACAGATCGGAGAAGGCCCACCGAGCCCGCACCAGTGACCGGCTCCCCAGCTGTAGGCTGCCGTGCAGGGCGCCGGCCAGCAGCTCGGAGGCGAGTCCGTCGGCGCGCTTCTGGGCAAAGCCGAGGTCGAGCCCCGCCCACACGGGGCCTCCCACCCGTGCCGCTGCCGTGGCGCCCGTTCCGTACACCCACACCTGCGCGCCGGGCGAGGCCGACGACCGCACCTGTCCGAACAGCTGCAGGTTGTCGGTGGTCCAGCGCATGGGAAGCAGGACCTCCACCCCGGTGTGCTCGCCCGGCTCCGTGGGCATCCACGCCCCGAGCTGGACGGCGAGTCGGTTCGGGACGAGGCCCAGCCGCCCGTAGAGCCGGGCGCGCTCCAGAGGGTCGAGGGGCCGCAGACCGAGGCCCAGGTCGACTCCGGCTTCCACGCGGTCGGTGATCCCGATTCCACCGCCGATCGGCAGCACAGCGGACTCACCGAGGCGCAACGTCCCTCCGAGTGACATGCCCCCGTAGAACTGTGGGGACGCCACCGCTGCCAGGATGGGCCGAACCGCTGTGGACTCAAAGGAGGCGACGAGGTCGGCTGGTCGAGTGTCCTGGGCATGGGCCACCGAGGTCGCCACCAAGTACATCAGAGCTGAGATGGCCATGCGCTTGCCTCCTGCACTCTTCCATTGTGGACCGTCAGCGCTCAGTCGGCCACCCGGCCCAAGGGCAAGCCGCTGTCGGCCCATCGCGGCAGAACGCTTGGATGAGTCGCTTGACTCAGGGTATCTCGAAGACCAGCACCATCGTCTTGTTGCGTCGACGCAGCTCGACCTCGACCGTCGACATGCCTTCTATCGACTCGTACAGGTGCATTACTTGGGACATCGATGTCAGTGAAGTGCCACTCACAGTGGTGACCACATCGCCGTTCAGGAAGCCCATGCTCGACCACAGCGAGTCGCGGCGAAGGGCAAGCATACGGTATCCGGCGACAGCTCCCTCGGCGTTCTTCCATGGCGTGCACCGAAGCGAGGCGGCGAGCTCACTGGGATTCTTGAGCATCGCCATCTCGTCGGCCGACAAGCGATAGCCGCGCTCGGTGCGGGAGCCCTGCGTGTGGATGTGGGCTTGCGCTCTCGTCCAACCATCTGGGCACGACAGAGCAGCCCCTTGCAGTTGCACGGCGCCCATGGCCGACTGATCTCCTTGGCCAGGCATGGTGGTTCGGTCGGAGCAGATGGTGTCGTAGAGCGCTTGGACCGTGAGCAGACCGTCTGGGTCGTCGGGAAGTCGGTCGAGGCGGCTGTGTCTGGACAGTCCGAGCAGGGTCAGCTCCTGGCGTCCCTGAAGCAGGGTGACAGTGCCTTCTCCCACGCTAAAGCCATCTATCTTGGAGTTGTCCAGCAGCGGGACCAGCAGCGAGCGGGGCACCACTCGCACGCCATCTTCCCACCGGACACCCATGCGATGTGCCGCTTCGCTTGCGTTGGGCTTGACCGACAAGGGAAGGGGAGAAGGGGGCTTCACGGGCGCCCCCTCGAGCTTGAGGGTGAGGGTCTGGGGTTGACCCTGCTCGGTGAAGGTGAACGAGACGGAGTCGGCCACGTAGAAGCCTCGGAGCCAGTTCTTCACGTCGTCGTCGGTGGTGGGCTCCTTGCCGTCGAGTGCCGTAGGACGCAGGCTCCGCAGTCCGAAGATCTTCTGGAGGTCTCGGTGGCCTATTTTGTACCCGTTCCACTCTCCGTCCTCGCCCCTGTAGGGGTGAAGGTCAAGCGGTTGCTGGAAGAGCCTTAGGACCTCTTGGCGGTCTACGGTGGCGATACCGTCGACCCAGGTCGCGGTGGGTGTGACGCTACTGGAGCGTGTCCTGCGCTGCTTCCCGGGCCACTCCGCGGGCAGCACCACGGCCGGCCCCTGGATCTCGAGGGTCAGTGGCTCGACCTCGGTGTCTGCGAAGGTCAGGACCACCCGGTCCGCCTCAAGTAGCGCGCGGCGAGCCTTGGTCCACCCTTCCACGCTGTGGATGGGCTGTCCCTGAACACTGGCCAGCTCGCCCTTGGGAAGCTGCAGCAACCGCCAGAGATCATACGGGAACAGGTCGAGGGTCGACGCGGGCCGTCCTTGCCGCACCGAAGTGGGGCTGGGCTTGTCCAGCTCGGCGAGCTCGGCGAGCTCGGACAGTGCGCTCCGATTCACCTTGCGTACATGGTCATGGATCTCAACTCCGGCCCGAAGCTGTTTTTCATCGAGTGAGAGCAAGAGCCTCAGGGTGCAATCGTCGGGGAGGGTGACAGGCGGTCCGTGCCAGATGAGGGTGGTGTCGTGCGCCTGGCCGTTGCGGATGTGCGTGAAGGTCGTCTGGCTGACGGTAGCCAGATGGCTGGACAGAGTCTCGACCTGCTCGTCCTGCGTGAGTGGGACTCCGTCGATGTGAGTGAGGATGGTGTTCAGACCGAGCAGCTTGAGCAGCCCACTGTGGGTGGTGTAGCCGAGCAGAGCACCGTCGACGCTTCGGTAGGGTCGGGCGGTAGCCATGCTCGCGCAGTGGTGTACCAGGGCCCCTCTGGGCACTTGTACGACGCCCTCGTCCTGGGACAAGCCCACTTCGCGCCACCCTCCGGGTCGGTCAGCGGCAGACCGGTCACTGTCGCCGCTGTCCGCGAAGGGGATGGGAGCTCCGTCGATATGGAGTGTGTACGACAAGGATGCGCCCTCACGCTTCACCGAGAATGTGACCTCATCTGCCGTGAGCAGCGCATGTCGAATGTCGGACAGTCCCAGGGGGTACTTCATCTGCTGGCCATCGAACTCCTGGATTAGGTCGCCGGCCTGCAGTCCCAGGAGTGGTGCGAGCACGTCGTGGTCGGTGACGAACTGACCGTCGCTTTGGAGCCGGAACTGCAGGAAGCTGATGGGCTGGTGCTGTAGCCAGGCCAGCTGGCTGCGCTCCACCACAAAGCCATCTTCGGTACGTTGAAGGATGCCCAGCTCTAGCGGCGAGCCAGGGAGCTCGACAGAGAACTTCACGCTCGGAGGGACCGGCTGCGGAGGGCCGGACAGAAGAAGCTGAGTGGTACGCTCCTCACCGTCGACTCGTGTGGTGACGGAGAACTCTCCCGCGCTGAAGAGCTCTCGCTTGGCGCTCTGCAGCGCGGTGCTAGAGTCGAGTGGTCGGCCGTTGGCGCGCACCCAGACCTCCCCCGTGCGCAGTCCCAGCTCGTGGAAGAAGCCGGATGGATCTCCGGTAAGCGTGAAGCCCTCCAGGCCGCCTTCAGGGCCGCCTGTGGCCTCGAAGCGTGTGGGCGACCCGGAGACCGCAAGCTGGGTGAGTGCCGCGCGGGGCAGGGTGTGATCGCCACTGGCGTTGCCGCTTGGGTCCTTGGGACAGGCCGTCAGCAGAAGCAGTATGCTCACGGGAAGATGGCGCATTGGAGACTTCCAGTAGGAATGGACTGACACACCATATTCTGCCTCATTGAGACTCAAGGGGGGCCGGCTCATCCGCATCGTGTACACAGGGCGCATGGGCTAGCTGGGGCAGTCGTCTGTCGGCCGACGAAATCGACACGAAAGCAGCCGGGCTTGGCAGGCAGGGGCCGGTCACTTATTGTTCGGGGGTCGGTCCGAACCAGCTCGGGTCGGAACTAGGAGCTCCGCATGGGCAACCCCGCTGCACGCGTCTTGGACAAGGCTCAGGGCACTCCACACTGCCACTCGGTCCATCCCTGGAGCCCGGTGCCCCACCCGGTCGTCGGCCCCATTACTGCCGGCTCTCCCGATGTCACCATTGAGGGCATGAAAGCGGCGCGTATCGGCGATTCCGGTGCCCACAGCGACTCGGTATGCTGCGGTCCAAACACCTACATCATCACCGGTGGATCGAGCTCTGTGTTCACCAACGCGATCCCACAGGCCCGGCTTACCGACTCCACCCTGCACTGCGGGATGGCGTCGGGCAAGATCATCACGGGGGCTGGAACGGTCATCGTGGGCTGAGCTGTGAATCTATTCCTCGGCCGAGGCTGCAACGAGTCCTGTCGGTTCTGCTATGCAGGCGACTTTTTCGACACGGCCCGCAAGGCTCCGAGAGCCCAGCGGGGTGCCGTCCTCGAACACCTACGCTCCTACGCAAAGCTCGTGGCAGCAGCCCCCCCACTGCCCCTGTGGTCCGACGACCTCGATGAGCTGACCACGACGCTCTTTGCGTCCCGTGCCGTCAACCTGCTGGGCGGCGAGCCCACGCTTCACCCCGACTTTGTCGATGTGGTCAATGAAGTGGCCGCTCTCGGTCTGGGGCCGGTGGTGTTCACGAACGCCTCCAAGCCGGAGCGCATCAAGGAAGTGGCAGACAAGCTGTGGTCCATCACGGTGAACGGCCACTTCGCCCACCGCGCGCCGAACCTGCCCTTCGATATTCGCCGGGTGTTCGCCAACCTGCCCATTCGGCCCGGCGATGATGTGGTCGCTGCGCTCGATAAGATTCACACCGCCGGTATTCGGGCCGTGTTCCTCGCATTTGCCACCCCGGTCGGTGGTGCGGACCCTCACTGCTTCACACCTGAAGACCTCCCTGCGATGCAAGCCGTTCACGCCGAGGCGTTGGCGTACTGCGAGGCCAACGGCATCCACCTCGGCTACGACTGCTCATTCCCATTGTGCGTCGATGAGCGCGTGAAGCAGACCAAGTGCACCAGCGTGCCGGTGATGGATGAGCAGGGCTTCATGACCATCTGCGGCGGCGAATACGCCTACGGGCCCGGCAAGCGACACGTCACCACCTTCGAGAGCCTCGACGACCTCCACCGATACACGCTGAGCATCATCGATGGCCTGCGCACACTGCCCAGCCGCTTCGACGTCTGCAATGAGTGCCCGGAATTCAATGTCCGCTGCCACGGCATGTGCCTCGCATACCGCGACTCGTCCGCAGTGAAGCGAGCCCCTGCGCTGCCGGCTGTTGCCCGGTCCTGACACCATCTTGGACCTCTGACTTCAGCGCTGTTCAACGGAGTCTCTACCGCGACTCTCCTCTCCACACCGCTTGTGACCTGTTGTGTGGCTTGAGCCCTTCGATATGCGCGACACCCTTCGATATGCGCGACAGACGGGCTGCTAAAATCACTCAGCGCGGCCGATCAAGCGCAGAGCCACGTCGATGTCGGTGTAGACACCCAGGAGACCAGTGCCTCGGTTCGCGCCCTGACCCAGCCACACGCCCGCCCCCGCAGCTCCGCGGGGAAAGACCACACCGGGGTTGCCCTGCAAGGTGGAGTTCAGTGGGACCCCCCCGCTGATGCTTCCGCCGAGCTTCATGAGCTGGTGGTCTTCCATCCGCATCCATCCGGCGACCAGCGCGGTCTTTGGGGTGTACTTTCGGTTGGGGTACATGCCTCGGAACCAGTGCGTCGTGAGGTCGACCCCAAGCTGGTCGGGTCCATTGCCCCACAGTCCGGCCCAGGCTGTGATGCTGTGGGCACGGTCATTGAGCGGCTGCAGCTGCGGCTCCCCAAGCCACGGTGGGTCGCCCCGGACCGTTCGGAAGTGCACTGGGTGAACGCCCAGCTCGATGGCCGGTCCGCAGTGGACGCCGCGACTCGACAGAGTTCCGCGCAGCGAGAGACCGATCCAGCCCAGATCATTGTAGACGGTTTGTCCGGCTGAGATCGCGTGGCTGGGGCGTGCGGCCATTCCAGCGAGCAAGACCAGCGGGAGGAGCGGGAGGAGCAGAGCGCTGAGCGAGCGCCCCCGGCTCGACCCTTGGGACATCGCCCACCTAAGGCGGACTGACAGGCGGGCCCGGACTGTTGAAGCGATGTGGCTCATGATTTCCCGTGGTCGATATTGCCCTACAGCACACAAATGTGACGGTCGTTC
>Ga0315321_10003266_pt1 | contig 12623 bp, 13 predicted proteins | sample M180m21515metaG_FD_203464 | JGI IMG/M metagenome (GOLD analysis project Ga0315321, IMG submission 203464) | Ammonia-oxidizing marine archaeal communities from Monterey Bay, California, United States - M1 80m 21515 | ecosystem: Environmental > Aquatic > Marine > Intertidal zone | place: USA... | reverse complement strand
ATGCTCGACAAGTTTCAGACCGAGCGACCTCACTCACCAGTTTCGGCAGTGAAAGCCCAAGCACATCTTCAGCAGCCCTGTAATAGCTGTCATCACGACAATTGCCTTGCAGGACAAACGCTGCGGGCGTTTCGGCAATAGCGATAGTCGTGCCTTCGCGGGTCATCGGCAGATCTCTGCCTTTGTCGCCAAAAGGGGACCAATCTGTGGCGGTTTCAGCCATGCATCCGCTTTCCTTTGACGTCATAGAAAACTGGATCCCGCACCAGCACAGGATGAGCCTGACCCAGACTCCAGGCCCATAAACGCTCACCGTGCCGTTCTGCGCCATCCTTGACGAGCGCCATTGCAATGCCACGCCCCATGGCCTCACTCCAATAGCTTGAGGTCACATGGCCTAGCATCGGCGTGGGCGGCGGCGCATTGGGGTCAGCAATGATCTGTGCGCCTTCATCCAACACAACAGATGCATCTTCAGGCTCAAGTCCAACAAGTTGCTTGCGGCCCTTAGCAATGAGCGCGGGCCTAGCCAATCCGCGCTTGCCGATGAAATCTGCTTTCTTCGCGGAAACAATCCAGCCCATGCCGAGATCGTGCGGCGTCACTGTGCCGTCCGTCTCATGGCCAACGACGATGAAGCCCTTTTCTGCACGGAGCACATGCATCGCTTCCGTACCGTAAGGCACTGCGCCTGCAGCCGTTACAAAATCCCAAAGCGCTTGGCCCTGACGCCAAGGCACATTGATTTCAAAACCCATCTCACCAGAAAAACTAACCCGGTATATCCGCGCCTGCCCGGTTGAAACTTCGGCATCTATCCAAGCGAGATGTGGCAGCGCCTCATTCGATAAATCAGCCTCTGGCGCCAGTTGAGACACAATCCGCCGTGCATCTAGCCCTGCCACTGCAACGCCAGCCCATTGTTCAGTAACGGACGTTAGCCGAACACGAAGGTGCGGCCACTCCGTCTGCAGCCAATCTTCCAGCCAGTCCATGACTGCAGCTGCGTTCCCCGACGTAGTTGTGAGTTGGTAGTGATCCGCCGTTATCCGGGCGACGACACCATCATCAAACACCATCCCGTCATCTTTCAGCATCAAGCCATAACGGCAGCGACCGGGCTTAAGCGTATCCATGCGGTTGGTATAAATGCGGTTCATGAACTCCGCAGCATCCGGCCCTTGCACATCAATCTTGCCGAGGGTCGAGACATCCAAAGCCCCAGCGCTAGTCCTAACCGCAGCGCATTCCCGCGCCACAGCATTTTGCATGCTCTCGCTTGGACGCGGGTAGTAGCGCGCGCGCTTCCATTGGCCGACATCCTCAAACACAGCGCCGAGCGCTTCCTGCCGTGCATGGGTCGGTGTTTTACGGACAAGGTCAAACAATGGCCCGACGCGCCTGCCGCCAAGGGCACCAAACGGCACTGGCGTCACCGGCGGGCGAAGGCCTGATACACCAACATCGCCAATTGTCCGCCCTGTCGCAGCGGCGACGACGGCAGCCGTTGCGACTTGCGCCGTTCGCCCTTGGTCCGTCGCCATGCCAGCAGTGGTGTAGCGCTTAGCGTGTTCGACGGCGGTAAAGCCTTCGCGGGCGGCCAATTCTAGATCAGCAACCGTCACATCATGCTGCATATCAACAAAGGCCCGCTTACGGGCGTTGCCATTGGTCATTGCCGCAATAGGAATGCCTTGGCCTTCCGGCGGGCCAGCGAAGTCTTGCACGGGCAGGATTGATCCTACTTCGACGCCCGCAGCGTCCGCCCCCCTGGCGTTGCCATCGGCTAAAGCTGATGAGGCGGTGAAATTCCCGGCAGCCGCACCGGCGATCAGAATGCCATCCTGTCCACCGCCATCAGCGAGGAAGCAACCGAGCGTCTCATCCCAGCGTTGCCGCCCGCTAGTCATCACATGCAATTGCAATGCGGGCGTCCACCCGCCGGATGTCGCCATGATGTCCGCTGACACACGGCGGCGCTGGGCCATATCTGGGGCACCACCCCGAACGGGTGCAATATCAACACTGAGCAAACGCCCGCGGGACGCCTCTACGCCCGTCACCGTTTCATCAATGGCAACCCGAGCGGCAACGTGGATGTCCGCGTCTGCAAACGCAGCTTCCAGACCATCCGTCCCCCGGTGATTGGCGAAGATAACGGCCCTGTCGCCGGGTTTCACGGCATAGCGGGTAATAGCAGATTCCATGGCGCCCGCCAGCATGACGCCGGGGCGATCATTGCCTGGGAACACCATCGGGCGCTCCATAGCGCCTGTCGCCAGAACAATCTTGCGCGCCCGGATATGCCAGATTCGGCCAGCCGTCTTGCCATCTGCCGGTACTTCGACAGCAGCGAGATAGCCTTGGTCATAAAGCCCGAATGCCGTTGTGCGCAGCAGCGCATAGGCCCCAGGATTGGACGCGACGGCAGCAAACGTATCACTGGCCCAAGCATCTGCCGGACGACCATCGATCATCGGCTGGCGCGCAGCGCTAAGTGTTCGCCCACCGGGAACGGTGTCACGCTCGACAATGGCGACCGAAGCCCCGCCCCGTGCCGCTGTATCCGCCGCTGCAAGGCCTGCTAGGCCTGCCCCGACAACAGTGACGTCGACGTAGATATTCATGTGCTCATAAGCGTCCGGATCGATCCCATCCGGTGCAGTGCCTTGCCCGGCCATTCGGCGCAGCACAGGCTCCCAAAGCCCATTCCAGGCGTCGCGTCCGCCAAGCAGTGCGCGCGGCAGGCCCGGGCCCATGAATGTTTTATAATAGAAGCCAGCGGCAAGCGGCGCAGGCCATGTACCGAGGATTGCGGCTAAATCAAACTGTGGGGATGGCCACCCCCTGGTGGGCCAAGCTTCCAGCCCGGACGTCAGCGGAACTTCACTGGCGATCCTGTTTGGCTGGCCATTCCGACCCCGCCCAATATTGAGAACCGCATTCGGCTCCTCAATTCCAAGTGATAGCAATCCACGCGGTCGGTGCCGCTTAAAAGACCGCCCTATGACATCAACACCGTTGGCGAGCAAAGCAGACGCGACCGTATCTCCAGCAAAGCCGCTATAGGCGCGCCGACCGAACTTAAACGAAAGGGGCCGAGACCGGTCGATCCGCCCACCAGTAGAAAGCCGCCGGTTCTTCACGAGCCAGACGCCTCAGGGAACGCGGGCTTGGACGCGCCCATGGGATAGGAGTCCCCGACGATGTTGGTGGCCGTATTACGGGTCAAGTTGAACCAGCGCCCGCATCCAGCGCCGTGGCGCCAACGTTCTCGCGTCCAGCCTTTGGTATTCTCGCGGAGGAACAACAGCTCCGCCCACGCTGCATCATCAGCAGTGCCCGGATCAGGACGCTTCAGGTGTGCTTCGCCGCCAAACGAGAATTCCGTTTCAGGGCGGTCACCGCAGTATGGGCAAGGGATCAACAACATTGCGGGATCATATCATCCAGTCAGACGCTGTAGTAGTCACGATACCACGCGACAAAACGTGCGACGCCATCATCCAGTGAAGTTTCAGGCGAGCCCCCTGTCCAGGCAGCAAGGGCCAATGCATCGGCATGGGTATCCAGCGCCTCTCCAGGGTGCATAGGCACATTCCGCGTGATTGCCTTTTTGCCGATGGCACGCTCAAATGCGGCGACATATGTGGCGAGATCGACGGGTCGCCCGGAGCCAATGTTGAAAATCCGGTAAGGTGCTGCACCGCTCGTGCCCGATGATGGCGCGTCTGCCCATGCCGCATCCACCTGAGGGAGCTTGTCATAAGCAGCCAGCACCCCAGCAACGATGTCATCCACAAAGGTAAAGTCCCGCGTCATCTGGCCGTTGTTATGTAGGTCAATCGGCGCGCCCGCGATGATCGCCTTAGCGAAACGGAAGAAGCTCATATCAGGCCGGCCCCACGGGCCGTAGACCGTAAAAAACCGCAGCCCCGTCACTGGCAGACCATTAATATGGGAGAGCGCGTGCGCCATCGCTTCATTAGACTTTTTCGTAGCCGCATACAGGCTGAGAGGATGGTTCGCCGCCATGGCTTCTGTTGAGGGCCGCTCCGGACCAGGGCCATATACGGAACTTGTAGAAGCGAATACGAAATGGCCTACCTTGCGCGCAACCGCGAAGGCGGCAGTGTTATAAAAACCGACGAGATTGCTCGGGATAAACTCTTCCGGGTGCTCATAACTGTGCCGGACCCCGGCCTGTGCCGCCAAGTGGATCACACCGTTAACATCGTCAGGCAGATTATCAAATGTGCCTGGGTTGGCAATGTCCGCTTCGACAAATGAAAAACCTGGCGTCGCATTTAGTAGCGCCAGGCGATCCTGCTTTAGCTTCGGATCATAATATGCATTGACGTTATCGAGGCCGATAACCGTATCGCCGCGGCGCAGAAGTGCGCAGGCAACATGGAACCCGATAAATCCGGCAGCGCCGGTAACGAGGACTTTCCGGGGCCCCGGCATGCCGGAACGGACGATCAGTCCGTCTGCAGCATAACGGACTGAACGTTCTCAAATGACACAGACAAGAAACCGGCCATTGGTGCGTCCAGCGGGAACTTGTAGCTCGCCTGCTTACCGTTCTGCATGAACAGCGTATAGCGGTTCAGGATCCGGGTCGCTGCAACGCTGCTCGTTTCGATCTCAATCGGATGGACCGAGTCTTTAAGAACGATTTGAAGCTTGGCCATGGTTTTTCCTGGAAGCGATTGGTGGGGCGCACTTAGCTAAGGCGGCGCGGTAAGTCTTCAATAGCCTGGTTCAGCAGCGCATCAGCCTGATCACCGGAAAGTTCATCCCGGATGATCTCACGGGCAGCCTGCATCGCAACCCGCGTCGCTTCAATTCGAACAGCGCGAATGGCTTCGGCTTCGGCCTGAGCAATCTTGGCTTTGGCTTGCTCACGGCGGCGATCTGTCATCGCCTCGAAATTAGCGATGGCATCCGCTTGCATGCGTTCTGCTTCAGCTTTTGCCTGGGCCACGATTGCAGCAGATTCGGCATCAGAATTTTCAGCCTTCTTAGCATTCTCTGCATAGAGGCGCTCGGCCTCCTCACGGAGCCTGCCGGCGTCATCGATTTCTGTGCGAATTTGCGCGATCTTTTTGTCGATCCCGCCCAGAATGGCGTGACGGCCCTTCCACCACACAAGCGCCAGGAAGATTACCAGCGCGATGGCGACGATATGTGTCTCTGTCATCGGTTCGGCTCCCAGCCGCGCCTAGTGGGTGGTCTGGCGGTTGAGGATACCATCAACCGCAGATGCGGCCTTGGCTTCATCAACATTGCCGCCAATCAAGTGACCAGCAGCAGCCTGTGCTGTGCCAACGGCGATTTCACGCACGCTTGCCATCGCATCTTTACTCGCTTCCGCAATCCGTGCTTCCGCAGCGCTGGCTTGAGCCGCCAGTTCTTTGGAAAGTACATCCTGACGCGCATCGAGATCAGCCACGGTCGCAACCTGGGCAGCGCGAATGGCCTCCCGGGCTTCATCACGAGCCTTGGCGATAGCGGCTTCATACGTCTCCGCCGTGATCTCGGCATCGCGCTGCAGCTTTGCAGCGCGATCCAGATCGCCTTGAATCCGCTCAGCACGGGCATCTAAAGCCTTGGAGACTTTAGGAAGCGCGCGCTTGACCATCAGCCAATAGAGCGCGCCAAACACCAGCACGAGCCAGAAAATCTGACTTATGAACCAAGTGGGATCAAACTGAGGCATTGCGGGTCCCCTATCAGCATGGCCAGTAACGAGCGGTTTCGACCGTTACGCGCCATTGCTCTAGTCGCGTGCGCTTTGGATTGGGCGGGCCACAAACGCGGACCACCCGACAAGGCGGAAAGAACAATCGACCGCTTGTCCAGGCGCGACATACCGCATCCGGACAAGCAGGCCGTCATTCAATCAAGCAAACAGCGCAATCAGCGCAACGATGAGCGCGAACAACGCAATAGCTTCCGTCACGGCAAAGCCGATCCAGATGTTTGCGCCAATTTCGGCTTTAGAGGCTGGGTTCCGAGCTAGGGCGGTGATGTAGCTCGCCCAAACGTTACCGACACCGATACCAGCACCGATCATGCCAATCGCGGCCAAGCCCGCGCCAATCAGCTTTGCAGCTTCTGCTTCCATGTCATCTACTCCTAGTTAAACGTTCTTTTGAGAAAGGGTTTAGTGAAGGTGGATCGCGTCGTGCAGATAGATGCACGTCAGGATCGTGAACACGTAGGCCTGCAGTGCGGCCACGAGGAACTCTAGCGCCGTAATGCCGACCAAAAGGCCGAGCGGCAAGATACCAGCAGCGCCCATCATCACGGCAAAGCTGCCGAGAACCTTCAACAGCGTGTGGCCAACCATCATATTGGCGAAGAGACGCACCGAAAGGCTGACCGGACGCGAGAGATACGAAATGATCTCAATCGGGATCAGAATCGGCGCTGTCGCTAAAGGCGCACCTGCTGGGAAGAAGAGGCTGAAGAAGTGAAGGCCGTGGCGCATAATCCCGATGATCGTAATCGTCACGAAGATCGTTGCAGCCATAGCAAACGTCACGGCCAAATGGCTCGTAAACGTGAATGAATATGGGATCATGCCTAGCAGATTGCCGAACAGCACGAACATGAAGAGTGTGAACACGAAGGGGAAATACTTCTTGCCAGCATCGCCGACATTGTCCCGCACCATGTTGGCGACAGTGGAATAGAGTGTTTCAGCAACGACTTGCATGCGTGTCGGCACAAGCGAGCCTGTACCCACACCCCGGCTGATAATCAAATAGGCGACGATTGCCGCAATCACCATCCACAAGGACGAATTGGTGAATGAGACATCATATCCGCCGATGTTAATCGGCAGGATCGGGTAGATTTCGAACTGGTGGAGCGGATCAAGTCCGCCGCCGCCGCCGTGTCCGTCTGCTGCTGCCGCCACTATCGCCCCTCACTCATTCATCGCTTGCGCGGTCGATGGCGGCCTGGCGTTCTCTCGCCTGCCGCGCGTCCAACTCCCGCGCCGTTCTCAACACATTGGCGAACGAAGCACCTGCTCCGAGCAAAAAGCCCAGTATCAGAAGCCACGGTGCCGTGCCCAATTGCTTATCCGCGTACAACCCAATGCAGACGCCGACAGCCAATCCCGCAATCATCTCGACGGTGATACGAACACCAACCGCCATACCTTCTGCCGGTTTGCCACGACCACCGCCGCTCGCCCCGGTTCGCTCTGCCCGCTTCGCTTGGGCTGATTTTACGCGCTTGCCCAGGTCTTTAAGGCGTTTATCAAGCTGGTCATCGACCATGGCCCGATCATCCCTATGGAAGGCCTCAAATACATACGCACGCGCAATGAGCCACAATTGCGGCCAAGCGGGCGGACATTAGGCAGCGAGCCGAAGGAGTGTCAAGCTTCTGGACCACTTCTAAGCCGGATCATGGGGCGCCCTGTTGTCGCACGTGAATCGCGCCTGCGAGTCAGACCGCCTCACGCATCGCCTGAGCAGCGTCGAAATCAACGGAAACAAGCTGCGAAACACCACGTTCCGGCATGGTGACGCCGTAGAGCCGATGCATTCGCGCCATGGTCATACGGTGATGTGTGACGACCAAGAATCGGGTGCGCCCACTCTCGGCCATCTCCTCCAGCAGGGTACAGAGCCTATCGACGTTCGAATCGTCCAAAGGCGCGTCGACCTCATCAAGCACACAAATTGGGCTTGGGTTCACCTTGAAGGCGGCAAACACCAGCGCCAGCGCCGTTAGCGCACGCTCACCACCAGAGAGCAGCGATAGGGTCTGTAGTGACTTACCGGGCGGGCTAGCCATGATTTCAAGCCCAGCTTCTAGCGGATCATCAGAGCCGACTAGCGCCAACCGCGCCTTGCCACCGCCAAAAAGCCGCACAAACAGCGTAGAGAACTCAGCGTCAATTTGATCGAACGCTGCACGGATACGCTGACGTGCTTCGCCGCTGAGTTCCGCCACGCCCCGGCGCAATTTGGCGATCGCAGCGGTTAGGTCCTCGCGCTCAGTCCGGATGGTTCCGGATTGCGATTCGATCTCTTCGATCTCAGTTTCAGCGCGCAGATTAACCGCACCCATGGTTTCGCGTTCACGGCGCAGGCGCTCAACTTTGCGGTCGAGCGCATCCAAATCACCGCTGACAGCCTCTGTGTCCGTGCCTGCGATCTCGGCGAGTTCATCCGGGGTTGCGTCGAGCCGTTCCTCGATACGCTCTTTCAGCGCTTGAACCGCCGTGCGCGCCTGCTCGACCAGGGCATTGGCACCAACCCGCGCCTCCCGCGCTGAGCCCGCAGCAGACTCCGCCGCACGCGCACCTGTCGCCTTAGTCACTGCATCAGCTTCCGCTTTTGCCAGCGCATCCGCTAGTGTGTGTCGGCGGGCATCAGCCAACTCAAGCGCATCCAGTAGTCTTGCCCGCTTTTGATCTTCTCCAGCGTCACCTTCAGCGGCGTTGGCGATTGCGGCCTCGGCATCTTCCGCACGCTTCAAGAGCGCCTGAATCATATCAGACGCAGCGGTTTCAGCTTCACGCCATTGGCGGACTTCTGCTGCAACGGCTTGGCGACGGGATGCGTTTGCATTCTTCGCCGATTCTAAGCGCTGGCGTTCCGCACGGGCTTCGGCAAGAGCGATCTGGGCGGCACCGGCCTCACCACGTAAGCGTTCGGCTTCAGCTTTTGATGCGGTGGGGTCGTCTGCTGCCGCTGCTTTAGCCTCAATTGCCGCCGCAGCTTCCTGCGCTTCCTCTGCCTGTTGCCTAGCACGGGAGAGCGCTTCCGTTTTTGCAGCGAGGCCGGCGGCATGGCTAGATGCAGCACGTTCAAGCCGCCCGCGTTCAGCCGCCCGAGACTCCGCATCCCGGCGTGCGGCACGTATCTTCTCAGACGCTTCACGTTCCAGCGCTTCGGCGGATTTTGCGGCCTGAATAGCTTCACTCGCCTTTGCGCCGCTGGCATCGGCGCTGGCGGCAGCATTTGCCAAGCTGGCCTCCGCCGCTTTCAATTGGTTCTGTAAAGCAAGGCGACGTGCGGCTGAAGTTTCAGCGCCAGCCTGACGGGTAAATCCGTCCCAACGCCACACGGCACCATCCTTTGAGACAAGCCGCTGCCCCATAGCCAGATAATCCGCGAGCGCCGCGCCAGCCGCTTGGTCTGCAACAACGCCCGTCTGGTCTAGCCTGGCCTTCAGCGCAGCCGGCCCTTCGACAAATTGGGACAATGGGTCCGCACCCGGCGGGAGCGACGCATCAGTCCCCGCAGCCTTCCGCTCTACCCAGAATTCCTGTGCGGCGGGATCAAGTGCTGCTTCAAGATCGTCCCCCAGGGCTGCGCCCAATGCGGTTTCATATCCCGACGCAGCGCGCATGTGATCTACGGCGGGGGCAAAAGCGACGGCCTTGCCTTTGGCAAGCAGGGTTGAGAGCGTCTTCACTTCAGCAGCGAGACCAGCACGGGCTTGGTCAGCCGTTGCACGGGCATCCCGAGCATCAGCTGCCAGAGCACGTGCGGATTCAGCGGCGGCGCGGGCTTGCTCGGTTGCCGTCTGCAGACGTTCGACCGCGTCGCGGGCTGCAGCTTCAGCCTCAGCGGCGGCTTTGGTCGCATGTTCTGAGGGCGCAGCAGCCAATGCTGCGGCGTGGGCGCGTTCAGCCTCTGATACCGCATTAGCCGCGCGCGCAGTGCGGGTCGCAGCGTCCTGACGCGCATTGTGCGCAGCGCGGAGGACAGCCTCTAAGGATGCCGCTGCATCGGCGGCAGCATTGGCGGCGCGAGTTCTCGCAGTGACGTCTTCGCTTTGCGCGGCGATACGGGCGTCCAGGCCAGTGGGATCGGCCAATTCCGCAGCGGCGGCATCCAGCGTAGAAGATTCCACCGCCAACCGTTCAAGCGCGGACTTGGCGTTGAGCTTGCGCGCTTCTTCGCGTTCTTTGTCCCGCGCGACGTCAGACAAACGATCCTTGGCGGCGGCGCGAGCGTCTGCCCTACGGCGGCGCTCGGCCTCAATACGTTCAAGCTCGATCCGCAATCGTTGTTGACCAGCGGCAGCTTCGGCTTCTTCTTTGCGAGCAGCGGGGAGGGCAGCGGCGGCCTCAGTCGCCAAGCGTTCAGCACCGGCGGACGCAGCCACAGCCTCCGCAACTGCGCGCTCTGCCGCCTTTGCGCCTTCTGCTGCTTCAGTCAGCGCCGATTCGCCAATGCGCCACCGGGCAATGAATGCAGATGCTTCTGCCGCGCGAATAAGATCGGAGAGTCGGCGGAACCGGCCTGCCTGCCGCGCCTGCTTCCGCAGTGCATCCAACTGATTGTCGAACCCAAGCAGCACATCTTCCAACCGCTCCAGGTTCGCTTCCGCCGCATTCAGCCGCAACGTCGCTTCATGGCGGCGCGCGCGGAGACCGGCAACGCCAGCCGCTTCCTCCAAGATAGCGCGGCGCTGTTCAGGCTTCGCGATAACAAAGGCACCGATCTGGCCCTGGCTGACGATCGCGGCTGACCTGGCACCAGACGCCAGATCAGCAAACAGCGTCTGCACGTCACGCGCACGGGTTTCGCGGCCATTCACCCGGTAGGTGGACCCACCGCCGCGCTCAATCTTACGGGATATCTCAATCTCGGTCTGGCCGACCCACGGCATTGGGAATTCGCCGTCAGGGTCGCTCACGCCGATGGAAACTTCAGCGTGGTTACGCGAAGGGCGGCCAGCTGCACCGGCGAAGATCACATCGTCCATGCCGCCGCCGCGCAATTGCTTGGCCGAGGTTTCCCCCATCGCCCAGCGAAAGGCTTCAACAACATTGGACTTGCCGCAGCCGTTTGGGCCGACAACGCCGGTTAACCCGGTGTCGATCCCAAACTCCGCCGCCTCCATGAAGGATTTGAAGCCGGCCATTCGCAGCTTGACGATATTCGCCATTCAGCCCCCTTCGCCTGACCGGCTCCTGTTACTTTGCGATCTGGTTAGCAATGTCGGTGATGTCTTCCGCCGTCAGACCGCCGTCATAGCGGGTTTCGCCAATGATCAGTGTCGGTGTGGAGCGCACGCCATGCTGCGTTTCGCCAATCTGGGCTTCAGCAATAATCTGATCGAACATGCCTTTATCTTCCATGCAGGCGCGGGAAGTTGCTTCCTTAAGACCAGCCAACTTGCCAATCTGCGCCAAAGCCGTCAGCGGGTCCTGGGAATCCCGCCATACAGGCTGTGATTCGAACAGCAGGTCCAAAATCGCCAAACGACGTTCCGGACCGCCTCAACGCGCTAACGCAGATGCCCGCAGCGCCAAACCGTCTAGCGGAAAGTCGCGATAGATCAAGCGCACTTTTCCTTCGCCGATCACCCCTCCTTTCAGCTTCGGCATAACTTCAGTGTGGAAGCGCATGCAGTGTGGGCAGGTCAGAGACGCGAATTCTATGATTGTGACAGGCGCATCAGCACTGCCGTAGAAAACGTCCTGATCGCTGATCTCGACAGCCGTGGTCGCTTCGCCTGGGGGCGGCTCCGCCAGAGCTGGGCTCACGGCAAACATTACACCCGCAAAAAGCGTCGCAGCGCCCGCGATTGTCTTCAACATATCCCGCATCAAACGTCCTCACATCCTAGATGTTGTAATTTACGGGGGCGTCCCCGGTATTCGCAACCATTGAATCGCGCTTGCCCCCAGGTCATCTGGGGACAATGCGTCAAAATTCGGGCATCGGGCTGCGGATGCAATCCCTAGCGGCTCACTTCTTTGCGATATTACAAAGATTTAATGCGTAAACATGGGCCGAAGCGCTTCAGCCATCCTCACAAGCGCATCATAGTCATGTAACGCGTGGCTCACCGACATTGCATTTGGCGTGGCTTCTCCCGTAACGAAAACGGGGGCCGTGAGAGCCAGGTACATCTTTGCCGAATCGTCCACGAGCGCCAGATTGACGGCTTCAGCCGCCGTCGCTTCCCGAATTTCGGCGAACGCGGATAACGTTTCCGCTGCGGTCAACCGCTCGGATACTGTCGTGCCATCGGCATAAGCCGTCAGATGCCGCCAGCCCGGTGGTAAGTCACAGCGCAAGCTCTCTAACCCACGCCGGTCAACGTCATCTATCCGGTCATCAAGTAATGCGCCGACGCCATATGCCGGGCCACCAAATCGAAGTGCCGCCATGGCTGCCGGTTTATCGCCAATCACACCTTCAACCAATTCAACCACGACGCCAGCGGCAGGACCGGCCTTGATTCGACCCACGATCCGCTCATGGGCGATGAAGGCGCTGGCGGCGGGTGGGGCCGGGCAAAGCTCAACGAACTTTCGCAGCGCTTCCGCTTCAGGCGGCGGGGCATGTTCAAAGCCAAAGAATGCCGCGATCCGGCGACGAGCCGCTCCCCATACGTCTGCAGCGACGGCCAATTGCGTTTCGGCATCCGCAGGGGACAGCAGACCAAACAAAACACCTGGCAATACAATGAAGTAGCTGACGATAATCCAGGGCCTGAATTGGGCCGCACCTTCCGGCATGAAAATCATCACAAACGGTGCTGTCGCCAGATACACCACGGCAACCGCCAACAACGCCCTAAGCCGCCAAGACAGGTGCCGCTTCTCAGATGCCCGCGGTGCAAGTGCGGGA
>Ga0315321_10003263_pt1 | contig 12626 bp, 3 predicted proteins | sample M180m21515metaG_FD_203464 | JGI IMG/M metagenome (GOLD analysis project Ga0315321, IMG submission 203464) | Ammonia-oxidizing marine archaeal communities from Monterey Bay, California, United States - M1 80m 21515 | ecosystem: Environmental > Aquatic > Marine > Intertidal zone | place: USA... | reverse complement strand
CCTCGGGAAGAGTCCAAAAGCGAGTTAATCCAACTAGACTTCGAGCAGTACCGAGTACTTGGGGCATTAATCGAAAAGGAGTTAACGACCCCCGAGTATTACCCGATGACCCTCAATGCTCTCCTGAATGCATGCAACCAAAAGAACAACAGGAGTCCGAGAGTTGACTTCTCCGAGGAGCAAGTCTCTCAGGCCATAGACCAGTTGCGGATTAAAGGATTGGCTTTCAGAATGGATCTCGTCGGGTCTCGCGTTCCAAAATTTCAGCATCATTCGGAAAAAAAGCTCGACCTTATAAAACCGGAACGAGCTATCCTAGCCGAGTTATTGAATCGGGGCCCACAAACCGCCGGACAACTCCGTAGCCGGGCGAGTCGTATGTTCGATTTCGAGGGCCTTTCCGATGTGGAGGAAACAATAGGGGAAATGCAAGACCGCGACGAGGTGCTCGTGACGGATATGGACCCCGCCCCCGGGCAAAAAGAACGCAGGTGGCGTCATACACTGGCTCCACCTCCAGCAGTTGAGGAAAGCGAGGGTGCTACCGTCTACGTACCTGCCCCCGACCCTAGCATAGAAAAAATCGAGTCAATGGAAACCGAGTTTAAGGAACTTCGTGACGAAGTAGAAGCTCTACGTTACCAAATTCGTGAAATGTCTGACGATTTTCGCGAATTCAAGAAGCAATTCGACTAAACCACTTCTGCGAGTGCTACTTGGAATCCCTCAGTTCGCCGTTGGCCAACTGTTCCAGAAATCCCTCATAAGTTCGGGCAATGCCATCCTTTAATGAAATACTTGGAGCCCAGCCCGTACTCAAGATGCGTGATATATCCATCAGTTTTTGGGGATTCCCGTCGGGCATGGAAGTATCCAGTGCAATTTCGCCCTCGAATCCTACTGCAAATTTCACCAACTCAGCCAATTCATGTATCGACACATCCTTCCCGCATCCGATATTAACCCAATCGGGAGGATCATCTAACTTCAGAATATGCAGTAAAGCCGCTGTCAAATCCTCGACATGCAGAAATTCACGCCGTGGTTTTCCAGTCCCCCAAATAGTGACTTTAGAAGAGCCAGCCTCTTTTGCCTCGTGAAACTTACGAATGAGAGCAGGCAACACATGAGAATTCTCAGGATGATAATTATCACCTGGTCCATAAAGGTTTGTAGGCATTGCCGAGTGAAAGAGTACCCCGTATTGGTTACGATAGTGTCGGCATAGTTCCAACCCGCAGATTTTGGCGATAGCATAGGCTTCGTTCGTCGGTTCCAGAGCACCCGTCAACAAAGACTCTTCTTTCATTGGCTGGGGTACCCCGCGAGGATAAATACAAGAACTACCTAAGTTAAGAAAACGCTTTACGTTGTTATTCCAAGAGGAGTGAATGAGATTCAAATTAATTGCCAAGTTTTCTCTGATAAAATTGGCGGGATATGTATTATTGGCATAAATACCCCCCACCCTTGCAGCAGCATTAATAACAATCTCGGGTTTCTCAGAAGCCAGAAAACCTTCAACTGCAGTTTGATCGTAAAGATCCAGTTCCTCACGTGTACGAGATAGAATCTCACAACTTCCTTCATTTTTGAGAGCTCGGACAATCGCGGAACCGACCATACCCCGATGACCCGAAACAAAGATTCTCATACGAGTATAGGTAAATCCTCAGGTCGTTGCATTTTGCAACGCTAGCTCGTTCTCTGCCAACTTCATGTCGGCATCGACCATAATCTGCGCCAATTCCTTGAAGGTCACCTTCGGTTCCCAACCGAGTTTTTCCTTAGCCTTAGAGGCATCCCCTATCAACAAGTCGACCTCCGCTGGACGCTCGTATTTCTCGTCGAATCCGACGTATTCATTACTATCCAAACCCAAGTAGGCGAAGGTTTCATCCAAGAACTCTTGCACTGTATGAGTTTCGTTCGTGGCTATAATGTAGTCGTCCGGATTTTCCTGCTGAAGCATCAACCACATGGCCTCGACGTACTCCTTCGCATAACCCCAGTCGCGTTTGGCATCTAGATTGCCGAGTATCAACTTGTTCTGGAGACCCAGCTTTATACGTGTAGCCGCCCGGGTGATTTTTCGGGTCACGAAAGTTTCCCCACGTCTGGGCGACTCGTGATTGAACAAAATTCCACTGCTGGCATGCAATCCGTAGGACTCGCGGTAGTTGATCGTCAGCCAGTGAGCGAAGACCTTGGCGCAACCGTAAGGAGATCGAGGCCACAAGGGAGTCGTTTCCTTCTGGGGTACTTCCTGCACCTTTCCGAACATCTCAGAGGAAGAAGCCTGATAGTAACGTACTTTTTCCACTAATCCTGCCTCGCGTATTGCTTCCAAAATTCTTACGGCACCCAAACCCGTAACATCGCCGGTATACTCGGGAATGTCGAAGGAAACCCTTACATGGCTTTGGGCTCCCAGATTGTAAATTTCATCAGGCTGCAGTTGGTAGAGCAACTTGACCAGTTGAACGGCATCGGCCAAATCGCCATAATGCAGATAGAGCTTGGTGTCATCCACCAAGGGATCCTTGTAAAGATGATCCAAGCGACTTGTATTGAAAGTAGATGCCCTCCGTACGACACCATGCACCTCATAACCCTTTCCCAAAAGGAACTCAGCTAAATACGAGCCATCTTGGCCGGTTATACCTGTAATCAAGGCTTTTTTCATACTGAATATATGTTATCAGTTACATGGGCTATCCGTAAAGAACCGACTCTCTCAAATTCTCTGCATTAAAACAATTGCAATGAAATTCGATTTCAAAAAATGCAATGCATAAATCCGCTGACAACCTTTCGTTGACAAGCCACCTTTCATGCCCATTTTAAAAGGACTTTCTTCTCTTGGGGGATTAGCTCAGTTGGTTAGAGCGCATGCATGACACGCATGAGGTCGCTGGTTCGAATCCAGTATCTCCCACCATTAACTTTCAAATTAGGCAATGACCGAAGAAACTCGCGCACAGGCCAAACGAAGAAAAAGTCCCGTTGAGTGGATGATCATCATTGGTCTGGGAGCATCTTTTGCTATCATTTGGCTATACGCCCACTGGAACCTTTCTCGTCATCCACCCCATCATAAAGGTCCTGGTGCAGTCGACCAACCCGTCAAGACATCTCGTCAACCATGATCTCAGTACCCGTAGGCACGGTCTGCATTACTGGATGCTCCAGAGGATTGGGTCGCTCTATGGCCTTGGAATTCGCCCGACTGGGTTGGAAAGTGAATGGTTGCGCAAGAACTGAAGAAGGGATTTCGACTCTGGCTGAGGAATTAGGCAGTCCTCACATCTTCAAAGCGATAGACGTCACCGACGACGACGCGATGCACTCTTTTTCCAAAATAGTGATCGATGCCCATGGTGCGCCCAATCTACTAGTCAACAATGCGGCTATCATAAACAATAATGCTCCTTTAAAAAATATATCTTCAGAAGAGTTCACCAATATTGTCGCCGTAAACCTCGGAGGGATCCACAACTCAATCCGGGCATTTCTACCAGCCATGGAGAACAATGGAAATGGTGTCATCGTAAACTTCAGTTCCTACTGGGGGAACTCCACTGCAGCTGACGTAGCTCCCTATTGCGCTACAAAATGGGGGATTGAAGGGCTAACCCGCTCCTTGTCCCAAGAATTACCGAGCGGACTCGCTGCAGTCGCTTTTAATCCCGGCATCATCGACACGGACATGCTTCGATCCTGCTTCGGGGAAGGCGCTGCTAGCTATCAATCCCCCGAGGAATGGGCAAGAACGGCAGTACCCGCACTAGCTAGCTTAGATTCGACGGACAACGGAAGTTCCGTAACTGCACCCTCGCAGTAACCTATACCTGGATTCGCACAAACCAGCGCATAATGAACTAAACACTCGATCGATGAGTTAGTTTAAAATCCGAGTCCTCCCAAGAAAAAAAATCGAATCAGGCGTACTTTGACATCCTAGTGGTTTAAAAACTCCATCTGGACCTTTAAACTATATACGGCGACAGATGCGATATGTGATCAGCAATTAATTTGAGCTCTTTGCCCAGAACAATCTAAGTTCAGGAATAGAAACACTGTTTCATTTCCACAAAATGTTGCGTCAAGGATACGAACAGGTGACCTGGATATAAAAATAAGTACAAACAAATGACATCGACTTAATCCAATGCTGATTCTGATTTGAAGCAACGGAAGACTCCCTCGACTAACTAAAATTAATGAGTATAGGGTAGTAATACTTACAGGCTCATAAATCTTTACTGAAAGGAAAAGAGACAGAGAAGAAATCTACTAAACAAAGCCAATTCAAATTTAGGGAACTTAGTTAGAATGGCTCTAGTTAGAACTACTTTTCCTCAAGCTCTTCGATCTCAATGGTACCTACTTCCTCGGATTGGAAAAAGGAACCGGTGGTAAGCTCATTGGAAATGAAGATATTACCCATATCGGAACGATTCCATTCACCAGCAAGCTCAACAGATGGATCCAAGGCTATGAAATACTCCTGATTTTGATCATCCGTAACATAAAGCAAACGGCGACTGGGACCATAGATGACGAGCTTGGTACTGCTTACATGATTTATCTCTAAAATGCTTTCCAGCGTAGCGAGATCAGAAATAACCACGTCGTCTGCCAAAGCAAAACCTGCAGAAATCACACCCGATTCATAATTGGTGCCGTAATGGAGCTTTGTGGTTCCATAACCTCGAGTTGAAGTGACGTCATGAACCTGAAGAGAAGTATACGTGGCAGCCGAATCCTTGACTTGAAGTGATGCGGTAGAATTTAGTGTTATAGCATCGCCTGCATATACCTCTACTGCGTCTCCGGTAATGGTCGAGTTAATCGTAACGTCGTCAGTGGCTGCAGTACCTTGAGCGGCAAGTATAATCTTACCGACTGTTTCATTAGTAATTGGAGCATCAACTGTTATTGGGCTTTGCGTCAAGACCTCTACTTTGGCTTCAGTCCCGCCGGAAAGTTCAATTCCGGAGAGCCCTAGGTTTTTGGTAAAAGAGGCAACGGGAGAGATAGTCAAACCTCCAGTATTCGCAATTTTGATATCTCCCGCATCGGAAAGAGCAGCCAATTTCGATACGGTCGTTCCGGACTTGAATTCAATACCAGTAGTAGCTCGTGCTTGAAGAGATTGAGCGACTGCAGTTCCTGACATGCTACCAGTTTCTCTAATTGCGATTTCGCTTCCAGCCTTAAGGGTTAGCTCTCCGAAGGAATTAGTTGCAGTATCAAGAACTATATCAGTTCCTGCCTCGACTTTAGTAGCACCATTTACAGTAGAGGTTTGCGCATCATCAGTTACTTCGGTACCAGCGACAAGATCAAGGGTACTGACGGAAACGAGTCCAAGGTCAATGTTATTGGCATCCTTGAGGCTCGTTGCCCCGCCAGTAACATTGACAACGCCTCCAGTTGTTCCAGTGAAGTCGTTGGCAGCGTTATCCAAGGTAATAGAGTTAGTCGCGGCAGATATAGTAGTTATTCCATCAACATCCAAAGATCCCGTTTGGGTGATGTTACCATTTGCAGAGGTCACAGAAAGCGTTCCGCTCTGTGTAGAACCAGCTAGAACAGTGGCGATGGAGTTGGTGATGGCAACTCCTTCTTGATCATCGGCATCCGTGTCCGTGCTGATAAGAGTAATAGCTCCCGTTAGTGCATTGGCGGCTTCATTCAAGGTGATATCGGCATCGTCTGCGGAAGTCGTAAAGCTTGAGGTCGAACCTATGCTCAAGGCTCCAGTCTGCGTGATGCTACCGAGCGTGGAAGTCACGGATAAAGTACCGGTTTCAGTACTACCACCCAAAATCGTTCCGCCGGTAGTGTTGTTAATTAACTGAACGACTTCCGTGTTGTCTGCATTAGTATCCGTACTAACCAGAGAGATGGCACCAACAAGAGCGTTGCTAGCGTGAGTTAAGGTGATGTCACCATCATCAGCGGATGTCGAGAAGCTTGAGGTAGAACCGACGTTTAACGCACCAGTTTGCGAAATGTTTCCGAGGGTGGAAGTCACGGACAAGGTACCGGTTTCAGTACTACCGGCCAAAATTGTTCCATCTGTAGTGTTGTTCGTCAACTGAACGATTTCCGTATTATCTGCGTTAGTGTCAGTACTGACCAAGGAAATAGCCCCAGTCAAAGCGTTGCTTGTATGGCCGAGAGTAATATCTGCATCATCAGCTTCCGTGATGAAGCTCGACGTCGTATCGACATCCAGTGATCCAGTTTGCGAAATGTTGCCAGTCTTGGAAACCACCACCAGAGAACCACTTTCAGTCGAACCTCCGAGTATCGTAGCGATCGAATTCGTAAGTTGCACTGCTTCTTCATTATTACTGTCAGAGTCGTTCGAAATCAAGCTGACGGCACCAGTAAACTCATTGGCTACGTTAGTAAGAGTGATTGTGGTATCGTTCGTCTGTGTAGTGAAAATTGATGTACCATCGACATCCAAGGCGCCCGTTTGGGAAATATTACCAGAAGCTGTCGCTGATAGATTCCGCCCCACAGCAGTTGTTCCAAAACTCGTAGCAGCGGCAGTTGTAGTAAGATCGCTGGTAGCTCCACTAACGGTTCCATCCAACGTCAAGCTGTTCACAGCGGTGATAGCTGTTGTTCCGCTTGTCGTAAGGCTAACCATCAAGTCGGTGGCGTCCTTTAAGGTCGTCGCTCCGCCAGTCACCGTCACTGCTCCGGTAAAGTCGTTGGTCGCAGTGTCCAACTCCACGGTTTGACCCGTAGCGCTGATCGTGGTGGTACCGGCAACAGCTAATTTACCCGTATCGCTCACCGCTCCGGAAGCTGTCACAGAAAGATTACGACTCACTGTCGTAGCTCCGAAGCTTGTAGCAGCGGCGGCAGTTGTCAAATCACTGGTCGCTCCGCTCACAGTTCCGTTCACCGTGAGGCTATTCACCGCGGTTAGAGCCGCAGTTCCACTTGTCGTCAAGCTCACTGTCAAGTCGTTCGCGTCCATCAAGGACGTCACTCCGCCAGTTAAGGAAACGGGACCGGTAAAGTCATTAGTGGCTTGGGTCAGAGTAATTGCGTTAGCTCCGGCTGTGAAGCTCGAGGTAGCGTCAGCATCTATAGCACCCGTTTGAGTAATAGCTCCGTTAGCAGTCAGGCTCAACGCTCCGGTAGCTTCGGATCCAGCAATGGCCATGGCACTGTCCTCGGTGATTGTCACCGCAGCTCCTGCAAAGTCCAAGCTTCCGAAGTTTGCGGTAGTCGTGTCACCCAAAACGACAGTTTGGCCAGTTGAAACGATGGTCGCTAATCCAGTAACGGAAACGACTCCACTATCAGACAAGGTTCCGCCGGTCGTTACGGTTAAATCCCGTCCGACTCCAACTGTTCCGAGGTCCAGGGCGTTTGCATCACGCACAGCAACATCGAAGGCTCCCGTATTGCTTAAACTAACTGCCCCGGTGAAGTCATTGGCTGCATCGGCAAGCGTGATAGCATTGGCTCCGGCAGAGATGCTCGTAGTGCTATCGGCGTCAATCGCACCAGTTTGAGTAATTGCTCCGCTTGCAGTCAAGGTCAACGCGCCAGTCACTTCAGAGGCAGCGATAGCCATTGCACTACCTTCTGTGATCCCAACAGTTGAACCGGCGAAGTCAATGCTTCCGAAATTTGCAGTTGTACTGTCGCCGAGTGTAATCAAGTTACCACCGGAATTAAATAAAGCCAATCCGCCAACCGATATGTTTGCGCTGTCCGTGATTGCTCCAGTCGAAGTTACGGTAAACGCATCGCCAACGGACACGGCGCCAAGGTCGATGGCATTAGCATCCGTGATGGATACGACGCTAGTAGCATCACTCGCACTCACGCTTACGGCACCAGTAAAGTCATTAGTTGCTGTAGTCAAAGTAATGCTGTCGTTAGTGCCTCCGGTGTTGACGAACAGCGAGGTGTTGTCTGCGTCTATTCTTCCAGTTTGTGAAATTGCGCCGTTAGCCGTAAGGCTCAACGCACCAGTCGCCTCGGATGCGGCTACAACCATAGCATCACCCTCAGTGATCGTAACAGTGGAACCAGCAAAATCAATGCTGCCAAAGGCGGCGGTCGTTCCATCACCAAGAGTGATGGCGTTACCTCCGGAAACCAAGGTGGCCAGGCCAACAACGGTTAGGTTCCCAGTATCCGTAATCGTGCCTGTTGTATTGACTAGGAGGTCACCCCCCACGTTCACAGTTCCAAGATCTAAGGCGTTGGCATCCGTAACTTGTACAAGATTGGTTCCCGTATTGCTAAGGCTGACGGCTCCGGCAAAGTCGTTCGCCTGAGTCAAGGTAATCACATTGGCTCCTGCATCGAATCTGGAAGTTGAAATCGAGTCGATCACACCCGTTTGAGTGATTGAACCACCCGCAACAAGAGTAAGTGCTCCCGTAGCTTCGGATGCCTCGATGACCATGGCGTTGCCTTCCGTAATCGTTACTGTTGAGCCTGCAAAATCCAAGCTGCCGAAAGTAGCGGTCGTTGCATCTCCGAGGACTATGGCATTTCCGGTGGAATTGAATTTCGCCAAGTTGGTAATCGCAACGATACCTGAATCAGTGATTCCACCAGCCGTAAGAAGATCCAAGGAAGTTGCGGTTATAGAGGCGATGTCAATGCCGTCTCCATCATGAATAGTGACGGCTCCACCATTGAGATTCAAGGTCGTGACAGCAGTATCCAGGGTAATGGTTCCGGCAGAACCTGCAGCTCCATCATTAATGGTCAAAGTCGTGGCAATTACATCGGTTGCGGCATCGGTTCCGGTATCGGTTACGTTGGCATTTCCAACCAAAGTAACCGTATTGGCGCCTGCATCAATTAATCCGACGGACAAGGCATTGCCGGTAAGTGAGGTGATGTGAATGGCTCCATCAGCTTCCGCATCGACTTGACCCGAAGAAAGGATTTCCAGAGTATTTCCTCCTGATTGCCCGATTCCTGCACCCTTAGCCTCAATGTCAAAGGTTGCTGCGCTCAAGTCAAAGGAAGTATTCGCTACGGCACCACTGAAAACTTCTCCGGTGGAAGCGCCACCCTGCCCGGCGAGGATGTCGATTTTACCCGTAGTAATGGCAGAGAAATCATTCAATGAAATGTGCTCGCCTCTTAATTGAATCGTTCCTGCTCCTACACGTATTTTCTCATCTCCAGCTGTACCTGCATTTGTAAAGGTGAGGTTACCGGCGCCATCGGAGTCACTGTCAGCCTGAACCAAAACCGTCCCGGCTCCGGAAGTTATCAAGTCTCCCGTGGTGAAGGAAATGTCGTTGCTCGCTTGCAAAGTGATATTGCCGGTACCGGCATCGATGTCGGCAGCTACCGTAACGTCGACGGGAGGATCAATTAGAATGTTTCCATTGTTACTAGTTATGTTACCGCTAACAAGAAGGTCTTTACCCGTCTGCTTATATGAAATATCCCCTTGACGCGTACCCGTGGTAACAGTCGCTAGCTCGACCACGTCAGCTCCACTGCCGGTAAGTACCTTGGGGTTGTTTTCAATGAAGATGTCAGGAGTATCATCCAATGCTCCTGCAGATGAGGTAAGACTGATTTTTTTTGCATTAACTGTGACAGGTGCGCCTGACTCTCCGATCTTACCCTTTGCAGTCAGGGTGAGATCATTGACTTGATCGATCGCTATAACGGAACCGCTGCTGTTCGTTATCGAACCGGCAGTCGAAACCAAAGTGACGTTGTTTTTCGTCAAAACACTTCCCGTGGCCGTGGTAAGGTCGGCATTGCCTCGAATGGTGCCTGCAAGATCAATGTTGCCAGTTGTAGCTTCAACATAAAACTCACTGGCAGTAGTACCATCGACATTGCCGCCATCACCGTCCACATCTATGACGACATCGACAAGACGAACACTGTTCGCATAGATCTTGGCACTGCCATCGACGTTCAAAGCAGAAGTCGTACCTTGCATGTCGAACTCGTCAATTGGAGCTCCGGCAGCGCCAATGGTCAAACTGCCCGGCAAAGTGGCGGATTTGGTAACCGTGATAACACCACCCGCTTCAACTTCGATATCGTTGCCTACACCGGGATTAAGAGTTAGCGAGCCACCGCCCACGACGCCCGTGGACTTAACTTTCATATCCGCAAATTGAGCGGTGATGGACGCGGTCCTTGTTTGCTCGACACTTATGCTGCCATCGGTAGTAACCGCACCCGAGAGAGTGACGGTACCCGTGTTCACCCCCGATTGACCCAAGGAAGCGGTAAGGGATGAATCCTTCTTGAAGTCGATCGTTCCGGCAAAGTTGACAACTGCACCAGTATCTCCAACTCCGTCATTACGAATCGTTACGTCACCCTCGACCAGAAGCGTGGTCACGTCATTTGAATCATCATCACCAAGAGTAATGGCTCTAACCGCAGTCGGTGTGTTGACATCCAGGGTCAAGTTGCCCGCAGAAACGGCCAAATCAACAGACCTGCCGTCCGCAGTGCCAAAGTTGACATTACCGTCTACCACATCGATGTCGATTCCCGAAGCAGCTCGTACGTAGGCATCAGTAGTCGGGGAAACGTTCAAACCCTTTCCTGCGCCGGCAATAGAAAGCGCAAGGGCTTCGGTGTTGGCAAAAATACCATCGTTTATGTTCTGAGAGCCATTCGATGTCGTAATGCTCGCCCCACCTTCAGCATAGATTGCTACATCCTTGGTAAAGGCTTTATCACCCGAGCCATCCAAGTTCTTCACGATTAAATCGCCCGTTGCCTGAGTTGCTGCCAGATCATTACCGGTGCCGGTAATTTGAGCATCAAAGTTCGTTACAGCCAAGGAGACGGTTTCCGAGGTACCCGACTTCAAAATGAAGTCTTGTGCGGTTACGCTGAGGTTGTCGTTTGCACCTGTCTCGGTAACGTCACCCGCAGGAGCTTCCAACTTGAGGACACCTGCCGCGCCAACATTAAGGGGAGTGGTTCCAATATCCTGAACGGTAAGGTTGCCGGTAGTGGCGATGAAGGCCAACTGATCTCCAGGGAAATTCGTATTGTTGATGGTGATGCCCGAAACGTCCAGAGCAGCGCTGTTTCGAATCCAAGCACTACCTGCGTTTCCTGCACCGCCGGGTTGCAAGGTCGTCAATGCCAAACCGGAAGCGCTCGTGTTGTCTATGGCTATTTCACTTCCGGAAGAAGCCGAGGTGGTTGCGGAAAGCGAGAGAATCGCTGTTTCGAGAGGATTCCCGGCATATCCCGTATCACCTGGATCAAGGTATACTGCATCGCCACTGACCGCGCCTATAGTATCCTTGGCGGATAGAGTAACAACAGAGTTTGCGGTCGATGCAGTGATGTCTACGTCCGTATCACCGGCATCCGTGATAGAACCATTGTCGGAAGTAATTGCGACGGCATTGGCTGTTGCATTTGTTGTGGTTAGACCACCAAGAGCAATGTCTTCATCAGCGGATAAGGTGATCGTACCCGTTCCGGAATTAATAGTAGAGCCGTCCGCCATGGTAATCGCTCCGCCCGTACCGGCAGGCGTGTTGTCGTCGTCTGCGGTAAGGGTGATATTTCCATTGCCCGAAGCCAAAGCCCCGGCTGCGGCAAAGATAACGTCGTCGGAAGCTGAAACGGAAGTAGTTCCTGCAGAAGTTACGGTACCATTGACGGTAATGGAGTTATCCGTCTCTGCAGTTAGAGTTCCACCAATCGTTGAAGTAGCTAGGCCTAAAGCCGTTGTAGTATTATTCACAATCGCATTGCCAGTAGTTCCGGAAGAATTCAACGAAACGTCTCCGGTAGAAGCCAATTGGTCTAGGGTAATTGCCTTGTCTGCAACGTCAGTAGTCGCAGTAGTCGTTCCAGAAACGGTTAATACAGCGCTATCAGTGATGGCTTGACCGCTGGTCAAAGCCAAATTCCCGTTCGCCGTCCCTTGCACTCCCAGAGCAGTCGTTCCGTTGTCGATTGTCACATGACCAGTAGTGCCTTGCGAAGAAACCGTAACATTACCGGACAATGCATTTGTAGTAGTACTAAGAGTGATCGCTGCATCGTTTGCCGACGCTATGAAACTTGAAGTCGAACCCACGTTCAAAGCACCCGTCTGAGTGATGGCGCCCAAAGTCGAAACAACAGTCAAAGTGCCTGTGTTCGTACTTCCAGCCAAAATCGTTCCGCCTGCCGTATTATTAGTCAACTGTACGATTTCGGTGTTATCGTTATTTGTATCCGTACTCACAAGCGTGATCGCTCCAACCAGAGCGTTGTTAGCATGAGTCAATGTAATATCGTCGTCGTCCGCAGTGGTAGTAAAACTCGAGGTACCCGATCCTGCAATGGCTCCGCTCTGCGTGATCGCTCCGCCGGCAGTAACGGTGAGAGCGCCCGTTGCAGTCGTCGTTGCCAAATCGATCGCGTTGGTGTCCACCAAGGTCACAGTGGTACCGGTCACGCCGATGGCGGCGAAGTTGTTCGAGGCGTCGTCCAAGACGACCGTGTTGCCTACGTTGCTGATCGTCGTCGCTCCGCCGGCTATGATCGTTCCGCTGTCCGTGAGAGCTCCGCCGGCAGTCACTTGCAAGGTGCCGCTCGTGGTAACTGCGGCCAAAATCAAATCGTCG
>Ga0315321_10003260_pt1 | contig 12627 bp, 11 predicted proteins | sample M180m21515metaG_FD_203464 | JGI IMG/M metagenome (GOLD analysis project Ga0315321, IMG submission 203464) | Ammonia-oxidizing marine archaeal communities from Monterey Bay, California, United States - M1 80m 21515 | ecosystem: Environmental > Aquatic > Marine > Intertidal zone | place: USA... | reverse complement strand
GAAGAAAGCGGGATGGGACGCCGGCGAGATCGAGATGGCGCTGTCGGAGCCCATCGAGGCTTCGGCTCACCCCCTGCCCGAAGATCAGTTCCCCGCCTACATGCAGGCCACTCGGTCGTGGCTGGAGTCTTCGCTCAGCGACACCGTCGTCTATGGCTCGGGCCTGGAGGTCCACACCGCGCTCGACCTGTTCGCGCAGCAGACCTCGGACGAGGTGATACCCAAGCAGCTGGCCTACCTGGAAAAGGCCATCGGCCGTCGCGGCAAGGAGCCCCTGGAAGCGGCCGGTGCGGTTGTCGACCCGCGCAACGGCCTGCTGGTGGCGGCCTACGGCGGACGTCAGGCGCTCGCGACCGACTTCAACCGCGCCACCCAAGCTCGGCGTCAGGCCGGCTCCAGCATCAAGCCGCTGGTGTATGCGATGGCCTTTGCTCAGCGCGATGCCGAGGGCAAGCGGGTGTGGCGCGCCGACTCCACCGTGAAGAACCAACGGCGCGTGTTCCCCAACACCGACGGCTGGATGCCGCGCAATGTGGGCGGCAAGTACACCTCGACCTCGTCGCTCGCGATGGGCCTCGCCTGGAGTCAAAACGTCGCCACCGCAAGTCTTCTCGAAGATCTCGGTGGTCCCGTGCCTTTCAAGCGCTTCGCTGCATCGATGGGCTACGAGGTCGCTCACTGGCGGGATGAGATGGGGCTGTCTCTCGGCACGGGTGAGGTCACACCGCTGGAGCAGGCCCGCTTCGTGTCCACCATCATCGCCGACGGAAAGCTGTCGTCGGGACGTCCCGTGGTGGTGGCCTACGACATGTCCGGCGAGGTGCGTATTTCTCGCGAGCTGCAGCGGCCGCAGGTCGTCCACCCCGACGATGCGGCGCTTACCCGCGGCGTGATGCGGCTGGTGGTCACCTACGGCACAGGTGGTGCATCCCGTGGAGCCGGTGGTCGTGCGGGCTACGCGGGTCCGTCGCTCGGCAAGACCGGCACCACCGACGCCGAAAAGGACCTCTGGTTTGTCGGCGGCACCCCCCACTACGCGATGGCCCTCTGGCTTGGCTACGACCAGCCCAAGCGCATTGGGGCGTCGGCGAGCGACCTGGCTGCTCCGCTGTGGGGATGGTGGGCGAAGGCGGTCCACGAGGGGCTGCCCCGCGATGAATTCGGGGGCGTGCAGACCCGTGGTCGGGGCGTGTGCACCGTGTCGGGTAAGTACGGAAATGGCAGCTGTCGTCTCATCGGTGCGCCCTTCCTCGACGGCGACAAGCCCAAGGGCGTTTGTGCGGTGGGCCACCCAGCCCCCGACCCCGCAGCCAAGAAGTACGAGGGTCTGTGGAAGCGCAAGGCCCGCGAGGCCGAGGAGCGGGCGGCTGCAGAAGGGGCCCTGCCCTAAAGCTTCCGCGCAGGACCGCGACTCCTGGCTTGCGTTCGGGGCTCTGCGAGGAAATGTCTGTAGCTGCGAGGCGTGTGCTGCGCGCCCGGGGAGCCAAGGTGGAAAAAAGACCGCTCGGGAACAGTGAACTTGACGTCCCTGTCGTGATCTTCGGGGCTTGGGCCATCGGCGGTTGGTGGTGGGGAGGCACCGACGATGCGCGGGCCATCAACGCCATCCGGGCCGGCATCGACGCGGGGGTCACCGCCATAGACACCGCGCCAATCTACGGCTGCGGGCACAGCGAAGACGTGGTGGGACAAGCTGTGCGTGGCAGACGCGACGAAGTGCAGCTGCTCACCAAGGTCGGCCTTCGGTGGGACGACCCGCGGGGTGCCCACTTCTTCGACACGACCCATCCCGGCACTGGCAAGCCCGTGTCCGTGATGCGCAATCTTCGACCAGACAGCATCAAGCTGGAGGTGGAGCGGTCCTGCGAGCGAATGGGGGTGGACTGCTTGGACCTTGTGCAGTGCCACTGGCCCGACCCCAGCACACCCGTCGAAGAGTCGGTTGGGGCGCTGGCCGACCTCGTCGATGCCGGTGTCGTCAAGGCCATCGGGGTGAGCAACTTCGATGTGCCGCTGCTGGAGCGGGCCCAGGCGGAGCTGCTGCGTCGGGGGCATGTGCTGGCCAGCCACCAGCCGCGCTACTCGCTGCTGGACCGCTCGATCGAGCTGAAGGTGCTGCCGTGGACCCGCGGCCACAAGGTGGGCACCCTGGCCTATTCGCCCCTCGCCCAGGGGCTGCTCACTGGAAAGGTGGGCCCGGACCGCACCTTCGCCGAAGGGGATGGCCGCGCCGACCTCCCACTCTTCCGCGTCGACTCTCGGAGAGACATCGCGGCGGCCAACCTCAAGGCTGCCGAGATCGCGCGCACGCACGACTGCACACTCGCGCAGCTGGCGCTGGCGTGGTGCCTGAATCAGCCTGGCGTCACAGCGGTGTTGGCGGGCGCGCGCACCGCTTCTCAAGTCGTCGAGAATGCTGGTGCATCGGGTATTGTGCTCAGCCTGCAAGAGTCCACGATGCTCGCCGAGCTGTTCGCGCCCTATCAGTCGGCCGATTGAGGCTCCGAGCCAGTGTCAGTAGCCCCGGCACTCTGCAGACTTGCCCTGAAGGATGGTGAGACCGTTGCTGTTGGTGCAGTACTGACTGTGTACGGAGTCGATCAGACACTGCCACAGCTCGTCGGTTTCGTCGGCGCTGTCCGCGCAGTAAGCGGCGGGGTCGGCAAGGCTCTCGTCGGGTTCGAGCCCCGCGCTGATGGTGCAGTCGACCCACAGATCGACGTACTCCAAGCAGGGGTCTGCGGCGACCGAGTCCTTGCTGTCGTCGCCTCCGCAGCCACTGGCCACGACAAGCGCGAGAAGTGCGATGGGGGACCTCACAGCTCCAGGCCCTTGGCGTGAGCCACCGCGCGGGCGTGGACGTCTTCGATGTGGGACAGGGCCTTCCACTGAGCCGCTACCGGAGCGAGGTTCTCGAGCTTGACGGCGTTGGCGGCGGCGCGGTTGCTGCCCCCCTTGGCGAGCACCCGGCGCATGTTGGCGCGCACGACGCGGCCTACGATGGTCTCGGTGTCGTCGGTGACCTGCTGGGCGGTGCGGTTGCCGTCTCGGAGCGCCTGCCGCTCGGCCCACTCGGCCCAGCAGCCCCACACTCCGCCCGAGTTCACGATGAAGTCGGGGAAGATCACCACACCGTGCTCGGTGAGCCAGTCCTCGGCGCCAACCGTGAGTGGAGCGTTGGCGCCCTCGAGCACGGCCTTGACCCCTGAAGCGGCGTGCCAGGCTTCGACTTCCTGCGCTTGAGCGTTCTCGGTCTGTTCTGTGGACAGGCGGACCTCTCCAGTGCGGGCGGCGGGAATCATGAGATCGGCCTGGAGAGTCCAGAGGGCGTTGGGGTTGTCGATCCAGTGCACTCCGTCGGCGTCCTGGGCCAGCTTGCGGACCGCTTCGTCGGCGGCGCGACCGCCACTTGTCTCGGCCCATGCCGAGAAGAAGGCACCGGCATCGAGGCCATCGGCACAGGTCGCCACGCCGAAGCGGTTGGACAGCGCCACCACCTTGATGTGGGGCTGGGTCTTCGCGAGATGACGGGCAGCCCAGGCTCCCACGGCGCCGAAGCCCTGAATGGCGGCCGTCTTGAGGTCTGCGGTGCCGTCCCAGGCGCCGAGGCCGAGCACCAGGGCTCGGCCGGTCCAGCCGGTCTCGTCGATGGACACACCATGGCCCGCGTGGGAGTTGCCGGCGATGTGGTCAACCAGCCCATGCTTGAGGGAAACAAAGTCTTGAACGTCCTCACCAACGGCCATGTCGGGACCGAAGATGGCGCCCGGCTCGACCTTGAGTACCTCGCGGTAGTGGTGCGCGAGCAGGTCGGACTTGGCTTCGGAGCTGGCCGGGCGGTCGGGCCACACCACCACAGACTTCTGGCCTGATGCTGGAATGCCCGCACCAGGGTTCTTTGCGGACATGCCAGCGGCGAGCTTGCTGACTTCGATCCGAGCCGCTGCATTGGAGGTGTCGCGCACGATGCGAGAGCCACCGACGGAGCGCTCGAAGGCCGGGCTGGACTCCACAAAAGCGGTGTAGCCCCGGACCCCATTGGCGTGGGTGGTGGTCACGAGGGTGCGCACTTTCTGGCGGAAGCCATCGCCACCCTCGACGACGATGTTGCGCTCAACAAGGGTGTTTACGACCTCGATGCCCTGTGCCATGGACTGCTCCGGGGCGGGCTTGGCCCGCTTGCATGGTTGGCTCCTGTAGAGTGGCGACGGCGCAGAGGCGCTGCGACTCCGCAGGGTGGGGGCGGCAGCCTTATCTCCCTCCCCACCTGATTTGCAGGTGAGGAGTCTGATCGCCCGCACGCGGAGGGCCCGTCGTCGGCTACATCGGCACCATGTCGACCGATCCGATGCCTTGGCTCATCCCGTTGCCGCCGCAGCCCGACGATCCAGTGGGACTGATGGGGATCGGTCGGGAGGTCAGTCCCCGCGCCATCCTGGGAGGCGCCCGTCGGGGGATGTTTCCGTGGACCGGGCGCTACCCGGTGCCGTGGTGCTCGCCCGACCCCCGTGCGGTCTTCGAACCCGGCCAGATCAGGCGGCCACGGTCACTGCGTAAGAGCATCAAGAACCGTGGCTACGAGGTCACCTTCGACATCTCCTTCGCCGATGTGGTCACCCGGTGTGCCCGCACCCCTCGACCCGGTCAGCCCGGTACTTGGCTCACTCCCAACCTCGCGCAGGCGTGGCTAGAGCTTCACCAGCAGGGGCGCTACCACTCGGTGGAGGTCTGGCAAGATGGCGTGCTGGTAGGTGGTCTCGTGGGCCTCGCCCTGGGCCGGGCCTTCTTTGGGGACAGCATGTTCCACCACACCCGCGATGCCTCCAAGGTGGCCTTCGTCACCCTCTGCGCGGCCCTCCACCAAGCTGGCTACACGCTGGTCGACGGCCAGATGCCCACGCCTCACCTTGTGTCGCTCGGCGCGCGGTCTGTGCCCCGCGGCGCGTTCTTAGAGGTGCTCGACGCGGCGCTGTCTCATGATGTGGCGCCCGGCTTGTGGGCCGATGGCATCCCTCCCACCTGACCTGGACACCCCATGCGCTACGGGCTCACATTCCTGCTCATTGCCGCTGTGTTCGTGGTCCTTGCGCTCCGGCTTGGGCCCACCTCCTGGGGCGGCATCGGCGGCTTGGTGACTGCGGCTGGCCTGGTGGGGCCTGGGCTGGCCTACCTGTTGAGACGCCCCGGCCTGCTCGGCAAGCGCAGCGATGGCACCATTGCTGCGTGGGCACGCGGGCTTCATGCGTCCTACTTCGCCCTGTGCCGCTTCGGCTGGTTGAAGGGGCGCGGCAGCGGGCCCGACGAAGTGCTGCCTCGGCTCTTTCTGGGGCCTCGCGCCACCCCGCTCCAGTCGCTTGAGCTGCGCAAGGACCGTCCCGTCGCCACGCTCGACCTCACCTGTGAGCTCACCGAGCTGGGCACACTGCGGCGGGGGGCCTACCTGTGCCTACCGGTGCTCGATGGAATGGCGCCTTCCGCGAGCCAGCTCGACGCCGGGGTGGCCTTCATCGACCAACACCGCAATGACCACCTCGTGTTCGTACACTGTGCGGTCGGCCGTGGACGCAGCAGTGCGGTGGTGGTGGCGTGGATGCTCGCCCAAGGTGAGGCGTCGACCGTCGAGGAGGCGGTGGCCCGACTCACTGAGAAGCGGCCGGCGGTGTCGCCCAACGGTCCCCAGCGCGATGCCGTGACGGCGTGGTTCAGCCGCCGAGAGCGGCCCTTCGGGTGAGGCTTCCCTTGGAATTCCACGCCAGTGAGCTCGGGGGAAGGTTGGCTGCGAAGGTCACTTCGCGGGCACTACGGTGCGGCCGGGCAAAGGGGAGGGATCGGAGAGGTAGTCCACGACCGCTGCGTTGAAGGCGGCCTTTTTCTCGAAGTTGGGCGCATGTCCAGCCCCTTCGAGCACCACCAGATGACCGTCGAGGGCCTGGGCGAGGTGCTCTCCTGCTGCCAACGGAAAGATGGTGTCCTCCGCGCCCCACACCACCAGGGGAGGGGCAGGCAGCTGGTCGACCGGCAGGTGGTCCAGCAGCATGCGTTGGCGGGGTAGATCGGTAAGCAGCGCCTTTTGCGCATCGGTGTGCTCGGCGAACCACTGCGCGTAGACCGCATTGGCCACCGGGCGTGGCAGGTGGGGCGCGTCGACCATCACGACGTCGAACAAGTGCCGGAGGTCGGCGCCAGAGCTCGGTACGAAGAGGTCTTCTGGGCGATCGAGCCCATGCCGCGACATCATCGCCTGCACATCGGACGACGAAAACAGTGGCCCGGGGCTGTCCACCAAGATCAGTCGGCCCACCCGCTCGGGGGCCATCTCCAGCAGCCCGAAGGCCACGAAGCCGCCGTAGCTGATGCCCATGATGTCCACCTTCTCTACACCTTCCTGGTCGAGAACGGCAAGCATGGCGGTGACCTGGGCGCCAAGCGAGGGTGTCATCTGGCCGGTGCTGAGACCGAACCACAGCAGGTCCGGGAGGATGAGTGAACGCGCTTCCGCGAGCGCGCCGAGCTGCTTGGTCCAATTTGTGAGCGCATCCCCGCCAAAGCCATGGATCACCAGCAGAGGGCGGTCGGCCTGTGGGCCATCCACAGACGACAGGTAGTGGATGTCCATGTTGTCGAGGTGGACGTATTGGTGGACCAGGCCCACCCGGGTGGCCTTGCGGTGGAGCGTTCGGTCCATCGTGCGGCCGAGGTGACATCCAGTGAGGGCGACCGCAGCGCACAGCCCAATTCGAGCCAGCCAGTGGTGGTCAGAGAGGGGTCGGCCCATGGAGAGGTCTGCCTGCGATAGTTGGTGGTGGCGCGGTGTATCCTACCGACTGCATGCCCCGGAACGTCTGTGTCGCGCTTCTCCCGAGCCAGCCAAAAGAAGCGCCATGGGGCCACCTACACGCCTCCGCTGCTCGCCCGACTCCTGGCCCGCCGGGTGGTCGACGCGCTTCCAGAGTCATCCAAGCCGGTGCGTGTACTCGACCCCTTCTGCGGCGACGGGGCCCTGCTCGAAGCGGTGGTCGACGCCTGGAAGCCGAGCTGCGGGCGACTTGAGGTGGTGGGGGTGGACCGCGATGTCGAAGCGGTGGCCCAGGCCCGCCGACGGCTGGCTCTTCGGGCACCTGGACGGGCGGTGCGGGAGGCGGACTTTCTCCAGGATGGTCTCGGCGAAGAAAGTCTGGTCGACGTCATCGTCGCCAATCCGCCTTGGGTACGGGCGCAGGTGCTGGGTGCGAAGCGGGCCCAGGCCATCGCAAAGGACTGGGGACTATCGGGCCGCATCGACCTCGCTCAGGCAGGGGTGCTGGCCATTGTGGCTTCATTGCGACCAAGGGGCCTCGCGGCGGTGCTGGTGCCCAACAAGCTGCTTGTCACCCGGGGGGCAGCTCGCTTTCGGTCTTTGATGCGGGAGCGCGTGGAGCTGCTGGAGGTGGGCGACCTGGGCGACACTCGGTTGTTCGACGCTGCGGTCTTGCCAGCGGTGCTGGTGTTTCGGGTGGGTCCCCAGCGGTCGATGCGCGCGCGCTTTTGGAGTGTCTACACCACGCCAGACGTTGAAGATGCCGTTGAAGACATCGGCCTGGACCAGGTCTGGGACCGCTCTGGGCGCCGCCGGCTGCCGGACGGCCGGGTGTTTGAGGTGCTGCATGGTGAGCTGGCCGAGCGCGGACCCGCCCGTACCTGGCAACGCGGCGGACCGGCGGTGGACGCCTGGCTCGGCTGTGTGCGCGACCACACGGGGTCCACCTTTGGCGACCTGGGACCCATCCGGGTGGGCATCAAGTCCACCGCCGACCCCGTGTTCGTGCGCCCGGACTGGGATGCGATGTCCCCCGAGACCCGTCCCGAGCTGTTGCGTCCGCTGACCACCCATCACCGCGCCCAGCGCATCCGTCCGCTGCCGGCGGGGCGGTCCAGCAGTGTGCTCTACCCTCACGAAAACCGCGGCGGTGAACGACATCCCGTCGACCTCGCGGGTCACCCCCGCAGCCGGGCCTGGCTGGAGGCGCATCGCGACCGTCTCGAAGCCCGCCGCTATGTCCGGGAGGCAGGCCGTCGCTGGTATGAGCTGTGGGTGCCCCACGACCCCGACGGCTGGACCGGCCCCAAGCTCGTGTTTCGGGACATCGCGCCGTGCGCCACCTTCTGGCTGGATGCCGAACACACGGTGGTCAATGGGGACTGCTACTGGCTCAAGCCCTTCCCTGAGGCGCCTGCTCACGCGCTGTGGGTCGCTCTCGCGGTGGCCGCCTCCTCGTTTGTCGACGCCTGGTACGACCGGGTCTGCAACAATCGCCTGTACGCGGGCCGCCGGCGCTACTTCACCCAGTACGTCGCGCAGTTCCCGCTCCCCGACCTGGATGGTCCTGTCGCAGCGGACCTCGCCGAGCGAGTGCAGACGTTGTACGCGGAGCTGAGCGACACCCCTCCTTGCGCCCTGGCCGACCGCTTTGTGGCGCTCGACCACGCGGTGTGGCAGGCCTTTGGCCTCGACCCGTCCACACCGCCGCCCTGACTCCGTGACTCCGTGACTTCGTGACTCCCTGACTTCGTGACTCCCTGACTTCGTGACTTCGTGACTCCGTGACTCCGTGACTCCGTGACTCCGTGACTCCGTGACTCCGTGACTTCGTGACTCCCTGACTCCGTGACTCCCTGACTCCCTGACTCCCTGAGGGAACCTCCATGCTGCCCGCCCTGTTGTGTGCTGCCCTTGCTGTAGCTGCTGACCCGCCGTCCGCCCCTCCCCCCGTTGTCGACGTGCGGGTATGGCCCTCGGAGCCCGCCATGTCGCCCGCCGCCTTGGAGGAGCGCTATCCCTCGCCCGACCCCGCGCTGGGTGTGCACACCGCAGTCCACCGCGTCGAGCTCGATGGCTGCTGGCGGCAGCAGGCGGCGCTCGCTCAAGACCTGGATCTGTGGTTCTGCGCTGACCTCAAGATCGACAAGAAAGGCCGCACCAAGGCCAAGGTGGTGCATCTCAGCGACCCCAGGCCCGGTCTCGCTACCTGCCTGGAGGCCTCCCTCAGGTCCTGGCAGGGACCGAGCTCACAGCCGGTGAAGGGCAGCACCTGCCGCGAGGTTCGCACCCACATCTCTGAGGCTGCCCGTGACACCTGGAAGACCGATGCCTGGGCCGAGCTGGAGCATCCCGGCGCTCCCGGTGATCCCAGCGCCGCGCCGCCACATCGCGTCGGACGCCCCCGGGTCGAAGGGGCCCAGGCCATCGAAGGTGACGCCCAGACAGGCGACATGGTGCGGGTCGACCACCCCATCAAGATCCGCGACCGGGCCGCCACCACCGCCAAGCGGCTCGTGGCCAGCCAGCCCAGTGCGCTCGCGCAGTGCTGGGCCGACCGGGCCGGCTTTCGAAAACCGGAGCGCAGTGGTGAAGACGCCTTGCTGGCCTACACGCTGGAGGTCACTGTGGGGCCGACTGGACCGGTCCACATCGCCGCAGGTGCAGCGCTGCCCCACAGCCACCTCGACGTGGCGGAGTGTGTGGCCGCCGCCATCGACCCCGACCTGACGGTGTCTGAAGGCGACTTGGTCATCGAGATACCGGTGCTGGTGGAACCTCCCGCTGAGTGACTACATCGCCACCCGGGCGCCCACATGTCCGCCGAAGCCTTCGGGCGACGAGATGTTGAGCTGTCCGTAGACCTTCACCAAGAAGATGTTGAACTGCAGTCCTCCGAAGAAGCGCGGGGTGACGCTGTTCATGTCGGCGCTGTCAGAGAATGTGATGAGCGCCTCGCCCACTTCCTTGTCGTTCTGCGTGGGGTCGTGGAGCTTGCCGTACATGTTGATGTCGCTGTCGCCGTGGCCGTTGAGCATGATGTCGACTGCGCCGCCGCCGAACACGGTGACGAAGGCTGCACGCATATTGGTGGACAGCTCCAGCGGGATGCTGTTGGTGGTGGCGTCGATCACGTAGGTGCCGTCGGCTTCCCAGGTGGCCAGCTCGGTCTCGAACGGGATCTCCTTTTCGAGAGTGAGCTCGTAGACGGTGTGCTGAAAGCCGGTGGTGAACGCCAGCCCGCCCCAGCCGGCCACTCCCGCGTCGCGCACCTTCAGCAGCTGTACCTGGACATGCCCGCCGCCATTGACCGCCCGCGCGGAGAACGGGTCGCGGCTGCCGTTGGCGGCCATGCCGTGTCCGTAGATGAGAAAGCGTCGGAGCGGGCTCTTGTCGTCGCTGAATGCGCCGAGGTTCATGCCGGCCATCGCCGCAGCCTGAAAGGCGAAGCCGCCGGAAGGGAGCAGGCCGGTGCCGTAGCCGAAGCCCGCGCCGGAGCCGTTGAGCGCGGAGCCGATGCTGCCGCCGACCACAAAGCGCTGCGGGCTGGAGGCATAGTCGACGCCCATGCCTCGGGCCGACAGCGCGGTCGCGGACGCCATCTGTTCGAGGAACTCGGTCTGATCGCCAAGCTTGAGCTGTTCGTCGACGAGCGTGTTCAGGCTATCGGCGATGATGCTGGCATCGGTGCTGGGGTCGGTGATGCGGTACTGCAGCTCCTGGGCTGCCGCAGGCGTCGCCACGAAGAAGGCCGCACCAGTGAGCGCGAGAGCGGTGGGACGATGCAGCTGCATAAAAGCTCCCAACATGTGGCGTGCGATGGCGCTCCGCCCGGTGTGTTGCGAGCTACCGTAGCTCAATGAAGCAACGACTCACATGGTGTGCAATTGCATCGATCTTGGCTTTGGCGGCCTGCTCGCCGACCCCATCGATTCCGGGCAAGTCCGTGGCCGATGATGCGCCGACCGACCAGCCGGGATGTCAGCTCGATCAAGACGGCCAGCACTACGTAGTCTTGCAGGAACTGCTCGATGTCGTGGACGCGGGGGCGACTGTCGCGGTGTGCGAAGAGGTGAGGGGGCCGCTGGTGGTGCGCCAGGACGTCACGCTGGTGGGGCCGGCGACCTTGACCGGTGGCCCGGGTCCCGCGGTCCATGTGGCGGGGGGCCACCTGGTGTTGCGCGACCTTGAGCTGGTGGGCGGCACGGGCTCGCCCGAAGCCCGGCTCGATGGAGACACCCACGGCGGGGTGGTGGCCGCTTGGGATGCCGACGCGCTCACGCTCGATGGGGTGGTCGTGCGCGACGGACAAGCCGACTGGGGTGGCTGCATCAGCGGACCTCGAAGTGGACCGCTGGTAATCGAAGACAGCGTGGTGGAGGACTGCATCGCCCGCAAGCTGGCGGGCGCGGTGTGGGTGAGACGGGGTGTGTTGGCGGACAGCATCGTGCGGCGGGGCCAGGCGCCCTACGGGGGTGGGGTGGCGGTGCGGTCCTTGTCAGAGACCGACTCCGTGGGCCTGCCGGGCACTCTCATCGAGGACTGCGATGGCGAGGTGCAGGGCGGTGGGCTGCTCTTGACGGGGCCCGGAGAGGTCTGGGATGGCACCTTTTCGGGCAACCGGAGCCAGCAGGGTGCGGGCGTACTCACATCGGGGGCGACCGGATCCCTGCGAGACATGGTGCTCTCCGACAACACGGCCGAGGTCGGAGGCGGTGGACTGTTCGTGTCGGGCGGCCGGCTCACGGTCACCGACCTGTTCATCGAGGCCAACCGGGTCACGGGCGAAGGACTGCCCGACGGCCGAGGGGTGGGCGGTGGCGTGTGGATGGGGGGGGCTGCCGGGGACCTGTTGGTGCTCTTAGATGTCGATATCTACGCCAACATGGCGGGGTGGGGGGCGGGCCTGATGGCCGCAGGACCCACCGATGGGGGGGAGCTCCCGGTAGTATCGATGATCGGCGGCACCCTGAGCGAGGGCGCGTGGGGAGATGGCGCAGCCGTGGTCTCGGCCGAGCTGCGGCTCGATGAGGTGGTCGTCGCCGCCAATTCAGGCGCCGGCGTGTCGGTGGAGGGCGGCCTGTTGTGGGCCACAGGCGGTCGCTGGCTGGACAACCCACGCGGCGACATCCTCACGGCGGCGGGGGGCCATGATGGTCCTGGGCTCGACTGGCTGCGGTGCGACGACGAAGGCTGTGTGGAAGACCCGGTGGGACCGGCGGCTATCGACGCACGAAGGTGACCGCATCGACGCCCTCGCCAAACATCAGCTCGCCTTCTTCGGTGAGCGAGACCGACACATTTTCCTCTTTGCCTGCGTCGGTCTCCATGCGCAGGTGGGCGTTGTTTCCGGTGGTGGCCACCACTTCGTAGACACCACTCTTCTGTACTCCGCCCAGCCGCACCACCAGACGCTCGGGTCCAAACGAGAGCTCGCCAGACTCCAGGCCCGCGATGGCGCCGCGCAGCTGACCGGTGCGCTCGCCAGTGGGGTTGTAGCGAATCTCGTTGAGAATGATGACCGCGGCAGAGGCTTCGTCGTCGGTGAGATTGAGCTTGGTGAGGTCGGCGTTGGAGGGCGGCGGCTCTTTTAGCAGAAACTTCATCAGCTTTACCTGCTTGCGCTGCTCGGGGGTGAGCGAGATGCGCCACTCTCCCTGCATCCGCGCCACCACGGTGTCGGCGGCAGTCGGCGGGGGGGCGGGGTCGCCGCTGCACGAGGTGCTGGGCCCGGCGAGTGCGCCCAGCAATAGGAGCCAGTGGGCAGCCTTCATTCCAGGAGTTCTTGGGCGGCCGCGACGATGTCGGGCAGGCTGCCGCCGAGCCGGTGG
>Ga0315321_10003259_pt1 | contig 12627 bp, 10 predicted proteins | sample M180m21515metaG_FD_203464 | JGI IMG/M metagenome (GOLD analysis project Ga0315321, IMG submission 203464) | Ammonia-oxidizing marine archaeal communities from Monterey Bay, California, United States - M1 80m 21515 | ecosystem: Environmental > Aquatic > Marine > Intertidal zone | place: USA... | reverse complement strand
TCCCAAACACCACCCATGCGCCCCTCGACCGACCCGATGTTCGCAAGGCGCTCAGCCTGGCCATCGACCGTGAGAAGGTCGTCCAGGTGGCCATGTACGACTACACGGTCCCCTCGCATCCAACCGGCCTGTCCGATGGCTACGCCGACTGGCGAATCGACCCGGTGCCCGACACCGACAACTGGGTGCGCCATGACCCTGAAGAGGCGGCGCGTCTGCTCGACCAGGAGGGCTTCAAGCTGGACTCAGACGGCGTTCGCCGCTCTCCAGATGGGGTCCCTCTGAGCCTGGAGATCGCCACCCCGGCAGGCTGGTCTGACTGGGTGCGCGCTGCGCAGGTCATCGCCCGAGACCTCCGCGCTCTGGGCATCGACGTCACCCTCCAGGGCCGCGACTTCACCGCGTGGTTCGACCGGGTCACCAAGGGCGAGTTCGCCTTGACCCTCGGCTGGGCGGTCGGCGGTCCCACGCCCTACCGCATGTACAAGGGCCTGCTGGCATCCGAAGGCGTCGTGGACGTCGGCACGGCGGCTGTCACCAACTGGCATCGCTTTGGCAGCGTCACGGCGGATGTGGCCCTCGACCGCTTCGAGCAGACCACCGACCCCGCCACCCAGCGCGCCATCGCCCGAGAGCTCCAGCAGGTGTTCCTCGATGAGGCCCCCGCCCTTCCATTGTTTCCGTCGGCGTCGTGGGGCGAAGCCAACACACGCTGGGTCACTGGCTTTCCAAGCGAGGCCGACCCTTATGCCCGCTTGTCGCCCAACTCCGCGCCAGAGCCTCTCTTGGTGATGTCCCGGCTGCGCTGGCGCGATGCGAAGGCGGCGCCATGACCGCTCTGCTGCCCCATCTGGTCCGTCGACTCGGCTTCTACTTGCTGGCGGCCTTCGCCGCGCTCACGCTCAATTTTTTCGTGCCCCGGATGATGCCGGGAGATCCCGCCACGGCCATCTTCGCGCGCTTTCAAGGCAAGCTGGATCCCGCCGCGCTCGACGCGATGTCCACGGCCTTCGGCATCTCGGACGCCCCCCTCTACACCCAGTACCTCGACTATCTGCTCAATACCCTGCATGGGGAGCTGGGCACCTCGCTCACCTACTTCCCCGCCCCTGTCACCGCGGTCATCGGCACCGGCTTGATGTGGACTGTGGTGCTCGCGGGAACTGCACTGGTGATCGCATTCGCAGCGGGCTCGGCCATCGGTGCTTGGGCCGCTTGGCGCCGGGGTGGCCTGCTCGACCGCATTGCCCCACCCTTGCTCGCATTCATCGGTGCGTTCCCGTACTTCTGGCTGGCGATGGTCGCGGTGTGGGGCCTCGGCTTTCAGCTTGGCTGGTTCCCCGTGCGCCATGCCTACAGCCCCGAGGTGTCGCCTGGCTGGTCGCTTGAGTTTGTCGGAAGCGCCATCCAGCATGCCTTCTTGCCCGCTGGCACCATGATTGTGGCCTCGCTCGGCGGCTGGCTGCTCACCATGCGCAACACCATGGTGGGGGTGCTCGATACGGATGCCATCCGCTATGCCCAGGCGCGAGGGCTGTCTCCCCGGCGCATCCTGTGGCACTACGCGGTGCGCAACGCGATGCTGCCGAGCCTCACCAGCTTCGGCATGGCGCTTGGCTTTGTGTTGTCTGGCGCGCTGCTCACGGAGATTGTGTTTGGCTACCCCGGTCAGGGCTACCTGCTGCTGCAGGCGGTGCGCGGCCAGGACTACCCGCTGCTGCAGGGCCTGTTTCTGACCATCTCGCTTGCTGTGTTGGCCGCCAACTTCGCCGTTGACGTGCTCACGTTGGTGCTCGACCCGCGGATCCGCCGATGAGTGTGCTCTGGTGTCATCGACAGGCGCGTGTGGGCCTCATCTTGCTTGCCCTGATGGTCTTGGCGGTCTTTGTGGGACCGCTGTTCGTGGGGGACCCCGACGCCTTTGTGGGCCGTCCGCTGGATCCTCCGTCGCTGTCGCATCTTCTCGGCACCACTGGGCAGGGCCAAGACGTGTTTGCCCAGACCATCGTGGGCGGACGCACCACCCTCGGCCTCGGCCTCGTGGTCGGCTTGGCAGTGGTGATGGTGGGCTCTGTGATCGGTGGACTGGCCGGCTACATTGGGGGGCGTGTCGACGACGTCCTGTCCTTCCTCATCAATGTGTTCTTGGTGCTGCCAGGCCTGCCTCTGATGGTCGTGCTGGCGGCCTACCTGCCCGCAGGTCCTGGCTCCATGGCGGCGGTCCTCATCCTCACAGGGTGGGCGTGGAATGCCCGCGTGCTGAGGGCCCAGGTGGCGAGCTTTCGGCGCCGGGACTTTGTCGAAGCCGCAATCGTGGCAGGCGAGTCACCCATGCGGGTGCTGATTGTCGAGATTCTGCCCAACATGGCGTCTCTGCTCGGTGGCTCGGTGCTCGGTGCCACGACCTATGCCGTCGGCGCACAGGTGGGGCTGGAGTTCCTTGGGTTGGGGGACCTCGGTGCGGTCACCTGGGGCACCAACCTGTACTGGGCCACCAACGACTCTGCGCTCCTCACGGGCTCGTGGTGGACGTTCGTGCCCACCGGCACCTGCGTGGCGCTCACTGGCCTGTCGCTTGCGCTCATTAACTTTGGCCTCGACAGCGTGACCAACCCGGCGCTGTCGGCAGATGTCGGTCGCGGCGCCCCTGGTCCCCAGCCGACCCCCGTGCGGCGGTCCACATGAGCGCGTGTCCCATTCTCCAGATCAAAGACCTCCACGTGGCCTACGGCGACACCGAGGTGCTCGCCGGCGCTTCTCTGGACGTACAGGCGGGCGAGCTGGTGGGGCTCGTCGGAGAGTCGGGCAGCGGCAAGTCCACGCTGGTGCAGGGCGCGCTGAGATTGCTGCCGTTTCCCGCGCAGATCAACGGTGGTGAGGTCATTGTCGATGGGGTGGATCTCCTCGGGCTCTCCCACGCCGAGCTGCGTCGCACCTGGTGGGACAAGGTCTCGCTGGTGCCCCAGAACGCACTGAGTGCGCTCAATCCCATGCTCACGCTGCGCGCCCACTTCGATGAGACTCTCCTGGCCCACGGGATCACTGACCCCGCCGAACGCCACAAGCGGGCTGAAGACGGCATGCGTATGGTGGAGCTGGCCCCCAGCCGCCTCGCCGCCCACCCCCACATGCTCTCGGGCGGCATGCGCCAGCGGGTGGCCATCGCGCTTGCGCTGGTGCTTGACCCGCAGCTCGTGGTGTTCGATGAGCCCACCACGGCCCTTGATGTGGTCGTGGAGCGGCAGATTCTCGACCAGATCAGCTCCCTGCGCAAGGAGCGGGGCTTCGGGGCCATCTTCATCACCCACGACCTCACCTTGTTGCAGTCCATCGCCGACCGAGTCGCGGTGCTCTATGCGGGTCAGATTGTCGAGAATGCACCGGTCGCCGAGCTCGGCGGGCCCAAGAGCCACCCCTACACCCGCGGACTGCTGGCCGCTCTGCCCCCACGCCTCGACGAGGACCGACACGCCGTGCCCATTCCTGGTGCTCCTCCTCGCGTGGGAGATGCCATTCCAGGCTGCCGCTTTGCACCGCGCTGTGTGGAAGTGGTTGCGGCCTGCTCGGAGCGTCCGGCCCTTAAGTTGGTAGGGCCTGGACATCAGGTGGCGTGTGTGCACGCGCTTGCGGTGGAGTCGTCATGAGTCGCCCTCTCCTCGATGTGCGCGGTCTGGGGGTCACATTCGATCGTGGCGGTTGGGCGCGTCCCTCGTTTTTGCGGGCGGCCCACCGGGTCAGCTTTACCGTCCATCCCGGCGAAGTGGTCGCGTTGGTGGGCGAGTCGGGCAGCGGCAAGTCCACCATCGGTCGGGTGATTGCGGGACTCCAGCCGGCGGCGACGGGTCAGGTCTTGCTCGATGGGACTGAGCTTCCCACTGCGGGGACAGCAGGCTTGCCGGCCCACCTGCGGGGGCGGGTGCAGATGGTCTTCCAGGACCCATATGGCTCGCTGAACCCCGTCCACACCGTGTTTCACCACATTGCGCGCCCTCTGCTGCTCCACAAGCGGGCGACCCCGGGTGAGCTGCGCCAGCGGGTCTCGGCCTTGCTCGAACAGGTGGGCTTGAGTCCCGCGGAGGACTTCATCGACCGCAAGCCCCAGGCCCTCTCGGGTGGTCAGCGACAGCGTGTGGCCATCGCCCGTGCCTTGGCTCCTCGACCCGATCTCTTGGTCGCCGACGAGCCCACCGCCTCCCTCGATGTGTCGGTGAGAATGAGTGTGCTGACGATGTTCAGGAAGCTCCAGAAGCGTCGACAGCTGGGCGTTCTATTGATCACCCACGACCTCGCGTCGGCCCGCTGGATGGCCGACCGCATCGTGGTTCTCTACGCCGGCCAAGTCATGGAGCAGGGCCCCGCGCGAGCGGTGCTCACCACCCCACGCCACCCCTACACCCAGCTGCTCGTGGCGGCTGGGTCTCGGCGCCCTGAGCCGCTTCCGGGCAAGCCGGGCCTGCCCCCTGTCGTCGACCCTTCACCCGGCTGTCCCTTCGCCGAGCGCTGTCCACGTGTGACCTTTGGCTGCATCGACGACGAGGTGACGGTCCACGTTGCTCCGGACACGGAGCCTCCCGGCGCGTGGCGGGTGCGCTGCCATCACCCCGACCCCCATCTTCCGACGTCCGGAGCTCAGTAGGGCCGCTGGGATAAGTGTTGCAAGTCTTCGGTGGACTGAAACCGGCAGGTCACCTGTCGAAATTTCTCGCCGGAGCGCCTGAGCCGGTGGTCGGAAGCCCGGGCAGCCCTTGTCCGGCGCCGACCTAAGAAGTTTTGAGGTCGCTATGCTGTCCCTTCTGCTCGCTTCGTGGCTCGCCTTCGTTCCCGTAGCCTTGGCGGAAAATGCCCGTCAGCTGGAGCACTCCGCAGATGAAGGTGTGGAAGAGACCGTGGTGACCATGGCCTGGAAGACCGCCGATGGCAGAGACCGCATCTCCTTTTCGCTGTCCACTGCGGAGGTGATGGCCGACAAGTCGGTCAAGCGGAAAGTGCAGCTGGAGGCGCTCTACGTGGCGATGGCCAAGGCCGCGCGCCGGTCCGCCTTGGGCCACAAGAAGGTGGAGCTGACTGCGCGCGTGTCGCCAGGCGGGGTGCAGCTGGGGGCGAAGGGACCTCCCAAGGCAGCGAAGGCGGCGATGGCCGATGCGCAGGACGCGATGGCCCAGGCGAAGGTCGACTGGCTGGCCGAAAACCGAGTCTTCGAGGCGGCTTCGGGCGGGCTGTCCTACGACCATGCCCGCATCGTGGCGGAGCGCGCGAGTGCTGTGGCTCCCGTTGGGGCGGCCTTGCGCGAGGGCACGTCCACCGACCGTGAGTTCATTGAGCGTGCGCTGCGCTTTACGCAGTCCATTCCCTACCAGGTGGGCAAGAAGGGCCGCGACACTGGTTTTCAGCGTCCTCTCGCCCTGGTGGTGCGCAACAAGGGCGACTGCGACGGCAAGGCGGTGCTCTTCCTCGCGATTGTGCATGCCGAGCTGCCGGACCTTCCTCTCGCGATGATCTACGTGCCGGGACACGCGCTGGTTGGGGTGGGGCTGCCTGCCCAAGGTGGCGACAAGGCATTCGACAGCGCAGGCCAGACCTACATCTACGCCGAGCCAGTGGGGCCGGGTGTGGCCCCCTTGGGACAGACCGCTCCTGAGAACAAGCGTGCCGGCAAGACCGGAAAGGTACGACCGGTTCCAAGGTAGGAAGCGGGCGTCGTGCCCCCTTCCCGATCGGCAGCGTGCTACGCCAAGACATTCGAGCGGGTCACCTTGGCGGGCCGCTGAAGCCGACGCTCCAGGCGGCTAAGAGACCGTGCCTCCTGCCCTGGAGCCGCTGTGGGCGCCCCCGAGCTCTCCATCGTTGTCCCTACCCTCGATGAGATTGATCACATAGGCGGCCTTCTCGACAGCTTGGACAGCCAGGCTGGGCTGTCCACCGAAGTGATTGTCGCGGATGGCGGATCGACCGACGGCACCGTCGCTCTGTGTCGGCGTCGGGGGGTTCGGGTGGTCGAGTGTGCCCCCGGTCGGGGCCTCCAGATGAATTGTGGGTGGGCCGCTGCGCGGGCTCGGATCTTGTTGTTTTTGCACGCAGACTCTCGACTCGACCATGACCATGATCATCAGTTGCTGCGCGCGGTCGAGGCGTGGCGGGATGTCCGAGACTCAAGGTGTGCTGGTCACTTTCGACTGCGGTTCGTCACGCGGGGGGAGAGGCAGCGGGCGCACGTCTGGTATGAGAGCCTGTCTGCGCTCGGGCGCCCTGGGACGGTCAATGGCGACCAAGGGCTGCTCGTATCGGCATCCTGGCTGGACCGCTTGGGCGGCTTCTTTGAGACTCTGCCTTTCCTTGAAGACCGGGACTTCGAGCGGCGGCACCTTGGGGCGGGTGGGAGCTGGCTGTTGCTGCCCGGCATGCTTCACACCTCAGCGAGACGCTTCGAAGCCGAAGGAATGCGGCACAGGTCTGTGCAGAACGCCCTTACATTGGCCTTGTTCAGCTTTCAGCATCCACTGGTGATGGAAGACGGCGCGCGCTTCTACGCCCCCAGCAACGCGCAGGGCGACGGGCTGGCGACCATGCTCGACGCGCTGAGGGAGGACCTGCGGAAGCGGTCTGCATGGGAGCGACTGCGGTTCCTGAACCACATAGGGCGCTTCGCCAATCGCAATGGGCTGTGGCGGATGTGCTTTGCAGTCGACGTGCGGCGGTACGCAGAGGCCGCTTCGCGCACCCATCCTTGCCTGGATGCCTATGACCGGTGGGTGGCTGGCCCTATGGACCGCCGCTTGATGGATGTGTTGATAGGGATTGGGCTTCTGACTTCAGGCGCGCTGGCTGGGATCGACGGGGTGGCCTGGCGATAGTCGGACGTTTTATGTCCGGGCGGGCCACCAAGATGGGCATACATCAGTGCAGTACTTCGCGAGGAGACCCGCATGTCGACACTGGCTGTTTGTCATCTATCGACCACTTTCGCGCCCCAATGGCGCCGTCGAAAGGCACTGTGGGAGTCTGTTCAGGCCCCCATACGGTCCAGTCCTGTGCCGTCGCTGTCTCAGCTTCGGGGGGACGATGTGGAGTCGGTGCCCTGGCGAGATGCCGCCGATGTGGGCGTGATGGGCGTGTCCACGGGCGTCCCCACGCCGGCGGATGAGCGCTCGGCTTCGCGGGCGACCTTGGCTCAGCTGGCCTCTGTGCTTCAGGTGGGCGCGGGGGCTGGGCACTCTCTGTCCGAGGTCTGGTGTGACCTGCACCGCGAAGTGTTCGGGGAGCTGCCGGTGCTTCCCGCAGAGCTGGCGGGCGGCCCAGACCTGGGCGAGCTGATGTGTCGCGGTCCCTTCTCTGGCTACCTGGAGCGCACGGAAACCGGTCTCTATGTATTGGATCTGTCGGTGTTCGGCGCCTATCGTCACCAGGCAGGCGTGCGGTCGCTGGCCACCCATGCCACCTTCGAGACCGATGCGGGGCGCCTGCGCTGTGTGTGCATCACGGAGCTGGACAGCGCCACAGTCCACACCCCGGAGAGTGCAGAGTGGTCCCTTGCCCGCCGACTCGTGGCCTGCGCGCTGCTCACACACACCCTCTTGGTGCGCCACATAGGCGAGTGCCATCTGTTTGTGAGTGGTCCCCTGGCGGTGGCGGTGCGCAACCATCTGCGGGCCGACCATCCCCTGGCCCTGCTCCTCTGGCCTCATGTCCACGGCGCACTGCAGGCCAACAATCGAATGGTGCCCACGTTGCTTCAGGAGGGACCGGGTAGCGGGCCGCTGAGCGAGGCTTTCAACCTAGAGGCTCGTGCGCAATGGCACCTGCTTTCCGACGAGGCGGCTGTCTTCGATCTGCGGTGCCTCGACCCTGTGGTCGACCGGCGGTCCCGCAGATTGGAGGGAGTGCCCTTTGCCACGCCGACCCAAGACGACGCTGTGGTGCTCTTTGAGATGCTGTCTCGTTACTGCGCGGGCTGGGTTCACCACCACTACCCTTCTGAGGCGGCCTTGACGCGCGATTCTGAGCTGGGAAGCTTCGTGAATGCATTGGACATCGGGATTCCAGGCGGCGTGCAACAGGTCATCGGCACTGCGCTCACGCGGGCGGGCCTGTCTCGCTTGTGTGGGATTGTCGTGTACAACGCATCGGTCCAACATGAGCGCGTCGGCAACCTGCTCTGGGACTACGCGCCCTGGGCCGACCACGTACCGGGCCGGCTCCACTCCGACGGCACCGGACCCTCACGCAAGGTCTACGGTCGGTTCGTGCAGGCGCTCGCCACCATGTGTGTGCCCGGTCGACCCTTGATGACAGACTGGACCTGGCTGGCCCCGGACATGCGCAGCCGCTCGCTGGTGTACACCCTGCAGGCTGAGCTGGCCCGTCGTCAGGCGATGATGGAAGGCGAAGGCCCTCGGCAAGCCCACCGGCTCTACCCGTCCGACTTAGAAGCGGTGGCGGGCATGTAGTCCGCGCAGGTCGACCTTCAGCCCAGCGCCCTCAAGCCCCCCATCTACCAGCTGCCGGTGCTCTGCATGCTTGCCCATGGCTCCTGCACCGGAAGGGGCTCGCCGGCTTGGAGCAGCTCCACGCTGATGCCGTCGGGTGACTTCACAAAAGCCATCCGGCCATCGCGTGGGGGCCGCAGAATGGTGACGCCGCTCGCAGCCAGACGCTCGCACAGCCCGTAGATGTCGTCGACGGCAAACGCAAGGTGACCAAAGTTGCGGCCGTCTGTGTAGGGTTCGGGCTGGTCCCAGTTGTAGGTGAGCTCGATCTGGGCAGTGTCGCGTTGACCGTCGACTTCGCCGCTTGCCACGGGGGTCTGGAGGAAGACCAGCGTGAAGCGGCCGCGCGCGTAGTCGCTTCGTCGAACTTCGCGCAGGCCCAGCTGGTCGCAGAAAAAGTGGAGGGCGGCGTCGAGGTCTTGCACTCGGACCATGCTGTGGAGAAAGCGCACGGAGACTCCTGAGGTCGGGGGGCGTTGTAGCCTCCGCAGTATGCGCGTCCACTCCATGTGCCAGTACCGCGATGCAGATGTGCCGCTCGACGACATCGCTCGTCTCGTCGCTGGTTCTACCGCTGCTCGCTCGACATTCCCGCCGGCCAACGGACTGCACGGCGCCTGAGCCAGGGTCTGTGTAGTTAGTGAGAGAGAATTCCGGACAATAAAAGTCCGACGGGGAGTGGGTGGATGGCTTATTGCTCGCGCCTGTCCCCCTTGCTCCCGGAGCCGGCCCTTGGCTCAGCCTCTCGACCGCGCCAACCTCGTTGACGACACGAACCTCAACAAGTCCCAGAAGTTCGTGCGCATCCTGGAAGCGCTCCAAGAGCCGGGCGGCGCCAATGCCTACGAGCTGATGGCCCGCTTCAGGCTCGACGACCGCACTCTGCGTCGCTACATCGCCGACCTCCGTGCGCTCGGCCTGCCCCTCGAGGTGGAAGGCCGCGGACCGGAGCGTCGGATGTGGGTGTCGGCCGCCTACCGCCGCCAGCGTGTACAGGTGAGCCTGCTGGAAATGATCTCGCTGAAGTTCGGGCGGTCGGCCTTCAAGTTTCTGGAGGGGACTGGCTTCGCCGAAGACATGGACGACGCCTTGGAGGTCTTCTCCACTCTCGGCGGTGCCAGCATCGAGTCGGCGGGCGACCTCGATCGCAAGTTCATCGCGGTCCCCGAGCACCGCAAGGACCACACCCGCGACGCTCACCTCATCGACAATGTGCTGTCAGCGGTCGTCTACCAGAACCCCGCGGTGGCTTTCTACGCCAAGGTGGGCGGCACCACCAAGCGCTACCAGCTCGAGCCGCTCACCCTCGCCATCTACAAGCAGGGTCTCTACCTGTTCGCCCGAGACCTCAACGCCGACTGCCGCATCAAGACCTTCGCCATCGACCGCTTCCGCAGCTTCCAGAGGGCCCGCGGTGAGCGCTTCGAGTACCCCGAAGACTACAGCCCATCCGCGCTCTTCGACCATGCCTTCGGAATCATCGGAGGCGTCCCCCAGCGGGTGGTGCTGCGGTTCCACCGGCGCGTGGCGCCCTACATCCGAGAGCGGGTGTGGCATCAGTCTCAGGTGGTTGAAGACCTCAGTGATGGCGGTCTTCGACTGGTGATAGAGGTGGGTGTGGCCCCCGAGCTGGTGAGCTGGGTTCTCGGCTTCGGGCCCGATGTGCGGGTGGAGTCGCCGGACGACCTGAAGTCCCATGTGCGACGTCTTCACGCTGAGGCTGCCCGCAATGCAGAGTCGGCTAGCTGGAGCCGCCGATGACCCGCCTGGCTGCCCAGTGGAGGTTGCCGATGGGCATGGAGAAGGCGTGGCCCGAAGAGCTGCGTCCGGCTGATCCTTTCTCGGGTGACGAGGGGCTTGCCGATCCTGCGTCCTACGAGCAGTACTGTGCCTGGGTGCGCCCTTCGCTACTGGATGCGGACCACTTTCGGACGCTCGACGACGCCTTTCTCGACACCTACTTCAAGGTGTTGGCCGGCGAGCTTCCGTGGGGCTCGACAGACGAGATGGCCCATGAGCTGGTGATCGACCACCCGCTTCGCCACGACAAGCGACCATCGCGCCCGTCGATTGCACCCCTCGCAGATGATGTGTTGTGTGATCTCACCGAAGACTGGGTGCCTGGGCTTGGAGTCGTCGCTCCGCCGCGTGTGGTGGGGCCTTGGTCGATGCTGGACCTGCCCCGGCGGGTGCGCATTGCGTCTGGTGCGAGCATGGCCTGCACGCCGCTGTTCCCGCCGTCGATTCGCCCGATGAGCCGGCCGTGCCGAACCAAGCCAAAGGCGGCTCCGGAGGTGCGGTCGGCGCTGATTGCGGTTCTGCGTTCTCCCGCGATGGTGTGGACGCCCACACCGGACGGTGGACTGGAGGCGTTGATGCCGCTGGCCCGCCGAAGCCGTCCGGAGGGCCCGGTGGCTGGGGTGCCGGATGCGCCTGCGGTGGTGGGCCGTGTGGTGGCCTTGGTTGACGGCGGGTGGTTCCTGTCGTGTGGGCTGCCTCTCTCGTCGGTGCCAGATGCCGCGGTGCTTACGCGTCGGATGGTGTTGGAGTATCGCCGGCTGCGGCGCCACGACCGCCGGATGACCTGGGAGGATCTTCTGCGTGATCGAGGCGAGCTGGTGGCGCGGACGGCGTGTGAGTGGCTGTGGATGAATGCGCCCGATCAGGTGATGTCCACCTGGGAGCGGTGGGCGGAGGGGTGGTCTGCGGCGCCGAGGGTCGTGCCTCCGCGGAACAAGAGAGTGCAGAAGGCCTGAGTCAGAAGCCCACACCACTGATGAAGTAGGTGGCGCCCTCGTTGGTGTCGCCGGCCAGGTAGGAGCCGACGATGACGTCGGGCACGGTGTCGGCGTTGTAGTCGGCGCTGGTGATGAAGCGAAGGTGTTCGTCGGTGAGACCGTCGCCCTCCATGACCACATCGGCATCGGAGAGGGAGCCGAGGGTGGCGCTGGCCGAGAAGGGCCCCCAGAACAGGTAGGCGGCGGAGAGGTCGGAGCTGGTAGATGCGCTGGTGATGCCCAGGTCGGCGATTCCGTCTTGGTTGACGTCGCCGAGGTCGCGCACGAAGTATCCAAACCAGTCGTCGGTGCGCTCGCCTCGGATCTTGATCTCTGCATCGTCGACGGAGGTGGTGGCGAAGCTGGCGCTTCCGAAGTGGATGTAGACGCTTCCGTAGCCGCTGATGGTGCTGGAGTAGGGAGAGGTGACGACGAAGTCTTCGTATCCATCGCCGTTTGCATCCCCAAGGGAGTCGAGGGACTCGCCGGTTCCGCCATCGCCGTAGATGGTGTGGTCAGCGTCGGAGGCGAGGTGGATACCGCTGACGGGTCCGTAGAAGATGCGGACGCCAGAGGCGCGATGAGCGCCGGTGAGCTCTCCGGCCGCGATGTCGTGGAAGCCGTCGCCATCGAGGTCGGGCGATGCGACCTCCGCGCCGAAGTAGTCGTAGTCGCCTTCGCCGGTGATGATGGCTTGGGCGACGTCGAAGAGGTCGTCTTCTCCGGTGTCGAGGTGAGTGAGGAGGAAGACGGCGCCCTGCTTGGTGGCGACGGAGGACTCGTCTTCGCTTGCGAGGGCAAAGTCTCGGAGGCCGTCTCCGTCGATGTCGTCGAGGACGTGGACGGCGCGGCCGACCCGGCCATCCTCAGACTGGCCGACGAGCCTCCAGGCAGTGGCGGTCGACAGCTCTTGCGTGGTCAGGGGGCCGAGGGCCACCCAGCCGCCGCCCACGTCTTCAGCTCCGTCCTCGATGTCGATGCCGTAGGCGCCGGCGAGGAGGTCGTCGTAGCCATCGCCGTTTAGGTCGCCGACATCGATGTAGTTGGCGATCGCATCCTGTCTGGAGGTGTAGACCGCCGAAGCGTTGGTGAGGGAGGGGGCAACGGAGGAGGGGTTCCATGCAAAGATGCGGCCTTCCCAGGCGTCAGCGGACGAATCGTACCAAGACGGGGTGCCCATGAGGACCTCGTCTTGTCCATCGCCGTCGAGGTCGCCGCTACCCCCCGAAAAGCCTAAGCCAGTATGCGACCGTCCTCCGTAGACGACGTGGTAGTCGATCATGTCGAGGGTCGCCGGCCAGACACAGCTGTTGGTGGTGCCGTCGCAGTCGTTGTCGGCCCCGTCGTTGCAGACCTCGCTCTCGCCT
>Ga0315321_10003254_pt1 | contig 12641 bp, 9 predicted proteins | sample M180m21515metaG_FD_203464 | JGI IMG/M metagenome (GOLD analysis project Ga0315321, IMG submission 203464) | Ammonia-oxidizing marine archaeal communities from Monterey Bay, California, United States - M1 80m 21515 | ecosystem: Environmental > Aquatic > Marine > Intertidal zone | place: USA... | reverse complement strand
CAAAAGGGGAAAATGCACCCGGGCGCCGATGATAACGCATCGGGTATCAGCGCCTTATTGGAAATTGCTGAATACCTTGTGGCTCTCCAGAAAAAAGGCCTGCTTAAAAGCAACTACGATATCCTTATCGCTGCATGGTCTGGAGAAGAAATCGGCTTATTGGGATCTGCCCATTTCACACGGGAGCTAGGCTTAGGAAAAAACACGGCGGGGCAAAGTAAAATCATTTCCTATTTGAACTTGGATATGGTCGGAAGATACAAGGAAAAGCTGACTCTGCACGGCATCGGCTCTTCCCCTGCCTGGAAAAAGCTTATTCAAAGGGCAAACATACCCGTCGGGCTGAACCTAAACCTGCAGAAAGACAGTCACATCCCTACGGACACGACTTCTTTTTTCACAAAAGGGGTTCCAATCCTGAGCGCCTTCACGGGTTTGCACGCCGACTATCATTCGCCAGCCGATACACCCGATAAGATTAACTATCAGGGAGTGGCTGATTGCGCCAAACTGTACGTCAGACTGGTTGAAGGGGTGGCGCTCTTGGACAATATGGACTATGTCGCGCAGGCACCCCCTCCGAAATCAATGGGCAAACTGAGGGTTTATCTGGGGACCATTCCGGACTACTCTCAAACCGACCGCAAGGGGCTCCTTCTTTCAGGAGTCAGCAAAGGCGGGCCTGCCGATTTGGCAGGTTTGCAAAGCGAAGATCTTGTCATTGAGTTAGGGGGCAAGAAAGTAGAGACAATTTACGACTACACGGACGCAATCAGCACTTTGACAGCAGGGAAGCAAAGTGGGGTAACCATTATTCGAAAAGGCAAAACCTTGCAGTTGAAGATTACTCCTTCTTCCCGCTAGGGATCAAAGATTCGCTATGACGCCCGAACGCGGAACTTGAAGGGGTTCCCTGTGGGGCTAGGTTGACCAAGCTCGGAAATCGCCAGTCAACGAGTTGGCCTAAGCGCAAAACTTTTCGGACCCGATCCCTCAATTTTCTTATCCGCGCCTCCATCGACGGAAAACTTCAGGTTTTCAATGGAGGAGCACCAAAGACGAGAAGAAACCTTGAATTGAAGTTCCTGCTCCCACCCTTCCGCCAAATCCTTATACTCGTAGTTTCTCGAGCCTCCGCCCTCGTCAATGATGATCAGCCTATCGATTGGACCTACGGCTACCACCCTGAGCGAATGCGTTTGATTGACCGATGCAGGAGACGATGGACTCGGGTTCGTTTCCGTTATCGAGCCTCCGGTTTGTGGGGGCTGAGCTGGTTCAGGCGCTTCACCAGAACCGCCTGCAAAGTAAGCCACCAATGACACAATCACGACAACGACGAAAGCAAGCGCCACAATCAGGACAGGTTTGCCCAGATTCGTAGAGTTGCCAATTCGGACTTCAGAAACAGGCTTTGCCGGAGAGGATACGCTTGAATAGTCCGAATTCTCGGAAGTTTCCGGGGAAGTCAATGTGCCCAATGATTTTTTTTGCGTTCTCGTTGAGGAATTTCCCAATTCCAAGTCCAAATCCGCAAGCATTGCCTCTTGATCAAGGTCCAAGAAGCGAGAATAGAGCCGAATGAATCCCCGCAGATAAACCTCGGGCAGGTCTATGTCAAATCGCCCGGCTTCGAATGCGCTCAAATAATCACCACGAATCTTAGTACTCTCGGATGCTTCCCTTATCGAAATCCCCTTTCGGTTTCTCGCCTCTTCCAATTTTTGTCCAATAGCCATTTAAAGTATTAAAATTATTATTAGAGATTTCATCGAGGATTCGATTTTTGCAAGCGGAGATTTCGATAATTCGAACATTCTTACAGATCCAGGAGGATTTCCCTCCCCTGACCCGGGATGTCGGCACTGACAACACCGCGATCTTCCAGTTCATCCATAATACGGGCGGCCCGATTATATCCAATGCTTAGTTTTCTTTGCAAATTGGAAGTAGACGCCCTCTTGGTCGTGCGAATGATTTCGATGGCTTTGCGGATCATTGGGTCCTCATCCGAATCTCCTCCGTCTCCAAGTATGTCTTCCTCCCCTGCGGATTCTATTTGTTCACGAACCTCCTCGATAATTTGAGGTGGTCCGTTTATTTTCAGAAAATCAACAATGCCATTGATCTCTTCATCGCTCACGAAGGCTCCCTGCGCTCGGGCAAAAGTGGGACTGCCAGGAGGAATGAAGAGCATATCTCCCTTTCCGAGAAGGGCTTCCGCCCCCTTTGAATCAAGAATCGTCTGACTGTCCCGAAAGGATGCCACACGAAAGGAAATCCTGCTTGGCAGGTTTGCCTTTATCACACCGGTTATGACGTTTACGGAAGGTCTTTGGGTAGCGATGATCAAATGAATGCCGGCTGCTCTGGCAAGTTGGGCAAGACGAGCGATGCCCGTTTCGATGTCAGCTTGAGCCACCATCATCAAGTCGGCAAGTTCATCTATGATGCAAACGATATAGGGGAGCTTGTTTTCGGGAATTTCCAAAACACCCTCGTCCCTGGGAACTTCAATCGTGGACAAAGCCGCCCTCTCCTCCGCAGTCATTTCAGCATCAAGCAACTGAGCCTTTTCCTTCTCCTCCTTGTCCTTGAGAATCTTTGCATTGAATCCGGCAATGTTTCTGACCCCGACCTTGGAAAAAATCTGGTACCTTCGCTCCATCTCTCCCAAAAGCCATTTGAGAGCACCGGGAACTTTCTTTGGCTCGGTAACGACGGGAATGAGCATGTGAGGAAGGTCATTGTAGACTTTCATCTCAACGATCTTCGGATCCACCATGATGAAACGGACGTCCTCCGGGCTGGAATGATAACAAAGCGAGGCAATGACGGCGTTAATGCAGACCGTCTTACCTGATCCCGTAGAACCTGCAACAAGAAGGTGCGGCATCTTGGTCAAGTCAGCTACCAACGGTTTGCCGCTCGCCTCTTTGCCTAGAACAATCGGGATTTCAGCGCCTGCGTCCACCCAGGCCTTGGATTCCAGTATCTCCTTCAGACAGACCGCAGCAGGATTTGCATTGGGAACCTCTATGCCGACACAGCCCTTTCCCGGAACAGGTGCAAGAATCCGCACGCTCTCCGCTTTGAGGGCCATCGCCAAATTCTTGTCCAAGTTCGCTATTTTTTCTACTTTTACGCCGGGGGCAGGGTGAACGTCGTATCTGGTAATGACCGGACCCGTATGAACTTCACCAAGTTCGACATCAATCTTGAATTGAGCCAATGTCTCCTTAAGTCTTTTGGCTTTGATCATATGATCTTCGTCCGCGCTAGATTCTTCCTCGGGAGGATCCATGAGGAGGTCATGAGGGGGGAAATGATAGTCTCCCTTACGTTCCGGAAACAAATCAACGGCCTTCTCAGGCTTTTCCGCCCGTACCACCTTAAAGCCGTCCATGCCATCCGAGGCATCAGGTTCTTCTTCGGGTTGAGGTGGCTCCGGTTCCTCCTTGGGCACCTCCTTTTCTCCGCTCGGACTTTCGTCTGCCTCGGTTTCCTCGGGTTTACTTTCCTGTTGCGGTTCTTCCTTTGGCAAAGGTTTCTCTTTTTTTACTTTGGCTTTGGGCTTCTTGTCCTCGCCAACTGAAGAATCATCCGTCTCCGGGGAGCTTTTTTGGAGAGAAACGTCCCCAAAGAGCAAATCATCTTCCGACCCTTTCCCGAACCCAAGAAAGCGCCAACGCTTTTTTGATTTCTTTTTCGGTAGCTTTTCGGGCTTTTCCTCTTCCTTCGGTTTTTCCGGCTTAACCTCAGGTGTGTGTTTATCTCCCAAGCTTGCTGGGATTTTCTCCTTAACCTTCTTTCCGATCCCAACCAAAGCTCCGACGAACCTGAGCGGTTCCATTGAAAAGTGAATGCATAGACAACCGATTAACAGACAGACCATCGAGATACTTGTACCCAACACGCCCATCCAAACTCGCAGAAAACCGCCTACGCTATCGTCCGGAACCGCTCGCAGAGGAAGACCGGAGTAGAGAATCGCGCCAATCGACCCACCTGCTCCATGCTCATAAGCATTGGATGGAAATATGGTTTGTTCCCCGTCCGAAATCAATGAATGGTCTCGGATATTGGCAAGGACACTGATGGATACAATCGCAAGTGCGATGGTTGAAATTTTGCGTATTTTCTCCTTCGTTACCGATTTTGTGGCAGCCAAAAAAGAAATAGTGGCGAACATCCACGGCAACAACCAAGCGGATAAGCCGAAAAGGCCAAATAAAGAACGGGCCAAACCAACTCCGATTTCGCCTAGTAGCGGAGATGAACCGGTCGGGGGTACGGAATGGTAATTGGACGGATTATAATCAATGAGCGAAATTAACAAAAGAAAGCTCATTATGCCACTGACCACAGCAAGCCAGGGTTTTTTGCCCGGCGTAACGTTCCCCAAACCCTTGCCGGACTTAGACGCTGAATTCGCCATCGCAACCTTCCGCCTTGATGTTACGATCTAACGCAAACATATTTCCACTTCACCCATCATCGTATAGAAAAGCAAATCATCATGATTTTCAAGTTTGAACCGATATACAAGGAAAGGATTTGGGGCGGGTCCAAAATCAAGGATTTTTTGCAAAGAGAAATCCCGCTCGGCAACCATGTCGGGGAATCATGGGAGATCGTCGACCGGGACAAGGATAATTCCGTTATCGCGAATTCGAACTTCAAGGGCAAAACCCTTTCCGAAATGTTAGAAGCCCAAGGAAAAAACGTCATGGGACCCAAATGGGAAACAGGTAGCAGGTTCCCTTTGTTGGTCAAATGGCTGGACTGCTCGCAACGGTTGAGTTTGCAAGTCCATCCTCCGCCCGACATTGCCGAAACCCTCTCAGGCGAACCCAAGACGGAGAACTGGTACGTAGCCGAAGCCTCCGTGGATGCTGGGCTTTTCGCGGGGCTTAAGCGAGGAACATCCGTCGGAACCTTCCGGCAAGCTCTCCAGCACAAGGAAGCCGAAACTCTTTGCCACCGCATTTCCTCCCAAAAAGGGGACTCGCTTTTGGTGGAAAGCGGCAGGGTTCACGCCATTGATTCAGGCAACTTAATTCTCGAAATTCAGCAGAATTCTGATACAACTTACAGGGTTTACGATTGGGAGAGACTTGGGTTGAACGGCCGACCAAGAACCTTGCATGTCGAAGAATCAATGCAGTGTATTGATTTTAAGGATTACGAACCAACGCCAATTAGCACTATCACAAAGAAAGGCATCGAAACCATAGCCGAATCCAAGTTCTTTCGAATCAGAAAATTCAACCTCAATCAAAACGACTCATTCGATCTCAAGGATCGTAATTCAGACGCACTCATGATCCACGCTCTCGAAGGAAGCTTGCATGCAAACGGCGAAGCTATTGAAAAAGGGGAGCAGGCTCTTAGCCCTTATTCCTCAAACTGCACGATCAACTGTTCTGAGAACGCAAGCTTTCTGGTCACGGATCGTTTTTCCGATAGAGTCAATTGAGCGACCCTTCCTTTACGTTCCCCCATCAATGGCGCCAGTTTTTTGAACAATCTTAAATTCTCTCACAAATAATGGACAAAGAAGAAAACAATACCGACCCGGAAGAACCGATCGTCAAAGATGAAGGCGAGCGAGAAGATGCAACGCCTGAAGAGGAGAACGAGGAATCCGTTACGCGATTACAAACAAAATTAAATGATGCATACGGAAAGCAAGACGACTTGAAGAGCAAATATCTTCGGGCGGTTGCAGACTTGGAAAACCTAAGGAAAAGATCGATTCGGGATCGTGAAGACGCCGTTCAAAGAATCCGCACCCAAGTCATCGGCGATCTTCTGCCGGCGCTTGATGCCTTCCAGTTAGGGTTTGCAGAAGCTAAAAAACATGAGGAGGCGGCAAAGTTTGTGGAAGGCTTCTCCATGGCTGTCTCCCTGATGGAGACGACTTTGTCCGAATACGGTTTGGCCGTCATCGATCCGCAAGGTGATGAGTTCGATGCAAAATACCACGAAGCCATCGGTTATGAAGAGCAACCTGATTGCGAGGAGGGTAGCGTCATCAGAACCATACGCATTGGCTATAGAATTGGAGAACAACTCCTTAGGCCTGCAACAGTAATTTTGGCCAAGGAATCAGCAGCTAGTGATGAATCAGAATAGCTGCGCAAAAGGGATTTCCTTAGGATAAAGGCTTAACATGGCAGAAAAAGACTATTATGAGGTGCTCGGGGTCGAGCGCTCCGCAAGCGAAGACGACATCAAAAAAGCTTACCGGAAACTTGCCATAAAATATCATCCGGACAAAAACCCCGGGGATAAGGAGGCGGAAGAAAAGTTCAAGGAAATTTCAGCGGCATTCGAGGTACTCAAGGATAGCGACAAGAGAAGAAAGTACGACCAATTTGGTCATGACGCCTTTCGTGGAGGTGCAGGAGGCGGAGGGGGTGTCGACCCATTTGATCTTTTTCGGGATGCATTCGGAGGCGGTGGAGGCGGAGGCTTTGGGAGTATTTTCGAGGATTTTTTTGGCGGAGGCTCACCAACGGGTGGAAGTCCAGAGCACCAACGGGGTAGAGATCTAAGGGTAAGCGTAGAAATATCACTGGCCCAAGCAGCCTCAGGTGTTGAGAAGGAAATCAAATACCAACATTACGCAGAATGTTCAACCTGTGCCGGCAGTGGCGCCGCATCCGGTTCGGGGAACGTCATGTGCTCAACCTGCGGAGGCATTGGTCAGGTTGCATCCAATCAAGGGTTTATCAGCATTCGACGCACCTGCCCGACATGCAGTGGCTCTGGAGTCACCATTGAAGATCCCTGCTTGGGCTGCAAAGGGGAAGGGCGCAAAAAAGCTCCCACAAATATCAAGGTAAACATACCCAAGGGTGTGGCGGATGGTAACAGGTTGTGCTCCCGGGGCAGAGGTGACGCCGGTCCGAGAGGCGGTCCGAACGGGGATCTCTACGTCGATGTCAGAATCAAGCAACATGCCTTTTTTGAAAGAGATGAGGACGATCTTTTTCATGAAATGATGATCCCCTTCACCCTCGCCACTCTGGGAGGCACGGTACAAGTGCCCACGCTTGACGGAAAAGTATCCTTGAAGATACCTCCCGGAACTCCCTCGAACAAGACCTTTCGCATTAAGAACAAGGGCATGCCTAACTTGAGATCCCCATCAAGAATGGGCGATCTTTACGCAAGAGTAATCATACAAGTCCCGGAAAAGCTTTCGAAGGAGCAACGGGAGAAACTCGTAGAATTCGGACAATCCTGCGGAGAAAAAGACTTGTCTGCCGAGGAAGGCTTCATGGGCAAGGCCAAACGTTTTTTTGACGGTGAAAATTAAAAGGATGACCTAAAGTGAGCATCACTCGCTCAGCTATCACTTCCCTAAAGGAGGCTATTTCCTTCCGCAAGAAAGTTCGGGAATCGGGCAAGAGCTTTGTGCTTACCAATGGATGCTTTGACCTTTTGCATTGCGGCCACGCATACAGCTTGCAAGAAGCTTCGAAATACGGGGATCATCTTTGGGTGGCCATGAATTCAGATGCGAGCGTGCGCAAGCTAAAGGGAACGGAAAGGCCGATTGTCCCGGAAGACCAGAGAGCGTATCTGCTCAATTCCCTATCTTGCGTTTCAGGGGTTACGCTATTTGAAAACGAAAGATTGACCCAAGAGATACTGGCTCTGAAACCTGACGTTTACGTCAAGGCAAGCGACTATACGGAAGATTCCATTAATCCGGAAGAGAAAGAGGCTCTCTTGTCTGTGAACGCGTCCTTGCAATTCGTTCCCTTTTTGCCGGGTAACAGCACGTCCTCCCTGGTCAAAAGAATTCAATCCCAGTCAAACAAAGACTAACTAGCTCGTGAAGACGGTAATTATAGGATCCGGCCAGGGCTCGAATGCAGAAGCAATCATACAGGCTCAGTTAAGCCAATTATTGGGCAATGCAGAAGTCCAGGCCATTGTCTCAGACAACGAGGATTCGGGCATTATGCAAATTGCTCGAAGCAACAATATTGAGGCTCACTATTTGGATGGGGGCTCGTTCAAGAGCAAATTGGATGACAAAGCCGAAGAAGTTTGGATCGATGCCATTATGCAATTGCAGCCTGACCTGATTGCTTTGGCCGGTTTCATGAGGGTGCTCAAGCCAACTTTCCTTCGCGCTTTCAAGGGCACGATCGTGAACCTTCACCCAAGCCTTCTTCCTAGCTTCAAGGGTCTTCGGGCAATTGAGCGGGCTTTTGAATATGGCGTAAAAATTTCCGGGTGTACGGTTCACTGGGTCACCGAGAAAATTGATTCCGGAAAAATCATCGGACAAGCGCCGGTTCGAATTATGGCAGGTGATACCGTTGAGACACTAACCCAAAAGATTCATGGAGCCGAACACGTCCTTTACCCCTGTGTGATCCGGGACATTTCCACAGGTATCATTCCTTTTCCCGGTCCATGATCAAGGCAAGTCACCCCATTGAACCGGATGCCGTTGAAAACCTGGAGGATGCTCTTTACGAACTGGCGCCCAGCAATTGGAGCCTAATTGTAAGCCAAAAGGATGGCACTGGCGATTTGGAGGGATTCTTTGATTCGGAAAAGGACGCTCGGCTAGCCATTGAGGAACTGGAATCGATTCTTGGACAGGCATTTGTAAAACCTTTCAGGCTCGATGAGCTGGCGGATAGAGATTGGAAGGAATCGTACAAAGCTCATTTCAAGGCATGGTCAAGGGGAACCATTCATTGGGTTCCCGAATGGGAAAGAGAATCATATGAGATTCCTGACGGGCATCATGCATTATACGTTGACCCGGGAATGGCCTTCGGCACTGGCAATCACGAAACGACCCGGCTTTGTCTTGAAAGCATGATTTCGATTTGCGAGGGGAAAAAATTTGCTGATTGCATAGACTTGGGATGTGGTTCGGGAATTCTATCCCTATCCGCCTTTCTTCTGGGAATTGAAAAAATCAAGGCCATTGATTTTGACCCGGATGCAATCAAGGTTGCCCATGATAACGCCGCCCTCAATCAAATAAGCGCAATGGTGGAGTTCAAAGCCCAAACCCTGGAAACCCTTGATGAGGATCAAGACTATGATCTTGTCTTGGCAAACATTCAGGCAGACGTTCTCATGCAAAACGCGCAAAGATTGCTAGGTCTTGTACGAAAAGGCGGTTCTCTTGTTCTTTCCGGAATTCTTGCAATTGAGATGCAATCGGTTGCAACCCATTTTACGGACCAGCTCAAGTCAACGCACCTAGCCTTTGAGCATTCCACGAGAAACTTAAATGAATGGTCGTGCCTGTGCATTCATATTGTGAACGACTAGACTAGGCTTGAGGTTGGTAGACAGCTTAATCCCCAGAGACTACCAAGCTTTAGGTAGAGCCCTTGAAAATACCAAATGGTAAGACAAGGGGCTTTTTAGCCCCCCAAGTAGGTAAGTGCTCGAGGAATGGGAAGAGTATAAGATGCAAATCCGCTAACATTCAAGCTAACCAATTTTGCTTCAATCTTTTCTCGGAGAGACTCCACGCTGTCAGGACCAACGGAGGTATAGACAAGCGCCCATTCCTCGTTTTGATCATCATCGCCTGAATCTACCATAATCCCGAAGTTCGTGCTTACGCCAGGAGCTCCGGCATCGAGGATCGAGTCATATACGTCTTCGTAATAGTCCCGGGGCACGATACAGTACAAACCCACGAGATTTTCCAGAAAAGTCGTCTTGAGGGCTCGACTTTTGCCCGCATCCGCAGACGTTCTCCAATCTTTGCCTCCCTTGAGGTCATCCAAGGCAGATATTACCTGTTCCATGTTCGCGCCGTGGGCGGAGGATGAAACCGTGCTTGAGACATTGATAAGCCCGGAGCGCACGGGAATGGAATACATGAATCCCCTGCCTGGTTCGGTGATTTTTCCAGCACGCGCCATATCAGCGAATACTTCGTCGGCTTCATTCTTGTCCACGATGCACCAAACGAATTCCTTTTCGGGGCCCTTTGTGATACGCAGAAGCGGAACCCTATCGCGCACTCCGCCCCCTTCACCAAACGTAACGGTTGGACCGGGAGCCCCTTTCAGTAGCGCGGCCTTGGCGATTTCATCGGCTATCCCTATTTCGCAAATGCAACAAATTGCCTCAAGTTCGGCGGCATAATCACTGGAAGAACCATTTGCAGCACCCTCTTCGGATGAGGATGGGACTGGAAACTTTTCGGAGTGACGGACGTCATTGCAGCCTATTACGAAAACGGCTCCGGCTCCGACTCGAGCAAGGTGTCCTGCTTGTACAGCCGCTTCGGTAACCGCGTCCACCTTCTCGTTAGGCACCATAGTCTGAAGAAGATGTTGTTCTGGAGCAGGTGGCGGGAACATCCGTTGAAGGAAGCCACCCTCGTTCAGGACAGAACCCCGGGCGGTGACCTCGAATATGCCGCTTGCCCCGGCCTTGCCAATGGCCTCAGAGACAGGGACTACCGATTCCTTGGGCAGGATAAGGGAGAGAAGAGAGAAGTTCTCGCTTTGGTTGTAGTTACTCATCTTAGGCGGTCTCCGTTGCGGTTGCGGTTTCGTCCTCATCAGCCTTGGGTTTCTTTCGCACGATAAGCCCAACTGTAAGAACGGTTATGATGGGTCCGATGGAAGCGAGGGCAAGAACTCCAAAGCCGTCAATGGCTCCGGTTTTTGATCCAATGCCAAGACCCATGGCTAAAACGAGTGGCACAGTGATGGGCCCAGTAGTGACGCCTGCACTGTCCCAACCGAAGTTCACAAAATCCTCGCTCGAAAGATAGGTGATCAACATCAAGATGAGGTAGGGTGGAACGAGCAGGTACCAAAGATCGAGATTAAAAGCGATCTTGGCGACCCCGGTGGATATACCAAGCGCAACACCCGTGGCTACGGTTTGCATGAGCAGGCTCTTCTTAAAAGCGCCAACGGTGATTTTTTCGACCGTGGCGCCAAGCGCGTTAAGGGCGGGTTCGGCCAAGGTGGCTCCGTAGCCCAGAATAAAACCGAAAAGGATCGCCAAAGCCTTGCCCAAGTTATCGGAGGCAAACATCGGATCAACGAATCCTTCGGCAGCCCAAGGCTCAATGGCGGCAAAACTCGAAACTACGTTTCCGCCGAGTTGCTCCCCCAGTGGGGTTAGACCGAGCGCTATACCTAAGTTAAAGAGACCCATGCCTACAACTGCGCAGGCAATGCCAATGAATAATTCGTCGTAGTGCTTCGGCGGTTGCCTAAGACCGACGACAAGAACAAGCAACAAGATGGAACACAGGGGAACAATCGCCCAAAGGGCTCCTTCGATTGCACCGCGGTCCTGATCAGGTCCGTTGAGAACGGCATTAGGGTAAAGTTTGCCCTTTTCGTTGTAAACAACAGCACCATTTTCATCTAAACTGTAGATGTCTTCACCCTCATCTAGCACGCCATTACCATTCGAATCTTCATCCGGTCTAAAAACTTTCGGAAAGAAATCGAAGTTGTTGGTCAGGGCCGCCATGATTTCAGTTTCAGGATTCCAAACTTCATCGGGGGTGTCCACGCCATCTCTTACAATGATGGTATTGGTACCGGCTACTTGAACGGTCTCACGGGATTCATTGTCATCCGGATCAAGTGGAGTGGAAGATAATTTGGCTTCCGCGATTTGGGTTTGAAGACTGTATCCATCAGGAAGCTTTCCATTCTTGCTCAACTCTTCCTTAACCTCGGCATAATCTTTCTTGGAAAGAGATCTTGCCGCATCCCCTTCGGAAGCCCCGCTAGCCGAGTCTAATCTTCTCTCTGCTACGATATCGCCGTATCTTTGGTAGCCTTTGTCATAGTTTTGGCCATAATTTTCTCCGCCTTCCTTTTCAATGGCCATTGAATGCCAGTCATCTTTGGGGAATCCATTTTCTTCGGTATGATAGGTGGCGAAGTAGTAGTCCTTCGTTTCAAAGAGGAAAGTGGCATAGCAAAGAACTGCAAGAATGGGAAAGAGGGAGGCAAGCGTGACGACACCAAAACCGGTATTGCTCGAACCCCCGGTCGAAACAATGCGGCAAACGCCAATGCCAAGCGCGAGAACGAGTGGCACCGTGACTGGTCCGGTTGTTACTGCCCCACAGTCCCAAGCCAAGCCGAGCACGTGCTGAAGTCGATCATCCGAGAATTGAAAATAAAGCGTAAAAGAGGAAAGAACAATGACACCAACGTAAATGAACGGCTTGAGAGACCAACCTTTGTAAAAACGTAGCACACCCAAAAGAACGGCAATACCCACCCCTGCTCCCACGCAATTTACGAGGTTGGTGGCTCCGGTATTGAGAATGGTCCACAACAAGGGGGCAAGCGTTGGGTCAACTCCTGAACCTGCTGCTCGCAATACACCGATTGCAGGTTCGGCGAATGTCGCGAAGCAACCGAGAACGAAGCCGAAAGCCAAGCTGGCGGGCAGGCACGGTATGCCAAATATCTTTTTTCTGGGCAGTGTGGATCCAAGAGTTTCCCCAAGGGGCATAAGGCCGAGCCTCAGTCCTTCCATAAAGAAGGCGAGCCCCACAATGACAATCAAGATTCCGACCGCAATCATCAGAGAATAGACAATCGGCAAACCCAGCACGAGGATCTGAAAGACGATCAAGTACATGATGATGA
>Ga0315321_10003251_pt1 | contig 12643 bp, 13 predicted proteins | sample M180m21515metaG_FD_203464 | JGI IMG/M metagenome (GOLD analysis project Ga0315321, IMG submission 203464) | Ammonia-oxidizing marine archaeal communities from Monterey Bay, California, United States - M1 80m 21515 | ecosystem: Environmental > Aquatic > Marine > Intertidal zone | place: USA... | reverse complement strand
GGCCTGGCGGGTCAAAGCCAACACAGCCGGCGACTGGAACACCGTGCTGGGGTCCGTTCTGGGCAATGAGCAACTGGCCGCACTCGATCGCTTCGACGCCGTGCAGCTCGCCGACGTGGTGCGGGTCTGCCAGCAAGCACGCTCGCTCAGTGCAGCGGGTCGCACCCTCTTCGCCGAGTCCCGCAAGCGCAAGCGCTCGGTCAACGACGCAGACCGGCTCCGCAAGTACCTGGCCCGCTTCGATCTGTCGTTCGACGACCTTCGGAGCTGATGGCCTCGCTCAGCGCACCGCCTCGACCACCAGCAACAGGTCGTGGCCAGCGCCGCCAAGGCCAGGGAAACGCAGCCGAGCACCGGCGCATCCGCCCTTGGGAATCCTTACCCCCAAGATGTTGTCGTCGAGCGAGCGCACAAAGGCGGTGGTGCCTTCCGCCTGCTCTACACCGGTGAGCACCAGCTCTAAGCGGGCGACGCCATCGATGAGCTCTGCAGCTCCACGCACCTCGGGCTCCGCCACAGACTCGGCCGGCGGAGTGGGCACAGCAGCCTTCAAGGGCTCTTGGGTCGGAGCCTGTTCGCTGAGGTTGGTGGGCTTTCGAACCGACTGGGTGGGGTCGGCGAGGTCTTCGGTCCAATTGTCGAGATCGAGCTCGTCGTCAGGATGGAAGCCGTCCTCCATCCGACTCCGGCACTCATCGAGCAGCTCCAGCAGGCCCGCGTAGACAACCCGACGCTCGTCGTCGTCGACCAACAGCACCTGGCCCATCCGCCCTTCATGGGTGGGGGCGAGATCGATGCACAAAAAGCAGCCGCTGTAGTCGGTCGCGAAGGGGATCCAGCCGCTGTGCGCCCACACCGCGCGGGCAGGCCCCACAACGGTGGGCGGGGGCTCTTCGGCCAAGTGGCGCCCCATCTCCAAGAGGTTGTCGCGCTCGACGAGCACCGACTCAGTGCCACCGTTCACCGGCAGAAAGCTCCAGCCTCCCAGCAGCACCGGACCTTCCCCGTCGTGTTGGGCCCAGAGCGCTCGCCACTCCGCGGGTACACCAAGCGCGGCCAGCTCATCCAGAGCATCCTTCGACGCTGCAGGCTGGAGGCCTTCAGCGAGATCGGGCCGCTCGCTCTGCAACCAAGCCTGTATCGGGGCCCAAGCAGCTGCAACCTCTGCAGGCGTGGTGGACATAGCGACTCCTGGAGCCCGTCTGTGGGCGAAGCCAGGGCGCATAGCCAATCCGCCGCGCGGAATCGAGCCGAGTCGACCCAAGATTTCGGGATTCAACGCTGGAGACGTGCCACACGCACCAAACGGGCCCGCAGCAAGTCGCCATCGGGACGAATGGGCCAGCGGGAGAAGAACTGCCGGCCCGCCGACACCGCGAGGGGGTCCGTCAAGAATGGCACCGATCGTCCCTCCAGCCATGCGGCCACCGCCTCCCCAGCCGCAAGTCCGCAGGTCACCCCAAAACCACCCAGACCCGCGCACCAGTGCAGTCCCGCCACCGCAGGGTCCTCGCCCAGCACCGGTCGACGGTCCGGCGCAAAGGTGCGCAGGCCCGTCCATCCTGCGATGGGTTCGACGGCGCCCAGGCTGGGGAACCAGCGCGCGACCTTATCCAAGGCAAGAGCACGACCAAGCTCCTCAAGCGGACCCCGACTCCCCGGACCCGGACCCGGCACGTCGACCGCTTCGTCGCAACCGCTGATGAGCCACCCCTCGCCCTCTGGACGCACATAGACGCCCACATCGTCCACCCAACACCACGGGTGACCAGAATCCGGCGGTCCAGCGGGATCTCGGGTTTGCACCAGGCTTCGCCTCAGCGGAATCAAGGGGCGCTCGAGCCCGAGCGGGGCCACAAGCCCACGCGACCAAGCGCCCGCAGCGACCACCACCTGCGGCGCCCCCACACGCACACCATCCACCACGACACCGTCCACCACACCATCTTCGACCAAAATCCGCGACACCTGGGCGTCGAGACGAACGGTGGTGGAGTCAGCGAGATCGTGTCGCAGGGCGGCCAGCAGCAGGTGTGCGTCGACCACTCGCTCGTGGGGCAGAAACCATGCGCGACACACTGGGCTGTCCCGCATCACGGGCGCCACCTGGCGCAAGGTGGCCCGGTCGAGGTCTTGGATGTCGACGCCACGTGCGCGCAGACCGGAGGCGGCATCGTGGAGGTGGTAGGGGTCGTCTCCGAGGGCGAGCACGGCGCCGGTCTGTCGACTGATGCCGGGGTCGGACAGCGCATCGGTGGGCGGACGACTCAGCAGCTCGTGCACACGAATCGCGAGGGTGCGCTCATAGGGGTCTTCGCCAAGACGGCGCAGCATGCCGGCGTTCTGCGAGCTCGCTTCGGCACCCACCTGCCGGGACTGGTCGACCACGCACACCCGCAGCCGGTCCCTCAGCCACCACGCCACCGACAGGCCAGCCAGGCCAGCGCCGATGACGACCACGTCAAAGTCTGAGCGAGTTGGAGACGACATCGCAGCTCCGGTAGGGCGGCCGACCGGCTATCCGCTTGAACCTGCCGCGACCGGATCCCATGTCCACCGCCCCACTCCACGTGCTGCTCCACGGAGTACCCACCCACAGTGCGCTGTGGAACGGCGTGCGCGCCGAGCTACCAAGCCACTCCGTTCTCACCCCCGACCTGCCCGGCTACGGCGCGGCCACCAACCTGCGCGACCCTTCCATCGAGGCCCACACCGACTGGCTCGAAGCCACGCTCGACACCGTCGACCCCACGGGAGCGCAGCCGGTACATCTTGTAGGCCAGGACTACGGTGGCCTCCTCGCGGCCTGCCTCGCCGCGCGTCGTCCAAGCCGCAGAGTCCTTTCCGTCACGCTCATCTCAGCGGCGGTGGGACTGTCATGGACCTGGGCCCGCATCGGTGCTTTGCCGGGCCCGCACCTGCTGTTCTACCGGGCCTTCGGCGGACGACTCTTCCACCATCAAGGTATCGCTCCCCACGCTCGGTCCAGCTTCCGAGCCACCTTCGGCCCATCCATCGAAGACCCCGAGCTGCCCGAACGGATGCGGTGGCTCGCGCGGGGTCTGTCCGTGCGACAGCTCACCCGACTGCCGCGACAGCTCGCGGAGTCGGGCACCCCTTTGCGCTTCATCGCTGGCTCGTCGGACCGCTTCGTGCCGCTGCCCACCGTGCTCTACACCGCCCATCGGCACCGCAAGATGGGCGCGCATGCCCGCACCACCGTGATTCTCGGCGGTCGTCACTACCTGCCATGGGGACGCCCAGGCGCGACCGCCCGAGCGCTGCGCGAGTTCTGGAGCGAGACCACGGGCTGACCAGCGGGCTGACCAGCGGTGTCAGAGCCCAGTGTCCTGGGCCTCCTCTTCTTCCCCGAACATCACGGTGACCTCAACCTCGTGGTCGTTGCGGCCCACAATGACGGCGACCGATGACGAGCTTCCATCCAGGCCACTGAGCGCGACGTGCATGGGCTGGTGTTCAGTCGACACGCCGTCCACCGACAGGAGGACATCGCCACTGCGGACACCGGCCACCTCAGCCACGCCATGGAGGACGCTGACGACCCGCGGTCCATCGGCGGTGGGCCACACGAACAGTCCCGCCTCAGTGGGCACAGGCAGCGGGCGCAGATCTGTGTCCTGGCGTCCGCGGTCTGCGACATCGATCTTGACAGTGCGCTCGACCGGGCCCATCTCGGTCTCCCACGACTGGGTGACCGCGGTCTCTCCGATACGTGCCTGCACACAGCCCACGCCGTCTTCCAGCACCACCGGTGTGTCGCCGACCACCACCTCGAAGCGGTCCTCCGCATGGAGGTGCTCACCACCCGGCACATGTACGCACAGCTCGGCATCCACCGACACCTCGACCGGCGCACACACACCGTCCCGCCAGACCACCTTTAGCGACGGACCATCGGTAAACTGAAGCTCTGCAGATCCCGTGGACGGCACATCGTAGAGTACGAATGCACCGCCCTCCGCGGCGGCAATGGGCGCCGACCAGCTTTCCGGGAGCAGATTGGAGTCCCCCACCTGCACGCCCCGAACCGATGGAGCCAGCCCGCCACCCGCGATGGGACAGCGGACTTCTTCGGGCTCGGCATTGCGGGCCAGAGGGATGGATGCGATGCAGGCGCCCGTCGCGGCGTCTTCTTCGAAGTGCGCGATGGCACCATCGACGGTGGCGAGCTGGAGATCTTCCCACGCCCAGTCCACTTCGTTGAGCACACCGTGAGGCAGAACGATCTCGCCGACCGCACGCCCGCCGGACCGCCGCTGATTGAGCACCGGCAACACCCTCAGTCGAGCCGCAGTTCGCAGCTGGACCTCAGCTGGCAGCGACCGCACACCGCTGGAGAGCACACACTGCACCCCTGCCGTTCGGCTGCGAAGCGAGGCGCTCGCTTGAAGAGGCTGTGACTTGAGACCGCTCGCCGACCCCTCGACCACGCGGGCATGAGGATTTTCGGCATTCTTGAACTGCAAAATACCAACGGCGAGCGCGGCACCACAAGCGGCTCCAGCAAGCATCCACTTCGACATGGCAACCTCCACATGTGCGCGACTCAGGCCGAGGGTGTCCAGCGACCGAATCCCCCGTCCATCGGACGCCTGGACCGCAGCTTTCGGAGAATCAGCCAGCTTGACCGTCCGCGCGCGGCAGTGCGAAGGTCCCCGTGATCTGGAGGCTCAATGTCCGCCGTCCGTCTTGTCGCCCTGATGCTTGTGCTGTCTGCCTGTGAGACCCCCACTCCGCTCGCCAAGGGCATCAATCCCGGCTCCGGAGTGCCCGGCACCGAAGTCACCGTCCGAGGAGAACACTTCGATCCGGGCACCACCGTCACCCTCGGGAGTGCCCCGCTGACTGACGCCTCGGTGGTCGACGACGCCACCATTCGCGGCAAGATCCCCGACGGGATGGACGCGGGCACGGTCGATGTGGTGGTGACTTCGGCGAAGGGGCAGTCCACCTCGCTGTCGAAGGCCTTCGTGGTGGAGTCTGTCAAGCCGCCCGAGCATCCCTGCCGGTCCACCGAAAAGCGCTTCACCACGATCCCACCCGACGGCAGCGTGGTGAAGATCGATCGTCACCTTGAGGGCGGTGAGGTCAAGCGAACCAGCTTCAAGTCCCACAAGATTAACGCCGTGGAGCTGCGCACCATCGACCTGCCCGACGCCGAGCCCCCCGCGGACGGCGAAGCCCCCCCGGTCTGCAGCACAATCTGGTTGGTGCTCGAAGGCGACCCTGCTCAGCGGGTTCTCTTCGACTCGGATGACAAGCTGGAGCTCACCAAGCAAGCCCAGAAGATCGCTCAAGGCCTGGGCAAGCGACTGCTCCTGGCGGAGGGCATGCCCGACTGAGAGAAGTCAGCCGGGAGGGCATTGTCGAGCGGCCGGTGCCATGGACCACACCAGGGAGGGACACCGAACCACCGCTGCGTCGGGATCGACCACGGTCACAAGCGCTTCAGCGTGGGCGACCACCACGGCGCGGGCTCCCGTCGCAGTGACGGTACTGCCGGCCTGCGCAAACACCACGACGTCGTCTCCGGACGCCTGACCGGTGCTGTATTGGCCCAAGAAGAGCACGGTCTCGGATGCGGTCGACGTGACCGGCACTCGGGGACACACGAGGTAGGTGCCGGGATCGGCAAGGTGGGCGGCAATGGTGATGGCCACAGTGTCTTCGGGGACACGGGGCGCACAGGGGTCGCCGTCGGTGACCAGCTCGGACTGCCCAGAGTCGAGAACCAGACGAAAGCCGGTGTCGGCACTTCCGACACCCTCCTGAGGCGGCGCGGGATCACAGGCCGCAATGACCACGACGAGGACCTTATTCTTCACCAGCGGGCTCCAGCTCCGGACCTTTGCGCATGAGCCACCCCATCACCGCCACACCCGCCACGGCCATCGCGATGCTGCCCCACTGGGCGGGCGTGAGGCCGACCCAGCGCACATCCGCCGTGGTGAGGTCCACGTTGCGCAGGAAGTCGAAGCCCAGCCTGGCCGGGGCGTACATCGCGCACCACAAGGCCACAAAGAAGCCCGAGCGCAGCGGTGCCTTGCGAAGCGCGTAGAAGGCGGCCGCGATGACTGCGGTCCACAAGGCTTCGTAGAGCCCGAGATCGTGGCGAGGACCGCCGTAGTAGGCCTCAGGGAAGTCGACCGCGAGGAAGAACTCGCTGGGCGTGCCCACGTGATCATGGGCCGAAAAGCAGCCGAGGCGCCCGAGGGTCCACCCAAACGGAAACGAGTACATCAGCGTGTCGGCGTGGATCCAGAACTCGCGGCGGCGGCCGAGCCAGTCGACCACCGGGTTGGGGACCTTGCCATTGGCCAGCAGGGCATCGCGACGCGGCGCAAAGAGCATCGGAAAGACCTGGAACATCAGCACCGCTCCCAGGACCGCGCCGATGAAGCCCCCAGTGCTCGAGAATCCCGCCCAGACCTTCAGAATGGCCCAGATGCCCTGCTCGTCGATCTGTTGGGGGTTGTAGGCGACAACGTGCACCACATGGCCCACCAAAAAGCCCATGGCCACAACGAAGACGGCGCTGTCCACCACGTCGCGCACATCGAGACCCTTCTGGATGCCACGCGCACGGGCGACCTCAAGGCCGAGGATGAAGCCGATGCTCACCAGCAAGGCCCAGGAGTCGAGCACGACAGGCCCGAGCTCCCAGATAAAGGGCTTGTAGTAAGGGATGAGAGCAAGAAACGACATCGTTGGGACCTCTGCGGTCGGACTCAGCATGGCGGGAGACCCCATCACCCGCTCCGTGCGTGTTAGCCCGCCCCAACGACAACGGGCGCGTCCGCCCCAAGCTCTGGAGCCCACCGTGGCGGTCCTGACCACTGACCTCCTCATCGAAGGCATCCGCCGTGACGCCGTCTTCAGCTGGCTCGGCGAGGCCTGGTCCCATGGGCCGATCCTCGAAGGCGCGTTCGATGCCTGCCGCAAGCTCGGTCCAGACTCGTGGGAGGTCGACATCAAGGCCGGTCCGCGCACCCGCACGCTCACCTGGCAGTTCGACCGCACCGACGACAGCCACGGCGGTCGCCGCATCTACGTGCGCACCACAGGCAAGCGCTTCCGCGGCACCATGAGCTTCAGCCTCCGCACCATGAAGCCCAGCACCAACACGCTGGTCACGCTCCACTACGACTTCGACCCTGGCGGGATTCTGGGCGGAGTTGCACTCGCCGCAGGACTCGAAGATGCCCTGACGGCCGGCATGAGGAAGGTGCTCACCAACCTCGAGCGTGAGCTCCGCAAGAAGTAGCGAGGGCGCCGAACCGAAACTGTGGCTCAGCTCACAAACAACGCCATCAGCAGATCGTCTCGGAAGGTGCCGTCGGGACCTTGGACTTCCTGCGTGCGCAGGCCCTCTTTGGTGAACCCGCGAGATCGGTAGAGCGCCACAGCAGGCACATTGTCGGCAAAGACGGCGAGGCTGACCTTGCGCAGGCCCGGCGCACTGGTGGCCCGCTCGATGAGGGCGTCGAGAAGCGCGCCCCCCACACCACCGCCACGGACCTCCGGCACCAGCGCAATGGCGAGATGGGCAACGTGGGACAGCCGCGACGGACCGGGAGGACGTGCGAAGGCATAGCCCACCAACCGACCCGAAAGCTCCGCGACAACGCCGACCCCAACGCCATTGTCGATATCTGAGAGGGCGCGGAACGTAGGATCCGGGTGCTCTCCGACTTCCTCGGGAAGCGCGACAAAGCCCCGCCCTTCAGCCAACACACCGAGCAGGAGCTGGTGGACGGCAGAGGCGTCCGAGCTGCGGGGATCGCGCAGGCGAACACGGCCCCAGGGCGTGGTCACACTGGACTTGAGGCGACCGCGCCCGGCGTTGGCGCTCAGCAGGACATCGAGCGGGTCAAGGCCCCCGCCGGAGCTGCGGCTCAAAAGCCATCCTTGTCGTTGATCTCCGCCACCACATCATTGTCGAAGATGACGTTACGACGGAACAAGCGGGCAGCATGGTACTGGGTCTTGCTGCCCGGCTCCCACACCAGGATGGAGCCGTCCTGGGCTTCCTCGAAGCGGTACACATATTGCTCACTACGGGTGGCCTGCCGGCCCGCCACGCGGCCACGGTCGATGGGACGTCCCCAGGCCATCAGCACCATGGGCTTGGTCCATCCGATCTGCACACGGCCGTTGTAGATCTCTTCGCGGACATGAGGTTCGTAGTCGTAGTAGCGATCCCAGAGCCCCGCCTTCTTGAGCCATGCGTCGCGCTCATCGCGGGTCTTCAGCTTGAAGTACGACTTCTTCTGGTCTTCCTCCATGTAGACCTTCAGCACGTAGTAGTGCTGAAACTCCTGGTCATCGAACTTCTTGAGCTTGCGATCCACAGCGCAGCCGGTGGTGCCGAGCGCACCGGCAAGGAGGAGGGACAGCAGCCAGGTGGCGCGAGCGGACATGGACGTCCTCCGAAAGGAACAGGTGGCAACATCGGAACGAGTCCATAACCAACGCTACCCTCCCTCTGGGCCTGGGTCCCCGACTCCCACACAATCGATGGACCCCCGAATCCCTGGAAGCCCGCGCGTGACGCCGTCCCCTCCCCTCGCCGCACGAGTCGCCCTGCTGACCTGGCTGGTGCTGGCCACCTCGTTGGCGCTCGATGACCAAAGCGGCTTCAGGCAGGTGGCGGAGCTTGTGGCCCCAGTACGGCGGCTCCTCGGATGGTCCCAGTCGTGGAGCATGTTCGCCCCAAATCCACCGTCGAGCACCTACTGGCTGGAAGCGGAAGGTCGACGCGGTCCCCACTGGGAGCCCATCGAAATCGCCGGCGGGCAGCCGGATTCGGAGTCCTGGAAGCTGAGCTACGCGCGCGCATCCAAGCTCAATCGCGGTCTCAGCACTGCAAAATACAACGGCGACCGACGCCACTTCGCTCACTGGCTGTGTCGCCAGGACGACACTCTCAGCCGGGTGCGATTCCTCCATGCGCGTCTTCCGACCGCACCGCCCGGCATGGCGCCCTCCACAGGGCCCATCAAGAGGACCCCAAAGAGCGAGCACAAGTGCCCAGGTATCTGAGCCAGCTGCAGTCCGCGTGGTGGCGGTTCTGGTGGGGAAAAGTCGACCCGCGCCCCCTCGCGGCGGTCCGCATCGCCATGGCCACGGCCGCGATGGTGCTTCACCTGACGTGGTGGTCCGACGTCGAGGCATTGCTGGCCCACGATGGCTTGAGTCGCTTGGTGGTCGACCTTCCCGCCGGCCGTGGCCTCACGATCTTCGCCCTGCCCTTCGCGGAGGCGATCGGCGCTCACCTGCTCCACGCACTCACCCTGCTGCCCTTGCTGGGACTGCTGCTGGGCTGGAAGAGCCGATGGATGGCCCTGCTGTCGTGGCTCGTGGTGTTGGGCTGGTATCAGCGGGTGCCGGGGGCTTCCACCGGCGGAGACCGTCTGCTCCGCTACGCACTGTTCTACCTTTCCCTCGGCAATTGCGGAGGCGCATGGTCTGTCGATGCACGGAGCAAGTCATCCAAGACCATCCCCGTACTTCCACTCCGCCTCATCCAGGTACAGTGGGCCGCGATGTATGCGCTGGGTGGGTTCGACAAGGCCGCTGGCAGCCGCTGGATGGACGGAACTGCGCTGCACTACGCCCTGTCCAACCTCACGTTTGCGCGCGCCCCTGAGCTGATAGCGCCGTTGGTATCGTCAGCAATGTGGGTGCCCGTTTTCAAGGGGACTACCTGGGTTGTGCTGGCCTGGGAGCTCCTGTTTCCTCTGCTGGTGTTGCATCGCACGTCGAGACGGGTGGCGCTCATCATCGGGGTTGTAGTACACCTCGGAATTGGGTTCACAATGTCGGTGGGACCGTTCACCTCCGTCACTCTGCTCGGCTACCTCGCGTTTTTGGACGGAGGCGGCTGGAAGGGCTCAATCAGGCACCCACGGCAAGAATCGTGCAATCCTCCTGGCGATTCAGCGCAAGACACACCGGACCCTTCGGGCCAGCCGCCCATCTTCTCAAGCTAGGAGCCTCCATGTCCCCACGCCTTCGAACACTGCTTGCTTTCACCGCCCTCACAATCACATCGGTGGGCTGCACACCACACACCGTCCCCGCCGGTCACGCGGGTGTGCAGACGGTTTGGGGCGCGGTCCAGCCCGACGTCGTCAGCGAAGGCCTCTACTGGCAGCCCCCCGGCACGGCCTACATCGACATGGACGCCAAGGTGCAGAAAAAGCGGGCCGATTCCACCGCATCGTCCAAAGACCTCCAAGTCGTCACGGTCATCATCGCGCTCAACTACCGAATCGACTCCACGAAGGCAGTCGAAATCTACCAAAACATCGGCAACCTGGCGGCGGTGGGCACCACGATCATCGACCCTGTGCTCCAAGAGGCCGTAAAGACCGCCACAGCCCGGTACAACGCCGAAGAGCTCATCACCAAGCGACGCGAGGTGAAGGAGGCCATCACCGACTACGTGCGCGAGCGACTGCTCGCATCGAACCTCAAGGTCACCGACCTGTCCATCGTGAACTTCAAGTTCGACGACAAGTACCAGGACGCCATCGAGGCCAAGCAGGTGGCGGAGCAAAAGGCACTCGCAGCCACCAACGACCTCCGTCGCATCGAGGTGGAGGCCAAGCAGGAAGAGGCCCGCGCGCTGGGTCAGGCCAACTCGATGCTCATCCAGGCGAAGGCCGAGGCCGAGCGGCAGGAGCTTCTCCGACGCACCATGACGCCCGAGCTGGTGCAGTGGCAGGCCATCCAGAAGTGGGACGGCCGGCTCCCGATGGTGGACGGTGGCGGCAGCACACTCATCGACGTGAGCGGCATCACCGGCAAGTGACCGTACATGGGGCATCGTCGAGGCGGAGCGCGCGCCGAGTCACCGACTGGATCCAGCGGCATTCGCAGGTGCAACAAAACAGACGGGCCATGGCATGAGTCGACCTCGACTCAATGCTGGACTGCGGCGACATCGCCCTGTCACCAAGTCAGCAGAGGACCCGCGCTACGGTCCCCCGCGTGGTGGTCTATGAGCGGCCAAACGGGGCTATGATCGGTTGACCTACCGTTCCCCGGTCGCATCTTCCCCACCGCTGGAACCCGAGGGAGGCCTCCCGTGGCAACCGCGCTCACCCACCCCAAACACCGGCATCCTCCTCGTCACGGCGGCCCCAGCGGCGCAGTCGGAGCTGACGCGACTGCAAGCACAGGCGCAGGTGGTGGCGGAGGCGGAGGCGGAGGCGGAGGCTGCGGTGCTGCCGAGAATGATGCAGCTGCGGTCACCATCGGACTGAACCCCGACGGCAGCCTCAAGGTCGACGCTGCAGAAGATGTCGAGCTGCGGGTGTCGCAAGACGGCATCGAGTACGTGCCGACCACCGACGAGCGCAAGGACATGGCCGCCGCGAAGCGGTTCATCCGCAACCCATTGCAGCCTCTCAAGGACGGGATCTACCGCAAGCTGCCACTCACTCAAGTGGCCAAGGGCAAGGCTGCGGTGGCTCGGTTTGTGCGCGACCCCACCCAGGGCCTACACGACGAGATCTACCGCCACCTCCCCCTGACTCAGGTGGCGAAGGGCAAGGCTGCAGTGAGCCGCATCGTGCGCGACCCCACCCAGGGGCTCCGCGACGAGGTCTACCGCAACTTGCCCCTCACCGAGGTCGCGAAGACCAGGGCCACAGTCAGCCGGTTTCTAAACTTCGACCCCAACAACAAGCTGCGTGGTCTCGGCAACAAGGTCGACATCAACGTCGGCGGTACCCGGATCAGCATCTCCAAGCTCAAGGACGGCGGCTGGACCGCGGGCGCCTGGGGCAACGGCTTCGGCGGCACCATCACGAAGAACAAGTGGGGCCGAGTTTCGGGCTCCGGCGGCGGCATGATCGGGGACACCCGGGTCGTCGGCAAGGGCAGCTCCGAGGGCGGCATGTCGGTCGAAGGCTTCGGTCGCGGCTCGTCGTATGGCGCGCGAGAAGACAGCCGTGGGAACACGAGCATCGGTATGAGTGGGTCGTCTTCGGACAACAGCAGCCGCGGCTCGATCCACAGCCGCAATGGTGAGCTCGACGCCAAGGGCACAGTCGAGAGCGACTCGATGCGCGCCAGCGGTGGTGCATCTACGGGCGGCGGCGGCATGGGCGGTGCCTCGACCGGAGCAGCAGGCCCCTCGGGTGGCGGCACCTCGGTCACGGGATCGGCCGGCACACGCGGGCCCGGACATCAGACCTCCGCGACGGCCACAGCCAGCTCTGGCGCTGGTGGCGGCGCAGGCACGGCGGATCGGACGGCCACAGCCGGATCGGGTTCGGTCGGATCGGCGGGCCACAGCTCGGCCGGGTCGGCCGGTGAGGGTTCGGCGGGTTCGGCAGGGCACAGCTCGGCGGGTTCGGCGGGTTCTGGATCTGGTTCTGGCGGAGCAGGTGGGGGTGCCTCGGCGCCGCCGCCATCCGCGGGTGCGGGTAGCGGGGCGGGTGGTTCCGGTGCTGGAGCGAGCGCCGGTGGAGCTGGCGGTAGCGCTGGTGGAGCTGGAGCGAGTGCCGGTGGAGCTGGCGGTAGCGCGGGTGGAGCTGGCGGTAGCGCGGGTGGAGCTGGTGGTAGCGCTGGTGGACCCGGAGCGAGTGCCGCGGGCGGAGCCGGCGGTAGC
>Ga0315321_10003247_pt1 | contig 12650 bp, 26 predicted proteins | sample M180m21515metaG_FD_203464 | JGI IMG/M metagenome (GOLD analysis project Ga0315321, IMG submission 203464) | Ammonia-oxidizing marine archaeal communities from Monterey Bay, California, United States - M1 80m 21515 | ecosystem: Environmental > Aquatic > Marine > Intertidal zone | place: USA... | reverse complement strand
AATGCGTGATTGTTTTGGAATCTGCGATCTACCACCGCTCCTCTGGCAGAAGCAAGACCAAGGAGCGTTTGGTAAGATCGTAGCAGGTCGCCCAGTCGATGGACCTATCTTAGACTTAGCACTAGATGCACCCAAGTGGATGGAACTAGTCAAGGGTCGAGATGTAGTAGTTCAAGCAGGTGGTAACCAAGGCATGTATCCTAGATACTATGCTAATATCTTTGAGAAGGTTTATACCTTCGAACCTGACGTAGATAACTATTTTTGCCTTGACTTTAACTGCCAAGGTGTGCGATACTACAAGCATAATGTTGGTTTAGGCGAATCGGATACAACAATGAACTTAGTTCAGTTAGCACCCAATAATACAGGAATGCACAGAACTGTATCTGATGAACTTTTACTAGCAAACCCTAACATCCCGTCTGATCGTGTATCGAAGGTTGAGATGGTTAGGCTAGACAGTTTAAACATCGAAGCGTGTGATCTATTACACTTAGATGTTGAACTATACGAAACTGAAGCACTCGTTGGTGCTGAAGAGACCATTAAGAAGTACAGCCCAGTTATCGTGGTTGAGACAGGTGGTCGCCCAAGTCCCGCAGATGGATATCTCCGTTTGCTTGGATATAAACTACATTCTCAGTTGAGAATGGATGCTATTTACGTGAAGGAGTAATATGAAACAAGGTGATGTAATAACTGTAATGACAATGGGTGGAGAGTTTGTTGGTAAGCTAGACTATGAAAGTGCTGGTAGTATCACACTAACCGATCCGAAGTTCATTACTGTTTCTCAAGAAGGTGGTATGGGCTTTACTAATGGTATCGCTATGACGGGTGTACAAGATCCCAAAACAGTGACACTCTACAATATAATGTTTGCTGTAGAAACCAATCCTGAAGTAGTAAGCGCATATCGACAAGCAGTGTCTGGCATAATCACTAAGCCAGATCCTAAGTTCCAAATATAAGAAAGGCTATATAATGAATAACTTTGAATCGCCCGTGTTTGAAAAGGGCTATCCCGATTTTGATGCTGTCAATCGTAAAGAAGAGCAATCTTTTGAAGAGTTCGCTAATTACATTGTGAATGATGTATCAGATGAAAGAATTGAAAACCTGTTTGAAGAAATGGGTATTGAAATTAACATGAATAAACCATGGGTGGAAGAATCATGAGCGATTTAATGAAAAAAGGCATCGTATTTGCCGTAGACTGTTGGCGACTTATAATGAATGTGAAGTATAATCCTTTACGTTTTATTCCAGATCCCGTGATGCAAACGTACTTTATGCTCGTACTGTTTATCATGTGGAGTGCATTCTTTGGCATGGTCGCAATCTATCACATGGGTTTCATGGGATATGATATCGTGACAAGTATTTGGGTTCACGTGTCTATTCTAATTCCTATTGCTATTACTAATGGTGTCTTTATTGATGCTGAACGTGACGGTGCTAAATGGATTCAAGAGTGGAGGAACAAATGAGCGAAGGTAAGTTTGAAGTATATCGTGCCCACAAGATGCTTGATTGGTTAGAGCAAGAAGCAACACAGTGGGCAGAAAATCTTGTCGAAGAGCATTTCGGCTGTGAAGAAATTTCTGAGTTAACGCAAGAGCAAATCGAAGAAGTGATCGCTGTTGCAGAAGACCTTGATGAGCATTATGGCGATATGCTATCTATGGGTATGTACAACATTGTCCGATACTGGGAGAATGAGAACGAGGAGTATATCTTATGAGTAAAGTTCTTATGTGTGATGTGCCTTCGGGCTATCTGTATGGATTTCCAAGAGCATTCCCAAAAGAAGCTGTAATACATTATGGTGGCACTGACTACGGCGTAGCTAAAGACTTTAATGTGAGCGAATGGATAGTCTCAAATGGCTATCCGCAAAAAGAGATTGATTCTTTTGGTGATCAGTTCTCCTTTAGATATTGGACACAAGATGAGTAATCCAAATGAACCGTATCACAACAAAGGCGTTGGTTTAGCATTTTTAATTATTGCCTTTACAATGATTGGGATACCTGTTATAATAGGAACATCAATGGGTTGGTTCGATCTATTTGGTATTTTGGGGCTGTAAAATGTGGGTACTAGTTTTTGTGTACTTCTATGATACAATCCCATACGTAGAAAAGATATCTGCACACGACTCAATGGTCGAGTGCTTTAAAGCTAGAGAAGCCTTGAGTGAGTTTCACGGAAAAGGTGGTGGCTACTTTGAACTAGGTACACAAGCACTGTGTATCAATACGTAAGGAAATTATTATGTATGCAGTAAAGAATGATACTAATGGTGAGACGGTTGCTTTGTGTTCCTTAATAAGGGATGCTGAGATAATCGCTAAGAAAGATTTTGATGGAACTACATTCACTATCGAGGATCTGTCAGACGTTGCCAAGTTAGATGAAGTATACAATAAGTATAAAGAAACATGAGCGGACAAAGACGTTGGCTCAAAGTTTGGAGTAGAACTGTAGGTATGCCAGTTGGTATTACTGATGACGATAAGCCAGAGTTCTTGCCTATCAAGCAAGATGATGTCATAAAGGCATTATGGTTTAGATCGTTTTGGATCGTACTGCACGTACTAACTTGCTGTATGATCATTGCAGGCAATGGTAAATCACTGGGTCTTTGGTGATGAGTAAGAAGATACCATTGAAAGGTGGGGACGAATATGATGGTCTCACTAAAGCACGAAAGTTGATGCACTGGCAAAGTGGTCAACTAAAGAAGATAAAACGTGCTTACAATAAAAGGTTTAGAAAACAAGCGAAGAGTAAAATAGAGGAGAATGATTATGAGAGATAAACTGATTAAGGCTTTTGTCAGCCATGCTAGAGGTCATATCGACAAGCACGTTGTGAACGTTGAGGTTCTACTAGAGCATCCAGCAGGCATTAGCGAACACGGCGATATCATTGCAGAGATTGAAAAGGAACTTGATGAAGTTGCTAAGTACGATGATCTGTTATCAATGGTCGATAAGTACCTTATTCCAACACCTGGAATGGAGCAATACGTAAAATGAGACTAGAAGATTTTGCAGAGGATTTTGACGATGAGGATGTGACGTATGTTGAGATCGTCATCTACAGAAACAAGAACGGTAAGATGGTACGTGAAGTCTTTGCTGTTGATTACTATGGCGATGATGACTTTCAGTGGTCACGCTCAACTAAACCTCTGCAATAGAAAGATCAGATTATGGCAAATGTAGCAAAGTTAGATGTTTTCCCTATACCGATGAGTGTTGGTACTTTAGGTGAAGAGTCACGTGAGTTAAATATTAAATTATGCGAAGACTCGTTTAAAGCATTTGATGAAGTAGAAGTAGAAGAGCGTACTGGTATACATATTCAACAGACTGTATCAGGTCTGGAGAGACATTACCCTTCATACGAAATACTGAGTAGAATGCTCACCGAATATAGTAAGAGTACTATCTTTGATGCAGGAACCCATAATACTGATATCAAGGCTGAGTTCTTTTGGGCTAATAAGAACACCAATAAGTCTGCGTTTCATATGCCACATTCGCATCAATTAGATGGGTACATGTGGACAGGCGTATATTTTCCTACGTCTGGTTGGCGAGACGGTGTTGCTATCTCTAAGTCACAGAACTTAGATGAGATGGTAGATATTACCTCAAGAACTCAGCCTGAACCTGGTAGTCTGACGATACTAGATCCGTTACAGTTTGTGAAGACGGGTGTTGCATCAAAGAAGACTGATCGATATCCATATTGGGGTAACCCAATTACGATCAAACCAAAAGAGGGGACTGTTGTATTGTTCCCAACATATTTACCTCATCTAGTAACACCAACTGAAGAAGATAATTTTACTAGATTAAGCATCGCTTTCTATGTGAGAGTTCACACGGGAGACGGTGGTATTGATAAGTTTTAAGAAAACGTTAAAACGAATTGGCTTACTAGCCTTTTTGTTTTTTCTCATTAAAGGTATTGTGTGGCTATTGTTAGGTTATCTAGTTTATGTCGGTATATACTGAACGTCTGATGTCTAACACTTTAGATACAGGATATGTGTCATAAGAAACTTCGTCATCTTGGTTACCACCTAGTATGACGTAATGATCTTCACCTTCTATCGACACTGGATAGATATAGAACCCTACGTGACCTTGCCAGCCTTGGTTACCTCTAGAGAATACAACTATATCGCCTAGTCGTGGTTCATCAACTGGCTCTCCCCAAAAGAGAAAGCTACGTGCCATGAACGGATAGTCGTTGACACTATCAGAGCCTGGGATTTGATTAACCCGCAGAATTGCGTTTACGAAAGCGGCGCACCACTCGTATGAGACTGGGTCAATCTTTAATAAAGTCCTTAGATCATTCCTGTTTGCAGTCTCGTTAAAGCCAACAAACGCATCAGCAGTTTTGAGATAGTGTGGGTATGACGGGATTGGTTTATTAAAGGATTCTATAGCGGTCGTATCACAAGCACATAGTAAAAGGAATACTATTATCTTCTTCATATACATATTTATACATTAAGGAGTGTAATTATGAACGATACAGTTGAAACAAAGACTCACGATTCTGTGAGCGAAAAGTCTCTAGATGAGCTACTAGAAGAAGTAGAACAGGTCGAGCGTGACTTTAGATTGGGTAAAATCGAAGAAAAAGACGTAGAAGAGTATATGATAAAAGTTGCAAAATTCCTATCAATACCTACAGAAAGCCCTTGACATCTGATTCCAAATCGGTTATACTATACAAGTAATCAAAAAGAAAGAATCAAATGTTTAGAATTCCTAATGCTTATAAAGAAACTATTAACTTTTCTCAAGCCTGGGACGCTATGATCTCGTTCGGACGGGGTGATGCACTTGAAGGTATGAGTGCTATGCAACGTGTCTGGACTGAGCATTGTGAATCAGATGTCGGGTTTAATGTCCGATTCTCTGATGATAGCGATTTCTTTGAGCATTACCAATATGAGTGTAATGCTTACAATAGAATTTACAATTATATGTCAAGATTGTTTGCTGATGATATAAGTAAGATTGTGGGTGCTTAACTTTCAAAACAAGGGGTACTAATATGCTTGAAGAAATACAAGAACCAGAACCAATTATCATCCGAGCAAGTCGTGGAGATAGATTGGAGAGATCAGAAGCGGCACGAAGTCGCAGACGAACGGTCAAGCAAGTTAAAACTGTAACTCAAATTAAGGAAGACAAAGACGCTAAAGATCGTGTAAAAGCGAAGAAGCGTTTAGAAGCACAAAAGCGAAGGGCAAGAAAAAAACTAAAATTAGTTAAATAAGCCCTTGACACTGAGGCACAAACCAGTTATAGTGTACTAGTAATCAGAAAGAGTGAGACGCATGTACAAAGTAACATATACTATCTATCGCAAGTATCACCATGAAAAAATCTTCGATGACTACCAGTCTGCAAAAGGTTTCTTCTACGGTATATCTCGCAAGTGCCGAGGTTCAAAAGTAACAAAGGCGGAGTTGATCTGCCTTTGATTACACAAATTTATAATACACACCAGAGTAGATACACCTGCTTTCTAGTGTATGAGACGAGGACTCACAAGGTCACAAGTGAGTGTGTATTATAAATTAGTGTATGCGAGTGTGGTGGAATTGGTAGACACGCTAGATTTAGGTTCTAGTGTCGCAAGACGTGGAGGTTCAAGTCCTCTCACTCGCACCAAGAACAAGGATTAAGTAGATGTGGGTGTTATATATAGTATCGATAATTAGTTTCGGTCCAGACGTTGGAGAACTAAGATTTACTAAATATGATACTTATGATACTGAGTACAATTGTAAGATTACAGAAGCTATATTAAGTGATAGCTTTAGTGAAGACGAAGAAACTCAGTGTAGGTCAGTCTGGTAGACCGCTACGTTTGGGACGTAGATGTCGGTGGTTCGAATCCATCCACTGAGACCAGATTTCTCTGCTACGATTAAGTAGTGGGGACAGAGAGTGTGTGTTTGGGTTGTTTAACCATTCTCTGATAATATGAAACAACCTACGCTCTGATTGCCCGTCGATCAGGAGAAGAGTAGAATACTTTATTATACCAAAAGTATAGGGCGGGCCATATTCAAAGTTTTTACTCGACGGAGTAAGATCGTGGTGACTGAATAATACGTGGTCGTGCGTATAAAGTATTTCTGAAGAGGGTAGCGCCCTGTCCTAGCGGATGCAAGAAAGTTCGAAAGCCAGTTTGACGGGAGCGTCCAGTGCGAGTAGATGTAGGTACTCCCAAGTCCTACCCACACATTTATATCTGCGCCTGTAACTCAGCGGATAGAGTATCGGTCTACGAAACCGAAGGTCATATGTTCGAATCATATCAGGCGCACCACAGCAAGGCTGTATCACTTCTAATATAAATAGACATATAACTATTTACCAAGAAGGTCTAAACACATGACACTACCATCATCTGGAGCAATATCAATTGGTGATTTGCGAACTGAGTTTTACTCAGGTAGAAGTTCTGCTCAAATAACTTGTGTACAAATAGGCGATAACCTCGAAGAACGTTTACGCAACGGATATATGTCTGGTCATATCGCAGGTTCAACTGAAATAGCAGGGAATCTAGTACGTGGTAAAGCAAAGCCTGAGTTCTTTAGTATGGTTGTATCTGCTGAAGATGGTGATAAAGTCGATGAAGGCATGGCGATATACGCACACGATAATACTGGCTTTGATTATCTCAATAGAAGTCAAGGCTTTGGTGGACAATTCAGTGATGACCAAACGCTATACAAAAATATAGCTGTCGGCGCACAACTTGTAACTAAGTATCGAACAGGGTATCAAAACACTAGTGGTAATTGGGTTCTTGTCTTCACAATGCCTACGATAGCACACAATTTCGAATACTCTCTTCCCTTAACTGTACCAAATTCTGCTGGTAATATAGTCAATAGTGTTAATTTTGATACAACAACAGTAGACAGAGAAACTGGTGTTGAGTCAGTAGAAAGAAAAAATATTATACCAACAAGAACAGGTACGGGTACTTGGGATATTTGGAGTTGGGTTAGAGGTAAGTCATTCACATTAGGACCTCCACGTGAATTAGAACATTTTGTTAGACGTACTGAAACAGCAAATGCTTACCTATGTTTATGGGATGACGATAACAATGTTCCTTCTATACTTACAAGCAGTCAAGTTGGTATGCATACTAACATTCCAAACTCGTTTATTCTACCTGGTGGTAACACAGACAATATTCCTGCGTACGGTACCACAGGTCTAAGTCTATCTGATTATCGTGGTCAAGGTGAGAATCAAACTTTTATAATCGATCAAACTTATCAAGAATTAAACTTATTCGACTGGGCTGTCGCAGAAGGATGGAATCAAACAACTCCTCTTACAGTTACAATCAGAGAAAAAGATAATGCTGGTAATGATATATGGTTGTACTCAGATGATACTACTAAAGGTGGACTCATTATAGACGGAGACTTTCCGACTTCACAACCCGTTATTATAATCAACAACGGAAAAATCGCTGGTAAAGGTGGAGACGGTGATAGTAATTCTGGTGGTCCAGCTTTACAAGTTCTATCTGGTGGACCTACTAGTCTAAGTATCATTAACAACTCGACAGGATTTATAGCTGGAGGTGGTGGCGGAGGCGCTAGTACGCTTGGCGGTGGTGGTGCAGGAGGCGGCACTGGCGCAGGAAACAATCCTAATTTTCCAAATCGTGGCACACCTGGTGAAATCGGAGAAGCAGGTGCTTTTGGTGATGCTTGCGGTGGTCGGGGAGGTAACACTCAAAATGGTACTCCTGGCGCTGGCGGTGGGCGAATTCTATCTTCAACATTCAATACACCTGGCGGCACAAACGTAGAAAATACAGCAGGCAACGGTGCAACTGGTGGGGGAGCGTGGGGTAAAGCCGCTGTGTTTGGTGGAGCAGGTGGACTGCCTATTACGCAAGCAACTGGTACTACAATTACACTAACAGATAATGGTACAATCTACGGACCTGATCCTGCTCCTGTAACAGGAGATGTGCCACCCGTACCATTCTGGAACTTTCCTGATCAGACTTTAATTAATGGTAGCACTTGGACTAAACCTTCTTCTATAGGTAATGATGACTGGGTTGTATTCTATCTAATTGGCGCAGGCGCAGGAAACAACAGTGCTGGAGGAGATTCCTTTGGCGGAGCAGGTGGTGCGTATCTGATCGCAGTAAAGGGTAGCGAAGTTCCTTCTAGTGTAAATTATTCAATTGGTGCCGCAGGTACAAGTGGAGATTACGGTCTTATTGGTTCTGGTGAAAACGATCCTATCACTGATGGTGGAGATACTTCAGTAAGTCTTCAGTCAGGTGGAAGTTTAACAAACTTTGTTGCTCTTGGTGGATCAAAACCAGTAGGCACCACTCAACATATTCCGAGTCAGAATGAACCAGCTTTTAATCGTGGTGGTACAGGTGGGGCAGGTCGGCTTTACTGGAGAGACTCTTCTGGTACAGTAACTAACGCTATTGCCTTCACAAATATATCAGCGCAGAGTTTACTACAGTTACCTAGTGGTAGCAATTCACCAACATTACTAAGAGGTGGTGAAGGTGGAAGTACTGAAGGACCACAATACGGAACTCCAAGTAGTGGAAACTTGCCAGGTGGTAACTCAGATTGGGGCGGCGCAGGATATAGTGAATTATCAACTACTGGTGTTTCTACATTTGGTAATGCAGGTGGCAGTGCTGAAAACGGTAATATAAGAATTTACTGGGACTTCACTCCACCAGAAATTTTAACTCTTGATATTACAGACGGTAACTTTCGAAACGGAACTGGCATTGCTAACGTAGTAGCTACTCAAACTATTGATACAATTGTTACACCTGTAGCAACATCAGATGAATGGAGAATAAACTACAATCAGAGTCAAGGTGGCGGAGCATACATAAGAATTTTTTATGAAGGAAATTTAGTATATACTGGTAGTTTAATAGCAGACGTATCTGCTGTAGAGGGTATCACTGAATTAACAGTTGATGTGGGCGGAACAGATATAACTTTTGTTAAAGGCACTCAGTTCAGGCTTGATGAGTCACTGGCTACAGGTGCTATCACAGAGAGAGGCTATGCTATTTCTAGAAATGTTACTTCGTTTACTCCCACTAGAACTGGTAGAGCCGCAATCGTAGCATTAGGTGCTGGTGCAAGTGGCGCTTGCAGACTAGTAAGATTAGATGGAAGACAAAATGAAAATGCCGCATGGGGCGGTGGAGCAGGTGGTATGGCAGTAATATTTATGGATGTTACAACTTCAATGACCTTTAATTGCTCTATTGGTTTCGGTGGTGAGGCTAAAGCCTTGAACACTACAGGACAGAGTTTATTATTCTCTGATGGTGATGATGGTGGAGATACTACAGTTAGTGGGAACGGTATTAATCTAAAAGGTTATGGTGGTAAAAAAGGCGTACACGCTCAAGTTACTAACAGCGGTACTGTTAGTAGAACAGTCTTGGGTGGCATCGCAGAAGGCGGGCTGTATAATATACAAGGTGGGCAAGCAGGAGATGAGCCATCTATATTAGTAGGCACACACGGAGGTTCACCCGCACAACCTGACTACAGAGAGTACCAAGGGTATGCAATCCAACAACTATCACTACCCTCTCCTTTTGAAGGCGGTCATTTAGGTGTAATCACTGGTGTCGGCGGCGCAGGTGGAAAAGCTATTAACGGATCTGTTCCCGCTGGTGGAGGTAGTAACTACGGTGCAGGCGGAGGTGGATTCGCACGTTCTTCACGTGAAGCAAACATATCTGGTGTAAGCGGCGCAGGTACTGACGGAGTGATTCATATAGTATACTTCGATTAAGAGAAAGGAATATCATGAAATATTTGATAGCAGTAATTGCAGTACTGTGTACAACTAACATAGGTACTGCGCAAGAGAATAATGCTGTGCCACCGTTTTTTTCGGCACAAAAATGCTATACGCTTCAAGAGTTAGCGGCTAGTGCGAAACAATTTGACGAAGCAGTTCTATTCAACGGAAAGATAGTACAGCAACACGCAAGCGGTCAATACGTAAATTCTGAATTCGTATTTACTGTGAATCAAGACTCAGGTACTTGGTCTTTAGTATCACTATTCCCTAATGGGTGGGCTTGCCAAGTTGCTAGTGGTTATGACTTTGAGCCATTCGTAGATTAAAAAAGGGAGCCGAAGCTCCCTTAATCTTTTTCTTTATGTGTTATTATTTGTTTGCAGAGTATGCGTTAGCACCAAAGAATACTGATACTAGTGCAGAGATTGCAACAAAGTAAGTCGGTGCAATATCACCAATCAACCCTGATGCTTCATCTAGTCCTAGCCATGATGTCAAAGCAATACCCGCTGGATACAAGAGCATTCCAAACAAAGCAAACCAAGTCATCTTACGCATAGCGTCACGTTGAGCATCTTCATCCTCAAGGCGCTTGCGTTTAAACTCTAAGTGCATTGCCATCTCATCTGCTGAGATGTGACCATCGCCATTAGCATCGATCTGTGCCGCCGCTTCTGAATCAATGGTAGTTGTGCCTTCTTCTAACTTCTTACCAGCCATTTATTTTTCCTTTTTAAACAGTGTAATAGCGCCCCATCCAATTGCGGCATAAGCGGCAATCTTAGCGAATGGACCTGCGAGAATGATTACAAGACCAACGCCGATTAGTACTACGCCGTCTAGTGATGTTCTTTCTGTAAATCTATTTTTTAACCAGTTCATTTATTTCTCCTTTTTATATGAATAATAGTCCTATAATAAAACCAATATTCAACCCTATTGAACAAACTAATATAAAGTTCTTAGTGAATGATACTTTCTCGTATTCGATTATCACGACTTTCTTCTTAGCTTTGCTTTGATGCTGTCAAGTTCTTTATTTCTTGCAGACTTTCCCACATCTTGTGGCGGTCTCTCCATCTTTGTTGATCGATGTAGAGTTCTTTGTTGTGCCGTAGATGTGTAATTGGATCGCTCAGACCCTTCAACGCAACTTCGTAGATAGGCAATCCGGGCTCGAATATCGAGGATTCTTTTTTGCCATTCGTCATAACTAATCATTCCCTTCTAGATCCTTGATACGCTTCTCAAGTTCATCAATCTTCTTGGTTACGTAAGGATATTTCTTTCGCCATGCGTCAGTTGGTTGTTCAAACCAAGTCCAACCCCAACGCTCTACTAAAAAGTCAAGTGTTTGATCTAACTTGGCATAACACCATAGACCAGCACGTGTGTCTTTGAAGTATGCTAAAAATGCGGCACCTAGTACTGATCCAGCGATAGCTGTGTATATCCACAGTGTGTCGCCCATCATTCTGCTAAGTAAATCCATTTAGTTCTCCTATCTCTTTATACCTTTTATTACTCTTACAATTTTACTGGTAAGCATTTTAATTACAGTGAAGTGAAACAGTCCATGCCCGTACAGCCAATGGAATGTGTGGTTCTTTTCTATCTGATCTTTACCACCAAACTTACGAGTCCAGTTGTCTACGTACTCGCCTTTGTATCTTAGTACAGCGTGTGATATTTTAGACTTCGATGGTCCTACACAGCATATGCCTGCTTGTCTTGTAAGTAGCATCCACCACATCTTCCAATCGTTCTGCCCGCAAAGTCGCCATAATAGCGACAAAGCGTAGTCTTCACAATCGCCTTCGAACTTACCATCTTCACTTTCGCTACGTATAATCACCCAAGCATCAGAAGACCCGTATTGCTCTGAGTCGTATCTGTACTTCCATTTATTAGTAAAATCTAATGTAATGTTATCCCTTGTTTCTAGTTCTTCTCTAGTCACTTTGTCTCCTTAGTGTATTTACAATAGTGATCCATTCCGTGATCGTATGCGCCATCAAAGGGCATACCTTTCTTCAATGCTCTCCAACGACCACGCCATTGATCTTTTACTCTTTGCCAGTATGTAGCGGATCTAACGTTTCCGTAGTAATTGATGTATTGAGGCTTGCAGGTGTGTCTATATCCGAGGAAAGCGAAGGGTACTTTAGGTACAACGTCATTGTTATTAACAAAACGATAATGAGGTATGTGTTTAAAAGATTTGACAAATTTTCGTGTTCCTGCTCTCGGTGATCCATAAGTGTATAGTGCTGATACTCTATCACCTAATCTACTTGTTGCGATTGTCGCCATTGCACCACCTAATGAATGACCGCAAATTAATAGTGTTTTCTTCTCATGTAGTTTTAAGTCTACATGCTTCATAATGTCTTCCCAGATTTTATCTACTTCTGTTTGAAAGCCATTGTGTACCCAACCAGATCCGTTGTCTGCTTTATCAGGCATAGCATTTAAGTCTGCTTTGATATCAGAGAACTCACCTGGCTCTGTTCCACGAAAGCATAGTACTATCTGTTGTCCAGTCCAAACTATATGACACTGAGCGCCATCTCGTTCAATGAATACGTGCTTTCTAAAACCGATTTCACGAAACTTAGGTCGTGCTTCTTCTTCGTCTAGGTATGCTATAGAGGCGCATAACGCCATCTTGTGTGAGTTTTCTATCATAACTTCTCCTTAATCTGCTAGTGGGTTATCTAATGCTTCTTGTATAGTTTCTTTTACATCTTT
>Ga0315321_10003246_pt1 | contig 12651 bp, 5 predicted proteins | sample M180m21515metaG_FD_203464 | JGI IMG/M metagenome (GOLD analysis project Ga0315321, IMG submission 203464) | Ammonia-oxidizing marine archaeal communities from Monterey Bay, California, United States - M1 80m 21515 | ecosystem: Environmental > Aquatic > Marine > Intertidal zone | place: USA... | reverse complement strand
TGCTCGAATCGTTGAAGGATCACGCTTTACAAACCCCCAATCATTTCCCATCGATGCTTTACGCTGTCGCGGCCTCACCGGACGGCAAGTGGCTTGCAACAGGTGACCGTATCGGACACACCGTCATCTGGAACACTGATTCGTTTGAGAAGGCTGCCGAACTAGAAACGCCAGTAATGTATACGTGGGACCCACGTGCAAGGCGACATAGCATTGGTGGCATTCGATCTCTTGCCTTCTCCCCAGACAGCAATGAACTTGCGATCGGTGGCATCGGTAAGATTGGCAACATCGACCACCTGGGCGGCCCAGCACGCTTGGAAGTTTTCGATTGGCGCAACGCGACTCAACGTTTGGAAATCGAAGACAACAAGAAGAAGGGCCTGATTGAGCAAATCATCTGGTCACCAGGCCAAGAATGGATTCTTACAGCCGGTGGTGACAACAATGGTTTCCTGACGTTTTACAACGCAGAGACCGGTGACCTGCTGCACCAAGATGGGCAGAACGGACACATCCATGAGGTCTCTGTAGGCCCCAACTTCGATGAACTGGTTGTCGCAGCGCACGAACGGCTCACAAAGTGGACTATGCAAACCGAACAAAAAAAGCCCGAGGTCGATGAGACACCGACAGAAGACCCGAAGTCTTCCGAAAAATCTGATCAGGATTAGTTGTCTGTAGGGAAAATCACCTCACAAAACAGCAGTCTGCAATGCCAACCAGACCGCGGGACATGTTTTCGATGCCCCACGGCCGACCGCAAGCGTGATCCCACCGCAACCAGCAAACCAGCCGAAGCGTTGCCCTGTAGCAACGCTCCGTAAGCAACGCCCCGTAAACAAGCCCCGTAATTTCGGCAGCATCAAAAATCAAATCCCCCAAACCAAATAAGGTGAACCTCATGAAGCTACAAATATTACTCCTCGCCGCAGCAACGCTCAGCTTTGCGTCTGCGTCTGCCGCTGACGACAAGGCCAACAAAGCTAAAAAGGCAACCCAGCTTTTTAATGGCAAAAACCTAAACGGTTGGACTCAGCGCAATGGGACAGCAACGTACCGCGTAGAAAAAGATGCGATCGTCGGGCGAACCAACGAAGGCAGTCCAAATTCGTTTCTCTGCACTGACAAGCTCTACGGTGATTTCATTCTTGAGTTTGAGGTAAAAGTTGATCGAGCGTTAAACTCTGGGGTTCAAATTCGTTCACAGTGCAAAGGCGACACTCCGGACGGTCGCGTGAATGGTCCTCAGGTCGAAATTTCCAACGACAAAATGGCGGGTTACGTTTACGGTGAGGCTGCAGGTGGTTGGATGACTCCCGATTCAGACCGGACACCACACGACACATTTCAAGACGGAAAATGGAACAGCTATCGCGTGGTTGCCAAAGGTCCGAGTATCAAAACATGGATCAACGGCAAGCAGATTTCTGACTTGGTACACGAAGAGCGTTACAAGACTCACCCGCGTGGCTTCATTGGACTTCAAGTCCACGGCATCGGTCGTGGGCAAGGCCCGTACGAAGTTCGCTGGCGCAACCTGCATTTGCAGGATTTATCAGAAAAATGAGACTCGAATACGTGTGCAAACCACTAGGTTTTGAACGCACCTCCCTGACGCTGCCCCCCCGACCGCGAATGCGGCCGGGAAATCCCAAGCAAGCCACAACCTTGAGCCGCAAACCGTTTATACTATCCGCAGCGGCTTAAGCCCCAGTGACTCGCCAAACCCCATCAGCGAGTGACTCGCTTTTGACTTCAGGAGTCGCCCTGCCATGTTGCTGAGTTGCTGATGTAATGTCGCCGATCCAAGTTTGTTAAGACATCAGCATTTTCTACCTCCTGCGGAGGAATTTGCCCCGGCAATGCCCCTCCCGTTTTCACCTAACAAATATGAAGGCTTTGAATATGCGATTACTCGCGTTCTGCTTGTTCGCGGTTGGCGTCGTCCTGCCTAATGTTGCGGCCACCGCAGCCGACGATGGTTACGTGTCCCTGTTCGATGGAAAGACACTCAAAGGTTGGGATGGGAATCCGGACTTCTGGAGTGTTCAGGATGGAACGATCACCGGACAGACGACAAAAGAAAACCCAACAAAGGGCAACACATTCCTTGTTTACCGTGGTGACGAGTTCAAGAACTTTGAGCTGAAGTTCGAATACAAGATCGTAGGTGGGAACTCAGGCGTCCAGTATCGCAGTTTTGAACCCGATGCTGAAAAGCAAAAGTGGGTTGTTGGGGGATACCAAGCAGACCTGGAGGCGGGGAACACTTTCTCGGGAATACTTTATGGCGAGCGATTCCGTGGCATGCTGGCGAATCGCGGGCAGAAAACGGAACTGGTACGCGAGGATGGAAAGTTTAAATCCAAGGTCATTGGCTCGGTCGGCGACTCCGCCGAGATTCAATCGAAGATTAAAAAAGAAGACTGGAACGAATACTCAGTTCTGGCTGATGGATTTCACTTCGTACACAAGATTAACGGTGTAACCACTGCCGATTGCACCGACCTCGATGAACAGCAGCGTCGCGATTCTGGCATTATTGCACTGCAACTGCATGCCGGACCTCCCATGCTGGTCCAATTCCGTAACATCCGCATCAAGAATCTCGATGCAGACAAGGAATCAAAAGCACAGGAAAACGCCGAGAAAACCTCCGCCAAAGGTGGCGAAAAAAAGAAGATTGTTTTCATCTCGGGCAGACCCAGTCACGGATACGGTTCACACGAGCACTATGCGGGTTGCCGCTTGCTGGCAAGCTCGCTGTCCGCAGCGATGCCAGACTATGAGGTTGATGTCATCAAACACGGTTGGCCAGAAGAAGGCATGAAGGCTTTAGAAGGCGCCGACACCGTTATTGTGTATTGCGACGGAGGCGGAAGGCATCTGCTTAATCCTCACATCAAAGAATTTGATTCGCTGATGAAACAGGGTGCCGGGCTTGTCTGCATTCATTACGGCGTTGAAACCCCAAAAGGTGAAACAGGCGACGCATTTATTGACTGGATGGGCGGCTACTTTGAAACACACTGGTCCGTAAATCCACACTGGGACGCAAAGTTTGAATCATTCCCTGACCACCCCATCTCAAACGGCGTCAAACCCTTCACCATCAACGACGAGTGGTATTTCCACATGCGTTTCAGGGACAAGATGCAGGGTGTCACCCCGATCCTGTCCGCTCATCCCCCCGAAGACACAATGCGTCGTCCCGATGGCCCCCACAGTGGGAACCCTGCGGTTCGCAAGGAGGTTGGCAATGGTGAGATTCAACATGTTGGTTGGGCATCAGAACGCGATGGTGGTGGACGCGGCTTTGGTTTCACCGGTGGACATTTCCACCACAACTGGGCCGATGAGAACTTCCGCAAAGTGGTTTTGAATGCAATTGTTTGGACCGCTCATGGAACCGTTCCTGATGCAGGAGTCACGACGCCTAATCCATCCGAAGAAGATCTCGAAGCCAATCAGGATGAACCCAAGTCAGGTGCCAAAAAGAAGAAGCCTGGTCGAAAGATCAAACGTGCCGTACCTGCACCACCAAAGTCGAGCAAGAACAACGCGGCCAAGCCCATTTTCAAGAGCGGCGTCGTTAACTCGAAAACAAAAGGCCACAGCGTCGTGATTGACGCGGAACTTGGCAAGGCAACACAACTGTTTCTCGTCGCTACCGATGGTGGCAACGGCTATGGCTGTGACTGGGCTGATTGGGGCGAGCCAAGACTAACGGGGCCTCAAGGAGAAAAAAAGTTGACAGAGCTGAAATGGAAATCTGCCACCAGCGGATTTGGCCAACCTCGGATCAACCTGAATTGTGGCGGCAATCCAATGAGGATCGACGGCAAAGAGATCGCCTACGGTATCGGTACGCACGCGAATTCCGTAATCGCGTTTGATATTCCAGCCGGCTACACACACTTCAAGGCCTTAGGTGGCCTCGACAATGGCGGAACTGACCAGGGAACGTGTGGCGACTCCAGTAGCGTGCAGTTTGCGGTTTACACACAGCAGCCGCCCACTCCCGCCGGCTCAGGCGGAGCAGGGGCAGGTTCTCGTGAAGTTGCTGGCGCGCTCGACGGGCTCGAGGTAGGGACCGAACTTGCAGCAAGCCTGTTTGCAGCCGAACCACAATTACTGAGCCCAGCAAATATCGATATCGATCATCGGGGACGCGTCTGGGTATGCGAAATCGTTAACTACCGCAAACATAACGGAAAACGACCCGAGGGTGACCGCATCTTGATACTGGAGGACACCAACGGAGACGGGTTAGTCGATAGTGAAAAAGTTTACTACCAAGGTCGTGACATCGACTCGCCGCATGGCGTCTGCGTGCTTGGTAACAAGGTGATCGTCTCAGCCGGCGATAAAGTCCAAGTCTTTACCGACACCGACGGAGATGACAAACCAGACACCCAGGAAGTGCTGTTCAGTGGCATCAGCGGATCACAGCATGACCACGGGATCCACGCCTTCACATTCGGCCCTGATGGAAAACTGTATTTCAACTTTGGAAATGCTGGCCGACAGATCAAGGACAAGAATGGTAAACCCATCGTTGATGCAGCGGGCATTGTCGTCTCAGCGAATCGCCAACCATACCAAGAAGGAATGGTCTTCCGCTGCAACTTGGACGGCAGCAATTTTGAAACACTGGGCTGGAACTTCCGGAACAACTGGATGGTCACCGTCGATTCCTACGGAAGCATCTGGCAGTCCGACAACGACGACGATGGTAACCGCGGCGTTAGAATTAACTATGTGATGGAGTTTGGTAACTATGGTTACAAGGATGAAAAAACCGGTGCAGGCTGGAAAGCCGAGCGAACAGGGATGCGGGACAGCATCCCCGAACGACATTGGCATCTTAGCGATCCGGGCGTAGTGCCCAATTTGCTGCAGACGGGTGCGGGTTCACCAACTGGCATCACGGTTTACGAGGGTGACTTACTGCCCATGTTCCGCGGACATGTGGTGCACTGCGACGCAGGGCCAAACGTATGCAGGGCCTACATGATCTCCAATGATGAGGCGGGCTATTCTGCAAAAATCCGGAATATCCTGACTGGCACCAAAGACAAGTGGTTCCGCCCGTCAGACGTCAAGGTCGCACCCGACGGATCGCTGGTTGTCGCAGACTGGTATGATCCCGGTGTGGGAGGGCACGGCATGGGTGACTTGGATCGCGGCCGTTTGTTTCGAATCATGCCAGGTAACCACCGGGGAAATTACCAAGTCCCAAAATTTGACTTTGATTCGATCGAGGGATCAATCGAAGCGCTCAAAAACCCCAATTACGCGGCACGCTACATGGCATGGCAAGCCCTTCACAAAGAAGGAAAAGCTGCCGAGTCCGCACTGCTTAACTTGGCGTCCTCAAAGAACCCCATCTATCAGGCGCGAGCGTTATGGCTACTAGGAAAGATCAAGGGCCGCGGCCCACAGACGATCAAGCAGGCCTTGGCGAGCAAGAATCCTGATCTGCGGATTGTCGGAATCCGTCTTGCTAGACAACTCAAACTAGAAGATGACCCGGCGATGAAGGGCGATGTCCTCGACTACATCGCCACACTGGCGGACGATCCTTCGCCCCAAGTACGCCGAGAACTCGCAGTCGCGTTACGACACAGCGAATCTCCCCAAGCAGCAAAGGTTTGGGCCCAACTGGCGCTTCAACACGATGGAAAAGACCGTTGGTACCTTGAAGCACTTGGGATCGGCTCCGATACAAACCCGGATGCCTGTTTTGCAGCATGGCTTGAACAAGTTGGCGACGACTGGAATACACCTGCGGGACAGGAAATCATTTGGCGGAGCAGAGCACCTGCAGCGGCCGACTATCTTGTAAGAGCACTGCAACAGCCCAAGGTGACAGAGGCTCAGCAAAACCGTTTGATGAGGGCTTTCGACTTTCACACCGGCGAGCACAAAGACGCTGCTTTAAAGAGTCTTCTGGGGCTTTGACTCAAAGGACTGAGGTCCTTTGTATAACTCGCTTTTGATTAAGATGACTTCCTGCTCTTTCTACTTCGTGGAGCACCGGTTTCGACTGGTGTCTCCACCAAGTAATCCTTTCTGCTTCAAGGATCCGCACTTGGCTGCCTTCATGCGATTGCTATCCACCACGGTTGTTATTCCTTGTCTGTCGCTCCTAACGCTGCTCCCTACGCCTTTGCAAGGACAAGAGCCTGGTGTTGTCACACCGAAAGATAAATTGATCATTGAAACAGTGCTACGCCTGAAGAACTTTGATCTCGAGAGTTCTGCGTCTGCCAAAGCTGCCGTGATGCGATACCTACGCGCTGAGCAGGGCAGTGATCGTTACTTTGAATTGATCGAACGTTTCCAGCCCGCTGAAATCGCAGATTCTTTGGTTCAGTACAGCATCGCCAATGCATCAAAAACTGGTGGGGTGCGAGGTGCGGAGTTACTCTTTGCAATGAATCAAGGCGAATCACTAGTTGCAATCGCGACCTCGGAAAACGAAACCAATGCTCAAGCTGCGGTCCAATTGATTGGGCACGCAGCGGGCAAGCGAACCGTTTCCATTCTGTTACCACTGATGCAAAGTGATGCTGCAACCGTCGCAGTGCGATCTGCTGCCCTCAAAGCATTGGGGAAGCGACTAGATGGGCAGCAGCAGATCATGAAATTGGTGACGAAAGCAAACTTGGCAGATGACCTCAAGTTCGCGGCAGCCAATACCCTGCTTGGTTCATCTGACAACGAGATTGCAACGACCGCTGCCAAGTATTTGGAACTCCCGGCTACAGCAGATAGCCAACCGCTACCAGCGCTGTCTGAACTGGTTAAACGGACTGGTGATGCCGAGGCGGGCCGCAAAATATTTGAGACTGCTGGAACCTGCAACAAGTGCCATAAAGTACTTGGTGAGGGAAAAGAGGTAGGACCAGACCTGAGCGAGATCGGCAGTAAATTGTCGCGTGAAGCGATGTATGTTTCGATCCTCGATCCGAGTGCTGCGGTTAGCCACAACTTCGAGACGTATTCAATCCTAACACTGGACGGCTTGGCAGTTACCGGGCTACTGATTAGCGAGACAGACGAAGCCGTAACACTTCGTAACAGCGAAGGAATCGACAAGACGATCGATCAGGAAGACATCGAAATTTTCAAGAAACAGAAAACGTCACTGATGCCACAAGATCTGCAGAAACTGCTGACGGTCAATCAATTGATCAACCTGGTTGAATACACGCTCACTCTGAAAAAAACCGGTGACTGAGCACAACGTGTAGCATCAAATCAAAAAACACACCACGCGGCCCAGGAATTCGCCGCCCCACGCCACCTGCGGCCACTACCACTGGTCCAATAAAAACCGACAGAGCCCGCCGATGTCCCACAGATCCGGGTGCAAAGGGATAGCCTTAAGTCTAGAATGTCAGGTAGCTTTGTTGAAGGTTAGCGACAAAGCCTACAGCCCGAGCGTCAGCGAAAGTGCTGACCGAGCCCGTTGGATGAGACATTGCCCCTGCGTTGACTTGCTGAGATTTTGTCCACCACGCGTTGGCTAGCAAATCCCTGCTAACCGCAACTCCCGCCCCATCCCCAATTTAGCGTTTCGACTCCCTCCCAAGATTTTCATTGCTTCCTCGTCCGGACATGGACGAATATGAGTAATGTCCGGCGATCTTGGTAATCGTTCACTCAACTGGCAATTGTGGCTGACACGGAAGCACGAGCATAAATATGAGCAATCACACCCGACGATCGGTACTGCGTGGCCTCGGAGTCTCAATGGCTCTGCCTTGGTTCGAATCACTGGCAGCGCGCGGTACGTCAAACGCCAACACCGTGCACGCTGCTGATCGTTCTGAGACGCCCCCCCGACGCATGGCGTTCATCTTTGTTCCTAATGGCATTCACCTGCCAGACTGGACGCCAAAAAGTGTCGGTCATGGATATGACCTTCCAAAAATTCTGCAGCCCTTAGCTCCCGTCCAAGATGAGCTCATGGTGCTGAGCGGCTTAACGCATGACAAAGGTCGCGCAAATGGCGACGGTGCAGGTGATCATGCACGCAGTGCGTCGGTATTCCTGACGGGTGCTCAACCACGGAAGACCGCTGGTCAAAACATTCGCTCTGGCGTCTCGGTGGACCAGATAGCCGCTCAGGCAGCGGGACACGCAACTCGATTTGCATCGCTTGAACTTGGATGTGAAGCGGGACGCAGTGCAGGTAATTGCGATAGTGGATACAGCTGTGCCTATTCCTCGAACATTGCCTGGTCATCAGCAGCCACTCCAGTGGGCAAAGAAACAAATCCCCGGTCCGTATTCGAACGACTGTTCAGTGACTCACCCGGTAAAGGGCGTGACAAGAAGGCGGAACAGCGTGAGCGTCTAAAGATGAGTGTTCTGGACTTCATTTCTGAAGACGCGCAGCGTTTGCAGAAAACAATGGCAGCCCAAGACAAACGGAAACTGGATGAATTCCTGAATGGAGTGCGAGAAGTAGAACAACGAATCGAACGCTCTACTGACGACAACGCCGCCAACATCGAGCTCGATTACCCAAGTCCACCAAACACGCCGCGTGACTACGGCGAACATTTGCGACTGATGTGCGACATGATGGTGCTGGCCTTTCAGACCGATCGAACCCGAATTGCGAGCTGCATGTTTGCAGACGCGGGTAGTAACCGCAGCTACCGAAACATCAACGTGGCAGATGGACACCACGGCCTTTCACACCATCGCGACGATCCTGTCAAACTCGAAAAGATCAGCAAGATAAACCAGTTTCATGTGGCTCAACTCAGCTACTTCTTGCAGAAGCTAAAAGCAACTCCGGACGGCACATCGAATCTGTTGGACAACTCCATGATCTGCTATGGCAGTGCCATCAGTGACGGCAACCGCCACAACAACGAGAATTTACCAATTCTGCTAGCAGGAAGTGCCGGTGGCTTGGTTGACTCTGGTCGGCATGTGCAGGTCGCCCCCGAGACCCCGATGTGCAACTTGTTCATGTCGATGCTGGAACGTTTTGGAACGCCCGTTGATTTCGTTGGTGACAGCACAGGCAGCTTATCGGAGCTACAACTTTGATTCCCGGCATTGGTGAGCTGAATCGGCTTAAGACCTCGGCAATCAACACCAATACCCCATCCGAAAATGGGCAACAGTGTTAAAGAAATCCTCAACCAAACTGAGTTCTTGTGGAAGGCCGAATAGACACGTGAAAGCCCTTGCGACGGCTACGTTGGTCCTCATTTCGATTTGCTGCGTGGGACAAGGCAGGGGCCACTGCCAAGAGCCACCTGCAAAGCAAGACACGAAAAGCGATGCACAAAAACTGGCAGCATCACTTGGCGATGTGGATTTAGAAAAGCGTCGAGATGCTGCCTACCAACTTGCCACGATGGGAAAAGACGCACTCCCAGCGCTCGACGCTTTGATTGCGCAACTAGATGATCGTGATGAACAGGTCTGGATGCAATCGGTAACAGCAATTGGGAAAATTGGACCGGGGGCGGAAAAGGCAATCGAGCCCCTCTGCAACATTTTCGCCAACCGCAGTGTGCAAAAAAGATACAGGGCCGCATGGGCAATCGGTCAAATAGGTCCGAAAGCTCTACCGAGCCTTAGCGAACGGATCTCGGACTCTGCCACCGCTCAACGTGCAGGTGCAATCGAGGCACTGGGTTGGATGATTGATAGTGCTAAACCAGCCAGTGAGCTTCTCACCCCAATGCTCAAAGATGACAGCACCACCATCAGGCGTCTGGCTGTCACTTCTCTTGGCAGACTGGGGCCGAGTGGACATCCGAGCTTGGCAGTTGCTTTGTTGGATGATGACTCTCAAGTAAAAGCGATTGCAGTCCGGGCCCTAGGTCAAGCCGACATACTTACGGTCCCGGTGCTGGATTCCATGACACAACTTACGCGTGACGAAGACCCTGCAGTCCGGGCTGCTGCCCTGATCGCGCTAGGTCGTGGGATGAATGATGCTGGTCGGCTGTTGGACCTACTCTTGAACGGAATCCAAGATCCATCGCCGAACGTACAAGGTGCAGCTGCTCATTTATTGCAAGACGTTGACGGACAGACTGAAGTTGCACTGGCAGCTCTCAGTGAGTTGCTAGAGCACGAACAACGCCCCACACGGATCGCCGCTGCCCGGGCTCTTGGGGCGTTGGGCGAGAATGCAGCGGACTCGACTGACGCGTTGATCACTGCTCTGAGAGCAAAGAGAAGCGAGCCGAATGAAGATGATGAAAGCCAACTGACCGAGCGAGATGTGATCGCCAAGGCATTGATCGGTATTGGTGGCCCTGCCGTGCCTGCACTCCTGCGTGCGTCAAGCATTCCTGATTCTGCAAGTCAACAAATCGCAGTAGCACTCGCCGGGATCGCATCTGAAGCGAGCGAGCCACTGATCGAAGCGTTGCACGCCGATTCAGAGCAAACGCGAGCGGGTGCAGCGAATGCAATTGCTGCTATGGCCCCCATCCCAGCAGCAGCCATCGAGCCGCTGAACGAATGTCTTACTGATTCTTCTATCATCGTCCGAACCGCAGCGATCAATGCGTTATCGAGCCAAAATGGAAGCTCAAAGGAGTGGGTATCGAAACTAGGAAACCTTGCTGTTGATCCTCAACCTGCTATCCGCCAAGCAGCATTAATAGCGTTGGACAGAACGGATGACACAGAGGCGAGCCTCAAAGTGTTTTTAGATCGCCTTTCAGACGACGACGAGATCGTACGACTTGCAGCAGCCGTCGCGCTCGGACGCTCCGGAAAGCGAGCTACATCAGCACTTGGGCCCCTGCTATCCATCCGAGACGACAAACTTGCTGGCATACGGAAAGCTGTCGTCGACGCAATCGCGAAAACAACGGACCAGAACGAAGAAACGGTAGCTGCCGTCACTGAGTTTCTGAGTGATCCCGATTCATCCGTGCGTGTTGCTGCAATCAAAGCAGTCGGCGAGATGGAGATCTCGTCCGCTCCAATCGTGACCGCCCTCACGGACTCCTTGGCTAGTACCGAAGAAGACGTCTTGCTGGCCGCGTTACCGTCTCTTACCAACTTGGGTGCCAAGTCTGAGGTCACAGCAGCACAACTGACAAAAGTACTGCAGGACCAGCGCAGCACGGTACGATCAGCTGCACTTAAATGCATCACTGAAGTTGAATCAGATCGCGAGAAAGTAATTTCGGTCCTCATCAAAGCACTCGACGATTCGGACTGGACCGTGCGCGGCGTTGCTGCGACCGAACTCGGAGAAATCGGGACTGACGCCAAACGGGCTGTCCCCAGCCTATTCCAGATGCTCGCCAGCGAAGACGACACTGACGCTGCTCGAGCCGCCCTGCGTTCGATTGATGGTGCAGGTCCCGAAGCGGTGCCTATTTTGATAGAGGGACTGAAATCAACGGACCGTCGGCGTCAGTTCTATGCAATCTTCCTTCTTGGCAAAGTAGGCGCTGAAGCCTCAACCGCACTGCCAGTCTTAAGAAAGCTGCGGGAAGATTCGGACAGCGTCCGGGCGAAGGACGCATTCACACGGGCGATCAAACAAATTGAAGCCAAAACTGAGCCCGACGCCGACGAGTGACTCAAACCCAGCTTGGCGAGCAAGTCACGCGAACCTTAATTGCGCCGAGACTCAGGGAACGGGCGATACCGTGCCACTGTCCTTCGGAGTTTCTATGTCGGCGTGATTCTTTTCAGAAGTTTGCTTCTCGTCCGAACCCTGCCGAGGTGTTTGCAAACGTGGAGCCCCAGCAGCCCATCGGACTCCATGCAGCATCAAACCATTTGGACCATTCGATTTTTCGGGATGCGGACTAAAACAGATCACGCGTCCCGCCCCAAAAACTGACCTGATGATGGCATGAGTACCCGACATCGCCCCAGGCTGGGCGCCCTTCTCCGCTACCTCAGAATCGTACCGGGCAAGCACCTCATAACCTGGCAACTCGGGATCATTATCCGGAACAAGCAGCGGCCCTTGACCGTAATATACGTCCACTTCTGTTGAATCAGTATTAAGCACCTGCTGGCCCGGTGATGTAACCCCAAGCGTTACCGTGCCTTGCCCTCGAGCCCAATGCGAGCGATCCCAAACTCGCGCGTTAATCAAATCGAGCGACCAATCATAGTGTGACGACGCGAGGTAAGCTCCCGCACAAATCCCGACGTAGCCACCACCATTCCTGACAAAGTCTTGTACCGCGGCTCTGCCTTTCTCTTCAAGTTTCTTCGCCTGTAGACTTCCTGATCCGCCAGGCATCACAAGCGCATCAAACTCACGTAACCGACCTTCGCGAATTTCGGCCGGTGAAATACGTTGGCAGTCAAATCCGTTCTCTGCTGTCAGAAAACGCATCAAATTCTTGGGACCATTGGCAGCCCCATCCGAATGGTCATAAACAGCGACACGAGCCGCCTTGAATGTTGGCGCACGTGGAGCCCGCAAAGCTAATGCATTTTGCTTCATTTCGACCAACTCCTTTTCCATTGCACTCATGGCCAACTTGGCCAGCTGGAGATGCAGAGCCGTCATTTCACTTCTTGATGCCTTTTCTCCTCGCCAAAGATCGACTTGCTTCGAGACCTCTGAAAAAATCTGATCCTCCACAGGCCAGAGATCATTCCAAATCCCAGGCAGGTACT
>Ga0315321_10003237_pt1 | contig 12672 bp, 12 predicted proteins | sample M180m21515metaG_FD_203464 | JGI IMG/M metagenome (GOLD analysis project Ga0315321, IMG submission 203464) | Ammonia-oxidizing marine archaeal communities from Monterey Bay, California, United States - M1 80m 21515 | ecosystem: Environmental > Aquatic > Marine > Intertidal zone | place: USA... | reverse complement strand
TTTCATCGCCGACTTGGAATGGCTGCCGAAGCAGAATCAGAATGCCTGCGAGCATATTCTGCAGAATATCTTTGAAGGCGAAGCCAATGGCGACAGAACTAACGCCGAGTCCGCCGAGCAAGTCACTGGGGTAATCGAAGGTGCGATGATGGTGATTGCGAGCGCAAACCCAAGCAATGTGACGGTCCAGCGCAGCAGTGACCCAGCGACTTCGCCCAGGCTGTTGCGGTCCCGTTTTTCAGCGCGGTTGCGCACAATGCGGCTGATGAGGATGTCGAGGAAATAGAACAGGATCAGCACGACCAGTGCCAAAGCGATATTTGGCAAAAGCCGGAAGAACCCGTCCAGCCAAGTATCAATCTTCTCGAACATATTGCCGACGTCGGCGTCGATTTGATCCACTGCGCATCCCCTCCCGATTACATGATATGCAAGCGAAATGATCTGGTGTGCAGGTTAGTTCCGTTCGCCGTTTCTGCCGCCGACACCTTGGGCCGTTTGAATGCCGCCCAGGTGCTTGAAGCGTACGCGCAGGAAGACGCTGTCGTCGCGTCCGCCACCATCGGCTTGGCTTGCGAAATCGCTGGCGAATGCGAGATCCACGGCGAAACATTCGTCCTTATAAGCAACGCTGGCAGACCAGAGCAGCGGTTCATTGCTGTCCAGGTCGCGGTGATGGCTGCCTGAAACGCTCCAATTATCGGCGAATTTCAATTTGAAACCGCCCCTGATCTGCTCCCGGGCGGCGATGAACTGAGGCCCTTGGTTCACATTATCAACGCGGATGTATTCGGCATTGAAGCGCAGCCAATCCGGGCCCGCGCCGATGGAAACCTCTTGGCGGCGGATATCAAAGTCATTCTTCGCAAACCGTGCGCGCCAATTGAGATCCAGATACACCGCTGGTGAAACGGTTGCTGCCGCGACGATGTCTGACGAGCGGCCTGTCATATCCGTCGCAGCGGCAAAAGAACCTGGCTCGCGCGCGAGACTCTGGCCGACAAAGGCCTCCGCCCGCCGGCCACCGAACAACAAGCCCGTGATGCGCACGCCATAGTCCACCCGTTGGCCATCGTCGATTAGATCGCGGCCTGGAAATCGATCCCGAGCGTAGAAATTGCTTTCATCGAATTCGACGGCTTGGGCGTCCTCATTCGGAATGTTGCGTGTGCGGGCGTCGTCCAGACCTGCAACAGCCTGAACACGAGGCTCAACCACGATAGAGCCCCATTTATGCTGCTGGATCAGCGGAAACCGCCAGTCTGCAGTCGCTGTCGGATGCGCCCGGGCAATGAATTCGTCCTGGCCTGTAACACCATTTGCGTCAGCGACATTATAGATATCGCCGCGAAGATTGGCTGTGACCTCAATCTGTTGTCCGCCCGGTGTGGTGAAGGGCGCGCGCCAGCCGACATTTGCGGATGCGCTTTGGCTATCCGTGCCAGTGCTCCGGGTCAGGGCGCGGGCATCGCCTTCCGCATAGGCATAACCCAGGCGCCCTTGCTCGCCGATATAGGACCCACGGACACTAGGCAGCGCCGTTGGTGTTGTACTCTGGGCGGAGTTCTCGCGAAGGTCCTGGGCTGCAAATCCGCCGACAACGACATATGAGGCACCGTAAAAGCCTTCCATATTGACGGTGGAGCGCAGGGTATCTGCATCATCAATATTGAAGGTTTCAAGATAGCTATCATCGCTCGCAATCGCGCCGGCGAGCGTTAGGCGCCAATTGTCATCAAGCGCAAACTGTCCATCCAGAAAGCCATGACCGCGGACCGCATCATTTTTCTTAGCGCCAGAGTTCGTGATGCGCTCCAGCACGCCGAAGCTGGCGTCCACGTTGATGACGCCATTGTGGAAAAGCTGTCTGTATTCCGCTGCAGCAACTGGCGCTGTTTTCGGTGTGATCAGCGGCTTGAAGGTCAAGTCTTTATCGGGTGCGATTGACCAATAATACGGGACCTGCGCCACCGCATCGAACTCGCCGCCGAAAAATAGGTCCGGAGCAAGGAAGCCGGTGCGCCGTTTCACTGTGGGATCAGGGTGGCTGAAATAGGGCGTGTAGAAAACAGGGATGCCAGCGATATCGAGTGTCACATCCTCGTATGTCAGGTCCTTCGCGACTTCGTCATGCTCGACCGTGCGGGCGCGGAGACGCCAGAGTGGCGCTCGATCTGGATCTTTCTCGCACGCCTTGCATGATGTGAACGCTGCGTTTGCCAGAATCGTCCGGTCGCCAGAAATGCGATCTGCCGTTGATCCAACCAGCCTCGAACCATCTGATAGACGAATGCGCAGCTGGTCCGCGATTGCCCGTTTTAGCTGGTTCGTCAGTTCGACACGGTCTGCATGCAGGGTCTCGCCGCCTGGTTCAATCAGCGTTACGGACCCGGTCGCGATAATCCTATCTACCGCAACCTCGTACGTGACCTGGTCCGCTGATAAAGCCCGCGCGCCCTGGACGATTGTGACATCGCCAATTGCGGTAATGGTTTCACCATCGCTGGCATAGGTCATCTGGTCGGCGGCAATGAGGGCCGGGCCAGATTGATCAGGAACGTCTGAAAACTGGAACGGGGATTGGGCATAAGCAGGCGCTACGGCGAAAGCCGCTGCACAGACCAACCCTAGAAATCCCCGAAGAATCATTGTCAGACCACGCCCTTGTTTCGGTCAGCGCCCGACGGCGTAACCCTGCATCAGGCGTGGATTAGCGGCCGCTTTCAAAAGCTCGCCATCCTTCGCACATGCGCTGATGCGGCCCTGGGTCCACGGACCGCCGACTTCGACCTTATGGCCTTTATCAGCCAGCGCGTTAACGGTTGCTTGCGGATAGCGGCCTTCCAGCACCAATCGACCGGGCTCTGCCTGCCGTGGGAAGAAGGATGATGGGAAATGGTGGGTCTGGAATGTCGGGGCATCAATTGCTTCCTGCAGGTTCATGCCATGCAGGATATGGCGCAGGAAGAAGATGACAGTCCATTGGTCCTGGCCATCGCCGCCCGGTGTGCCAAACGGCATATAGGCCTCACCCTCGCGGAGTGCGAAGGAGGGTGACAGCGTCGTGCGGGGCCGTTTGCCGGGTGCCAAGCTACCGGGCAGGCCTTCTTTTAGCCAGAACATCTGTGCACGCGTGCCAAGGCAGCAGCCAAGTGCCGGGATCGCAGGCGAAGACTGTAACCACCCGCCAGATGGCGTTGCAGAGACCATGTTGCCGTCTTTATCGATTACGTCGATATGGCAGGTATCACCATCAACGGGGCCGGAGGTCATGCCGGTCGTGACTTGATCGCTTTCCAGCTTGTCCATTGTCGGTTCGCCAACGCCGGGGCCAAAGATTCGCTGGGCCGAGCCGACGCCAATTTCTGAGGAGAAGCCCGCAATTTCGCCGGGCCTAAGCTCCATAGACGCCTTGTTCGGATCGATGAGCGCACGGCGGCGATTGTTGTAGCCGCGCGACAGCAGTTCGCCCATCGGGACGTCTACAAAGTTCGGGTCGCCGTAGAACGCTTCCCGGTCGGCATAGGCGAGCTTAACCGCTTCGACGACGACGTGAATGAAGTCTGGGCCCATCGGGTCCATTACGCCGATATCTGTGCCGTTCAGCAGGGCCAGCTGTTGCAGGAATACTGGGCCTTGGCTCCATGGGCCGGGCTTGGCGATGGTGTAGTCACCGAAATTATATGTCAGTGCGTCTTCGTAGTGGGCTTGCCATGCTGCCAAATCGCTGCCCGTCAGCAGGCCGCTATGGCGCTTGCCAGATACGTCCATGGCTTCGGTGTTGCGGGAGAAGTTATCGATAGCCTCGGAAACGAATCCTTCGCTTAGTGCTCGGCGCGCTGCGTTAATCGCGGCATCACGACCGCCAGCTGCAGCTGCACCTTCCGCCACAAGGCCTTCGTAGAAGGCCGCTTGGTCGGGGTTTCGCCATAACCGGCCAGGCTTTGGTGCCTCACCGTGATCCAGCCAGATGGCGGCAGATGTCGTCCATTCGTCTCGGAAAAGTTCGGCGACGGAATCAATCGTGCGCGTCATGTGTTCGACGACGGGGAAACCTCCGCCCGCTAGGTCAATCGCGGGGCGGAGCGCTTCCTCTAACGTAATTGTGCCGTGGTCTTGGAGCATCAGTAGCCAAGCGTCAGTAGCACCTGGAACGCATGGGGCGAGCAGGCCGGATCCCGGAATGACATCAAGGCCGCGGGAGGTATAGGCCTCAATAGTAGCAGCTTCTGGGGCAGGGCCTTGGCCACATACCACACGGACTTTTTGTTCTTTAGCCGACCAAGTCAGCGCAGGCATATCGCCAAGCGGGCCATTCAGGTGTGGCTCGACAACCTGCAGCACGAAGCCGCCCGTGACGGCGGCGTCAAAGGCATTACCACCTTTTTCCAGCACCGCCATCGCATGTTGGCTGGCGAGCCAATGGGTCGAGCCGACAACGCCGAAGACGCCGTGAATTTCTGGCCGTGTGGTAAAGCTCATGCGCTTTCCTTATCGCTTTTCGTACTGGGTCTTGCCGAACATAATCTCGCGCTGCTTAGCATCCATTGGGCCCTTGCGGCGACGGTCTGATAGAAGCGTACATCCGCGCGCGACGGCGGGACGGGCATAGATCGCATCAAACCAGCGCTTCAGGTTTGGGTGTGCATCCATATCCTGACCCTGAGCCTTCCAAGGCCTGACCCATGGATATGTTGCCATATCGGCGATGGTGTAGTCATTTCCCGCTAGGAACTCGGTCTCGCCAAGTTGCTTGTCGAGGACATTGTATAGCCGGGTCGCCTCATTCACGAATCGGTCGATGGCATAAGGCAGTTTCTCGACCGCGTAATTCCGGAAATGATGCACTTGGCCAAGTGTTGGCCCAATATGCCCCATCTGCGTCATCACCCACTGCATGCAGGCATAGCGGCCTGGACCGTCTGTGGGTAGGAACTGGCCAGTTTTTTCGCCCAAATATATCAGAATCGCACCAGATTCAGCTAAGGCCATGGATGTTCCGTCTGGGCCATCATGGTCAACAATCGCGGGCATCTTGTTGTTCGGGCTGATCTTCAGGAAACTGGGAGCGAACTGCTCGCCTTCACCGATATTGACTGGGATCACATTATAAGGCGTGCCGGTTTCCTCCAGCATGATGTGCACCTTGTGGCCGTTCGGCGTTGGCCACGTATACAGATCAATCACAGCTGAATTCTCCAGTTCAAAACTCGACTCGCGTGTGAAGCAGATAGTCTAGCGTGAAATGTGGGCGACTGGAATTACGGGGCAGCGCGCAGTGCCAGAACGGCATTCAGCCCGCCGAAGGCAAAGCTGTTGGACACAGCCGATTTGATCTGCCGCTCACGGGCCTGGTTCGGCACATAGTCCAGATCACATTCAGGATCGGCTTCAGTGAAATTGATGGTTGGCGGTGCGATCCCACTGTGCATGGCACCGAGTGTGGCGATCAGTTCCAGTGCGCCAGCAGCACCCAAGGCATGCCCATGCATCGCTTTGGTCGAGGACACCAGCAGCTTGTCCGCTGCATCGCCAAAGACGGTACGGATGGCTTTGGTCTCTGTCGGGTCGTTGGCGGGCGTCCCGGTGCCGTGGGCGTTGATGTAATCCACCTCGTCCGGGTTCATACCGGCGGCGTTCAGCGCGGTTTTGATCGTGCGCGCAGCCCCTTCCATAGACGGCTGCACCATGTCCACGGCATCTGCCGACATGCCGAAGCCTGCGAGTTCCGCATAAATATGGGCACCGCGAGCTTTTGCCCGCCCCATATCCTCTAACACGACCATTCCGGAGCCTTCGCCCAGGATCATGCCTTTGCGGTCAGCGCTGAATGGGCGACACACATCCGGCGAGATGACGCGCAGCGCCTCCCAGGCTCGAATGCCGCCATAGGTGATTGTGGCTTCCGCTCCGCCAGCGAGAGCGGCTTCGACCTCACCGCGCTGGACCATGCCTGCTGCCAAACCAATTGCATGGTTTGATGAGGAGCATGCGCTGGAGACGGCAAACGACGGGCCAGTAATGCCCATTGCCAAGCTGACCAAGCTGGCAGAGCCATTGGCCATCAGGCGCGGAATGGAGAAGGGGTGAATGCGCTGTTGGTTTTCGCGGTATAGCCGGACATAGCTTTCATCAAGGGTGACAGCGCCGCCAACGCCGGTACCGATGATGATCGCTGCATTACCGCGGGCCATATCGCCCGCGTCATCTACCGCTTGTTTGGCGGCATAAACAGCGAACTGTGAGAACCGGTCAGACAAACCTAGAAGCTTGCGGTCAAGCGCCTTTGCGCCATCCCAACCTTTAACTTCTGCCACCATGCGGGCTGTCAGTGAATCGCCTTCTGGAATTGTGGTTGGCGCAACACCAGTCTCGCCATTGCGTGTGGCGTTCCAGAAGCTTTCAACATCGTGGCCGAGGGATGAAACCAGGCCAAGACCTGTGATGGCTACACGTCGCATGATCCGAAAAGGTCCGTTTACGCGCCAGCTTTGGCGTCGGCGACAACCTTTGCCACCGCGTCGGTCACTTCGCCCACAGTCTCAATTTCAAGTCCAATATCTCCGTCGCCGATTGAAATGCCGTATTCTTCTTCAATGGCGAAAATCACCTGCACCATATCAACAGAGGAAATACCGACATCGTCTAGGCGGGCGTCGTCCGTCAACGCGGCCCGGTCAACGGCGCATTCCTCTGCGAGGATATCTTTCACTCGGTCTTTAATATCGGACATAGGCGTTAGGCCGCGCTCGCGCAGCCGCCCCATTTTGCGGCATGAAAAACAGACCCCCTCTTTTACGCGTCGGTGCGGCGCCGCGTCTAGTGTCTTAACGTTGGGGCGAGAAGAAATGGTCGCGTAGCAGATGGGCATGGCATAGGCTGTTGAATCAAATTTTGTTGTGAGAAGTCCAGATCATGAAAATCACCGCTGTCGAATCCATCCGCCTGGAAGAATTCCCGAATCTGCTATGGGTTGAAATCCATACGGACGAAGGCTTGACGGGGCTTGGTGAGGCATTCTACGGCCCAGAAGCCGCCGAAGCGCATCTGCATGAGATCGTCGCACCATATCTTCTGGGCAAGGACCCTAGGCTCGTCGATAAGCACTCCAAAGCGATGGTGGGCTATATCGGTTTTGCTTCTTCGGGTGCTGAAACACGGGCTGCATCTGCAGCTGATATCGCACTTTGGGATATTTGGGGGCAGGCGACCAATCAACCGATCCACGCCCTGCTTGGCGGTGCTACGTGGGATTCGGTCCGCGCCTACAACACCTGCGCCGGGTACCAGTATGTTCGTTCAGCCAAGCAACAAAGCACCAAGAGCTTTGGATTGCCGGGCGGCGGGGCGGAAGGGCCATACGAGGATCTGGATGGTTTTCTGAATCGTGCGGATGAGGTTGCTGAATCGCTGCTGGAAATGGGTATCGACGGCATGAAAATTTGGCCGTTTGACTATGCGGCGGAGAAAACGGGCGGTCAGTACATTTCGCCCGGCGATCTTAAAACGGCGCTGCAGCCCTTTGAGAAAATCCGTAAAGCCGTCGGCGATAAGATGGATATTATGGTCGAGCTGCACTCAATGTGGGGTCTGACAGCAGCCAAGCGCATCGCCCGCGCGTTGGAAGAATATGAGCCATTCTGGTTTGAAGACCCAATCAAAATGGACAATCTCAAGGCCGTCGCAGATTTTGCCCGCTCCACGCGTATTCCTGTTACGGCGAGTGAGACCCTAGGCTATCGCGGCCCGTTCCGGGACCTGTTCGAGCGGGAAGCCGTTGGCATTTGTATGTTCGATCTTTCCTGGTGCGGTGGCATCACTGAGGCCAAGAAGATTTGCACGATGGCGGAGGCTTATAGCTTGCCCGTGGCCCCCCATGACTGCACGGGGCCAGTGCTGCTAACTGCCTCCGTACATCTCGCGCAGAACGCCACGAATACATTGGTGCAGGAAGTCGTACGCGCGTTTTATTACGGCTGGTACGACGAAATCGTCACCGCATTGCCGCCGCTCGAGAACGGCCGCATCCGCGCGCCAGAAGGTGCCGGGCTAGGTCTGAGGCTGCTGCCCGACGTGAAAACGCGCGCCGATTCGCATACACGGATTTCGAAGGTCTAGTCCCGGACGGGTTGGAAGCTGGCTTTACCCCGCCACGATCTGCCAGGTGGTCTTGCGGCCTTCAGCTTCCGCTCTAATTGCCCGGCCCATGGCTTTCGCCCGCTGATTCAGAAGTGACAGATGCGCCGTGCGGGCGTCAGGCGCAGCGCCGGAAAGCGCTTGGTTGACCTCATCCTTCAATTCCGCCCGGTCACCTTCGCCCATTGCGGCTAAGTTTGGTGCATCTGGCGCACCGCCAGCTAATATCGTGACAACGTCACCGCGCGGCAGGCATTCCGCCGCTGCCATAGCTATCCCAAAAAGCAGGCGGGCATTGTCCAGGCTGAGCGCATAGTCTGCCTGCGCCAAGCTGCCGGACCGCGCGAAGCTCAAGCGCTTCGTCGCGAGTGCGCCTTCCAGCAGCGCTTCCAAATCGTTGCCAGACCAATTGTCTTGCCCGCCGCCGGAACCGAACGCCGCGCGGAAAAATGCGAGCCGCCCCCAGGCCTGCTTGGCGCTATCTTTGACCATGGACATTATGTCCTCGGACTCGGCCGCCGTTTCGCTTTCTTCCGCCAATTCCACGCCATTATGAACCGCGCCCATCGGCCCGATTAGATCATGGCAGAGGCGGGCGGTAATGGCTTCGCTCAACGCTGTTTCGCTGTATTCAGACATTGTTGCTTCGTGGCTCTTGGTTGGAATTCTGGACCGCGCGGGCGCGCGCCTTTGCGAGGTCCTCTGGTGTATTAATGTTGTCGAACATCGGCGCAAGCTCTGGCATGGCGATTTTTGTGCCACCAATCATCTTTGCAAAATGCGCAATGGACTTATCTTCGCCAGCCGCTGCCTGTCCAGCATCTTGAGCCAAGCGTGTTGCCCAGAGTGATGCGAGCCACTGTGGGCGCGAAGTCTCGGCGATCAATAGTGGGCTTTCCGATGCCTCTTCGATCAGCCGCAGATAAGGCAACTCATCAAGGAAGGGTGCGTCAACGGGCATGACTGCAAGCCATTCGAAGCCTTCTTCCGCAGCCCAACTCAAGCCAGCAGCAATCCCGGCAAGCGGCCCTCCGCCTGGGGAAATGTCCTTCAATATCGGATGGCCATGCATTTTAGTGCCTGTCGGATTAGGCCCGCCGGAAATCGCTATGGTCTCAGCGAACTGGCCCAATATCTCAATTGCGCGCAGCAGCAGCGTTTGATCGCCGATCTGAATCTGTGCCTTATCCACACCGCCCAAACGGACGGCCCCACCACCGGCAAGCACGAGCCCAGCACATTGTATTCGCCCGTTATCGCTCATAGTTTCATCCTGCGCGCCCTTGCTTCTGAAGGCTTGCTGCCTGATATCTTATAGACGCGTTCTGAAAGGCAGATGTAAACGCCATGACGATAGAAACTAGCCCTGCACAATCCAGCCCGGCGAATATGCTGGCGCAGACCGATCCGGTGATTGACCCATTCGGTCGTGCGATCACATATCTTCGTGTGTCCGTAACAGACCGGTGCGATTTCCGCTGCGTTTATTGCATGTCTGAAAACATGAGCTTTCTACCAAAGAAAGATCTGTTGACGCTCGAAGAACTTGAGCGCCTGTGCCGTGCTTTCGTCAAAATGGGTGTGCGCAAGCTGCGCCTAACTGGCGGCGAGCCGCTGGTGCGCCGCAATGTCATGCAACTCATTAACAATCTGGGCGGCTTGATTGATAGCGGTCATCTGGACGAGTTGACGTTGACCACAAATGGCAGCCAGTTGGGCCGATTTGCAGATCAGCTTTACGCAGCGGGTGTTCGGCGCGTGAATGTATCCATCGACACATTGGATAGCATCAAGTTCAAGGAAATCACCCGCTGGGGCCGGTTAGAGCAAGTGCTCGATGGCGTTGAAGCGGCGAAGAAAGCGGGCCTTCAGGTCAAGATCAACGCTGTAGCGCTTAAGGGCGTGAACGACGAAGAAATCGACCAGATGCTTGCTTGGTGCGGCGCGGAAGGCTTTGACCTCACCCTGATCGAAGTCATGCCCATGGGGGATATCGGCGGCGAAGAGCGGTTGGATCAATACCTCCCGCTCACCCTCGTCCGCTCACGCCTTGCGAAGAACTGGACACTGGAAGAGAGCAATCACTCGACCGGCGGCCCGGCGCGCTATTTCGACGTGAAGGAAACCGGCCAGCGTATCGGCTTCATCACGCCACTCACCCATAATTTCTGCGAGTCCTGCAATCGCGTGCGCTTGACCTGCACCGGCACGCTGTACATGTGCCTTGGCCAGGAAGATGCGGCGGACCTGCGTGAGCCGCTCCGGGTATCTCCCGACAATGCCGTTGTTGAGCAAGCGATCCGGGATGCGATTGCGCATAAGCCGAAGGGCCATGACTTCGTGATTGATCGACGGCAAGGTGCCCAATCGGTCGGGCGCCATATGAGCGTGACTGGCGGATAACGGGCATGCCTGGGGGGGATCAAAAGCTTGCGTTCGTCGCTTCGTCTGCGCCATCTGCGCAACGGAGCCTTTCGGAAATCCAAGCTCGCTATGACAGCGTGCAGCCAGCCGAGGCTGATGTCATCGTAGCGCTTGGCGGCGATGGTTTTATGCTGGAAACGCTGCATGAGCATCACGCAAACAGCAAACCGATCTTTGGGATGCATCGCGGAACCGTCGGCTTCCTGATGAACGCCTTCAGCGTCGACGATTTGCCTGACCGGATCGCGGCATCGAAAGTGGTCGATCTTAATCCGCTGAAAATGACGGCGACGATCTACGACGGCACAACGATTGAAGCCCTGGCGATCAACGAAGTGTCGCTGCTGCGCGAAACTCGCCAGAGTGCGAAAATCAGGATCCTTGTAGACGGCGTCGAGCGGCTTTCCGAGCTGATCTGTGACGGCGTCCTGGTGGCGACACCTGCGGGTAGCACGGCCTACAATCTCTCCGCTCACGGCCCAGTCGTGCCGCTAGGCGCTGGCGCGCTTTGCCTGACACCGATTAGCGCCTTCCGCCCGCGTCGCTGGCGTGGCGCTTTGTTGCCGCACGGATCGCATGTAGTTTTTGAAGTGCTGGAAGCTGAAAAGCGGCCGGTCCTCGCCGTCGCGGACTACACAGAAGCGCGCGATGTCACCCGTGTCGAGATTCGCGAAGACCTGAGCCAGACCTTCACACTGATGTTTGATCCGGACCATGATCTGGAAGAACGGGTGCTGAAAGAGCAGTTCCAAAGCTAATGTCGGATTGCGGCTTGGCACCCGCAGTCTCATGACTCGTATGCTTGAGAACCGCTGGGTCCGCCTAGCCTTTACAATCTCCATTGGCCTGGCAGGCGGCTGGCTGTTCACCCGTCTTGGAACGCCATTGCCGTGGATGCTCGGTGCCCTCGCGGCGACCATGATCTGCTCAATGGCAGGCCTACCGCTGCAAGTTCCGCAGCTTTTTCGGCGGCTATGGATCATCGTGCTTGGCATCATGCTAGGCAGCGCATTCACCGCTGAGACCTTTGACCACCTCCTGCACTGGGGGGGCAGTTTTCTTGGCATGATCCTGGTGGTCACCGTCGGAACGATGTTGGCAGCGTGGTTCTACAGGCGGGTAGGCCGCTTCGATAAACACACCGCTCTCTTTTGCGCATCGCCCGGCGGTCTAGGCGAGATGATGATCCTGGGGCCGGCGCTTGGCGGCGATGAGCGAACGATTGTGCTTTGCCATGCGACCCGCATTGTCATGGTGATGGCGCTAATCCCGCCAGCCTATGCACTGATTGAAGGCTATATCCCTCCACCGGATTTGGGCGCGGGCGGCTCTATCTTGGGCGCTGATATGGGCGAATTGGCACTGCTGATCGTCACCGGATTCATCGGCGCATTTATCGCCAAACTACTGCGCCTTCCAGCTTGGCAGATGTTCGGCTCAATGACAGCCAGTGCACTCATCCATGCGGGCGGCATTACAGACGCAAAGCCACCGATTGAACTGGTCGCTTTTGCGCAAGCCGTGATCGGCAGTGGGGCAGGGGCTAGGTTCGCAGGCGTGAAACCACGCGAGCTGTTAAAGCCGATGGTTCTGGGTGCAATTGCGACGATCGGTCTGTTAGTGCTGGCGGCAGGTGCAGCTTATTTCGTCGCCGTAGCGTTGGACCTGGATTTCCGCGCCGTTCATCTCTCATATTCGCCCGGCGGCTTTGCAGAGATGAGCCTGATTGCGCTCACATTGGGGATCGAAGCGCCGTTCGTTGCCGTTCATCACATGGGCCGTATCTTCATGGTGGTGATGATGGCGGGCGTGGTTGGACGGTATCTCAAACGCAAATCAGGTGTGCTCGAGGATTGATTCTAAGGCTTAAGCGCGCCCCGCCGCATGGACAACGGCCCTCGATCACCCTATATCCCGCGCGATGCAGGATATGCGCGACCCCATGATGACGCCGTTTGTGAAAATGCACGGCCTAGGCAATGACTTTGTAGTTATTGATGCGCGGACGCGCGCCTTCCGTCCCGATGAAGCGTTAGCAGCAGCGATTGCTGACCGGAAGCGTGGTATTGGCTTTGACCAAATGCTTGTCATCCGCCCACCAGAAGACCCGCG
>Ga0315321_10003234_pt1 | contig 12676 bp, 11 predicted proteins | sample M180m21515metaG_FD_203464 | JGI IMG/M metagenome (GOLD analysis project Ga0315321, IMG submission 203464) | Ammonia-oxidizing marine archaeal communities from Monterey Bay, California, United States - M1 80m 21515 | ecosystem: Environmental > Aquatic > Marine > Intertidal zone | place: USA... | reverse complement strand
TGGGTGAACTCGTAAGCGTTCACATCATCCCGCGGCCGCACGCCAATGTTGATGCAGCCCTACCGCTGGGCCGCACCCCAGGCGCTAAGAAGAAGTGAAACTCGCTCACGTGATTGGCACCGTGGTCTCGACTCGCAAAGAGGAGACCATCGACGGGCTGCGTCTGATGCTGCTTCAACCCACCGATGGCACCGGCAAACCAGCCGGGTCGCCTGTCGTGGCTGCTGACGCAGTGGGGGCAGGAGTTGGTGAGACGGTCTTGTTTGCTTCGGGCTCTTCGGCTCGGCAAACCGTCGTCACCAACAACCGGCCGGTGGATGCGGTCATCATGGCGATCGTTGATAGCGTCGAGCAAGATGGCGACATCGTTTATGCGAAGGATGGATAAGCTGTGGATCAGCAGACCTTAGAGCGCATCGTCGCAGAGGTGGTTCAAAGGGTCTCAAAGGCCCCCGCTGTGGCACCTAATCTGGCTGCAAGCGGCGCTCGTCCGGGCGTCTTTACCGACCTCGACACGGCGGTACGAGCTGCGACCGCAGCTCAGCGTGAGCTGATCGCCATTTCCATGGCGGATCGCGAGCGCATTATCCAAGCGATGCGCGACTGCGCTCTTGGACAACTCGATCGTCTCTCAACCGAAGCCGTCGAAGAGACGGGCCTTGGGCGCGTGGATGATAAAGTGGTCAAGAACCGCTTGGTGGCGACCAAGACGCCGGGAACCGAAATCCTGACGCCGTGGGTACGCACCGGTGATGATGGCTTGGTGCTGCAGGAGTACGCTCCCTTTGGTGTGATCGCTGCGATTACGCCGTGCACCAACCCGACCGAGACGATTTTATGCAACGCCATCAGCTTTGTCGCTGCGGGCAACTCGGCGGTCTTTAATGTGCATCCCGCGGCGAAGCGTCTATCCGCTCGATTTATCGCCGATTTAAACCACGCGATCATGGGCGCCGGTGGACCCAACAACTTACTGAATTGTCTCGAAGAGCCAACGATTGAGTCCGCCAATAATTTGATGACGCATCCTGGCACACGTTTGGTGGTCGTGACCGGTGGCGGCGCTGTCGTCAAAGCGGCGATGAACTCGGGCAAGAGAGCGATCGCTGCGGGACCAGGAAACCCGCCGTGCGTGGTCGATGAAACCGCTGATATTGACGCTGCGGGTAAAGGTATTGTCTTGGGCTGCAGCCTGGACAACAACGTGGTGTGCATCGCTGAAAAAGAGGTGCTGGTGGTGGAGTCGGTCGCCGACGCCTTGCGCGAGTCGATGTGTCGCCAAGGAGCGCATCTCATCGAGGGCGAGAATCTGCGTAAGCTCGAAGCCTTATTGATCACGCCAGATGATCACGTGAACCGTAGCTTTATCGGCAAAGACGCAGCTTTTATCGCCGATGCGATTGGCTTGCGGGTGCCGCAGTCGACGCGTCTGCTGCTGTGCGAGGTTCAAGAAAATCACCCCTTTGTGCAGCATGAGTTGTTGATGCCTGTGCTTGGAATGGTGCGCTACCCTAACGTGGATGCAGCCATTGATGGTGCGCTTCGTTGTGAGCATGGTTTTGGTCACACCGCGTCGATGTGGAGTCGTAATCTCGACAACCTGCATCAGATGGCGAGAGTCATTAACACCAGCATCTTTATTAAGAACGCTCCGAATTATGCAGGTCTTGCTGAGGGCGGCGAAGGGTACACTTCGTTTACCATCGCAAGTCCTACGGGCGAAGGTTTGACCACGGCTTTGAGTTTCTCTCGGATCCGTCGTTGTACGCTCAAAGACCGATTCCGCATCGTCTGATTGAGGACCTCTGTGCCTGTGCGATGGATCGCTGACCGGTTTTATCCACTAGCTGATGCGCTCGCCGCGATCGAACTCGATGGCTTGGTTCGCGGGGCTCGCCTCGTCGACGATCTTCTTAAATCTGCGCAGGTTCGTGTGGTGTCGAGCGAGGTGTACAGCGGCCCGAGGCAGATGGTGGTTCTCGACGGAGAGGTTGAGGCGCTTAATCGAGCCTTTGAGGTCGCTCTAGCGGTAGGCGGTGACCGGGTCGTCGATGCCATGTTGTTGGCTCATGCCCACCCTGGTTTGTTAGCCGCTCTTGGTGGTCAGATGATGAAGTCGCCGAGTCATGATGATGCGATTTTGATGGTCGAGACTGAAACCTTAGCCAGCACCTTTCGAGCGGTCGATGCTTCACTCAAGGCTGTCCCCGTGTTTTTGACCTCTTGGCGTCTTGGGCGCGGTATGGCCGGACGTGGAGTCTTTGCTCTGCGAGGCGATCATGCCAATCTAGAAGCGGCTGAAGAGGTCGTGGTCGAAGCCGCTGGAGCAGGGCTTCGTGAGTGTCAGTTGATTCCGCGGCCTGATCCGTTAGGGTTTTGGTCTGATCCGTTCGGGCAAGGAGCGTCCTAATGATTTTCATGATGTTGCTTGCTGCTTTACAGCCCGAACCCGGCGATTGGTCGGCCCGCCGTGGGGCAGCAGCCTTAGCGATTGATGCCGAACCGGGTAACGCCAGGTTGTGGTCAGATTACTGCGTCGCTGCCTGGCGCGGCGACGACAAGTCCGTGCTCAAGACCTGCGCAGAGCGTGCGCCGCAGTCGATTATTGAGGTCGCCTATGCGGTGTCAGCAGGCACCCTTCCAAGTGGCGATTCGAGCTGGGCTCTTCGAGCCCAGACCGAGGGCTTGTTTCATCGAGCACGCTTTAACGAAGCACGGCGTGCAGCCCAGCGACTCTATGAGCTCGAGCCGGACAATAGCTGGGCGTTAGAGGTTGGGGTCATGGCGGCTCTAGCGGCGGATGATATCCCGATGGCTTCAGCTTTGGCTCGGCGCGGTGACGAGCGATTTGGCGGTCCCTTTGCTGGCTACGCTGCCCGCGCAGACCAACGTTTGGTCAGTCGAGGAGGGCGCGCTGATTGGCTGTTCTTGGGCGGGATTATGATTCTGCTTTGGGTCAGTTTTCGGCAAGCCAAGCGCCATGTTCGTGGCGCTCGCCAGCAAACCAAAGCTCGGCGAGGTGATGTCAGCCGCCTAGCGACATCATCGGCAGCGCACCGGCAATCCCATCGCTGAACTGGTGACCCTCTGGTTTGATGGCTAACGCCTCGTAGATCGCGTCGACTAGGTCTTGGTCACCAGCCTTTGGGTCGCGTAAGATCGGTCTGAGTTCGCTGCCTGTCGCTGAGGCTAGGCAAGGCCGCACAGAGCCGGTTGCGGTGAGTCGAATCCGATTGCACGAAGCGCAAAAGTTACGAGTGGTTGCAGCGATCACGCCGACCACTTGATCCGAGCGCTTTTGATGAATCCAGTAATCAGCTGGTCCGATGCCTGCGCCACGGACCGCTTCAGGGCGCTCGGGGGTCAGCTCAAAATGACTCATGATCTCCTCAGAAGGAACCATCTCTAAGTCTTTACCCGCCCCCATGGGCATGACCTCGATAAAGCGGGGTACCCCACCGCTCGCCCAAACGAAGTCTGCGATCGCGTTTAATTCATGCTCATTTTGTCCACGCACCACCACCGTGTTGGTTTTTACCTTCATACCGACGCTTTGAGCAGCCTTGATTCCCGCGAGCACGGGGTCGATGGGTGCCCCGCCGCTGAGGGACTTGAAGCGTTCGGGGTCGAGCGTATCCAGACTGATGTTGATTCGTTTAAGGCCTGCGTCTGCTAGCCCCTGGGCGCGCCGAGTCGTCAGCAAGGCGGCGTTGGTGGTCAGCGCTAAATCATCAATCCCAGCGCCTCGCACCGACTCGATGATCGATGGGAGGTCACGTCGGAGCAAGGGCTCTCCGCCGGTGAACCGAACGGTGCGAATACCCAAGGTCGTCAGCACCTTGGCGACCCGCCCAATCTCCGAAGCGCTGAGGTAGTCCTTTTGAGGCTCACAAGGCGCCTCACCTTCTTCAGGGCGACAGTATGGGCAACGAAACTGACAGCGGTCGGTGACCGAGATTCGAACATAGCGAAGTCGTCGGTCGCTGAGGTCTTCAAGCTTAGGAGGCTGCCAGTTCATACCCGGTCCATAGCCCTTCTACCGGCAACCGAAAACTCCCTTGACCCCGATCGGTTTTTGCTGGAGTTAGCGACCCCGCCGCTGGGGGTGTAGCTCAGTTGGTAGAGTACTTGAATGGCATTCAAGGGGTCAGGGGTTCGACTCCCCTCACCTCCACCAGTAAGCGGGATAACGAGCGCTCAATCGAGCGCTCGTTCTCGTTTTTAGGGGCGTTCACAGAGCCCTGATTGCTGATTACAGCGCATCATCAGCATATTACAGATGCAGTTGTCGCCACCGTTGCCGGCGCAGAACTGGGCTTGGTCGCCTTCATTGCACCTCGAAACACAGGCCCCTTGGCCGTCGAGTTGAATACACTGCTCAGTGCGTTCGCAGTCAGCATGTTGTTGGCAAAGCTGGGGTTGTTGATCTCGAACGCACATATTGTTGTCGCAACGGCCAGGTGGCGGGCAGTTTTGCTCATTACATCCTTCACCACCCACGCATTGATCATTCTCACAACGACCCGGTGCGGGGCAGTTTTCAGCGTTGCAACGTGGCGCATCGCATTGGCCTTGACCGTTGCACACTGCGCCTTGTGGGCATTGGTCATCGCTCTCGCAGTCGATGCAGCGACCAAGCTCGCTACCTTGCGGGATCACGCAACGCAGCTGGCAGGGGTCGTCATTTCGGCACACGCCGGCAGGGAGTAGCTCGCACTCACCGGTGTTGAAGTTGCACGCTTGATGCATTGGACAGTCGACATGAGCGCCGCAGTTTCGGTCGGGTTCAACGCACCGCCCTTCGACGCAAAGATGCAAATCAGGGCACTGTGAGTTGTCCTGACAGCGTCCGTTGTTGGGTGTTTGGCACACCCCATCGTTACAGCTTTGACCTGGCGGGCAGTCGATATCATCGACACACCGCGGCGCGGCTTCGATGCATTGGTTGTTTTCGCAGCGTTGCCCGTCTGCACAGTCCTCGTCAGCTTGGCATTCGGCTTGCGGCAGCGTCCAGGCTAGACTCAAGCCATTTGAGCAGGTCTCTAAAGCCTCGTCGCATAATCCGATGACCGCTTCTAAAGGTTGATCTGCTTGAATGACTGCCGGTTCACCGTTCTCAGCTTGAACGAGACCGCTGGCATCGCTCACGAGGGTGCCGAGCGCAAAGCGACACTGACCGTCTTGCAAAACGCAGACCTGCAGCTCGACCTGGAAGCGAAATCCTAAACCGCGAATCTGGATCGGGGTTTCGATGACCGCTTCGGGTTGTTCTTGTGCGAGTACAATTTCGCCGCGTTCGATCGCGCATATTTCGCTGCAGCCATCTCCACTTTGCGAGTTGCCATCATCGCATTCCTCGTCGCCATCGGCTTGGCCATTTCCACAAGGTGAGCCAGTGTCAGCGTTTGGGCTGCCGGTATCAGCTCCAGGTCCTGAATCGGTAGCGCCCGCGCCCGCATCTGTAGCCGTCGTGCCGGCATCGACAAGAGCTCCTGAGTCGATAGCAACAGCACCTGCGTCCGAGGCGTTGGGTTCATCATCGCCTGAACAAGCGACGAGGATTGAGAGCATAAAAATAGAGAAGATACGCATCGAGATGCTCCGATAGGACGTGGCCTGTAGGATAGAGCCGTAAGACGACATTGAAAAGTCTCGGCCGAACAAGTGGGGATGATGATTGCGCCTGTGTACGCTATTCGCTAAGCGGCAGCGCACCAGCAGTGGGTGGGTAGCTCAGCTGGATAGAGCTTCGGCTTCCGAAGCCGACGGTCGTAGGTTCGAATCCTATCCCGCTCACCAAACCGCAGGCCATTGGGTCTGCGGTTTGTCTTTTTTACGGACAGCCCTCGAGGATCAACCGCACCGTGCTGGTGCCGCCGTCTTCGATGACGACGCCGTCAGAGCAGGCTCGACAGACTTGCACACCGTCCAGCTCGACCACTGCAACGACCATACGATCATCACCTGCGGGGATAGCGTTTAGCGTCATCGGGTGCTCATTTTGAGCGTCGAAGTCGGAGGGGTCTGCTTTGCGAACTTGAGCGTCTGAAAGGATCACCGGCGTACTCAAAGTAGCGCAACGACCTGACTCATAGACCGCCGCATGAAGAATTCCGTTGGTGACTAAATTCGCCGGGAAATTAACCGTCAGGGAGCCCCCAGGTGATGATCCGCAAGAGGTTAGGACGAGCCCGATTAGGAGGCTGCGAATCATGGTCTTTGCTCAATCGTTAGTTCGAGGGTTCCGTTGCCGGGGTCAGCGACCAAAAGGTACGTGACGACGCCAGCAACGACGATGCCTGCAGCAGCGATCCCTAGCGTCAGCGGTCGGTTTTGGGTCGATGGCGCCGACTGCAGTTGGACCGGGGCATCGATATTCCCGAGTACCGCCAGCGGCTGTAATCGCCGATCATAGGCTAGTAAGAAGCCTCGTTTGGCGTCTTCGAGCGCAATGCACACGTCGGCGACCCGCCGCTGCGATTGCACACCGCTTTGGGTGTGTACGAGGAGGACTTCGGCAGCCGCACTTGGACCGCACCAACGCTCGCTAGTCAGCGTCCCTTTTGGAAGCGCACTGTGCCGGCCCGAGCGCGTCAGCCTCGCTCGACCAACCGCTTGAACTAAAGCCGGCATTGCTCGGCTATCCGGGCGCCACAAAGGCAACCAATCGGTGACCTTTTGCGCCAGCTCATCGCAGCGGCTTGCCTGACCAGAGCAGGCTGCGGTCAAACCTAGGACCAACGCCTTTTGTCGCACGGCTGACTCACGCTTGGATTCGGCGGCAATCTGGAGCGCACCTTCGATCGCTGCTTCGTATCGTTCCTCGTCAACCATGGACCACAGCGGATCCAAGGGGCTGCTTGCCAGGACGAGGAGGATGGCGATCATTGGAAGGAGTTACCCTCCAGGTTGCCTGTGTTAACTTTAGCCCCTGCGCTCTCGCGCAGGCTCGACGTGAGCGCCTGGGTCAGTCGCTGACGCAACGTGTAGCCCAAGTAGAGCCTCAACTGCTCGCTTTCCTCGGCGAACCCGTCTTCATCCGGCAGCTCTCGCTCTTCGAGGGAGGCTAATGCGTAACCGGTTTCGGTCTCGTAGACTTCGGGGCACGGGCCTTCTTTTTCAAGTTTGACCAAGCGGGCTGCTAACCCAGGAACCAAGCCCATGCCTTTGATCTGACGCTGTTTAGCCGTGACAAAGCCAGTGTCTTCGGTTTTGAGTTCGTAGGTGTTTTCGTAGTTCGAGGCTTTGCGCGCCTCGTCGCCCTGCTCGCCTTCAGCGAAGAGGTCCTTCAGATCGACACCGTTCTTCATGATCGTCAAAATGAGCTTGGCGTGCGCCTGAGCCAGTTTACCCACCTGCTCTTTTTGAAGCATCTCTTTGGCGAGCTCTGCCGTCGCCTCTTCTAAGCTCGTGGTCGCCGCTTCTTTGACCTCGTACGCCTTGATGATGTGAAAGCCAAAGCGACTGGTGACGATCCCACTGGTTTCGCCTGGCTTGAGTCCAAACGCCGCTTCTTCGAAGGCTTTAACCATACGCCCGGGTCCGAAGAATCCAAGATCTCCACCCTTCGAAGCAGAGCCGTCTTCAGACAGCTCTTTAGCGACCTCGGCGAAGTCGGTCCCGGCATCAAGTTTTGCTTTCGCTGAGTCAATTTTAGCCTTGGCGGCCTCTTCCGCCTTCGCGTCGCCCTTTTTGAACTTCGCTAAGATGTGACTAGCTTTGACCTTTTTGGGTTGCTCAAAGCGACCCTTCTGGTCTTCGTACGCTGCGGCAATAGCCGCCGAATTGGTGGCGACTTTAGCCCAAGCGGTGGCTTCGGCATCGGTGGGCGCCTTCGCTTCTTTTTCAAAGATTTTCCGGTCAATGCGTAGGGCCGTAAAGCGCGAGCGTGTGCGGTCGATATTGAAGCGGTCACGAATCTGAGCCTGAGTCGGCATGGAGGCTAAGAGCAGCGCCGCTTTAACCTGAGTAGCGCTCTCTTCGGTGCGAAGGTTTTCTTCCCACTCCGCAATGCTGATGCCGTAGTTGCCTTGGATGATTCGCTTGTAGGTTGCTTGATCCCAGCCCTCTTCAGGCATGGAGTTACGAAACCAATACCTGATCATCTTGCGCAGCATGGCGTCAGACATCCGCAAACCGCGAGCCTGACCCTCCATGGCCATCAGCCGCTGATCGACGAGCTCTTCGGCGACTTTTTGAGCGAAGCCTTCAGCTTTCGCTTTCTTATCATCGAACCCTTTTCGCTGGCTGCGCTCTTGTTCAAGGCGCTGTCGGTAGAAGCGATTGAACTCGCCTGAACTGATCTTAAGACCATCAGCGGTCGCTGCTGGTCCCGCCTGGGGCGCACAAGCGGTGCCCGCTTGTGGACCAAAGTTAATGATAAACGCGAGGCTGATGCCGATCACGAGGAGTTGCGCTGTGACTTTAGAAAACCTGCTCTGTTGCATGTCATTTCCGTGTTTGGGAGATCGTGGTTATCGGCGATACCGAAGCCTTTCAAGCCTCTTGCGCGCGAGCAGGTGTTAACACGCCCTGCTCGGGTAGGCTTGTCCTTGGCGGCCATGGGCGGTTACCGAGGGCTTAGATGAGGGTGAGGCAACCAAGTTTGAGCCTAGCGAATTGCGTTCAATGTAGTGTCTTGTTGGTCGACAATGCTCGTTATTGTCACCGGTGCGGCCGCTCCACGCAGCGCTTGCCGCAGGTTGAGAGGCGCTGGTGTACGGTCCTTTTCGCTGATGTCCGTGATTTTACCACCTTGTCTGAAGACCTTGATCCAGAAATCGTTCAGAATCTCATGAACACCTTGTTTGGTCGATTGAGCGCCTTGGTTGAGAGCCAGGGTGGTAGCGTCGATAAAATTATTGGCGATGCGATCATGGCCTTATTTGGTGTCCCCAAGGCGAGTGGCGATGATGCCGAGCGCGCAGTTCGCTGTGGGCTCTCGATTCATAGTGTGTGCGCAGAGGTCGCTGAAGAGCTTGGCTTGGTGTTGCAGATGCGCGTCGGGATCAACACTGGCGAGGTGATCGCAGGCTCACTTGGGCGCGCCAGTGAGTACACGGTGATCGGCGACACTGTGAACGTTGCAGCACGTCTGGAGAGCGCTGGACAAGCTGGCCAGGTGCTGGTGGGCTCGACCACTGCGCAGCAGGTTCGTCAGCGCTACGAGTTGACCCCGGTCGGTGAGCTTCACCTCAAGGGTCGAGCCGCCCCTGAAGCCGCCTACCTAGTTTTGGGTGAAAGTCAGTCGAGCCGACAAGGCGAGGCGTCATCACAAGCCATGATCGGCCGCAAGACCGAGCTCGCTCGTTTGCTTGAGGTCTATCATCAACCCGGGTGCCAGCCTGTTATCTTGACCAGCGATCCGGGCGGTGGGCGTGGTCGACTTGCCGAAGAGTTGGGCAGTCAGATCGGTGACTCGGCGATGGTCGTCCTTGAGCGCCACGCCGACCCTTTGCCTGGAGAGTTACCGCTTCGTTTGATGAGCAAACTCGCAACCGATGTCGATGCGCCTCATATTGAACAGGACATCCTCACCAGTTGGTTGGGTGATCAGGACCTAGCTGCTGCGGTGCTCTCGGTCCTTCAGCTAGACGGCACACAACCGCTCGACCCGAAAGCCTGGCGGCCTGTGTTTGAGCATAAGGATTTCCCAAGCTTGCTGATTGTTGATGAGGCACAGCGCCTTGATAGTCTCTCAGTCCGCTGGCTCGAGCTCGCACGCGACGAGGTTAAGCAAGGGCTGATCGTTTTGGGTGCTCATAAAGACGAGGTGTTGCGCGAGCGCCTCGGCGCCGACCTCGCATCGACGGTTGAGACGGTTGAGTTGTTGGCGTTGACGGAAGCAGAAGTTGGTGAATGGCTCACCTTGGTTCTGGGCTCGGCGACGGATGATTTGAACGCACGTTTTCATGAGACCAGTGGCGGCAACCCATCCCATATGAACGAGCTACTTCGAGTGTGGCGGCTCGAGGGTGTGATCAGCGAAACGGAATCGGGTTGGGATTTAGACCGAGACCGGATTGAAGAAGTGCGCGTGCCTGGAAGTTTGCGTGAGTTGCTTCAGGCTCGAATTGATGCGCTGCCGCGCACGCCACGTTATCTTCTGCAGCGCTGCGCTGCGGTCGGTCAGGTCTTTTGGAAGCCCGTTGCCGTTGAAATTGCGATCGGCGACGAGGCCGAGGTTTCGGCGGCGCTTAAGTACCTCGTTGAGAACGCTTGGCTCGAGGATTTCGTCGATCCTCAACTTCCCGAAGCGACCGCTTACCGCTTTCGAGCGACGATGGTCGCTGAGGTCGCTTCGCGCATGCTCCCGCTTAGTTTGCGCCGCACCATCCATGGAAAGGTCGCTGATTGGCTTCAGTCCAACGGCACTGAGATCACCACTGGCTTGCGGATGGTTTTAGCTCGTCACTTGATGCTTGCACGTTCGGAAGAAGACGCCTCAGCGCTGTACGAGAAGTTAGCCGTAGATGCTCTGACGGAAGGCGATACCAGCGCCGCTGCGGATGCTTTAGCCCAAGCGGCTGAGGGGGCATCAGGAACGCGGCAAGCCGCCTTGCAGCTCGATCGAGCCGAGCTTTTGTGGATGCGCGCTGCGCAGGTTGATGAAGCGGCTGCCGTTCTTCGTGGACTGGTGGGAGCGACGACTTTGCCTGCTCCTTTGCAGATGCGGGTCCGCTGCGTTCTGGCTCAAGTTGAGATGGAGGCAGGTCGCCCCGCAGAGGCGGATCGCACCTTGGTGCCAGCCGAAGCGCTTGCCGAGCAGGTTCACGATGCCGACGCTCTTGCGTACCTGCGCCTGACTCGGTCAGAGGTCGATCAGATGCGCGGGTGCTGGCGGCAGGCTAATGAGGTCATCGATGTACTTGAACAGGGTGAGGCGCTCCCGAGCTGGGCGCGCCATGAAGCAGAGATCCTACGCGCACGTGATGAGCTGCGCCTCGGGCAGACGCTTCGAGCGGTCGCCCGTCTCAATGAGCTGCAATCATCGGACGATGCAGGTCATGGGCTTGAGATCCTCATGGATCAAATATGGGCCTTCTTGCACCTTCAGCAGGTCGAGAAGGCTCAGGCTGCTCAGAACCAGGCGATGGCGTTATTGCAGGACAATAAAAGCCGTTGGTTCGAGGTTCGGTTGGAGCTTCTTAGCGCCCTGATCGATCACGAGTTGGGGGGTCTAGCTGAATCCCAAGCTCGTTTTGACGAAGCGCTTCAGGTTGCGGATGAGGCGGGGATGAAGCGCCAAGCTTATGAGGCTTTAGTTTGGCGGATGCACCGATGTGCTCAGCGTGGAGAAGAAGGAGCAGACGCGCTGGCTCGCAATCTGCTCGATCGCACCTCCGCTGCCTGGACGACGACCAGTAGAGGGTTGGCGACTGCGCTGATCGCCTTTGCTACTCAGAGTGTAGAAGAAGCTCGCCGAGGCGAACGTCTCGTCAGCCTTCCAGGTCCAGTTTATTTGCGGCAAAATACGCTCAAAACCTTAGTCTCGATAGGCAGTATGTTCGACTCCGAACTTGAGCGGCGCTGTGCTCGTTTAGCGTCTTCAATGGACTCTTAATGACCGACGATAAGACGCCCGCTGAGGGGCAGGAGGTGCTGCGTCAGGCGCCCGAGCTCAATGAACAAATCGATGGAGAGGTGACACCGGTCGCTGTGGCTCCAGATGATGGGCTCTTTGAAGAGCAGACACCGGTCGTCGCCTCAAGCCCAGCGGACCTGCGCGCCGGCGACACCACGGACCCCATGGTGCAGCGTTTGGCAGATCCACCAGGGCCTGATCATGTTCGACTGCCTCGGACCGGACTCGAAGAGCTTGATACTGCGCTGAGCGATCTCGAGGGAGCCCTCGGGCGTCTCAGTTCACAAGATCGTCGTTTGCTTTCGGTGCTAGCGATGTGCTTTATCAGCCTGTTTATGCCTTGGTTTCAGGTCCAGAACCACGGCGCAATGCTGCCCTCTAGCCCTGTCTCTGGAGTGGAGCTTGTGGGTTTGAGCAGCACGGTTTTGATCGTCGGTGTGTTCGTGATCGTTTTGGTGCCATCGGCTCTGGGCGGTGTGGTGGGCGGTTACCACCGAGTGATCGTTCGCGTTCTCACTGCAGCTTTACTGCTGAGGTTTGTCATGGCGCTCGCTAGCGAGCCGGCCGGTTCGATCCCGTGGAGCTATAGCTTCTGGGTCGTTGTACCGGGGGTATTGAGCGCAACTTTAATACTCGGTATTTTGGGTCGAATACCTGGCTTTCCTCGTCGCCCCTTGTCACCGACCTAGCTCCATATTAGCCCCTCATCGCACTCGCTGTTCTTTGGAGAACTTTCCATGCGCTCTTGTTTGATGTTTCTATCCGTCTTTGCTCTGGCTTGTTCGAGCACGCCGGACGACCCTAACCAGAAACTGATCAAGGATCTCGCTTCGAAAGAGGACAAGGTCCGAGCAAAAGCTGCTGAAGGCTTGAGGAAGATCAGTCTGCAGCTGCCTAAAATGGAAGGTGCTCGCGAGGCGTTGCTTGATGCCTTTGCGCAAGATGGAAGCCATCGTGGCACTCTGGCGATGGTGATGGCGCGCGCTTGGGGTGAACCGATCATCCCGGAGCTACTTAAAGGCTTACGCAAAGAGGGTATGGTCCCTGTGACGAGTGGTGAAAAAGAGGCGAACTCGGCGAACCGATCGATTG
>Ga0315321_10003233_pt1 | contig 12678 bp, 8 predicted proteins | sample M180m21515metaG_FD_203464 | JGI IMG/M metagenome (GOLD analysis project Ga0315321, IMG submission 203464) | Ammonia-oxidizing marine archaeal communities from Monterey Bay, California, United States - M1 80m 21515 | ecosystem: Environmental > Aquatic > Marine > Intertidal zone | place: USA... | reverse complement strand
TACACTCACAAGAACAACGGTGGCCTACGTACTGCTTCTAGTACAGCAGGACATGATCTTGTTGATCTGGAGTTTGCTTCAGATGTATCTGCTCCTACTTCTGCTAGACACAGACGTGTTGACGGTGATGACATCCTCGCGGGTGACACCACAGCAATGGTAGCTGCCGATACGCTCAAGTATCGACACATCGTTAACCTGAAAGCCTATGCGAAAGATCAATACATTCGCGGCATTCGCGGTGCTGGTAACCAAGAAACGTTCCACATGTTTGTGACTCCTCAGCAGATGGCTGATCTCAAGCTTGACGCAGACTTCATCGCTAACGTCAGAAACGCTGGTGTTCGGGGAGCAAGCAACAGCTTGTTCGCTGGTTCATCTTCGTTGATGGTTGATGGCGTGATGATCCACGAGTTCCGTCATGTGTTTAACACTTCCGGTGCTACAACTGGTGCTTCATCTAACGCTGGCGCAGCTGGCTACAAGTGGGGTGCTGCTGCCAATATCGTTGGTGGTCGAGCGCTGTTCTGTGGTGCTCAGGCCTTGGCCTTGGCTGACATTGGTTTGCCTGAGATGGTCGAAGATACTTTCGACTACGGCAACCAAAGTGGTATTTCGGTAGGCAAAATCTTCGGATTGCGCAAGCCTAAGTACAACAGTGACATTGCTGGTAGCGTGCAAGACTTTGGCGTTATCTGCTTAGACACTGCACAGTAAGACTATCGCCCCCTCGCTCGAGGGGGCATTTCTTTTAGCAAGGACAATTCATGAAGATTGTTAGTGACAAGCCATTACGAGTGGCAACGCTAGGCGGGACAGCTGTACTTTTTGAAGCAGGTGTACCAAGAGAAATATCAGATGAAATAGGTCTTATCGCAATACAGATGGGCGCGAAAGAACTTAATACGGAATACGTTAAAACGCCAGAGGCTGAAATAGCGGATTTCGAAGAGGAAGTAGTAATAACAACGGCACCAGAGGTAACACCTGATCTAGTCACTGTACTAGAAAAGATGATGGATGAAGGTGACCCAATTAATTTTAAAACAGACGGCTACCCAAAAGCGTCGGCAGTGAATAAGGCTATTGGCCGAACTATCGCTACTGACGAAAGAGAAGCCGCTTGGGAATCAGTACTAAACTCATAGGTATATATCATGGCAGTCACTGTACAAAGCGTTATCGACAGAGCACAGACCGTGCTTCAGGACACAACAGGTGTTAGATGGCCAGTAGTAGCTGAACTAGTGCTGTGGGTTAATGATGCTCAGCGAGAGATTGCATTACTAAAGCCTGATGCATCTGCGACTAACGCGACTATTACGTTAGTGACTGGTACTAAGCAGGACATTCCGAGCGGCGGTAACAGGCTGCTCAAGGTTGTACGGAATATGTCTGCCGCTAGTAATGGCACGGGCAAACGATCTGTTCGTTTAGTTGACAGAGAAGTGCTCGATGCACAAACGCCAGACTGGCATGACCCGACTGTTTCTGGCGATGCTGCTCACACTGCTATCGTGAAGCACTATATCTACGATGAAGCTAACCCTCGTAATTTCTACGTCTATCCTGGCGTAGCTGGGAATGCCTACTTGGAGATTATCTATTCATCTAACCCAGCCGTTGTTGCACAGTCGGGTACTTTATCGATCCCAGACATCTTTGCCAACGCGATTATGAACTATGTTTTGTACATGGCTTATATGAAAGACGCAGAGTTTGCAGGCAATGCGCAACGTGCATCTAGCCACTTCCAGCTGTTTACAGCTTCGGTCACTGGCAAAGGTCAGATTGACGCGATCACGAACCCAAATATAGAACGTAGGCAGCAAGCTCAACAACTGATGGGATAACGTATGGCGATTTCGTACGAAGCGCTTTTACCTGACATATTGCCAATGGTATCGGGGTGTCCTGATACCTTGGTAAGAAACAGCATACGAGCTGCGGTTATAGAACTGTGTGAACGCGCTAGCGTTTATCAGACAGAATTAGACCCAGTAACTACTGTTGCGAACATCTACGAATATGACCTTGAACCACCCTCGGGGACTTCAGTGCAGAAGATTCTCTGGGTTTCTCATCTAGGCAAAGACGTAGAACCAATAACTTCCACTCTACTAGAACAAAGAATTCCGAAGTGGCGTGAAGGTAACGGGGTTCCCGCATATTACGTGCAGCAAGGGTCTTCTCTTTTCTGGTTAGCGCCAGTACCAACCGTGACGACCGTCGCGAGTACGATAGTGCGTGCTGTATTAAAGCCTACGCATACAAGCACTGCCTGTGATGACGATGTCATGAATGATTATCGAGACACAATAATAAACGGTGCGCTATTTCGCCTTTTGCGAATACCGAATAAAGATTGGACAGAACTCACTGGGGCGCAAGTATACAGCGCACTATTTAACCAAGGGGTTACTGAAGCTGAAAGGAAAGCTCGTGGAGCAGATACAGGTGTTGCACGGAAGGTGAACTATGGCGGCGCAGTTTTCGGGCGAACAAGGCGACGACGGTATGGTAACGGCGGATAGCCCTGTTCAGTCACTCATTGAAGATAATATTCACTGGGTTGCACCAGCGGTAGAAGAAATACTAGCTGACAATCCGCAGCTTACTTATACAGCAGCTGACGTATACCTAGCTTGTGCTCAAGGACAAGCGACACTTTGGACAACCGACGAAGGGATGGTTGTTACAACAGGTGAGACTGACATTTTTACTGGTAAGCGAACGATGCTGGTGTGGCTTGCTTGGGCTAAGAAACGTGGAACGAGCCTAGTCGCACAACACCAAGATTTTTTTATAGAGCAAGCCAAGCAAGGCGGGTTTGTAAAACTGGAAGTTAGGTCTGCCGTACCTGAGTTGAAGGACTATATCCTTGCTCAAGGTTGGCAGTTAGACACGATTGTTTACACGAGAGATGTTTATGGGTAGTTCACCTAAGAAACAAGATTTCCAGCCAACGGAGTCTGACAAGACGTTGGCTCAACAAAGTTTAAAAGACTTCGATAAGGCCCACGAATTATATTTTCCAAAGTTGGAAGAGCTGAAAGCGCAGGCAGCATCTGGTGATGTCGCAAGAACGCTAAGGGGGCGGGCTAATGCAGATACAATGCAAAAAGGTACGGCACCTAGTTACCTCGCAGCTAACAAGACAGATAATGCAGGTCTTTTAGGTTCTGCCCTATCTGGGCAACTAGGCGATGCCAGTGCTAAAGGTGAGAAATTTCAAAACGATATGGAGACTAGCATCCTTGCTACTCGACAAGGCCAATCTGGCGTAGCGAGTCAAGGGCTGACAGCGCTCGCAAAACTGGACACGAACACCCGATTGCAGAACCTGCAGAATAAGCAGCTAGTGGATCAGGCGCGTAGCAACATGACTGGCAAACTAGTGATGGCTGGCGTGCAAGGTGGCGCAAAGGCAGGCCTATTCGGCGGTGCTGATAGTAAAATTAACCAGTTCTTCCAGAATTTTTCAAGCAACTTGGGAGAGCAAAATAGAAATAACAGAGGGTACGGCTAATGAATGGAATAGCCGATGGTATTGAGTTCAATAACATGTCCCCCAATTACGGGTACGGCGCAAGTTACGGTGGTAGTAGACCGAGCACAAATGACCCTGATGCCATGCTGGCTTATATGACCCGCAAAGACGCGGAGACATATGAGCGGGATTACGGTCAGTGGGAAAGAGACTTGCTTGAGCGTTCAAGTAACGATACTAGTTTGATTGATGATGCTCGTGAAGACTCCGCTATGGCATCTACTTTGTCTCAAGGCGTAGTAGATCGGAACAGAGCTAGATATGGCGTTAACCTTACGCCTGCTCAAGCGCAGCAACAACAACAAACCGCCCAACGCGACAACACTCTCGGTGGTATCCAGTCTCTACAAGACGCACGACTAGCGCAGCGAGACCTGAATCAAGACATGCTGGGCAGAATTATTGACATTGGTCAGGGGGTCTACAGCCGATCTATGCAAGGTATGACCTCCGCTGCTAGTAACAAAAAAGCGCTCGACAATGCTTACTCCGCAGCAAAAGCGCAATCAAAAGCACAAACATATTCCACAATCGGTTCTTTGGGAAGCGCTGCCATCATGGCTGCGTTTTTGTTATAGGGGTTACAAATGGCTTTAGACGGTAATGCTTTTTTTAGCGGTGTGACTTCTGCTGCTGCAGGGTATGGGGCCATGCTTTCCGCTCGACAAAAGCGCGAACTTTTGGCCGCTGAAAATAAGCGTGCAGAAGATCGTAATGAGCGCGAACAAGCGGTGGAAGGACGCGCTGCCGAGAATAATGAATACAACAAAACGCTACGCGCACGGGACGAGGCGATCCGTGACGCGCAAGAAGAACGAGCCGCCGCTGCAGAAAAACGTGAGGCTGCTGCAGCAGGACGTCTTGCTGACACGTTCGCCTATAACCAGAGCCAGCGACCCGTTACAGAAAGGCGAGCCGAAGCCGCAGAACAACGACTTGTCAATCAGGACAAAAGATACCAGCAAACGTCTGATATACAAGCGACGAAGGAAGAAGAACGGACGCAGAAAGAATTCAATAAAGCGTTAATTGGGGAGTTGGCTTCGACGAAGAGCTACGGCATAGGTACTCCAGGGCAAGTGGACGATCCTATAGCTCTTGCGGAAGAGAGGCCTGACTTGATCATCGGCGCACTTAATCGCCACAAAAATTATCAGTTTGCCGTTATAGACGGGGAAAAAGTTGAGATCGACATTATTGGTCTTACTGTCACTGACAATGCTGTTATACCACGAATCGCAAACGCTGAGACGGGGGAAGAGCTTACGCCTACTATCGGCGGTACTAATAAAGATGCCGACCCTGTTCTGATGCAAACTCACGCGCAGTTCAGCAGGCTCGTAAATAACGAAGTGGCATCCGCTCTAAACAATGGTGGTTCCGAGGCCAGCGTGTATCAGAGTGAGCTTGTAAAATTCGGTGGTATGACTGCTACGAGGGCGCAAAGGGCTGAAGAACAAGCTATGCGTGATGAAGTTTTCCAAAAAAATATAGATAAGTATGGTCAATCTGCAGAAGCAACAAGAGCATACATGGGTGTATTAAACGAAGCGTCATACGACGAGGTTGCTGAACAGTACGTAAGTCAAGGCGGGGATATAGAAAAACTCAGAGCGACACTGAAAGAGCAGGACGCGGCTGCAACTGCTGCCGCTAAAGAAGCTGAAGATTCGAAGAAGATGCAAATTGTACGAAGCTCGGAGGAAACAGCAGCTGAGTTAGCAGCAGGCGGCACAGCGTTACGCGCTGCTGAGCTAGGCTTGGATTTAAAAAGCTACCCTCTGTATGAAGGCATAAGAGAAGCGACAGATAAACTTCGTAGCGCGGGCGGCATATCTGGAATATTTGATGACCAGTCAGGGAAATCATATAAGACTAACACTGCTGCAGAGAAGTGGTATGACACCAACTCTCCAGATTTAGCAAAACAGATGCTGAAAAACCCCGCGATTAAAACGAAGTTTGATTCCCTCGGCCCCGTGAAATTTTTTCAGCAATATGGTGTAGACACGGCAGGGGGACAAGTTGAACCTAAGAACATGTTGGCCTCCATTCAGCCACCACCGTTTCCGCTGACGAAAGAAAATATAATCGCAGCCATTACTGATCAATCAAAACGACCTACCAAAGAACAGCGAGATGACATGGTGCAGTTCTTGGTAGACAACGATGTGGTTACTGACGCTAAGTTCAGAGCGGGTATAGAGAGCAGCAAGCTACCGCCAGAAGAAGCGGCAGCAGCTATCTGGACTGCGGTCGCTTATGGCCCTGGCACACCAGCAGAGCGCACTGCTGAAGGACAAAGACTAATAAACTTGGCTAGGCGGGGCGACACTAAAGTAGGTGTCGAAGCGCAAGATAGAATTGATAGCAGAGCGCAGACCCGTGAAGATAATCTGCAAATGGCCAGAAACAAGATATACGCGGACAAGAAAGCTGCGGAAGTAACGCGCGAGCAAGAGCTAACTGATGAACAACGGGCACTCGACCGAGAGGAACTTAAAACTGCTCAAAAATATGTTGACGGAGTATCAGAGAGATACTTCACGACTGTAGAAGCTGGGCCACCTTCTGCGAAGCAAGCGAAAAAAATAGTGACACAGTTGCGTCCGGTAATGCAAAAACTGAAGAGAGCGCAAGGGCCAGACGCAAAGCAAGAGATTTTGGGTGCGGTAAACATGATGATGAGTTCTGCCCTTCAGGGCTATGCGGTAAAGGACGGGTTCTTCGCAAATTTAACAACTAACGATGACGTTGACGATGGTCAGAAGACTGACTTCAACGCTAACTTTATTATGCTTGGCCCTGATCAGACGCTTGTTTATGCGCCACCAGGGGGGCAGGCAGGCACCGAAGTAGAATTAGAAGACCTCCAAGAAGTAGATGCTTCGTTCGCAGCGCTGCTGAAACTTACCGCTGAGCTAAACTCCGCTACGCCTAATGCTGAGAAATAGTCCATGTCAGAAACAGACCTGTTTAATGAACTTGTTTTTGGCGAAGAAAAGGATGCTGCAGCATATTCGGATGCGCTAGAGACTCGACCTGAAGCTGTTGCGCCTGATGGACTAATAGACACATTCGTTGCGGGAGTAAAGTCTGGCACGAAGGGTCTATCTTCAGATTTAGAATACTTCAAAGCGGGTGCTCAAACTCTCATAGGTGATAAGGAAGGCGCAGCGGAAAGCGTGCAGGATGCCCGTGCTTTAGAGCAGCTTGCCGCACTGCCGATGGAACAAATAGAAACCTTTAGTGAGTTTCTAGAAGAGCCGTCTATCGAAGGTTTTTTAACACAGGTTGCATCAGGCACTGGTCAGATATTACCTAGCGCAGTTATTTCTATAGGCTCGGCAGGCGCTGGCTCTGTCGCAGCGGTTGGCCTACGTGCTGCGGGGGGCTTGACCGCAAAGCACCTATCAAAAAGACTTATTCAGGAAGCTGTCGAAGCTACTGCTAACGGCACTGCTAGTCTCGCCCAGAAACGAATCGCTCAAGGTGGCTATGAAGCGCTACGGGAAGCATATGCCAAACAGAAGCGACGCGACATAATAGAAGGCGGGTTAACTGGTGCATACGCTGCAGAGTTTGGGACGCAAACTGGCGGTAATATATCTGAGGCTTTAGAGGCTGGTGAGGAACTCGACAGGCGTACGGTTGGTCGAGCTGCTCTCGTTGCGATCCCACAAGCCACTGTAGGTGTGTTGGGCGAAGTAGGTTTGGTAAAAATGCTTCAGAGCATGGCCAAAACAAAAGCGGGTTCAGGAAAATCTATCTGGGCTAAGTACGCAAGAGACTTTACTCAAGCTGGCGCAACTGAAGGTACAGCAGAAGTAATACAAGAAAGTATTGCTGTAGCAAATCGCCAAGACCTCGACCCAACCTACTCTGATGCAGATGCGAAACTGCGCCTCCAACAAGCTGCGTTTACTGGGTTCTTTGGTGGTGGTGCTATCGGCGGCGCTGGCTCCGTTGCGGGAAGTATTGCTAATGCAGATGCGCTAAAAAAGTCAGGCGATACAGTCGCTGCAGTAATTGATAAGTCTCTAGAGTCAATGGACATGCTCAAAGAGATGGTTACAGCGCGGACAGTTGCTGTGGACGCAGTTGGTGACGTTGACGCAGGACAAACGACCCCAGAATCTGACCGCGATATTACCGCGCAAGTTGACGCGATGCTTGATTCATCTAGCAGCAAAGAGGCTGTTTGGATTTCTGGTACTACCCCCGATAAAAGATTTGCCGTAAGGCGCGGTAAAGTCAAACCAATCAAAGTTAATGGCGAAGAAGCGTACAGCGTCTTTGTCCCTGGTCGCGGCACGCTTGTTTCTAAAACTTATGACTTAGCTGAAGAAGTGTTGGCTGGGCAGGCATCTGACTCGGTACTTGCTGCAGCGTTAGGCTACAGTTCAGTTAAGGACATTAATGATGACATCGTAGTCCGAGCATATGACAAGCAGAATGATATTGTGTCTGAGCAGACTACCACTGCTGATGGTTTGCCCGAAGCGCTTACAGCAGCTGAGAAACTAGCACCTAAAGGTGGTCGCGTTGAGCAGTTGACACCAGAGCAGGCGCAAATAGATCGGCAACAACGGTCACAGCCTGACATTCAGTTCATGGAAGACGACGGCACGTTTGACGACGGAGACCTCGACCCATCTGAAACCAGCGACTTTGAACCAGAAGTTCGCACATATAGTTTTAACCGTGGTGGCAAAACTGAGACTACGTATAAAGCTGTAGACGACGACTCCTACGCAGGCGTTGCACCAGCGCGTACTGCATACGAAGCTGAGTTTGGCGAGACGGATTGGGGGCTTCCTTTCTTTAAGCGTATGTCTGAGTCATTGCTCAAGACTGCGACTGCACTACAGAGAACAAATACCGACGAGATCGTTGACGTAAAAATTAACGCAGACGGCTCCTACCGTATTGATATAGAGACTACCCCAGATACACGAAAGATTCGGCTCAGAGAAAAAGGGGTAGAAACTGAGGTCTCTCTTAGCGAGTTTCTTGAGAAGTCTATTGCGCAAGCTGGAAGAAGTAAGTACCGCGACGTAAGTGTGAAAGCTCCAGGCTCCGATAAGTTTACGACAGTAAATCTTGTTGATTTAACAAATGCGGGCAGGCGTTTAAACGAAGCAGATACAGGCAGCTTCACTGGTGCCGGACCCGTAGAGTCACAGCGCCAAGGTCTTTTGGCTATGCTTGGTCAGTTAAAACTGGCTGGGTATGAAGTTGAAATAAAGGGCGTTCCTGTGGACGCCTTGCTCGAAAATATAGAGAACCCAAGTAAAGAATTACCTGATGGCTTTAATAAGATTACAGCAGGGTTTAACAACAAGAAACCAATATCCTTAGATAAGTTGCTCAAACCATATGTACCAGGAGCTGCTGTTGAGAACACCATAGAGGTAGACGTACGAGATGATACACAGACCCAGCAAGAAAAAATTTATCGTGACGTTGATGGAAACGAGCTAGGCCGAGAACCAGACCCTGATAGACCCCAGCTCGATCTGATTGAAGGCCTTCAAGACATAGCGGTAGTCGATGAAGTTGGAGACACGACACAAACAGAAGAGATTACCGTTGCAGAGGCGATGGAGCGTCGGCAAGAAGACGCCCCAATCACTAATACAGCGGAGATCGCTGAGAACTCAGCACGTACTTTTGATGGGTCACCCCTTTCTCGCCTAAATATTGAAGAGGTCAGAGAAGGAATTAATTCGGCGCAGAATCGTCCGAGAGGCGGCGTTACTCAAAACGCTTCTAATGTCGAACCTCGCAACAGCATTACGTTTCCATTTGGTACTGGCAAAGGCAAGTTTGGGTTTATTGCTGAAATAGCGCAGCGAATACACCGAGCGGTTAACTTTAAAACGCCGATATCTGTAATTAGCATTAGGCAGTTTGACGAGGCAATTCGCAAAGATATTCGTGCTTTAGTGCTCAAGAAAACTAGTGCTAGAGGGAAGATTGCCCTTAAAAAATTAGAAACCTTAGACCTTGGTGACCCGCAGGCAGTTGGCGCATTTGTCCAAGACTTAGCTAATAAAAATATACTTTCAAAAAGAGCTGCTGATTGGGTAGCGACTCAAACAGACGCGACGGTTATCGGCAACGACATTGTTTTGGGTTCCGCCTTTACTGTATTGAAGCCATTTACGTCAGACCTTAGAGTAGCAAAAGAAATTGCAGATATGCTTATTGTGTATCTGGCGAAAGGGAACACCAGAAAAGGTGCACATAGAAAGTATCGAGGCGGCTCGGTCATTGCTATCGACGACTTACACAATGTAAACGAAGCTGCGCTATCAATGGTGCTGGCGCATGAGCTAGGACATGCCCTATACAAACAAGACTTCGATGCTATACAAGAAAACAAGCCCCTGCGAGAACGAATGTGGAAAGCGTTCGAAGCTGACCGCCAGAAGGCGATTGATGAAGGACAGCCCATAAAGCAGTGGAACGAAGTGGGTTTTGAGGAATGGTATGCTGATCAGGTAGCTGCTTGGGTAAAAGCTGACATACTCGTGCGATCCGCGAATAAAGCAGCAAAAGGTCGTGGTGTTGTTGACGCGCACTTTAAGAAGCTAGTTAGAGAGTTTAGAAAGCTCTGGGCTGCACTAAACAACCACCCTATCGTACGCCGCCAAGGTAAACTCAGCGTGGCCTTTTCAGATTATATGGCTGGAGTCACAAAGCGCCGCAACGCAGCAACCGTGCAGCTACCTACAGGGGCTGTGCAAACAGCAGAAGGTAGAGTTCAGTACAGCACGGGACTTGGTTCGATAGAACTAGATGTGCCAGACGGGCCTCCTGCTGAGCAGAAAGCTGTAGCAGTAGCAGTCCGAGAAGCGATAGAGACACAGGTGGGTACAAGGCAAGCATCTGATAAGTGGGCTAGATACTTTAGGTCTCTAGCAAAAGATTTTGCTCGTAAGCACCCGTCTTTAATCGAGTCGATGAAGTTCGTATTGAGCACGGACACCGTACTACGACTCATTGACCGTACTGACACTATCGCAGATATGTTTTATGTGCCGTCAAATACTGAGGCTGGGCTTGGGTTTGTTAAACAAAGACAACTTGTTAGAGACAAAATGCGGGCTGACTTGTTCGATATTCTTGGTACGGATTGGGATAACAAAGCTACGCAAGACGTACTGGAAGAGCTTGAGTCTGAGAAACCTACGGCAGAGCTATCGCCAAAAGCGCAAGAGGTTCGAAAGTTCTTAGAGAGCATACACAGTGACTACATCGTGCCATCTAACAGCAACATTGGTTTTATCGAGAACTACTTCCCCCGAATGCTCGATCTTGCTGAAGTAGCTGCGAACCCCGAGCCATTAGTCGAAGAGATTCTGAAGCAAGACCCGAAAGCTAATGTTAAGAAAGTCAGACAGGCTATATCTCGTTTAGCGAAATATCAAACAGCGATGCTAAATGATAATGGCGACGTTGATATGCGACCCGAGGATGTGTTTGACCCCGCGAAAAGTGCGGAAGCTGAACTGCAGTTAACGAAGAATATATCTCCAGAAAGACTCCGCAAGCTTGGCTATGTCTTGCCACCAGAAATCGCGCTCTTAGGTTACATTGATCGGATAACTAAACGGGTAGAATGGAACAAGCACACGAAGCGTGATGATGGTTCCAGTAAATTATTAGACGCGATGCAGGAGATGGATGCCCGCGAGCAAGAGCTTGTGTTGTCTATTACTAATGCGTACCTCGGTAACATATCACCAATGGAACCCTTTTGGCGTAAAGTAAACAGCTACGCACAGCTCATCCAGACTGTAACAATTTTACCCTTCGCGTTCTTTTCCAGTATCGCTGACTTTGCGGGGCCTATCGTCAACACTCGCGAGTTTAACGGCTTCACTATGTTTGGTAAGCAACTCGTAGCTATGATGAAAAACAAGAGTGAAGCAGAACGATTGGCTAATGATATTGGTGTCACCATGTCAGAGGCAGCAGCGACTGCTTGGATGTCTCAAGCAGACGGTGAGCTTTTAGACCCATCTGTGCGCGTAGCAACAGAGAAGTACTTTAAGTATATAGGACTAGACTTTCTTACAACCTTATCGCGCCAGTTTGCTTCAGGGATGGGCAGACAGTTTATCATTGAGCACGCTAATCATCCGACTAAAAGATCAGCGCGTTACTTAGAGCAATTAGGCGTAACGGCTGAACAAGTCAAAGCTTGGCAAGCTAGTGACTTTAACCTAGGCACTGAAGATGGTAAGGCCGTAAAGGAAGCCTTGGTCAGATTCGTAGAGAGTTCGGTGTTACGTCCTAGTGCAGCAGAGCGACCTATCTGGGCGAACGATCCTAGGTTTGCGCTTATCTGGCAGCTAAAGTCATTCATGTATTCTTTTAATAAAACTATTCTTGGCGGCGTTGAGAGAGAGTTTATGCAGCGGCTGTCGGAGGATAGAAACTTGGCTACGGCCCTTGTACCTATATTCTTCCTGACAGCAGCAGCGTTCTTACCCTTGGCAGCTATGGGGCTTGAGCTAAGAGAATACGCCAAGGTCGGACTAAGTTACGCAATACCAGGAATCGACGGCAGTACTAAATATCTTAGATCAGACAGCATGGACTGGGGCACTTACATGACTGAGCTATGGGATCGCGCAGGCTTAAACGGCCCTGCTTCAATCCTACTGTCGGCACAGCGCTCTGCTGAATGGGGTAACTCTGGTCTAGCGACTGTCCTTGGGCCAACCGCCGAGTCGATAGAAAAGATAATTACTGACTTCCCAAGGTTTGACACACCTGTAACAGACCGAGTTACGCAACCTGCAGGCGCAGTCGGAGCTGCGGCAGGCCTTGCTGCATTCGGCCCTCAAATAGCGAAGGCAATATTATGAGCATATTGACAGCATTAATCGGCCCCATTGCCGATATTGGCAAGACGTTTCTGAACAACCGAGCCGAAGAAAAGCAGGCCAAGCATCAAGCCAAGATGAGTGTGATACAGAACGATGCGGACTGGGAAGCGAAAATGGCGGACGCTTCAAACAATAGTCTCAAAGATGAGTTCTGGACTATAATATTAGCTATACCAATATTTATGGTGGGTTATGCCATTATCGCTGGGGACATGTCGATTGTCG
>Ga0315321_10003228_pt1 | contig 12681 bp, 18 predicted proteins | sample M180m21515metaG_FD_203464 | JGI IMG/M metagenome (GOLD analysis project Ga0315321, IMG submission 203464) | Ammonia-oxidizing marine archaeal communities from Monterey Bay, California, United States - M1 80m 21515 | ecosystem: Environmental > Aquatic > Marine > Intertidal zone | place: USA... | reverse complement strand
AGCAATAACTAAACCTGAAGATTGGGTAAGTGGGGCAACAGGAAAAGCAAGAGCTATAGCCTTTCATATGAAAATGGGTACAGGTAACGTAGATCAGTTTGTTCTTAACGCATCTCACGTTGCTCAAATAACAGCTATATCTCCTAAGTACGGTTTAAAAGCTGCACCTAATGTACCAATTATTGCAGCACTTCTATTTAAAACTAAAAAAGCTGCTGATGCAGACATTGCAAATATTATAGAAACTACTATGAAAGAAAATGGTGGTGCTATACTTATGACTAAGCAAGAACTGACAGACACTGTTAGATATATAAGAGAATCAGGTAGAGATATTATAGGTGCAACTACTCTAGAACGTAGTGGAGCTGTTATTAACAGTAGTAAAACTTTTGTAAACGAAGCCTTAGAGATAGGACTTACCCCTTTTAAAGGTGGTGAACTTTACGGACGTATTACAGCAGCAGCCGTAGCTGTTATGGAACACAATGCTAAGGGAGTTTCTAAAAGTGTATTCTCTCAGAAGGGTATCCAATACGTATCAAACAGAGAACAAGCCCTTACTTTCCGTATGACCTCTGGACAAAAAGGACGTTACCAAGAAAACTCTATTCTTGCCTTAGCTACTCAGTGGCAGTCTTATTCTTTAAGATATGTTGACAATATACTTATTGGTAGAGATTTAAATAAGATTGAAAGAGCTAGACTAGCAGCAGCTAATACTGTCTTGTTTGGTCTTAGAGGAATGGGAGGAACACCTAAATTTACTGCTGGTATGGCTGCTTTAGGTATAGATCCAGAAGATGAAAATGCTGTAGCTGTTTTAAACGGTGTAAAGTTTGGTCTGTTTGACCTTGCATTATCAAAAATGGCAGGTACAGATGTTTCCTTAGGTACTCGTATCTCTCCTTTAAATGGAATAGTTAGACAGTACTCTGATTTAGTTTCTAAAGATCCTGCACTCGAAATAGTAGGTGGACCCTCTGTACAACTCTTCACAGAGGCTAACAGAGCTGTTATGAATATTGTAAAAAGTTTATATGTTTTTAAATCTTGGAACACAATAGCAGACCATGAATTACAGATATTGTTAAGAGGTGTTAAGTCTTATGATACATACTCTAAAATAAAAGAGTTAATAGAAACAGGACAGTATCGTAGTAAACGTAGAGGTGTAGCTGGTGAGTTCTCAAAAGAAGAAGTTACCCTTCCTTTATTAGCTACTATGGTAGGTGGAGGCTCTCCTATGAGAGTATTAAATTACTATGATGCTAATGATATATCTTATAGAGAAGATCCAAAGTTTAGACAAGCACGTAAAGACACACAAGGATATGCTGACGCAGGACTTGAGTTAATTAGAACTGGTGATCCAGAGAAAATGGCAGAAGGTCAAAGAAAATATGAGGATGCTTTATCTTTAATCTATGATGGTGGGTTCTCTCAAAAGAATCAAGAGAAACTTATATCTGCTATACTCAATATTAATACTATAACTGACATGTTAAAAAGAACCGAAGGGCAATCTAAAGCTGCCCGACTAACAGCAAAAGCTGCTCAAGGAGAATAGAGAATGGCATTTAGACCTGAACAAGATATACGAGGAGCATCAGCTTTTGAGAAACCTGTAGATGATCCTAGTTATGCTACTACTGCCCTTAACTTAGGTGCTGGCTTGTTAAAGGCATACAATACTAGGCCAAAGACTACAGTTAAAGGTCCTACACAAACAGAAAGAGATAGAGATGAGTTTAATAATCTACTTAGAAATGCTCAAACTGACTTAGCAGGTGGTATGTCACCTGATGCTGTATCTCAGAAGTATGCACAACCTCTTTCTAACTTAGGTTTAAATGAACAACAAAGATCTGTTGTAACTAATACCTTAGGAGAAGATATATTTGCTGTACCTGTACAAGCTGATAAACCTATAGACATAGCTACTAATTTATTTAATGAGCAGAGTAATGCTACTAAATCTGGTTTAATACAAATAGAATTAGATGAAGCTGAAGAAGCAGGTAAACCAATTACTGTAGAAGAAGCTACTCAACTAGCAGTAGGCACTTTTCAGATGAACACTTCAGCAGCCCAAGTCTCAGTAATACAAGGTAACAGAAACTTCTCAAAAGGTTTCTCTGGCAACATGCAAGTTTTAGATAATGTTTCCAGTACACTAGAAGCTATACTTAAAGTAGAAATAGATCAGGGTAACTTTGATTTAAATGAGTTAGCTGCAATAAGAGCCTCATATACTATGCTAACATCTCAACCAGCCTTTGGTAAACCAGCAGGTGGACGTAATGCTGACCTATGGGAGCAGATGGATACAAAGAAAAAGTCAATTGATGCTATGTTTGATACAATAGAGAAGTATGACTTAGAGAATGCTACTACACAAGCTAAGGCTTTTGCTGCTAACATTGCACTTAGTACTTCAAGAAAGAATCCTTTAGCTATCTTAGCTATGAACAGTCCTGAGATGATGAATAAAATAGCTGCTCAGATTGCACCTTTGACTACTCAAGAATTAGCTACGTATTCTAAGAATACTGTATCTTTTGAAAGCTTAGACTTAGATCCTTCTGTATCTGAGTGGTATACTGGTGTAGGTCCAGATGAAAAACCTGTTGCTAGTACAGTAGAAGACTTGCCAATGCCTACATCTTTAGAAGAAAAATATAGTGGTATGTCTAATGAAGAAAAATTAGAAACAATTACTGCTCAGTCTAAGTTAATAGAAGGGTATGGATCAGTACCAGATCAGATAACAAACATTCCTGAAGGGGTAAGTGCTTTTAATACCAGTATAACAAACCAAGCATACCTTCTCTCTACACTAGACAACCAACCAGCAGGTGCATCTCTAGATAGCTTATTCTCTAATACTAATATTAAGATTATAAATAGCTTAGATGAAGATGAAGGTAATGCCTTAAAAGCTATGATGACTAAAGCTTTAAATAAATCAGCTGCTAACTACGGTGTAAAAGCAGCAGGTAATGTGCAAACAATACCTGATGTTAGTTTAAACAGTAAGACAGGTGCTTTTGTGTTTACAGGTAGCAACAAAGGTATGCAATCTTTAAATGCTATAGTAGATAGATACTATGGTGGTGATACTAATGCTTTGATAAACGATGGTCTTAGAGCAAGAGATAGAATAAGAGATAGACTACAGCTTTCTCCTCCATCTGTTGCCCCAGTGTTAGGATATGAAGCTTTAGTTTCAGGTACTGAAGGGCAAACTATCTCACCTTCTATGGAAGCCACTAATATAGGTGGATCAATATCGAATACAGCTTACGATACATTCTTAGCTTCTACAGAAATATTAGATAGTGCTCTATGGAAAGGAATGGTTCCACAACTTAATAAAGTTAAGAACATTCCTGTAAGATTTAAACAATTCAATGACATGGCAAACAAACTTAAAGTAGAGTTAGATGTTATACCTGAAGTTATAGGAGATGACTCTGCTACTGTTAGTGCTATAAGTGAATCTGTTAAACAAGGTGACTTAAATAGAGCTGTTGATGCAATTTCTCAAAGAGCTGCTAACATGGAAGTAAATGCTCCAGAATTACCAGAGATACAACAAGAACAATTACCTACACTAGGTTCTGAAGCCGAGCCGTACACAGTTAAAGATGAGGGACAGTACAATGATATACCGTCTGGTTCTTACTATAGGGTTGGTAACGATCCTACTCTTAGGATTAAAAGAGGTAGTAACTAGGATGGTTGATTTCTGGGAAAGGGATGAGGTAGTCCAAAAGAAAAACTTCTGGGAGGGTGATGAGGTTGTAGATGTTATAGGTAAAACTATAGATAGTAGAGCTAGACAAAGTGCAGAAGATGCTGAAGCTGTTGACACTTTTATGGATAGCTTAACTGAAAGGCTAATATCTCTAGAGAAATTTAGTCCTACAGCATACAAAGCTGTTAAAGATGAGAAGTTTCTCACCTATGGGTACGGACACTACGGTAAAGATGTAAAACCTAACCAGAAGATTAATAAAGAAGAGGCATTAGATCTCTTAGAAAAAGATATACTTAAAAGACTACCCTCTATACGTTCAGCTATACCCAGTTTTGATAAACTATCTGAAGAGTTAAGGGTTGAGATAGCACAGAGTTGGTTTAGGGGTGGTATGTCAGGAAGTCCAGCAACAATAAAACTTATTAACCAAGGTAAATTTAAAGCAGCTGCAACTGAGTTCTTAGATAATAAAGAATATCTAACTGCTGAACAAAGAGGTAGATCAGGTATCATACCTAGGATGGATGCTGTAGCTAATGCTTTGAAGAGTGAAGGAACTAAATAAATGTTTGGATTACCATTAGAACTAATTACAATGCTAGGCTCTACCGTTCTCGGTGGGGTCATGTCCATATGGGGACAAAGTATTAAAGCTAAACAAGCACAGAACGAGATGCTACTACAAAGAGCTGAGTTCAACAGGGGTGCTGTAGATGAGGCTCGTAATGCAGGTAAGAATGACAAACACTTTGCTTGGACACGTAGGCTCATAGCTCTGTCTGCTGTGTTTGCTATCATAGTATTACCTAAGTTAGTTGCTGTATTTTACCCTGAAGTAAATGTAATTGTAGGTTACACTGAGGTAGAGGGTGGTATAATTAACTGGCTTCTCGGTGCTAACGAGACTGTAAGATGGCAAGCTGCATCTGGCTTTGTCATAACACCATTGGATACTCACATTGTGTCAGCTATAGTTGGCCTATACTTCGGAGCAGGATTTACTAAATGATAAACAAAGACACAGAATGGCATCTCTCTAAGTCAGTACCCATCACATTAGTTGTAGCTATAGTGTGTCAAACCATAGCCCTTGTTTGGTATGTATCATCTTTAGATAACAACGTAAAGAATAACACTAAGGAAATACTCAGGCAAGAGGTACGTATTGAAAGGTTAGAGACTGTAGTACAATCCCAGGCTCTAACTCTAGCTCGTATAGACGAGAACATTAAGTCTATACGTATAATGATGGAAGCTATGAATGCTAAAGATAAGTAAATGTATCTTACTCTCAGTTATCCTAACTGGTTGTACATCTACAATCATAGAGTACCCATCTGTTTGTCCTAACAATGAACCCAAATGTCAGAGAAACTTAAATGCTCGAACACTTTCCCTTCTTGGTAACCCTGAAGCAGCTACTAAGCTTCTCTGCCAAGATCCTGATTTTAAAGCTGTCCTTGGTGACGATTGCACTAGCTGAGGATGTAACACTAGGTGACTTCAGTAACAACTACGAAGACTCAACTGTAAGTAGTAACAATAATACTGATAGTACAACTAACAACTATAATGCTACAGGTGCAGGTGAAGCAGCACCAGTTATGTCAGCAATAGCACCTACAGTTATGGGTGGTGGAGGTAATGACAGTTGTTTGTTACCAACAACATCTGGTTTACAACTTAGTCTGTTTGGTTACTCACAAGGTACGATGAAACAAGATGAGTACTGTAACAGAAGAAAGAACAGTAGGTTACTAGGTACACCACAACAACTAGGTGGTCTAGGTTTACAGGTATCAGGGATAAGTATTATCTGTGATGATCCTAATGTATTCAAGGCAATGATACTAGCATCCACACCTTGCCCTATTATGGATGTTGTAACTGGTAAACTACTGATGGGTAAGAAAGCAGTAGATAAGTATAGAGAAAATCCTGACGTGTTTATTGTTGGGTACGAAGACAACAAGAAGTTTTGGGATAAGCTGTTACGTATAGGAGAGGATTTAACAGATGAAACAACTAAACAAACTAACACTAGCAGGGACACTCGCAGTCTTAGTGAACGGTTCAGGAGTACTCGCAGAGTCAATTCAACCACCAGACTACAGTCAAACAGGGGACCAGAAGATACAGTCACTGATTAATACTATAGATATTATAGACAATCGGTTACAGCTTTCTTTAAACTTAGGCATAGGTGCTGTAGGTTATGCTGAGGTTGGTGGTGTAATAGTTGATGGTGCATTAGATGGATCTAAAGTAACTACAGCAATGCTTGCAGCTTACGAGAATGCTAGACAGAATGTGTTAGATCATGACTATGCTACAGCTACTAATGCTAATCAGTTGTTTATACAAGAACACACAGCTGCAATGAATAGTTTAGTAGATGCTGTTGATGTACTAAGTGATGCAACAAATGTGTTAATGACTGCTACATCTGTTGCTTCTGTTGCTGAAGAAGCTGACACAAAGCCTGAGCAAGTAGCACTACAAGAGATGATAGCTACAGATGAATACAGTTTAGATGCTTCAGAGGTTGCTGACTATAACAATGCAGTAGATGCAGTAGCTGACTATGCTCAACAAGCTGGTGCATTCATGGCTGCAGCAAACAACACAGAGTTAACAGCTAGTATTGATACGTATACTGCTAACAACAGTATCATGATTGGTACTTACACAGCTATTACATATACACAAGCAGTTGATGAGTTTGTTATCTCTTGGGATGACTCAGGTTATGGTACAGGTTGGAATGGTTACCTAACAGATGACATGAAAGATGCTGATGATGTTTATGGAGCTGCATCATACATCCTACAACATGGATCAGCTTCAGCAGGTATGTAAGGATAGCTATGATAGAAGATGCAGAAGTAAAAGTTGGTGGGTTTACATTCAAAGGGTGGTACATAGCTGCTGCCCTGCCCATACTAGGTTCTCTTAGTGGAGGTATCTACTACGGATATGATACATTGCAAAGGTTCTATGCTGTTGAGTCAGGTATAGAAACAGTTGTAACTAAGTCAGGTTCGTTTGATAGCAAGGCAGGAGAGCTGAGTTCAAGAATACAAACACTAGAACAGGCGGTACAGGATAATGATGTTAGAGGGCTTAACACTAGGTTGTCAACGATTAGTACACAGATGCAAACAATCTTGGAACAACAGAAAGAGTTGCTTGACTTACGTAGTCAGGTTGAGAGATCGACTGGGATCACTGATAGTTTGGATAATAAACTTGACAAATACCAAACAGAAATAGATGATATATGGAAAGCATATGATTCACTGGTAGACAACCCCTTAAACTAAAGAGGATAGAATGGCAAAGAAGAAAGACCCAAGGCTAGAACGAGCAGGGGTATCAGGTTACAATAAACCTAAGGCTACTCCTAGTCATGCAACTAAATCACACGTTGTAGTTGCTAAAGAAGGTGACAAGATAAAGACTATACGTTTTGGACAGAAGGGTGTTAAGGGTAGTCCTGATGGATCAGCTAGAAATAAAGCATTTAAAGCACGTCATGCTAAGAACATTAAAAAGGGTAAGATGAGTGCAGCTTATTGGGCAAACAAGGTGAAGTGGTAATGGCAGATAAGAAACCTATATGGAAAAAGAAACGTCCTAAGTCTTTAGGTAAGTCTAAACCTTTAACAGATGGTCAGAAGAAGAAGGCTAGAGCTAGAGCATCTAGAGCTGGTAGAAAATATCCTAACATGATTGATAACATGTGGGCATCTAAACAATGAGAGGAAAGAACATGCCAAAGAAAAAGAAGAAAGCACCTAAAGGTTATCACTACATGCCAGATGGTAAACTAATGAAGGGTGCAAGTCATAAAGCATCATCTAAAAAGAAGAAGAAGGTTAAGAAGAAATCAGGTTACTAATACCAACGTTATAGTATAACATAGTAAAAGCCCCAAGGAGAAATCCGAGGGGCTTATTTCTTTTTAAGTATCTATGTACCAACTTAAACACTGGACTGATTCTATATTCCAATCCTTAGCTTTGAGTAACTCCTGTACACCAATCCTTAAACTATACTCACAGTCTTCTAGATTATCGTAGACTACAGGATCGTTAGAAGTCATACAGGTTGTTGTCTCTAGGTAACACAGTAGTATAATCGGGGTAAACATTATTCACCTTCCATTTCCTTTACTAATTTATCTAAGTACCATCTAGCTTTACGAAGATCTTCTAAGGGTTTCTGTTTGTACCTGTATCTGTGTAAGTACTTCTTGCAGTTACCTTCTAGGTATCCCATAAACATCATGTGATCCATGTTATCTTTCATGTAATCAATACATTCTATCTTACCGTTGCCGTAGTGAGGTGGTTGGTTGACAACATCTTCTTCTGCTTCTTCCATCATAGGGTGTTCACGTTGTGCATCTAAGTTCCACTTAGCCATTAGGCAGCCTCCTTATCTAAAGTAATTAACTCAGCATCTGTGTAAGGAATATGGAAGAACTTCTCTCCCTTGGTAATGTATCTACCTTTAGCTTCCTTCAGTCCATCCTGAGTTAGTAAGTTATCTTTAATTCTCCATGCCTGTTTCATATCAGCTCTGAAGATATAGAAGTTTAACACACCATTCTGTTGTTTGTAAAGCTTAACTAACCTACCTTTACGTTCAGGCAATCTTATCTCAGCCCAGTTAGTATTCCATTCACCTTTCCATCCTGTCTTAACTTCAGCCTCATTGAAGTATGTGTAGTTACCTTTCCGAGAAACAACATCTACGTTGTAGTCCTCCTTTGTGCTGACGATTGTATGTCCTACACTCTCAAGGTAAGCAGCTAATCTATCCTTAGCCTTGCCATCGTAAGCATCATACAAAGCCTTGCTGAAAGGCCTCTTAACCATAACCATTATATTCTTCCTTCTGTAGTTTCTGGATCTAGGAATACTCTTAACTCTGCATACCCACCAATCAGTGAACCATCTGATGAGAATATTTGTGGTACAGTTTTAACATTTGCTTTCTTTAGTAACGTCAGTATCCACTTAGAACTCTGGGTCTGTACGTTATACTCTGTGTAACCTTGTCCTACTTTATCAAGTAAAGTCTTTGCTGATCCACAGAAGGGACATTCGTCTTTAGTTATTACTGTATACATGGTAACCTTTCTGTTTATACTAACCCTTGGATTAAACCAAGAGCTAGTACTACTGCTATATATATTCCTACTGAAGTCAACATTATACTAAGTCTACTATCTCACAACTGTCACCACTACAGGCTAAGGTTTGACTACCTGATGTGTTGTCTTCACTCTCATACTCAGAGACTTTAGACCAATCAATTCTGTTAGGCATCTGTCCTAACATCCTTAGGTAACCTGTCTTGTCACACTCTTGGTAGGGTGCTTGTTGGTACGTGTGTTCACTGTAAGGTAGGAAAGATACACCTGACATTTCATCAAAGTGTTTGTAAACGAATGCACCTACCTCAAACCATTCATCACCTTTAACATTAATAGTAACAGATGGTTTGTGTTCACACCAATGACGTTGGTAAGCTAACCACATCTCTAGTTGTTCGATAGCAGTCATGTCAGCAGTAACTACAGCATTTGTAGGAGCCTTCATAGGAAAACTAAACACTGTAGTTTGCTCAGGTTTAAATGCTTCAGGTTCGTTAGGTATACCCTGATCAATCATGAACTGTGTCAATGGATCTTTGTTATCACCTCGTACAGTCCTGATATAATACTTAGAGTGTCTAGCATGAATCCCACTAGAACTATCTACAAGCTGTGACACAGTACCACTAGGTTTATTGCAAGTTATAGCAGTAGATACTGGTATACCTAAACGATCAGCCCACTCAGCATTTGTATCTACAGCAACTTTCTTTAGGTGAGCAAGTGTCTTCTCTAATCCTTTGTTCTTTAAGGTCATCAACGGATTATCCATAACACCAGTTAGTGAGACACCTAACAGTCTCTCTTGTTCTGTATTATCTTTCCAGACTTTACGAAGGTAAGGGAACTTAGTGTACGTAGATTGAATAGTACCTAAGATAGTAGCTAACCTAACTTTCTCAGACAAGGTATCTATATTATCTGTTGCTCTTACTACAACTTCAGTTAAGTTACAGAACTGAGACGGCCTTAAAATTATCTCACTGCAAGGGTTGGTCCCGAACTCATAGTTAGTGTCACGTCTACCATTCTTTAGAGCCTGTACCTTAGATGCTTGTCTGTTAAAGATACCTCGTTCACCTGAACCTGATTCAACAAGAGACATCCACTCTCTCATAAAGGATAGGCTATCGGGTTTCTCAGTATATGAAACAGAGTTGTTAGCTAATGCTCTTTGTGGATTACTTTCCCACCATGAACCTGACTTAGCATGTCTCATACGATCATCTGATAAGTTAGATAAAGATATCATAGCTGACCTACGTACACCACCTACAACAACTACCTCACCTATCTTACACATAATATCGTGACACTCAATAGATGATAGGTTACGTCCTTGAGCACCAATGAATGTCTCAATTGTAAAGTTAAACAAATCCACTAAAGGAGCAGGACCTGATGCTCTACCTCCGAATGTCTTGAGAGGTGCACCTGCTGGGCGTACCTTAGATACATCCCATGTTGGTATCTCACCACTGTAGAGTAAAGCAATCAACTGTCGGAGAGACTTAGCCCAACCTTCTTTACTGTCTTTAACTACTATGTTTGTTTCACTCTCATACAACTTAGGCACTTCAGGTAGCTTTTGTACTGACTGACGTTCAACTGAGAACCCTACACCAGTACCACATAATAATATAAACATAGCTTCATCAAATGCTTTGACATCATCAACAGCTAAGTAGCTACAATTATACATACAAACATTGTCACGATCAGCAGCCTTGCCCGCAGTCATGAGGGATCTCATACTAGGGCAAACACCTAAGTCTAGGATAGACTTCTCTAATTCTTTCTTAGTTACAGTATCCACTAAAGTACCTACAACATTAGTCATGTACCTGTTTACAGTCTCACTCCAAGACTCACGGCCTTTACCTTCTATGTACTTAGCATACCGTGACTTGTGTATGAAAGATTGGTAGTCAGTTGGTAGGTAGTTGTTGCTCATTCTTTAGTCCCTCTATCCTGTTTGTCTTCTTTAAACCAAATCATTCGATCTATCTCACCCCTTGTAAGACCTATGTCTTTTAGTTCTCTGTCTGTTAACTTGTTTAAATGTTTAGCTGTATCCCTATGTAGCTGCCAAGTAATCATGTAGTTAATAAATCTATAAAACCATCTACCTATTGCTCTTAATATCTTCATCTGTTGTCCCCTGAACCTTGTATCTTGTTTCTGTCCTTACGACTTGAAAGCTTGTCAATATTCATGGCAGCTATCTCGTCTAAGTTATAACCAATATCACTGGCTAGATTAGCTAAGTACCACAACACATCTCCTAGTTCCTTAGCTACTTCATGCCTGTTAAACACACCGTCTCTTACTTGTTTCTTAACCTTCTCAGCTACCTCCCCTGCCTCACCACATAAACCTAAGGTAGGGTACAAGACCTTATGTGTAGCTGGATAGATTGCAAAGCTAACTGCTTTCTTCTGGTAGTCTCTAAATCCTATTGTCATTCTTCTTCTTTCTCTATTAAAAATCCTAAGTCTATCTCCCCGAAAGAATCTAGATTGTCTACTATATCCTCAGCAAATGCTTGGACAAACATGTGAGGTGTGATACCTACAACCTCAGCTATCTCTTCTATGCTAAACCTATCTATTAGTTTGTTAGCTAAACTACTATTCATCTATCCACTCCTGAGGTATTTCTTTATCTGCATATAAAAAGTTATTCTTCTTACACCAGTCACCATAAGAACTCTTAGCACCCTTGTACAACTTAGCCCTGCTGTTACTGAATACAAATCTGATATCGTACCCACTAAAGTATTGTCTCTGGATTTCTAAATGCTTGCGTCTATCTGCAGCTGTGAACCTACCTTTGGTTTCAATTATTATTCCATTAGGTAATTGAAAGTCAGGTGTGTAGGTTCTTATCTTGAAGTCTTCCCATTTAATCTTGAGTAACTCATAACTAAATTTGATTTTCTTTTTCTTGAGGGCTTTAGCTGTTTGCTCTTCTAGTCCTGATCTATACCCTGCTTTGATTGCTCTTTGTCTAGTAGTTAATTTCTTAGGCAATGTCTATCTCATCCACTCTAGGTTGTTTAATAGTCTCAGTTAGGTAGATAGGGAAAGGAATAGCTGCATACTTGTAAGCTTTCAATCCTTCACCACCATTAGCATCAGCCCAACAAACCTTCTTGAAGTCACAGAAAACACAACCCATATCTAACTTACGGTTGCCTGTCTTACCGTCTAGTACATCATCATAACATCTAACAGGTGGTTCATCTTGAGCTAATACCTTATGTAGTTCATCAACTCTCTCTTGTGTATCAGGTAGTACATCTTCTGATGGTTGATACAGGGTAAGAGATCCATCTACTTTATTCATAGCCCAGAAGGCTACACCTTTGTTGTCTGGTACACCTTCACTGTATGCTGCTATCTGTTGAAGGTATCCAAAAGGATCATCGAAAGGGAGGCTACCTTTAGAGAACTTCTTGTAGGCAAACGGTGAAGCAGACTTAACATCAACAACATGCCCATCAATTACTGCGTCCATATGCCCTTTAATACCTGCTACCTTCACTGAGTGTTGCTCATTTGTCACACTGTGACCAGAAAGTTTAGCTAATGTTAAAAGTATTTCTTCAATAATATCTCCATATAGGAACTTCAGTAACTGATCTCCTGTTAGTTCCTGTTTAGTGTAGCCCTTAGAGTCATACCACAATTGTCGGGAGGGTTTACCAATTGCGGATAGACGGAGGACAGGACCTCCCTTTCGACGAGGGGAC
>Ga0315321_10003227_pt1 | contig 12682 bp, 11 predicted proteins | sample M180m21515metaG_FD_203464 | JGI IMG/M metagenome (GOLD analysis project Ga0315321, IMG submission 203464) | Ammonia-oxidizing marine archaeal communities from Monterey Bay, California, United States - M1 80m 21515 | ecosystem: Environmental > Aquatic > Marine > Intertidal zone | place: USA... | reverse complement strand
AATGCGTGTTGAAAAATATAGAAGCAATTTTAAAAGCAGATGGTATGAAACGAGCCCATATAATTAAGACCACGGTTTATCTCACAGACCTGAAGGATTTTTCCCGAATGAATCGAGTGTACGAAAATTTTTTTAAAGAAACCAAACCTGCACGTGCCTGTATTCAGGTAGCAGCATTACCAAAAGGGGCCAAAGTAGAAATTGATGCCATAGCGCACAAATAGAAAGTATCTAGCAATGGCTTTTACCAATAACTTGATAATTATTTAGCTTTACCCATATTAACCGTATACAACATATTTCAATTATTGTAGGAAGAAACACCGTGGCAAAAAAATCAAACGGAACAAGAAATTTTTATAGGTTTATGATGTTGATTGGTATTGGTGTCATTGGTGGCCTAGGTTACTCATTTCTCGATGCGGCACCAAATTTTAGAGCGTCTGACTACCATAAGGCTACAACTTCGTCGGAGGATTGCATGCAATGTCATATTCAGGGAGTGGAGAAAATACCCATCATGCCTCATCGCCCGATGGGAAATTGCATCATGTGCCACACTCTAATAGAAAACATGCCTTAAAACATTGAAGAACACTCTACAGGCCTGTTATTACAATTTTCACAGGTCATACAGAAGGCCCACAAAATTAAAAAATATTTAATGATATTCACTTGCAGGTAAGCATGGAGGGAAGGTAACAATCCAAGTTAAGTAGGGGAATAGGTTATAGGTGTGACAATTCTGGTTTGCCTACGGGATAAACATTAAAACCAATTTTGTAAAGAGCTTGGTGATCGAGACAATTTCTTCCATCAAAAATAAAGGCAGGTTTTTCCATCTTTTCAAAAATTTTCTGATAGTCTAGCTTCTTGTATGAAGACCATTCAGTGATCAATGCAATAGCATGGACACCTTCAACTGCTTCATAAGGATCTTCAATGAACTCTTTCTTCCCTTCATTTAACTGAAGGTCTTTCCTAGCATTATCAAGAGCATAAGGGTCAGTGATCTTCAGACAGGCTTTTTCTTCAAGAAGTCGTTTGCAGATGTAAATAGCTGGCGCATCACGCGTATCGCCTGTATCCGGTTTAAATGCAAATCCAAAAACTGCCAATTTTTTTCCGACCAGTGTATTAAACATAGCTTGCAAGATACGTTTGACATATCTTTCCATTTGATAGTCATTGATGGAAACAACTTGTTCCCAGAAAGCTGCCACTTCATTCAACTGGTAATACTCGCATAAATAGACGAGATTCAAAATATCCTTTCGAAAACAAGAACCACCAAATCCCGGGCCAGCATTTAAAAACTTAGAGCCTATTCGAGAATCCATGCCGATTGCTCGGGAAACCTCTGTTACATCAGCCTCTGTAGCCTCGCATAGGGAAGCAATAGTGTTAATGGATGAGATTCTTTGAGCCAGAACAGCATTGGCCACCAGTTTTGAAAGCTCGCTACTCCAAAGGTTAGTGGTGATCAAACGTTCTTTTGGAACCCAATGGAGGTATATATCCATTAAAACATCACGGGCAGCAAGTCCTGATGCCGTATCTCTTGAGCCAATTAAAATTCTGTCAGGATTTTCCATATCACTGACTCCCGTCCCTTCGGCCATAAACTCAGGATTAGATAGAATTTCAAACTCGACAGAATTATCACCAGAGTGAAGAATAGTCGCCAAAGCCTCTGCGGCTCGCACAGGAAGCGTACTTTTTTCAACAACGATTTTATTAGATTTTGAGTTATTCTTTATGCGCCTCGCTGTCTGCTCAATAAACTGAAGATCTACAGCTTTTCCCGCCCCTTCACCAAACATTTTAGTAGGAGTATTTACGCTAACAAAAATGATATCTGCTTCATCAATACCAAGGTCAATTTCTGTAGAGAAAAACAGGTTTTTTCCGCGAACACTCAAGACCCGTTCAAGTAATCCCGGCTCAAAAATTGGAAGCTTGTCAGAATTCCAAGCATCGATTCTTTCCGCAGAAATATCAACGACTGTTACCTTATAGTCAGGACATTTATTGGCGATGATGGTCATGGTCGGTCCTCCGACATAACCTGCTCCGATACATAAAATATTTTTTTTGAATTTTTTAGATGTCATTAAGAACTTTTCGGCAAGTAGGAACTTAGGCTTGAAGAAAAAAATGCCTGGCCTCGAACGGACCAGGCATTTTTATTTAAGAATCAAGAAAAACTACTTTTTATAGTTAAACGTTTTTTTCTTACTATTATAGGGTTTTGTACCTTTAACAAACTTTAACTTACCTTTGTCATTGATCTTAAAGTCTTCTATAAGTAGTGGAGTTTTCTCGGTCTGACCAGTTTCTTTAGCTCGATCCTCGACCTTCTCAAGTTTTTGGTCAGCGTTATCCTCACTCCAGTAATCTTTTATTTTATGAACTTTAAGTTTTCTCTCTTCAAAGTTGAATTTATATTTATCGTGAACCTCCGGTTTAAACGGAGTATTCTTGTGCGTATGACAGCGGGTACAAACATTTGAGTAATCCCATCTTTGGCCATATTTCTCTGTTTCTGCTTTGGTAAAGTTGCCTTTAGAAGATTTCATCACAGCGCGGAATTGTGAGCCTCCTGCCACCGAATGACACATTTCACAACCTACCTGCTCCTTATTTGGTTCATCTGGGTCTATTTTAGAGGCTGTATCTTTACCTTTCTTGTTTTTGCTTCCAGCAGGTTTAAATCCACCTTTTTGACGATAGCCAGTAGTGTGGCACCTTAAGCAAAGAGGAGTAGTAGTGTAATCTTTTTCAGGATCAAGCTTTACTCTTAATTTGGCTTCCTTACGTTCTCCTGGCTTCAACAAGTTATAAGTGCCACCATGAGGAGACTTTGTCCAAGCCTGATAGTAGGGATCATGGCAACTGCCATTACATTTCACAGCCCCAACATATTTTGGTTTTTTTCTCATATCCTTGACCGCTTTTAGCCGTTTTTTGGGTTTAACTTCCCACTTATCAAACATTGCATTTTCAGCTTCGGTCAAAACAATTTTCTTTTTCTTCTTCTTTTTAGCATCCGCCTCAATACCCGTTCCAAATACCAAGACCAAGGAAACCAAAATCAAGCTAATAAATTTTACCATTCTTAACATTTTCAACTCCCTTTTCTCCTAAATCGTCCAAGTATTGGAGGCTATGTTTACTCATTTTTTTTACCAGTTGAAGGATATAATAAATCCCTTATCGGGTCAATAGGCATGTATATCTACTATTAATAGGTGGCAATGTAAAAATAAGCTTTCAAGAGTTCTGGACGGCTTACCAATCACTTGCTATATTCGCTCTAATTACTGGAAGAGGTGTATTCTTGCGAAAAACCCTCAATCTTTGTTTGTTGACTGCTGATATATGTCTTTTTTGAAGCATAATCTTTCCCATTTCGATTTTGATTTACCAGCCGAATTGATCGCCCAAAAACCCAGCAAGCGCCGAGGCCAGTCTCGCTTGATGGTTGTGAACAGAGAAACACAAACACTTACGCACGATACTTTTATAAACTTAAAAGATCATCTCAAAAATTGCCCTCTGATGGTCTTCAATAATACGCGTGTCATCCCAGCAAAGCTTTTGTGTCAACTGGATTCAAAGAAGGTAGAAATTTTACTAATTCGTGAGATTGAACCGGAGTTGTGGGAAGTTATGATGAAGGGATTAAACAAGTTAAAACCCGGAGCAATTTTTAATTTTGGTAATAAGGGTTTGAGTGCAGAGTTCATCAAACGGCAGAGTACCAGAGCTTTTTTACGGTTCTCATCCTCACAAGGGCTTGAAGCTTATTTGAAGGAAAGTGGGCGAATGCCGCTACCTCCCTACATACAGAGACCCATGGATACAAACGTACAAACTCTGGAGCTAGATAAAAAGCGTTATCAAACTGTTTTTGCTTCGAATGAAGGGGCCATTGCAGCTCCCACAGCGGGATTGCACTTTACTCAATCTCAATTGGCAAACCTAAGAAAAAAAACAGTCAATACTGCCAATCTAACTTTACATGTCGGACCAGGAACTTTTGTTCCCATACGGGCAGAAAATTTTATCGATCATAAGATGGAGGAAGAATACTTTGAGCTTTCCCCAGTCAACTGGAATAAGATAACTCTAGCAAAAAAAAAGGGACAAAGTATTTTAGCGGTTGGAACAACATCAACCCGAGTCCTAGAGACACAGACTTTTGACACTAGTATTCAGGAAAGAGTATCGGGACGGTGCAATTGTTTTATTTATCCTGGATGGGAGTTCAAGAATGTGGATCATCTGCTAACCAATTTTCACCTTCCCAAATCAACACTTTTTCTACTAATATGCGCCTTTATGGGTGAAAATTTGGCTAAAAAAGCCTACTCAGAGGCCGTGACTCAAAGATATCGTTTTTTTAGTTACGGTGATGCAATGCTAATTATTTGAAAGTAAGACCCTTGGCCAAGATTTTATCAAGTCGTACCTTCATCCACCACTTGCTTGAACAGCTTTCCTGATTTAAATCGAACTACCTTCCTTGCGGAAATTTCTGCTTCTTCACCCGTTTTAGGGTTTCTGCCAATACGCTTGGTTTTTGCACGGACCTGGAATGTTCCAAATCGCCGCAAGATAACCGGTTCTCCATGACCGAGTGACTCTTTAATTAACTCAATTACTGTTTCCACAGCTTCTTCAGCCTTGGCTCTCGACAAACTGGCACGAGATGAGACTTGATTAATGATATCTTGCTTGGTCATACTCCCTCCTAAAAAAACAAACTAATGATATTTAAAAAAATTGATCAAAAAATATTAATCTTTAGTCCCAACTTTATTTAAACCTTCTATAAAACAAGAAAGGTAATTGAGTTGTAGACTAAAATCTTATCAGCTAGCAAAAAAAACGTCTTATGTTTATTTCGGTGTTTTTACTTTATCACTTAAATTAAAAATATCAATAATTAATTCAAGAATTTAGCAGGAATTTCCCGCCAAGATGATTTTCATAAATTCATACTTGACAAGGTTGCGGCAAAAATAAAAAAACGAGTCTAACTAGCCCTTTCTTTAAAAAGGGTTATAAAAACACCATATCAAGGGAGAATTAACCAGAAGTCAAAAAAATAATAACTATGGGAAAGAGGATAAAGATTTTTGCGTTTGAACTATGTGATATACCTGATCACCGGGTTTAATCAGATTTAATTTTTCGCGGGCAATTTTTTCTATTTCGTAGGGGTCAGATTTTAAACCAGCAATTTCTAAGCTAAGTTTTTCATTCTTCTTCCTTAAGTTTTCATTTTCTTGCTTTATTTCAAATTGCTTCTGTTCCAATTGATAAGCATTTAAAATACCATTTTCGTGAAAAACTGCCATCAAGACAAGTAGCAAAAAAAAGCCAAGGCTTAACAAAAATATTTTATGATATCGTGAATGTTTAGGCATAAATCTATCTATTATCTAAATAACAACATTAAATTCGGTGTAGTTAAGTGAGGTTAAAAAAAACATCTCTTCCTCGATAAATTGCAGTATTACCCAAAATTTCCTCTATGCGTAAGAGTTGGTTGTATTTTGCCGTGCGGTCTGTACGACACAAAGACCCTGTTTTGATTTGCCCTGCATTCACAGCCACAGCAATATCAGCAATACTGGTATCTTCGGTTTCACCTGAACGATGCGATATAACATTAGTATATCCAGCCCTTTTAGCCATCTCAACAGCATCCAAGGTTTCTGTAAGGGTACCTATCTGATTAACTTTTATCAAGATAGAGTTACCCACTCCTTCCTTAATACCCTTGGCTAAAATACTTGTATTCGTAACAAACAGATCATCACCTACAATTTGAACAGAATCCCCAATTGCGTTCGTCAGCTTTTTCCAGCCTCCCCAGTCATTTTCTGCCAGACCATCTTCAATGCTGATTATAGGATATTTATTCGCCAAACCAGCAAGATAGTCTACCATCTCACTAGAAGTCCATTTATTGTTCCCTTCTGCTGCCAGTGTATATTTCTTATTTGAGAATAGTTCGCTAGCGGCAACATCCAGAGCAATTAAAATGTCTTTCCCTATTTTATACCCGGCACTTTTAACTGCCTTTATCAAAATCTCAATGGCCTGTTCATTGGATTCTAAGTTGGGAGCAAATCCACCTTCATCCCCTACAGCAGTATTGAAACCACCCTTTTTCAAAACAGCTTTCAAATGATGAAACACCTCGACACCCATTCTCAAAGCTGCCGAAAAAGACTTAGCCCCAACAGGAACAACCATAAACTCCTGTATGTCCACATTGTTGTCCGCATGCGCACCACCGTTCAACACATTCATCATAGGTACAGGGAGCTCTTTCGCATTTGTACCACCCACATACTGAAACAAGGGCAGGTCAAGATCACTGGCAGCTGCTTGAGCCACCGCTAAAGAAACTCCAAGTATAGAGTTTGCTCCCAGTTTACTTTTATTGGCAGTTCCATCCATCTCTATCATCAGTCTATCTATCAAAACCTGCTCTGTGACTTCAATTCCTATAAGTTCCAGAGCAATTTTGGTATTAACATTTTTAACTGCCTTAGCAACACCTTTGCCTAAATAAGCTCGGGAGTCCCCATCACGCAACTCTACCGCCTCTCTAGAGCCTGTTGATGCACCAGATGGAACAGCCGCTCTACCCATAGCCCCACTTTCCAATGTCACGTCCACTTCCAGCGTCGGATTACCCCTTGAATCTAAAATCTGCCTACCCTGCACTCCTATAATCTCACTCATAATCTAAACTATCCTCGTGCCGCATTCAGCGCCTTGCGACTGGCTTCTATGGTTAGATCGATTTCCTCATCTGTATGAACCGCAGACATGAAACCTGCCTCAAATTGAGACGGTGCAATGTAGACACCTTCCCCCAATAATCCATTAAAATATCGTTTAAATAAATCCGTATCACAAGATTTGACAGTTTCAAAGTCAACGATTGCTTGAGTAGTAAAAAACATTGAGAACATCGAACCAACACGAGTAAACTGTGCCTGAATACCGAGGTCCTCAACATTTTGTTTTAACCCTTGACAAAGTCTTGCCGACTTCTGTTCCAATGACTCATAAACTCCCTCTCTAGAGAGTAAGTCCAACATGACATTTCCAGCAGCCATAGCCAAAGGGTTACCAGATAGAGTTCCAGCCTGATAAATTGAGCCCACTGGAGAAATATGATCCATAACTTGTCGTGATCCTCCATAGGCACCTACCGGTAAGCCTCCACCAATTATTTTTCCCAGGCAAGTGATATCTGGAGTAACTCCATACAGTTTTTGGGCACCGCCTAATGAGACACGAAACCCAGTAATAACCTCATCAAAAATTAAAAGCGCACCTGCCTTCTGGGTTATTTCACGAAGAGCCTCAAGAAAACCGGGCTTTGGTGGTACTACACCCATATTTCCCCCGATGGGCTCTACAATCAGTGCAGCAATTTCTTTCCCCTCATTTTCAAAAAGTTCGCGCACCTTAACAATGTTATTGTAAGGCCGGTTTAAAGTTTTTTCAGCAAGACTGGAGACAATCCCGGGGCACTCTGGAATTCCCAGAGAAACAAGTCCAGATCCGGCCTTAACTAAAAGACTGTCACTATGCCCGTGATAACATCCTTCAAACTTCACGATCTTGTCACGTCCAGTGATTCCACGAGCTAACCGTAAGGCACTCATCACTGCTTCAGTACCAGAACTAACCATGCGCACCAACTCAATAGAAGGCACTGCCTGGACTACCTTTTCAGCCAATTGAATTTCTAATTCGGTAGAAGCACCATAACTAGAGCCTAACTCAGCCTGCCGGGCTATAGCATTTACTATTTCAGGATGGGCGTGCCCAAAAATTAGTGGCCCCCACGAAGCAACATAATCGATAAACTCGTTGTTATCAACATCGATGATCCGTGCCCCCTTAGCACGCTTAATAAACAAAGGGTCTCCCCCAACTGCGTTAAAAGCTCTGACCGGACTATTCACGCCTCCCGGCATCACCTTTTTTGCCATCGGAAAAAGGCGGCTAGAATTGTTTTTATTCATAATAAATCAACCAAATAAAATTGAGAGCTCATCTTTTAACTTCTGGGGAGTTTTTGCAGGATCAGTAACCACGGCGAATTTTGCAGCTTCGCAACAAGAACAAGGCTCAATGTTACCCAACATGGATATCAATCCTCTTATGACCTTCTGAGCCTGTTCCACATTCTTATGCATGATTTCCAATACAGCTTCAAGAGTGACAGGCTCTTCTTCCACATGCCAACAATCGTAGTCAGTCACTAAAGCTAACGTGGAATAACATATTCCCGCTTCACGAGACAACTTGGCCTCAGTGACATTAGTCATTCCAATAACATCAACACCCCATTGCCTATATAAATGAGACTCCGCTCGAGTGGAAAACTGAGGTCCCTCAATACAAATATAAGTTCCACCCTCATGAACCTGTGTTCCAGCATTTTGAGCTGCTTTAAAGAGTGTTCCCGCAGTTGCAAGACAAACTGGGTCCGCCATACTGACATGACCAACCATTCCCGGAGCAAAAAAAGTACTTATACGCTTATAGGTTCTGTCGATAAATTGATGAGGCACCACAAAATGACCGGGAGGCATATTTTCCTTCATCCCTCCTACTGCGCTCACAGAAATAATCCTCTCTACCCCAATTTTTTTCATTGCAAAAATATTCGCACGAAAATTAATATCAGAAGGTGGAATGACATGCCCTATCCCGTGGCGAGGCAAAAAAGCTAACTTAACTCCATCTAGTTTTCCAATAATAATGTTGTCAGATGGCGAACCAAATGGAGTATCAACTTTTATATCCTCTGTTACTTCAAGGTCTTTCATTTGATACAATCCGCTGCCACCTATAACACCAAGAATTTTCTCCGCCATAAAAATCCAACTCCACTAATTATTGAATGGGATATTGCCCAAAGTCAGTTGAGCTTAAAAAAGGATAGAAAATATTGGACAAGCAGAGAGCTCATCCGATTTAGTAAGTTACAACGTCTTTTAAATTATCAAAAGAAAAAAACACTAATTTTCTTTCCGCTTATTTAACAAGGCTAAACCGAGTCTTTTCTTTTTCTTTCAACTTCGCCCAACAAAAACTTCAATTCAGCAATCTGATCTCCAGCCCTGCTGAAGAGAACTTCTTCTTTCTTAAGGTTATGAACCTTGACATTTACATCTTCTGCAAGAAGGTTTAGAGAGCTCAACCGTTTCTCCACATCAGCAAGCATATTTATTTTGCTGTTCAACTGATCAATTTTTGATTCAGCGTCTTCGGAAATGGAGGTTAGCTTTTCAATATCCAAGTTAATTTTATCAAGGTTATTTCTTTCTTTGTCAATTTTAGCTTTTTCGACATTGGTACGGTTAATAACAATCTCAAGTTCGCCGAGAGCTTGCTGAGTACGCTTTACTTTTTCCTCACCTTCATTAACCTGACTAATACGGGTCTCTGTCCTCTCCAACATATTACTCAGTTGATCCATTTTCTTCTCAACTTTAAGCATAAACTCTTGCTTTTCATCTAGAGCATCCTGCCTGCCAAGCAAATCTTTCATCATACTACCAAGTTCCTTGAGCTTTAAATCAGTCTTTCCCACCTGGTCTGAGTTTTTGTTAAACTCTTCCATTTTATTCTCAAAGTTAGTAGCTATCTGTCCTAGATCCTCACGTATTTTATCTATCCTGGTGATTTCATCTTCAGCATCCTGGACCTCCTTAATTCTTGAACGCAATTCAATTTCCTGAATACTAAGTTTAGAGGAAATATTGTTCATTCTTTTTTCCTGATCATCAATAGATGCTTTCTCCTTAGCCATATCAAGAATTTTCTCCTCAAGGGAGTTTGACATTGACTTTAAGTCCTCAAGCTTCTGATCCACTTTCTCAAGAAAATCCGTTTTCTTCGAAACTTTAGCAATTTTGATGTTTGCCTCTTCGATGAAAAAATCTAGCCCATCGACCTTCTTTTCCATTTTTTCAATCAGAGATTTCCTTTGCATCTGAGTTTCCATCTTCACGTCAAGGCTGATGACCATAGAGCTCAGATCATTGATTTTTTTATCAACCTGATTGACCAACTGCTGCTTACGAACAATTCCGTCCATTTGTTGCTGAGTGGATTCGTTCATTACTTCTACTTGCTTTAGAATCTCAGAGAGAGTATCAATTTTTTTGATTCCGTCATCCAACCGCTCGACCTTCTGTTCCGCCTCCTCAGCCATGACATTAAAGCGAGTCATTTTTTCATTAGCCTCATCAATCACCTTCATATCGTCTTTCAGAATTCTCATTTTATTGCTGAGATTGTCTATCAGAAAAGAATTGAGTTTAAGTATTTTCTCCTCGGTCTTTTCTATTACAGACTTTTCTTCCTGAATCCGGGCAATCTTGGTCTCCACATCTACTGATAAAGAGTCCAGATCTCGCAAACGTCCTGTAATGCTACGAATCATTTCATTCTTTATTGATATATTCTTAGACTCGATTTTCAGTTCGCTGATTTGTTGCATCAGACTATGGAGGGTTTCCTGAGTCTCATTAATCATATGACTCTGCCCAAGGAGTTTTTCATAATCTCCCTGAACACTTGCAAGAACACGCTTTAGCTCTTCAGTATCTCGAGTATGACTTTCTATGGTTTCCTTATCTTGCTTAATCCTGTCATAGCGGCTATCAAGCTCGCCTAATGTATCCTTCATAACGCCAACTTTTACAGCAGCAGTTCTTAACAAGTCCTTCATGTTGACAACATCCTGGACTTGACCCGAAACACTATCAAGCATATGTTCAAGCCGTTCTATATTGCGATTGGCGGACTTGAGAAGTTTGCTCTCTTCTCGAATTTTTTTAACCTTGGAATCCATGTCCCAAACTAAGACATTGAGGCGACCTGCATCTTCATTGGCTTTTTCAACAACCTGCTTTTGTTGACTAAGACTTTTAATCTTACTGTCAATATGCTCATTGAGTAAATGCAGACCGTCTAAATCTCTTTTTAGGGTGTTATAGTTTGAGTTAACCTCTTTTGATACTCGTTGAAAGTCACGGACACGAACATCAAAATTTTTGATTTCTTCAAAACGAACGTCCAGAGAATCCAGTTTTCTTAAAGCATCGGGAACCTGACCACTTAGCTTGTCAAAAGACATTTTTTTGTCTTCTAACTCTACTGACTTCTTCTCAAAATACTCCACCAACAATTGCAGGTTCTTGCGCTCATGAGAAGCGTGTTTAATCAGTTCTTTAAATTCATTGGATTCAAAGCCGGCTTTTTCTGGGGATATGGAGTCTTTGGGATTCTCAGATTTAAAGTCTTCAGCCATAACTGGAGTCCTATGTTAAAAGGAGGTTTTATTTTTGGCTATAGTTTCTAGCCTAAGTAGCATAAGGTACTATGTTTTATATACTTAAGGGGCCTAAATGTCAAGTAGGATAGCTATGGTAGGTTGTCAGGACTAACAATCAAAAACTACTAAACGGAAATTTTATTTTCTAGCATTAAGAATGCTATTATTTCTTGTTCTCACGCTGAATGGTAAGGTATTTAGCTATTTGAACAGCATTTAGAGCCGCTCCTTTTCGTAAATTATCCGACACCACCCAAAAATTGATAGCATTCTCACAAGAAATATCATCACGAATCCTGCCCACAAACACTTCATTCTTACCTTCCGCATCAATTGCTAAGGGGTATTCATTGTTTTCAGGGTTATCAACTACTCGAACCCCATTCACTCCAGACAAAAGATTCTTCACCTTCTCTGCGCTAATAGACTTTTCAGTTTCAACATTCAATGATTCAGAATGAGAATAAAAAACTGGAACTCGAACCGTGGTTGGCGATATTCTAATAGAGTCGTCACCGAGAATCTTTCGAGTCTCTTCAACCATCTTCATCTCTTCTTTTGTATATCCATTTTTTAAAAAAATATCTATATGTGGTATACAGTTAAATGCAATTTGATGAGGATATACATTAGGTTTAACTGCTTGTCCATCTATAATATTTTTTGTCTGGTTTTGGATTTCATCAATAGCTTTCTGACCAGAACCAGAAACAGACTGGTAGGTCGAAACCACAACACGTTTTATTTTAAACTTGTCATGAATCGGCTTTAACGCCATCACCATTTGTATTGTTGAACAATTAGGATTAGAAATGATACCGGGATTTTCTCCAATATCCCCCGGGTTAATCTCTGGGACGATAAGAGGAGTCATCGGATCCATACGAAATGCACTACTGTTATCTATGACTATGCAACCAGATTTTACCGCAAAAGGAGCAAACTTTTGACTCACACCGGCTCCAGCGGAAAAAAGGGCAATATCCACTCCTTCAAACGAGTTTTCCTTTAACTCCTCAACAACCAGAAAACCCCCATTAAACGGAAGAGTTTGTCCTGCAGATCTTGCCGATGCCAAGACTTTCAGATTTGCGATAGGAAAATTATACTCCTTAAGAATTTCCAACATTTTTCTTCCTACAGCACCAGTGGCACCAGCAATCGCAATATTATATCTATCCTTTATTTCCAACATGCTATTTCTCCAACTCTTTAGCGACAAGGTCACCCATTTCTTGTGTCCCTACCTGATTCATCCCATCAGACATTATATCTGCGGTTCGGAACCCTTTA
>Ga0315321_10003225_pt1 | contig 12688 bp, 6 predicted proteins | sample M180m21515metaG_FD_203464 | JGI IMG/M metagenome (GOLD analysis project Ga0315321, IMG submission 203464) | Ammonia-oxidizing marine archaeal communities from Monterey Bay, California, United States - M1 80m 21515 | ecosystem: Environmental > Aquatic > Marine > Intertidal zone | place: USA... | reverse complement strand
AGCCTGTAGAGGAAAAAGAGGTTACACAATCTGAGCAAACTACTCCTGAGTTTGACTATTCACAAATCGAAGGCAAAAACCCCGCACACACTAAAAAACTAAGAGAGTATCACAAAAGGATGCAAGAGGATCCTAACTTTGTGTATAATCCTAATACTGGTGGTTATGACAAGCAAAAGTCTTTAAACACTAAAGAGAAAAACGATCTTAACATATCTGAAGGTTTGAAAACAGTAGAAGAGCAAGAGCTTGAAATCGCTGAGAACAAACAAAAAGAACAGGAAGAGGCAGATCAAGCTTATTTAGAACAACCACACATAGCGTACAACGATATGGCTGACACTAGTTGGTTTGGAGACAAAGAAAATGATATGATAGAAAACTTGTCTAAACACTACGAAGGTCAAAACTTAACTTTTACTAAAATAGACGAGTTTGGTAGTGGTGTTGATGATGAAATAGAAGTTAGCGATTCATTTGGTAGAAAATTTAGATTTAGACCTGGTAAGGCAAATGTTAGGCATGGTTCTAGAGGTTATGAAAGAATGATGAAAAGACTTTACACTTGGATAGACAAAGGTAGACAAATGGAACTAGATGTAAAAAAGTCTGAAAAAATAGACCCTTCTGAAGTTGTATTACCTACCGATAATGTTAACCTTAGAAAAAAGGAGCTTGAAAATATTGTTGAGGAAGAGTCTATAGTTTCTAATAAAAATGTTGAAGCTAAAGAAGAGCTTGAAGAAATACAAGAAAGTGAAGATAACTTAGAGTTTGATGTTGATGTTAATAGAAAAGAAAAATTAGTTAAAGAGTATAATGATGGGCTCAAGTCTTTAACTGACAAGCATCACAATTATCTTGTAAATACAAAAGGCTTAGATCCAAACTCAGATGAGTATAAGTTAGAAATGGAAAGAGTTTTAAGAAATTATGACAAAAATTTTTCAAATTTAGGTGACGTAGAAAAATACCAAGGTGTAAGACAAGCTTATGCTGAGGACCGAGAGTTTAGTGTTACAACAGCAACACCTGAGGAGTATGAGCAATACCAAAAAAACAAAGATAAAAAAGAAAGACCAACCGTAACTAGAACAATACCTTTAGAAGAAAAAAAGAAAAAACAAACTGAAATTGCTCTTAGCGAAAAAGAAATTAATCAACTAGCTATAGAGAATTTAAAGAAAGATATAGTAAGAGGTTATAAAGGAGACATAGGTAAAGACTACGAAAATATTGATTGGAGTGATTGGCTTGGTGAAGACGAAGAGTGGAAACTTTTAGATGGTTTAAGTAGACAAGAAATAATGCAGTTAGCTGGTGTAAAGCAGAATAAGCAAAAGAAAGGTTTATTTGATTACATACCTATTGGTAGATCTAGCTTAACTCTTGGTGAGTTGATGGATAAAAAAGGGAGAGAGGGTAATTTGTGGGACTCTAGCAAAAAACAAGATCAAATAAATAAAGTTAAAGACAAAGTATTAAAGCATAAGAGTAGAAAAATAAATGATGCTTTTGATAAAAAAGAACAAGAATACAACTCTGTTGTAAAAACAAGCGAGTCTTTACAGGCTGAAAAAACCCAATTAACAAATAGAACTCAAGCGTTAAATGCTAGGATAAATCCTGTTATAAAAAGATTAGAAGAGATTGATGGTGAAAAAACTACCAAAGAAGCTGAGTTAGAAGAATTACACAATAAGATACAAAGTCAAAACCCTCAAACTCAAGAAGAGATAGACTCTTATAATAATGATGTTAATAACTATAAAAGTAAAATTAATAGTTACAATAATTTTATAAAAGCTTCTCAGTCTACTTATGAACAGTATGACAAACTATCACAAGAAGCGGAGACACTACAAGCACAAGGAGATGATTTTAATCAAAGAGCAGATTTTCATGTTAAAAGAGCTCAAAAGGTTGATGGTGAAATTAAATCTCTTAGAGAGGATAAAATAAACATAATGCAGGATTTTGGTAATCATTTAGTTGATGACATGTTTATTAGAACTAATGACTATGTTAGTATAGATGATTATGAAAAATGGAGAAAAGAAAATAAGATAGATGGTGGTTTTTTAGATATAGATACTTACGGTGTTTTTGCTAGTGGGATGTTAAACACTACCGCTAAATACTTTACAGGAACACCACTGCTAATTGTCAATGGTATAAACGAAGCTCTAGGTAAACCTGGTGGTGGAAATGACCACGACTATACTAGACTAGACATGTTAAATGGTTTGTATGAAAGGTACACTAATTACGATTATTTTAACTCTGCCAAAGATACTGATTACGAAACTGGCGAAAAAAGTTGGAGCGATAAAGGTGCTAAGGCTGTAGCTGAAGGACTTCCTTTTATGCTAGCTATTATGGCTTCTGGTGGTAAAGACGCTTTAAACCCTGCAGGGTGGGGTAAATTTATTGGTAAAAAAGCTTTAGACGTTGACTTTGCTAACAAGATTAGAATGGGTGTTACTGCTTTTAATATAACAGCAATGGACAATAAGCTTGAAGGTAAAAAAATGGGATTGTCAGATGGCCACGCCTCTATATACGGTGGTTTAATAGGTACTGCAACAGCTATTGTTCAAGGTATAATGCCTGATATAAATTTAATAAAAGGTGGTGGTGACGGTATACTTTCTCAAATATCAAAAGAAGGTTTAGCTGGTACTATAAAAAGCGTTGCAACAAAAGAAGGTGCTAGAATAGCTGGTGGTCAATACCTACAAAGAATAGGCTTAGAAGTTGTTGAGGAAGAGGTTGAGATGCTTTTACAAGATGCTGTTAAACATTCGTTTGGTCTACATCACACCGCAGAGTTTGGTGAGATTGATAACCATTTAAAGTTAATACATGACACAGCTTGGTTGACAGGTACAACTGGATCTGTTGGTGCTAAAAAAGATTTCAATAGAGTTCGTCAAAGAGTTTATAACGACTTAAAAGGTAACACGTCAGAAATGATGAAAACCATTGACTACATGGAAATTGAGTTAAGTAAAAAATTGAAGCAAGCTAAAAAAATCGGTGATACTGATGCTATAAATGATTATCAATTTGAAATAGATAAGTTAAAAAAGTCTAGACAATATATAAATAATTTTAAAAATGCTGTTAACGTTGCTCCTGAAAACGTAACAAACGAAGAATTACAATTACTTACTGAAAAACAAAGGTTATTAGAGCTAAAGAAAAATCAAGATCCAGTTTATCATGCCGCTATAGACAAGCAGTTAGAAGCTTTAAACCAAAAAATTGAAGAGTCTATTATAACTAAAAATGCTAAAGATAATAACAAAAAAGCATTAGACAGGTCTTTAAAAGCTGTGAAAGCTCTCGTAGCAGAAGGTGGTATGGAAACTTTTGAAGAAAAAGATGGTGATTCAGCACAAGAGCAGATAGACCAATGGTTAGCAGAAAATGGCTACTCAGAAAAACAAATTGAAAGTGCTCAAAACATTTTTGGTACTAAGTTAGAAGACAAAAATGGTAAAACTGTTTTAATAGTAAATAAAGATATAGCTTTAGATGGTAGTGTTGAAGGTGGTAACGTTGCTGCCCATGAATTTTTACATCAAATGTTGGAAACTACTTTTGCACAAACAGATACTAATGGTAATGTAATAAGAGATAAAGATGGCAACTTAAAAATAGACAAGAAAAAAGCCTTAGCAATAGGTACTTCTTTAGGTCAATGGATAAGTGAAATGCAAGGTGTAGAGTTTGAAAACAGTGAAATGATGAGAAGACTTACCACTGCTTATGGAAATGCTGATGCAAACATACAAGCACAAGAAGTTTTAACAACATTGTCAGACGCTTTGGTATCAGGTGATCTTAAATTTGAAGATGGACCAATGACAAGGTTAGGTGATTTTTTAAGAAGAACTTTTCAAGAAAAACTAGGTGTAGATGTAAAGTTTAATACAGGTAAAGATGTGTTTAACTTTATAAAAGACTACAATAGAACTATAAGCAAAGGTAAACAGCTAAGTAGAGCTCAAAAGAAAGCAATGGCTAAAGGTGTTCAGATTGGCGGAGACATTAAAGCTTTAATGGAAGGCGATCTTATACATAACATACAACAATCTGAAGATGTTGCAAAAAGAAAATATTTAAAAGACAACAACATACCTACAGACTCTGATGTAGGTAAAGCCTTATTACAATCAAAACCTAGTAATTTAGCTGGGCTTCTTGATAGATTTGACGGTGACAAAAGGCGTATGATCTCTGAAAGTATAAGCAAAACAAAAGACGGTAGAGATATATATAGTTTAAAAAGAAACGGAAGTTATATAGATAATCCATTTGTAATGTCTGAGTTTGGACAAGAGGTTGCTCCTATCACAGAGACTATAACTAAAAGACTATTTGATCCAATACCACAGAACTTAAGAAATGGTATAACTAGAGGTCAATTTATGAATGATCTCACGACTATAGCTGCTAGCTTGGTAGAAAATGAGTTTGATGCTTCAAAACAAAACTTAGATAAATTTATAAGTAATAGATTAAATTTAAGAGCAAACAGGTTAGCAAGCGATTTAGGTATTGAGTCAACTGTAGAAGAAGGAGGGTTAGGAGCTTCTGTTGGCTTAGACCAAGCTGCAGAGTTAACCGTAGAAGAAACTGGACCTGTTACTGAAAAAACTCTTGGTATAAAACTACTTGAAAGAATAGCTAGCCCAGAATTAAAAGCTAAAATTGAAAATAAAATAAACTCTAAAATAAAAGGAGACCAAATAGAGATTGATGGTAAGTTAGTTAACATAGATGATTTAAGTTACAAAAATTTAAAGAGTATGGTTAATAACGAAATAGCTGAAATGTTTGGTGTAGAGTCTGTTAAAAATTATACAGAAAAAAGCAAGACGCTTAAAAACGACGATGTAATTAGAGCTAGAATGTTTATTGGTAAAAATGCAGATGCAATTTATCAAATACTACCACTGGGAGTTACAGCTTCTGGCACGGCGACTGGTATAAAACAAGTTATAGTTAAAAACTTTTACACAAAAAGTGACACAAGAGTTAAGTTTGATAAAAAAGAAGGTGGTGCAGGTTTATTTCCACAGATAAAAAACCAAATGACAGGTGAGCAGTTTGCAGCTGTTTTTGGTTATGAAAAAGGAAATCTTACGAATGTAAAAGGTCAAAATCCAGCGACATTAATATCTGGCTTAATGGACGAGGTTGGTAAAGCTGTAACAAACCAAGTTGTAAGACAAGCTTTAGATAATAAAAATGTCAATGGTGACGTGAACATGACTGGTAGAATACGTTTGCTTGGTGATGGTAAGTCTGATATGTTGTTTAGTCAAGCGGCTATAGCTAAAACCGGCAAGGAAAACTCTGTAATGTTTTACGATAAAATAGGTATGCTAGGTCCTAAAAACTTAGACATAGCTGATGGCAATATGACTAATGCTCTTAAAACACATTTTGCTAAAGAAATAGAAGAGGGTGTTTTTGATGTTCCACGACAAACAACAGAACAGTTAATAGAAAAAGTCGGCAAACAACTACAGGTTATATATGACAGAATGACAAGTGGTCAAACTTTACCTCCGAACCAAATATTTAATGGTCAGTTGATATCTGATATAGTTGTAGAGCAATTTGTTAAAGATAATTTAGAAGGTAGTCAATCATACAAAACTATAGCTGGTAAAGATATAAAAAGCATAAACGATCCTGAAGTAGGTAAAAGCGCTAGAAGAGGATTGCAAGAGCTTAGTAAAGCTTTTAGCCCTGAATTTAATGAAAAATATCTAGTGCCTAGTATAGCTCACGCTTCTAAGTATGCTAATGGTAAATATAGTTTTAAACCTGGCACTTTAGAGTACGAGGTTAATAAAGGTGTGAGAGGTGATAACAATAGGTTTGGATTAGCTAATAACGTAGAGGACGCTAGAGCTTTATTTGGCCTACCAACTCCTCCAAGAAAACAAAATCAAAAAGGTATTCCAGCACATAAACCACCTGTAACAGGTAAAGGTTTGCCAACTCAAGAAAACATGACTAGAATAGTTCAAGAACAACAAGAAGCTAACCAAGCTATGAGAGAAGTTGTTAAAGAACTAAAAAGATTATATAACAATGGTGATATATCTAAAAATGATGTAGTTGCTATACTACAATCAATGAACGCAAATCCTAGAGCTTTAACTAGAATGTCTGCTATACTAGATTATATACCTACTGATAACAAATACAAAGGTGCTTATAGATTAGAGCACATGACACCAGCGTTACAAATAAACTTATCTGCTTTAAACAGTATACTTAGTACAGAAGGATCTCAAGCTGATGTAGATTTTCAAAATGATATGGACGGTTACAAAGTTGCGTATCTACCTATGAAATATGACAACCTAGTCAATACTATATACAAATCAACAAAACCTATATACGGGCAAGAGTCTATATTTAGATATTACAATATAGAGCTACCTGGGTTTGATTTAGAAATGAAACAGCTTTCTACAGGTATGACAATTGGTTCTGACTTTGTCAACAACAATAAGCAACATGATCTTGTTAAGAAAAACAACGCTGTTGCTGTTAAAAGTAGTAAGCTATACTTTTCAAAACCTGGAGATACTAACGCTGAAACAAACAGAAAAAATAGTATTATAGATACAGCTGTAAAAGCATCACGAATTGTTTCAGAGCCTAAAGGTATTACTGTGTTAGATTTTGATGACACTTTAGCTACAACAAAGTCTAGAATCAAATACACAAAACCAGATGGTACTAAAGGTTCTTTAAACGCTGAAGAATATGCTAGAGATTATATTGAACTTTCAAACCAAGGTTATGAATGGGACTTTTCTGAGTTTAACGAAGTTGTTGGTGGTCAATTAGCACCACTGTTTAACAAGGCTTTGAAACTAAAGGGTAAGTTTGGAACAGACAATATGTTTGTACTAACAGCTAGGCCAGCTGCAGCGGCAGGACCAATACAAGCATTTTTGAAAGCTCACGGCTTAGATATACCTATTGAAAATATAACTGGTCTAGGTAACTCAACGTCAGAGTCTAAAGCTTTATGGATAGCTGATAAGGTTGGTGAAGGTTATAATGATTTTTATTTTGCTGACGATGCTTTACAAAACGTTCAAGCAGTAGATAATATGTTAGAACAATTTGATGTTAAACGTAAAGTACAACAAGCAAAGCTTAACATGTTCAGTAAAGCTTCAGACATGTTTAATCAAATATTAGAAGAAAGTGCTGGTATAAACAAGTTTGCAACGTTTTCAGATGCAAAAGCTAAAAAACGAGGAGCAAACAAAGGTAAATACGGTATATTCATACCAGCTTCGGCAGATGATTTTAAAGGCTTACTTTATAAGTTTTTAGGTAAAGGTAAACAAGGAGAGGGTCATTTAAAGTTTTTTAATGACGCGCTTATGGAGCCTTTTGCCAGAGCTACTCAAGAGATGGATAGGTTAAAAAGTAGACTTTCTAATGATTTTAATGCTTTAAACAAACAGTTTAAGCCTATTAAAAAAATGTTAAACAAAACAATACCTACTGGTGATTTTACTTATGACACTGCTATTAGAGTTTACAACTGGACTAAACAAGGAATAGAAATTGATGGTCTATCTAAACAAGATCAAGCTGATTTAATAAAAGCTGTTGAATCAAACCCTGATATGGTTCTTTATGCTCAAAGTTTAGAACAAATAACTAAAGGTTATCCAGAACCAGGAGACTATTGGATGACAGAGACTATTGCTTCTGATCTAAATAACATTACAGAAGGTATCGGTAGAAAAGAAATGCTTGCTGAGTTTATTCAAAACAGAGAACAAATATTTGGCACATGGCAAAATGGTAAGTTGGTTGGGCCAAACATGAATAAAATCGAAGCTGTTTACGGTAGTAAGTTTAGATCTGCCTTAGAAGACATGCTTTGGCGTATGGAGAATGGTACTAATAGAAACTTTGGTGATAACGCTTTAACTAATAGGTTTGCTAACTGGGTTAATAACTCTGTTGGTGCTATCATGTTCTTTAACGCCAGATCTGCTGTTCTACAAACATTATCAACAGTTAACTTTATAAACTGGGACTTTAACAACCCATTAAAAGCTGCGGCAGCATTTGCTAACCAACCACAGTTTTGGAAGGATTTTGCTATGATTTTCAATTCAGACATGTTAAAGCAGAGAAGGTCTGGTTTAAGATCGTCTGTTAGTCACGCTGAATTAGCAGAGGCTGCTTCAAACTCTAAAAACCCTGCAAAAGCAGTGTTTCAAAAAATGCTTAAATTAGGTTTTTTACCTACACAAATTGCTGATAGTTTTGCTATAGCATCTGGTGGTGCAACGTTTTACAGAAACAGGGTAAACAATTTGATAAAAAATGGTATGTCAGAAGCTGATGCTAAAAAACAAGCTTTTACAGAGTTTCAACAAAAAGCTGAAGAAACACAGCAGTCGTCTAGACCTGATATGATTTCACAACAACAAGCTTCTCCTTTAGGTAGATTAGTGTTAGCATTTCAAAACACACCAATGCAGTACACTAGATTGATGAAAAAAGCAATACTTGATATAGCTAATGGTAGAGGTGATTTTAAACATAATGTTAGTAAAGTAATTTATTATGGTGCTGTACAAAACTTTATATTCTCTGCTTTACAAAAAGCAATGTTTGCATTTGCGTTTGATGATGATGATGAAGAGGACAAAAAGAAACAAAAGAAAAAAGAGCTTTCACTAGCAAATGGTATGCTAGACTCTTTATTAAGAGGTATGGGTGTTGGTGGTGCTATTGTGTCAACGCTTAAAAATATGATAATGAAGTTTGCTGAAGAAAATGACAAAGGTTGGAATGCTGATTACGATAAAGTTATAATAGAGTTTCTTAACTTGTCACCACCTGTTGGATCTAAAGCTAGAAAAATGAAGTCAGGTTTTAGCACTTATCAATATAATAAAGATGTTATAGATTACATGCCAAAAAATACTCTAGACAATCCTTTATGGGAGGTAATAGGTAATATAGTTTCTTCTACTACAAATATACCCTTAGATAGAGTTATAAATAAAACGAACAACATTAAAGAGGCAATGAACTCTGACAATGAAATTTGGCAAAGAATAGCTCTAGCTTTTGGTTGGAACAGATGGGATATGGGTGTTGAAAATGATGCTAGAGTAGAGGCTAAAAAAGAGGTTAAAGAAATTAAAGAACAAAAGAAAAAGGAAAAAGATAAAAAGAAAAAAGAAGAGAAAAAAAGAAAAGAAGCTGAAGAGAAAAAGCAAAAAGGAATTAGAGAGGTTAGGTGCTCGGCGTTAACTAGGAAAGGTAAAGGACCAAGATGCAAAAACATAACTGAAAATAAATCTGGAAAGTGTTACTCTCACCAGTAAAATCTTAAATTTACAAGTGATTTTAAACTTATGAAGAAACTACTAATAATATCGTTAATGATTTTAACAGCTTGTGCTACTCCTAAAGAGTGTTGTGGTCAAGTTGATTTTAAAAAATATTTTAAATTTGCTACATTTTATGGTGCTGCAAGTGGCGGTACTTCTATATCAGATGTAGAAACTTTTTCTGTTAATAACGGTTTAGAAACATCGACAATAAAAACACCTTTTGATTACAATCTAGCTTTTGGTGTACGTAAAATTGCTAGGTTTGGTTACGAAAACAAAGCACAAACTTTTTATGATGGTACTGAAAATTCTTGGTCTGATGGTGCTAATATAGGTAAAGTAAAAGGACTAGAGTTTTTGTTTGAAGTTGATTATACTAGACAGCAGGGTAATGAGTATTTAGATCAACATCATTTTATAAGATTTGTAAACAATAAGTATATACTAAAAGGTGAATACTTAGAAGATGGTTTTGCTGATATTAAATATGTTGAAACATCGGAAAGATACAGGTATAAAGTTAATGACAAATTGTCCTTCAATGCTGGACTCGCACAAAGGTTATCTGAGCCGTATGGATATGATCCTTTGGCAGAGTGGATGCTCAGCAATGGCAATATACATTACACTTACCTAGCACTACAAGAAGGTTATAATGTAAACGTAGCTGCTAGTGAGTATTTTTCTCCTAACGGAGAGCTCGTTGCAACAAGTAAAGAGATTTGGGAGGAAGTTGTAATACCTACAGTTTTATCAGATTACACTGAAAGAAAACGTAACGAGTTAGATTTAATGATACAACATTCTATAGTTATTGGTTTTGATTATTATCACTACACAAAAACATTTTGGACACACACTTGGGCAAATTTAATGCCATATCATTTAGATCAAGGTGGAGAGTTTTCTTATCACACGTTTAATAATGGTCAATGGTTAGATTATTCTGGTGGTATAATATTTGGTACAAAGATAACTAATAGAATAGGTATTTTTACAGAAGGAAAATATAATAAGTACTGGAATAGAGAGTGGTACGACTTTAAGTTAGGAATAAATTACATAATAAGATAATGGCAAAAGAATTAAACGAAGAAACTGGCTTTAATATAAGCATTAAAACAATGATAGCTGTTGGCTTTGCCATGGCAACTATAATAGGTATGTGGTTTGCTTTACAAGCAGATATTGCAGAAGCAAAAGAACTACCAAAACCAGATATTACCCGCATGGAGTTCAACATGAAAGATATTAATGTTAGACAATCTATATCTAACACAGAAAAAGCTGTAGAAGAGTTGAAGATTGATATTAGAAGAATGGAAGATAAAATTGACAAATTAAGATAAATTAAATGAAAAAAATATTACTAATAATTTTAGCTTTATTTAGTTTAGAAGCTAGTTCGCAAATTGTTGTTACACACTTTAACGCTGAGTGGAACGAGCCAAACAAAGTTAAGTATATTGGTAAACTAACTGACTGTGATATAGTTTATGTTGACATAGCTAAATCACCTAAGTTGCAAGAGAAGCATCAAATAGTTATAGTTCCTACGGTTGTTATATTTAAAGACGGCGAGGAAGTTAAACGATTTCAAGCTGATATATCTTTTAGTATGATAGCAACTAGAAAAGATATGCAAGCTGCAATAGACGAATTATTAATGAGTGATTTTTAAAACAAAACAATATGGCATTTAAGATGAAAGGATCCGCTTTTTACGGATCACCAATGAAAAAGTTTGCTTCAGAAGCACAGCGTAAAGCTGTGTGGGCAAGTAAAAACGAAAAAAGTCCTATGAAAAAGAAAAGTTGTACTTGCTGGGAAGGACACAGTAGAGTTCCAGGTACAGAACCTTGTGCTCCTGGAAGTTGTAAAAAAGACAACTAATGGCTTTTAAAATGGGTGGACCGAGCTTATATAGCTCGCCAATGAAAAAGAAATATTGTTCTCCAATGAAGAATGATGTTAGGAAAACTATTGGTCCTGGTAAAAACTTTAACAAAGCAAAATCAACTGGTACTGGAGCTGCAGCAGGTGGAGGCATGACACAGAAAGGTGTAGACTCTTACAAAGCTAAAAACCCTGGTAGTAAATTAAAGACAGCAGTGACTACACCACCTTCGCAATTAAAAAAAGGTAGTAAAGCTGCTGGGCGTAGAAAGTCTTTTTGCGCAAGATCAAAAAGTTGGGACGGTGAAAGAGGTAGAGCTGCTAGACGTAGGTGGAACTGCTAAGACTATTATTAATATTACTATTTGCATCTTGTGCTAAAGAAACTGACGATCTTGGTTTTAGAACGTATATAATACCTGAAGGTGAACATAGTTCTGGTAGCTATTTTAATCACCCTACAAACTCAAGAATAGACTTTGACTTTATATTAGATGAATCTGCCATTTACACTAGCGAGATACCAGAGAACCAGCACGACGTAAATAAGATTTATGGCTTTAGTGATTTTGGTGTTAGACATCAGAGATACTCTATAAGATTAGGTTGGAGATATTTAAACAACGAAATAGAGCTTTGCTGGTTAAGACATGAAGAAGGCAGACATACAGCTGCTACTATAAGAACTATAGAACCAAATGTATCTTACAACGCTACAATAGATATTAAAACGTTTTACTATATTATAACTATAGATGGTGATACAACTATGGTTAGAAGAAGACCAGAAGGAAACTGGGGTTTAATCAAAAGGTATTACTTATACCCTTATTTTGGTGGCAATGAATATGCACCTCATGATATAACAATAAAGATAAAAGAATGAAAAAATTATTACTACTTATATTACTACTACCAATATTTTTGTTTGCACAAGGTCCAGGTCCTTGCATACCTACATTAATTAATATAAACCTAGATCAATATCCATCAGAAACTACTTGGGATATTCAAGATACTTTAGGTAACATTATTATATCTGGTGGTCCATATCCAAACGTACCTAACTATCAACCACAATTTATAGTTAACTGTTTACCACCTGGCGAGTTGTCATTTACTATATATGATTTATACGGAGATGGTCTAGAAGGTAGTATATGGGGTGGACAAGATGGCTCGTATTATATAGTTCAATGTGATGACACTTTAGTTTATGGTGATGATCCTGCTTTTGGTTATGACACTACACATGTATTTATATCTGATTTCTGCCCACCACCACCAACAGTTCTTGGTTGTATGGACGATGATTACTTAGAATATAATCCACTAGCTAACGTTAGTGATAGTAGTTGTAATACGTTAATAGTTTATGG
>Ga0315321_10003224_pt1 | contig 12689 bp, 11 predicted proteins | sample M180m21515metaG_FD_203464 | JGI IMG/M metagenome (GOLD analysis project Ga0315321, IMG submission 203464) | Ammonia-oxidizing marine archaeal communities from Monterey Bay, California, United States - M1 80m 21515 | ecosystem: Environmental > Aquatic > Marine > Intertidal zone | place: USA... | reverse complement strand
TTCTCAATCTATTTTGCTACACAGCTACAGCCAGTGTGCATGCTGCTCTGGGTGGAGCTGAATCGAGCCTGAGCATAGACCTATCCAACACCTATTTGGACTGGGCGCGGAAAAACTACAGCCTTAATGGTCTGGGAGGACAATCCCATAGATTGAAACGCGGAGACTGCATTGAGTATTTACAGAATAACAAGGATAAGTTTGATCTGATCTTTCTCGACCCGCCAACCTTTTCAAATTCCAAACGTACCGATAACGTGCTGGACATTCAGAGAGACCATGTCACCCTTATTCGTAATGCGGCAGCAAAGCTCAACGATGGCGGCTTGCTGATTTTTTCCACCAATAAACGTAACTTCAAACTTGATGCTAAAGAATTGGCAGGGCTAAAAATGAAGGACTATACCAACGCTAGTCTGGACAAGGATTTCCAGCGTAGCAGGAAAATTCATCAAGCCTGGCTAATCTCTGTGGAATGAATCATGAACAGAGTTTGTCCAGAGACGCAAAAGGTCGCAAGACTTACCATCATGTCTTGCATCGGAACCATCCGGTGAAATACTATCCCCCGCTATGAAGAAATCTATTCCCTTGATTCTTATCTTGTCGATACTAATCTCTACTTTCTCAGGCGCAGCAATAGCTCAGGACAATCGACTGACTCTTGTCGGTAGCTGGGAAGGAAGCACTGCAATCGGTACCGATGAGATAACCATGGCTTTCACGTTTGCCGTTAGCAATGGTGAATACACCGCCACACTAATCAACACCAACATGGGTGTATACGGCATGCCGGTAGACATCATCGAAATCAATGGCTTGAACATGATCATGCGAATTGAACGTATTGATGTGGAATTTCTCGGCAGACTGCGCCTAAATGATGTCGGAGATACTGTACTTAGAATCGACGGCGACTGGTATCAGCGAAGCGAGATGACTCCAGTAGTGTTGTTGCCTGTTGCGCAACCGTCTCTGTAACTCTCTTAATTGAAAGGCGTTCTCAAATATAACGGCTAAGATTTCTGTTAGCCCTGCCCAGACGCTCCGCCAGCACTCGAACTATATAGGTATGTAAGGCCGAAGTAGACGCCGGAAACTTACTGGACATCTCTTCCAGTTTGTCCTTGTCCAGACGAAACAGCTGGGCATCCTGTTCTATTCTGACACTGGCAGTGCGGGCTTCTCCAGTATAAATTGCCATCTCGCCAAGAATTGCACCGGCCTTATACTTTCGCAGAATCTGTTCTTTCTGATTGGGCACATCCAGAACCACTACCACGGTACCTGAACCAACAAAATAAGGTGTTAATGTACCAATTCACGCTAATTCCCAGCCACACGCCCTGTAATCGAAAGTGTGATCCAGTGAAAGAATAAGTGCTGATAGCCTGTCCTTTGTATAAGTTGCTGATTTATACTGTTTGCTATTAGTTTTTGGGGCGGTACGGCAGTTGCGCGTGTTGCTGATCCACCATTTGAGAAAATATTCATGAGACAAATTTTCATCTTCTACTACCTGATTGTTGGCATCCAATTCGCCAACGCTACAACCATCCTCAGCATGGATATCGACGAGGTGGTTACGGATGCCGAATTTATATTCGAGGGTGAAGTGGTATTCAGTGAGACCCGACAAGACACTGGTAGCGGCATTATCCGCACCTATGTCACGTTTGCTATCAATGACGTACTCAAGGGAGACGAAATTGGTGACAGTGTCGAGCTCACATTCATGGGCGGCGCCTTCAATGGTGAAGTGGTTCAAGTAAGCGGCTTGAGGATTCCTGAAGACGGCGAACAGGGTATCTACTTTGTTGAATCACTAAATCGCAATCTTGTTAATCCACTTATTGGCTGGTCCCAGGGTCATTTCATTATCGTTGACGAGGACGGCGATCGCCGAATCTCTACAATAGACGAAAAGGCTGTTACTGATGTGCAATCTGTTGCCGCGATTCCACTGGCAATAAAGAAACCTGGAGGCACTATCGAAGGTGACAGCGATGTAGCTGCCGGAGTGGCTACTGATTCAAATCCGAATGGTCGTAGCCGCGCGCTTACCGTCCCTCAGTTCAAGGCTCAGATATTGGGCATTATCGAGCACTGATCCTTGACTCGTATTCCTTCAATTATCCTTCTGCTGTCTCTCATGCCGGCGGGCTACTCCTTCGAATTTTCGGGAAATTTCTGGGAATCCGGAACTGCAACTTTCCATATTGGTCTGGAGGGTGACTCTCCCACAGGTGGCCCATGGAAATCTGCTTTCAGTGAAGCCATGGACAGTTGGACCAATGCCACGGCTTTCCAATTCGTCGCCGTGGATGATTTTGTAGACCCCTGCATAGCCCGTGGCGATGGCTTATTCGGGGACGAAGTAACAGGAATAGATTTCACCGATACAATATGTGGTACAGCCTACGGAGAAAATGTATTAGCTGTAACACTAACTGCTGGCACATGTATCGGTACAGACCCGGACTGCCCTAGTTTTCATATCACTGACGCAGACATCGTTTTCAATAGCAATGAGAGCTGGGATGTATACACGGGTCCGTTGCGATTCAATAATACCATCGACTTTCGCAGAGTAGCCCTGCACGAATTGGGACATGCCCTGGGCCTCGATCACGAACAAACGAATCCGTCGATTATGCAAGCACTGGTGGACGACTCCGATACCTTGCAACAAGATGATATTATCGGCGCCAATTTTATCTATGGCGCAGAATCCACGCAGAGCACTGTGTACGGCATCGATGTCGTTCTGCCAACCGATGCCACAATAAGCGGACCCAGTAATGAGCTTCAGTTCGATGGAAGTCTGGAGAATACTGATGCACAATTCGACAGCAAGTTTATCGACATTTATCAATACACCTTTGAAAACGATAGCAGCATAGACATTCAGTTGGCTTCCAACGAATTCAACACTTTTCTTTATCTGGCCAGAATCTCGTCCACACAAGATCTGTTAGGCGAATGGGTGTTCACCGATGATAATTCCGACAGCGGCACCAATTCCCGTATTTTCGAAGACATTCAGGCTGGCACTTACTGGATTGGCGTGAGCAGCGGCAGCAATAATCAACAGGGGGATTATTCCGTTACCGTTAACTCTAGTGACAATGGCCCTGGCGGCAGCTTTACACGTGTTCCAAGCGGATTTGGTGTAGACGTGGAGATCAACCCAAACCCCAGTATATCCGGAGCCCTGAGCGGAGCGGATTTTATTTTCGAAGGCAAGTTTCTCGACTTGTATCAATTCGAGGTTATCAACCCGGTAAGCCTGCGCATCAATCTACGCTCAACAGAATTTGACAGTTTTATGATACTGGCTGATGTGTCCGGCGGCACGGTAGGTGGCCAGGTTTTTGTTCAGAATGACGATGTATCTTCACGTAACAGAGATTCACAAATTGAACGGCAATTACAGCCGGGAACTTACTGGATAGCAGCAACCAGTTTCGATTCGGACGAAACTGGCAACTACACAATTACTTCTACGGTTATTCTCCCCTGAACAGAAAAGGCTTTAATCGACAGCCATCTGCACAGTGGCTATACGCTTGGGCACCTGACCTACGGGAATTCGTGCGATAGTCTTCATTGTTTTGGTATCCACGGCGTAAGTGACATGATCTCCGGCGGCACCAATATATGCCCTGCTACCATCAGGAGTGAAAGTTACCCACTCAGGATGTTGCCCGACGAACACCCGGCCTATCTCTTCAAGGTCAGGCAGCGAGTGGATATAGGCGTGGCTATAGACCTTTGAGGTGGACCACAGGGTCTTGCCATCTGGCGACACGCCAAGGCCATGGGCAGGCGCGCCCTGCAGTCCGTCGAAATGAGCTTCTTCACCGGGAACTGCCGGGTGTTCGACGCGTGTTACCTCTTCACGACTGTCGAAATCAACTACAGCGAAACCATGAAAGCCGGACAGCTGAACGAAAATATTTTTGGTAGAGCCATCGGCATTGGTATTGAAGGTCATAGGCCTGATTCCCGAACTCAACTGCAGAGTCCAGGCAAGTTCATCAGTAGCGGTGTCAATTACGTTTATATAGCTGGTATGAACCGAACCACCTACCGCGTAACGGCTGTCCGGAGTGGTATATACATTATGAATCGCGCCCTCAGTCGCTATGGTCTTAACATTCTCCATCTTCTCTATATCGATTACATCGATCGCACCGGGCATTTCCATGATGGCCACATACACTTTCGATCCATCATTTGTAACCGCCACATTATTGGGTCGACCACTAACATGAATTCGGCGCTTCACTCTGAGGGTTCGTGCATCGACGATATCCAGCGAATGCATGGCTTCATTTGTAATATAAATCTGCGAACCGTCCGGTGAACCAACTACACCATGGGGGATTTCAATATCTGTAATTCGACCCACCACCTCATTAGTTACCGGATCAATGATATGGGAGTCATCCCCTGCCGCATTAGTCTGGATAATTCTCGTTACCGTGCCGCTGGGCTCTCGACGCTCTGTAGCTCCCGCCACCCAATCCGCCATGATCCGCCATTCCGGATCGTATTGACTGTGAAAGTGTTTGCCTCCCCCATGGAAGGGATCACCACCAGCTTCGACAGCAAGAGGGTGAGTGAGAAAGCGGCTCATCAAGGGGTCTTCACCAGGCAGCACCAGTGTGCTGGTGGACTCAAAATTCATTCTGGATTGTTCATCGGTCCAGAACATCTGCCCTTCCTGCAATGGCTGTAAACGCAAATTACTAGTGCGGTTATGGCACTGAACACATCGCACATTGCCTTCTCGCTTGGCAAGAAAAATCGGTTGCACTTCGTTCTTGAAATATTCGAAATCCAGTTCTGACTGCGCTGAAGCAGAACTAAAAGTTAGAAACAGGGAGGCCAGGGGCAAAAATAGAAAACCTATCGTTCCTATTTCCATTCCTATTTCCGTTCCTCTTACCTTGGTCTTAGCATTTATTGTTGGGTATTTGACAAAAGAAAAGCGTTTCATGATCACCGACCTCTTTTTTCTTTTAGTTTTTTAGGTTTTTTCTTTTAATTCTGGTGCTTGCAGTTTCAGGTTGTGCGTTATCAAGAACCTGCGGAGGCTGCTTCCCGGACAAAGCCAAAACAGCTTAGATTAAGTAATAGGATTTAGCAAAGCTAATCGAGGCTCAATCAGCGCAGAATCTGGCTTACTCCTGCCGCAGGCAAAGAGTCGCCGAATACCTTTAAATACACCCGTCCTTCTGCAAATGCCTGTCGGAATTGGGGAGACATGAACCAGGAACCGGATGATTGCTGCTGTTGCGGCCCCATCAGGTTGAGAATAAGCGGATCGCTTAGGCCCCGTCCCTCATCATCTATCATCAAGGTGAGCGCATGAATTTCAACTGAGGCTTGCGGGTTGCTAGTTACTTCATAGCCCAAGGTGTTGGCCAATTGGTCATATTGAAACTGCCCCCGCAATGAAACACCACCCTGATTGAAGGATGTTGCGAAACTAATGGGCTGCGGCGCCTCACCGTTCACAAGTGCAGGTGTGGCAGCGGGTGCCTGACGGCTATCCTTTGCCGATTCGTAGGGGGCAGCAATAGCCAACAAACGTTGATCCTGAAGAAACTCACCCAATAGCTCCATGCCCACCGGCAAGCCGTTTGTGGTGAATCCTGCAGGCATGGATAGTGCTGGCAGGCCGGAATTCGCGCTAATGTTGCAATTATTACCCGGCTGGTTCTCTCCGGCAAATACAGGTGTCTCTGCGATTGGAGGATAGACAATTGCATCTAAATTTTGCTCTGCAAACAGCTGTTCAATAGCCTGTCGCAAATCGCCCCGCCTGTCCCTCGCGAGCTGATAGGCATCTTCATTGAACACCGCATTACGACTTCTTTGCAAAGCCCCCTCCACCGCCTGATGGTGCAAGCCCAGATCTACAATATCTTCCAGACTCATGGCTTCTTCGTCAGAAAAATCCGCACTGTGAAATTCAGACAGATACTGGTTCAGATCCATGCGAAACTCATGACCAATCAAGCCTGACCCTGCTATTAGACTTGCCAACTCGGGAATTGCCACCTCCACAATTTCGACTCCCTGTCCCTCGTACCACTGCAGGGTTTCCTCAATAACCCGACGGGTCGCTGCTGAGGCCCTGTCAAAATAACTGTCCAGTTTGCCTAGTCGAAGTCCCTGCAGTTCTACAGAATCAAGATTGGCCAGAAAGTTCAGGGCAGCAGTATTCTGCATAATGTCGGTGGCATCATCACGGGAGTCATAACCGGAAACCACGTCCAGCACGATAGCAAGATCTTCCACACTACGCGCTAAAGGACCAGCAACGTCTTGAGTGTGAGACAGAGGCATGACACCATAAATACTGGATAGCCCCTTGCTGGGTCGCAGGCCGATCAGATTATTAAATCCCGAAGGGATGCGGATAGAACCGCAGGTGTCCGAGCCCATCCCAACCGCAGCAAAGCTTGCAGCGATAGCGGCACCTGTTCCACCGCTGGAACCACCGGGCACTCTTCTGGGGTCATAGGGGTTTCTGGTCTGGCCCAAAAGAGAACTAACGCTTGTAATGCCGTAGGCGTATTCGTGCAGATTACTCTTGGCAATAATTACTGCTCCGGCTTCAATCAGCTTATCTACCTGGGTAGCGTTATTACTGGGCACGAATCCGGCGAGTGCCACCGAGCCACCGGTGGTGGGCATATCATCGGTGTTGTAATTGTCCTTAATGATCATCGGTACGCCGTGCAGCAAACTACGAGGACCGCTATCTCGACGTTCTTCATCGAGAGCTGCCGCTATCTCGATGGCGCGGGGATTGATACGAATAATCGCATTCAGGGCGGGTCCGCTTTTATCAAATACTTCGATGCGTCGCAGATACTGTTCTACCAATTCAACCGAGTTAACACTGCCCTGCTCAAGTGCATTCTGAACATCCCTGATGCCTGCTTCAAATACGTTGAACCCCGATTGAGCCTGACTCAGTGGACTAAGCACGGCTAGACAAAACAGCAGTAGAATTTTCTGTTTCATTTTAAATATCCTCAATAATTTCAGAGCAGGATTTCACGGCAACGACTCAACGGTACGATTCACAAGAGTGCTTCACAAATGTAGGCAATAAAATAGTAAAGTAAGCAAATTCCCACTCCCCCACAATGCCTCAAAAATTGTTTATCATCCACCCCTGATACCTTTTATATATATTCCATAAGTACTCCCCATACACACTCAGGAAAGAAAACATGCCTCGCTACACAAAAGCCCTTCTCGCGCCACTATTTGCATTTCTTGCGCTAAACCTAAGCCTGCCAGCCACAGCGAATCTCGACCCCAAGCAACTTGACGACATTTATGATGCGCTTGGCTCGACCCAATTCGAAGGGTTTTCAGATTTCCTCGATGCTCTTGAAGAGTCATCCATCGCCTCTTCAGAGTTGCAAGACATTACCCGGGCCTACAGGGCCAAAGACGATCTTGGCGCGGAACAAAGCAATACGCTTTATCGTCTTCTGGGAATTTATACCCGGCTGCAGTATGGCGACCAGGCAATGGACACACTTAAACAGCTAGTAGCAATACCAACTTCGCAGATCAAAGGCGTGGCACAACATGAAAACTCCGCCTTTCATGAATTCGCCAATGTACTTGAAAGCATAGCCGATGACTTCGGTCTGACATTTCGTAATATCGATCAACGGGTGTATGAAATCACTATCGAGGGCAACTCGGATGAACTGGTGGGTTTTCACGCTCACGCCGATGTGGTGCCGGTGAATCCCGAGCTATGGGTATTGGAAGACGGCACGCGGCTGGACCCCTTCGAAGTAACAACCATCGGTAACCGCATGTATGGGCGGGGCACCGAAGACGACAAAAACGGCATCGTGGTTTCCATGTATGCCATGAAGGTAATCAGGGAAGAAGGATTGCCGCTACTGAGAAGTCTGCGCTTGCTGGTAGATACCACCGAAGAGACTTCATCCACTGCCATCCCATATTACTTCGAGAGCAATCCTACTCCCAATTTCAATATCGCACTGGACGGCAGTTATCCGGTGGTTATTGCGGAGAAGGGCTACGGCACAATCATGGCAAGCTTCCCTGTACGCCAAGGTTCGGGGGAAGGAGCTGAAATTCTCAGCATCACCGGCGGCCTGGCCACCAATCAGATACCTGCCGCTTCCGTTGCCCGCATTCAAACCAACAGGCCAGAGCAATTGGTGTCCATGCTAAACGAATACGGCTCGCTTTATAGAGCAGCCATTGGAGACAATTTCCATATCGATGGAACTGTGGAAGGTAATACCGTGGCACTGTCCGTGTTGGGTTTATCTGCCCACTCTTCAGAACCGGAAACCGGTATTAACCCGGTGTCTCGCATGCTGGGCTTTCTCAGCTATCTCAGTGATGAAGGAGTTTTTCAGAATAATCATATAAGCGATGCTGCCCAATATGCCGACGAGAACTGGGGACTAAGTTATCTTGGAGAAGCGCTGGCCATCGCCTATGCCGATGATTTTATGGGACCGCTAACCACCTCACTGACATTCATAGGTTTGGATGACGAACGCCTACGCCTCGCGGTAAACCTGCGCCTGCCAGTTGGCAGAGATCCTGATTCACTCATCGCGGAGATTACCGAGAAGCTCGATAGCTGGGTGGAAGAATCAAATATCGAGGTGTCATTCACTTACAGTGCGGGAGCACCGATGTACCGAAATCCGGAAGGTGCCTGGGTGAATGCTCTGCTGGATATCGCTACCGAGAATTTAGACATGTCACGGGAGTTTGGTTCTTCTGCGGGCGGAACTTCTATTCACGACCTGCCCAATGGAGTGCAGTTCGGCTTGGCTATGCCTAATCTTAAGTATACGGGGCACAATGCAAATGAATTTAAAACTGTGGATCAGTTTCTAATCGACTTGCAGATTATCACTGAAACTTTTGTCCGACTGGGCAGCATGTCTACTCTCTAATGCAAACCAACACAGCCTATTCAGGACTCAGTCGAAAGCTAATTAGATAGTCGCCACGATCCAGCACCAGCTGGTCGTGACCGCCTGCGACTACCGCAAGATATTGAACGCCATCAATCTCGTGATTCGTAAGTGTGGCCAATGGGGCAGCGGACAAATGGTATGGCCACAATTCCTTCCCTGTCTCACTGTCGAATATTCGCACCACGGTTTAGGCAGCAGCGCCGATAAACACCAGCACTCAATCATAGCTCCTCTAAAATAGGACAGCCGTTATCTGAGTTTAGTTACATTGATTTAACAAACCTGAACATCTGTACCGCGAATAGATCAACAAAAGAAAGAGGGAACCGTCATTTGACGTCCGAAGCCAAGCTTCAAAGCATAAAAATACCGGCAGGCATTCTTGCAGCGCGAATCTCGATCTCGATTAGCCAGCCATCAACTACCAGACCGGCAATCTGCACAAACGATCTTACGGGCTTCAATTCATTAATCTCGGAACCAAAGAATTTCTGGTAGCCACGATTAAAGCCTGCGAAATCCAGCTCACCATCGGGACCGGCAACAGCAAATGCCCGCACCTGCACGATATCTTCCAGTGACCATCCCTGAGACTCAAGAGTTTCCTGAAAGCTTTCGAAAGTATCAATGGTCTGCTGTTCCATATCACCCCAGCTGCCGTCTTCCATGGGGCTGGCACCGGAACCACTCAGATAAAGAGTTTCTGCTCCCGCCGGAATAAAGATATTATTGTAAAAATTTCTGCCCTCACCGGTGCGGACAATTTCCTGCGCACTGGCAATAGCTGTTACACCCAGAGCTGCGATTAACGAGATTATGGCAACTGGTTTTTTATAAGTGATCATGGTTTTTCTTTCCTCATTTTCTACAAGTAAATTCTATACGACTTAGAGGAAGACTAACCTTCCTGTAATTCTCTTTCAATTATGGGAGGCGCTTCCGGTAATTTGGCGTCTTCTCCAAGAAAACGACTGGTAAGCATGCCGGTTGTAATAGCACCATTAACGTTCAGCGCCGTTCGGGCCATATCAATAAGTGGCTCGATAGAAATTAGCAGAGCGGCAATTGTCACCGGAAACCCCATGGCTGGCAATACCACCAACGCGGCATTAGTAGCACCGCCACCAACACCTGCAATTCCAAATGAACCAATGGCGATAATTAGCAACAGGCTAAGAATGAAATTAAAATCGATATCCACTCCCATGGTAGGAGCAACCATTACTGCCAGCATGGCCGGGTAGATACCCGCACAGCCATTCTGACCAATTGTTGCACCAAATGAAGCAGCTATATTCGCAATAGGCGCGGGTATGTTGAGTTCTTCAATCTGCGCCCGAATAGTCATGGGAATTGTTGCCGCAGAGCTACGGGTAACAAACGCAAAAGTGAGCACCGGCCATACTTTCTGAAAATAAGTGCGGATATTAACCCCAAGCATAATAATCAACATGGCATGAACCGCAAACATGATGACGATTGCAATATATGACGCAATAACAAAACTGATCAGGTTCATAATTGCCGAACCATCAGAGGTTGCTATAACTCGAGTCATCAGCGCCAGTACACCATAAGGAGTCAGGCTCATAACAATCTTCACCAGACGCATTACAACTGCCTGGGTTGTATCGACGAAATCACGAATACGCTGTCCGTGAGCAGCATCTTCTTCGCTGACCAGTAGCGCAGCAATTCCGAAAATCAATCCGAACACCACCACGCCTATAATGGACATGGATCTTGCACCGCTTAGGTCAGAGAACACATTGGTAGGAATAAAACTAACCAGCAATTCGGCCAGGCTTAAATCAGCTACGCTGCCCTGCCGGGCTTCCAGTGCTTCGGCTCGCGCCAATTCTCTTGCACCGCCAACCAGATCTCCAGCATTCAAACCAAACACCGTAGCCATGAAGATACCGATCAGTGCTGCGATCACTGTGGTAAAAATCAGCAAACCAACAACTGTCCCGCCAATCTTGCCCAGTGATTTGATCTCTTCAACTTTCAACACCGCAGCAATCATGGTGATGAGAATCAAAGGCATGATCATCATGCGCAGCAAACCCACATAGGAGTTGGCTACAACATTTGTCCACTCGAGGGTATCGGACATGACAGCGTCATTTCCGGAAAATACGAATTGCAGATAAAAACCGAACAGGGTTCCTGCCACAAGGCCGAGAAATACCCGGCGGGAAAGAGTCAATACCTCATTCTTGCTGAACTGATATAGCAGGCTCAAAAGTGCCGCAAACAGTATGAGATTTATTATTGCACCTATGGCCATAAGTGTTGCTCCCTTAGGCAGCGCCGCAGTCGGCCTACCTGTTTATCTTTATTATCGATGGAATCGCGGATCGTTGGCTAAACCCATGAACGTGGTGAATAGCCTGAAACTGCAGCCTAGCCTAAAATTAATCCCCAGATAGTACATAAAAATCCCGCCAATTCCGATGCGAATATAGCTAATACCGCCAAATTGCTACATTTCGGCACATAGTCGAGCGATCAAAGCTTACCAAAACCCCTGATCTGTCATAGTCTTGATCCTCGGCATCAGATTTTTATTGCGACCTTTTCGAGAACTTTCTGCTGCAATAACTGATAAACCGACGCTGGCGACAAAACGGTAAAAAGTAAGACACCTGTGGCTTAGCGATTTAAATAAGGAGAATAGAGAGAAATTATGACACTGGACAGCTACTACCCCGAACTCATCCGCAATCTGCCTGAATTCAGCGACCGCTTCGAAGCCTTCAAGCTGGAAGCGAAAAACTGCGATGTGCTGTTTGCCACCTATCCCGCCAGCACCTCTATAGAACCCCATTGTCATGAAACCGAGAACGTTGGAGTGATCACCAAAGGATGCTTAAAACTAACCATGGATGGCATTACCGAAACCATCCCGGCCGGTGATTGGTATCACGTGCCTGCAGGTAAAGAACACGCAGCGGAGTTTGATGAAGACACCGCCGAGATCGAATTCTGGTTTTCAGCCTGAAGAATTTGCCTCAGGGCGCCATGCTGGACCTGGCCTGAGTTCCCCAATGACCATCCACCCTGGTTACGATGTAGAGAGACTGATAGGTCGCGATGGGCTGGTTATCATTATTGAATCGTTGAAACACTGTAGAAACGTGCACCTTTTCCGCTGACACCAACACAACATCCCGGCTCAGCCAATGGGAATGGTCCCAACCAATCTCCGCCAGTCTTTCGAATGAACGTGTCTGTGAAAACTCCTCTGCAGACTCCCATACGGTAACACCGCCACTGGCGAATCTTACATGGGGGTAATTCAGGGATTCCGCCCAAGCCTGTGGGTCCTTTAAATTGAAGGTCAGCATGAATTCATCCAGTGCCGCCATGGCGCCGGCGATAGCTTCTTCATCTTCGACGGAATTTTGTGCATGCAACCCGGACGAGAACAGAAGGCTGAAGAAAATGATTCCTGACAGTAAACGGCTTGATGTTATCAACTTATACATTTCATATTCCTTGTTCCTCTCATACGATTACTCTAAGCCCTGAGCATAGCAGAAAAAGCCGGACGGCCAACATTTTCGGGGTCTTCAGGTGATTTCGGCCGTATTCGGAGCGGATCTTGAGACATAAGTCATACGATCTCAATGCGAATAAGCTAAAATTCTCTTTTGTATTCATTCTTTCAAT
>Ga0315321_10003223_pt1 | contig 12689 bp, 13 predicted proteins | sample M180m21515metaG_FD_203464 | JGI IMG/M metagenome (GOLD analysis project Ga0315321, IMG submission 203464) | Ammonia-oxidizing marine archaeal communities from Monterey Bay, California, United States - M1 80m 21515 | ecosystem: Environmental > Aquatic > Marine > Intertidal zone | place: USA... | reverse complement strand
TCCTGATTTTCTGCCTGAGCAACACATCCAGCAATAATTACTAATGGCTTTCTTTTTGATCTAAATATTTTTTTGACTCTTCCAATTTCATGGTAAACTTTTTCTTTGGCTTTATCTCGTATATGACATGTATTTAAAAGATAGCAATTAGCATCTTCATAATTTTCTGTTTTTTCATAGCCAATTTTTTTTACTGAATCGTATATTCTATTTGAATCGTACTCGTTCATTTGACAACCAAATGTTTTAATAAAAATTTTTTGATTCATTGATTAGGGTTTTTTCTTTATCCCATATAATTCAAGCTTGTGGTCAACTAGTTTGTAGCCATATTTTTCTGCTACTTTTTTTTGTAGCTTTTCAATTTCTTCATCTACAAATTCAATAATTTCACCTGATTTAACATCTATTAAATGATCGTGATGTCCTTCATTTAATTCTTCATATCTTGCTTTTCCACCTTTGAACTCATGTTTAGCTAATATTCCTGACTCTTCAAATAATTTCACAGTTCTATAAACAGTTGCAATACTTATCTTTGCATCTATTTTAGAAACTCTGTTGTATAATTCATCAACATCTGGATGATCAGATGATTGAGACATTACTTGCGCGATTACCCTACGTTGATCAGTTAACTTAACACCTTTAGATAAACATTTTTGTTCAATAGTTTCTGACATTTTTAATTTTAACTTAAATAAATAGGATTAATCAAATTTTTTTTAATCTTATATTTTTTGCACAAATTAGGCACATTTTCATAACTTAAATCCTTTTCATCTTTAAAATCATCCAAATTATAACAGTAATAATCGATGTTTTTTGCAATATTAAAAGCTTTAACAACTGACATTGAATTTCTTTTGCCAGCAAAGTTTCCTAGTCCATTATTGATATAAATTGAATTAATATCAGCAATTTTAAGATTTTTTGATAAAAGGAAGTCATTAATAATTACAGTTAATTTTTCGTAATTAATTTTAGTATTCTCATGTGTAATATTATAAATACTACCATTAGTAATGATCATTAAAAAAAATTTTTCATTAGCAAAATCTATAATAAGTTTGTTCATTTTTATTCTGTTTATAAATACAAATTCTATTTCAGATGAAAATAATATCAAATACTATTCTGGTGACGAAGGTATTTTATCCTTAATGTATCACCGTTTTAATGAACATAAATATCCTTCTACAAACATTCAAATGGATATTTTTAAAGAACAGATGGAAATAATAAAAAACTCTGATTATACTTTTTCTAATCCTGGAAAATTTGAGAAAAATTTTGCTTTGGTAAAAACTAATAAAGAAATTCTTATAACAATTGATGATGCTTTTTTATCTTTCTATCTTGAGGCGTGGCCATTTTTAAAACAAAATAAAATTCCTTTTATTTTGTTTGTTTCGACAGAACCTGTTGGAAAAAGTGGATATATGACTTGGGAACAAATTAAAGAGGTTGAGGCTGAAGAATTTGCTGTAATAGGTCACCACTCACATTCCCATGGATATCTAATTGATAAAAATGATAATTTTTTTATTTCAGACATAGAAAAAGCAAATGAAATATTTTTAAAAAATTTAGGATACATACCAAATTTATTTTCTTATCCTTTTGGTGAATATTCAAAATTTATGAGGGATTACATTTCTCAAAATTTTGATTTTGCTTTTGGTCAACATTCAGGAGTAATTGATTTAAATAAAGATAAATATGAACTACCCAGATTTCCAATTAATGAAAATTATGGAGAACTAGAAAGATTTAATTCTATTATAAACTCATTCCCACTTGAATATGAGAAATTACTACCTCTTGAAAAAAAATTATCAACAGAAAGTAATCCCCCTAAATTCAAAGTTAAGTTTTTTAAAGAACAAGATAACATTAAAAATATTAATTGTTATTCTAATGAATTAAATATTTGGGAAAGATCCAATACCACTTTTAATGATAATATGTTGACCATTCAATTCAGAGGTCCCTTCAAACCTAGAAGAGGTAGAATAAATTGCTCTCTTAACGATAATGGCAAGTGGCGTTGGTTTGGGGTACAATTTCCAATTCAAGAAAACTAGATGAGACTCTCTAAATCGGCACTTGAAGGTAATAACTTTGCATCATCAAAATCTTTAAGTTTATTTTGCATAATAATTTTCTGCAGCACTTCTACATAGTAATTTCCAGTTTCAGCATAATTCTTTAAGTATTTTGAAAGCTCAATACTATCTAATGGTTTATCCAAATCTCTAAATTCTGCTCTAGCTTTTCTAAAATCTTTATAGGAAGAATGAGTATTTAAATTTCTTTGATAGGCTCTAACCGAAGCCTGAAGAACGTTAAATTTCATAACCCTATGACCTTTACCCTCTGCAGCTTCTTTGGGCTTCAAGCCCTCACCAGACCATGTCCATTGTCCAAATAAAGCATTACCCTCTTGAGCAAATCTGGAGGTACCCCAGCCAGTTTCTTTGGCTGCTTGAGCAATAGCTAATGATACTGGTATTTCATCCATTCTAATTTTCAATGTTGATAAATCTTTTGATTTGACTCCATATTGTTTATATTTTTTTTCAAGCCACTGTTTTTCTGAAATTGTATTGTTGCTCTTATTAATAATCCTAAAAAGAGTTTTTCTGTCTGATCTGATATTATTATTTTCCTGTATTATTAAAGGTAGAATAATTTGAATAAAAAAATCTTTCCTTTTTTTTGTATTTTCAATCAATTTAATTTCTTGAGGTAATAAGGTTAAAGCAACTGGCTTAACTAATTTCTTCTCTCTAACATCATTAAGATTATATTCAGTATCTTCAAATAATTGTTTAATAGTTGAGGTGGTCAATCTAACAGAATCAGACTCTAAATTATTCAAATTAAAAATATCTAACAATAAATCTTCTTCATTTGTAGATAAATTTTGATCCTTTTTTTCTTCATTCGAATTAAGTGTATAAGCTAAAATTTTTTTTGAATTATTTGTAAATTCTTTATTATTAAAGTTTTTGTCTGAAAAATTTACAAGTATTGGCACAATATAAAAAAAAGAAATTACTAAGAAGCTACTTACAAGAATTCTTGATAAAGAATTTAAAATTTTTTCTTGTGATAAATTAATATTATTTTCAGTTTTATTTTTCATTTTTTTATTATTTACACAGCAACAACTTCTTTAACCTCTGGTAAATAATGACATAAAAGATTTTGAACTCCTTGCTTTAATGTCATTGTAGAGCTTGGACATCCAGAGCAGCTTCCTTGTAATTGAACTTTGACCACCCCATCCTTAAATTCTTTAAATTTAATATCTCCACCGTCTTTAGCTACTGCTGGTCTTATTTTTTGATCTAAAATTTTAACTATTTTTTGCTCAAGCTCATCTAGATTTGAATTTTGCTCTTTTAAACTTTCATCAATTACAAATTCTTTTCCTTCAGAATAAAAATCATTAATAAAGGAAATCACTATATGTTTTATTTCATCCCATTTAATTATTTCTTTTTTATTTATAGATATAAAATCTTCTCCTAAAAAAATTCCTTCTACTCCATTTATAGATAATAAATTTCTAACAAGTGCATTTTGAGTTTCATCTTTGTTAGTAATTTCATATGGTCCGCTATTAGACACTTTTTTTCCAGGTAGAAACTTAAGCGAATTAGGGTTTGGTGTAACTTCTGTTTGAACGAACATAGATTATATATAGTGAATATTTAAAAAATTAAAACTTGTTAATAAATTTTATCTAAAAACCTACTATTTCTTTAATTCTTTTAATCTTTTTTGAGGCTATTATGTTGGCTCTTTCAACTCCTTCTAGAAGAGTATTATCCAAATATGATTTGTCATTTAATAATTTTTTAATCTCTGTTGAAATAGGTTGAATTTTATCAATAAGAACTTCAGATAATTTTTCTTTAAATTCTGAGAAATTTTTACCTGCAAAATTTTCTACACTATTTTCTAAACTAGAGCTTGTTAAGCTTGAATATATACCTAATAGATTTTTTGCTTCTAATCTTTCATCAAGATCTTTTAATGTATTGGGCATTGGTAATGGATCTGTTTTTGCTTTTTTAATCTTATTTATGATCAAGTCCTTGTCATCAGTTAAATTAATTCTACTTAAATCTGACAATTCAGATTTACTCATTTTCTTTGAGCCATCCTTAAGGCTCATTATTCTTGAAAATTCTTTTTGGATTAAAGGTTCTGGAACCTGTAAAAAATTTTCAATTTCAAAATCAGTATTAAACTTTTGAGCAATATCTCTGCACAACTCTAAATGTTGTTTTTGATCGTCTCCAACGGGAACATGGGTTGCGTCATAAAGAAGGATGTCTGCTGCCATAAGGACTGGATAAGAATAAAGACCGACACTTACTTTTTCTTTATCTTTTCCAGCTTTTTCTTTAAATTGGGTCATTCTATTTAACCACCCCATTCTAGCGACACAACTTAGTATCCACGCTCCTTCAGCATGAGCCGGCACTTTTGATTGATTAAAGATTATACTTTTTTTGGGATCAATTCCACTAGCAATAAATGTAGCTACTGTTTCTTGAATATTGCTTCTTAACTCCTTGGGATCTTGTTTAACAGTGATGGCATGTAAATCTACAACACAAAAGATGCAATCATTTTTGGTATCATTATTTAAATTTACAAAATTTTTTATGGCTCCTAAATAATTTCCAAGATGAAGATTGCCTGTAGGTTGAACACCAGAGAATATTTTTTTACTCATAAATTAATACTTTAATTTAATATCATTCATTTGAAAAGCTTTGATGAAATAACATACAATTAAATAGAACAATAATCCTAATATAACAGATAAAACTAAGTATAAAGATTTAATTGATTGATTGAATGCTAAATCATTTTGAAAAAAATTTAATAAAAAGTTAAAAAATAACCCCATCAAAGCTGATGCAAAAATTATTTTAATAAATTTGATAAAAAATATTTGATTGAAATAAAATAATTGCCGTTTTTTTAAAAAAATAAATAACAATATTGAATTAAACCACGAAGAAATAGAAGTAGCTATAGGAATTATTATAAAACCAACTTCGCTGAAATAATAAATACTAATAAAGATATTAAGTGCCACAGAAATCAAAGAAATATAAAATGGAGTTTTAGTATCATTATTTGCAAAGAAAAAACTTGAAAAAACTTTTATCAAAGCAAAAGCAGGTAAGCCTAATGCGAAATAATATAAAGCTAAACTTGAATTATTCACTGAATTTTCATTAAAAGACCCATATCCAAATAAAGCTGAAATAATTTGTTCTGATCCTATAATTAGAGCGATAGTCGCTGGTAGACTTAAAAACAAGCTTAATTCAAGTGCTTTATTTTGTATGAGCAAAATCTTATTCTTTTTTCTGGATTGAATGTGTTTTGAAAGCTGTGGAAGTATAACAACACCAATCGCAATACCGGCTATAGCTAGGTTTATTTGATAAATTCTATCCGCATAATATAAATAGGAAACTGCACTTGCTTGAAATGATGCAATTATTGTTCCAATTAAAATATTAATTTGGGTAACTCCAGAAGAAAAAATACTCGGTAAAAGTTTTTTAAAAAAAAACTTAACTTTATCACTAACTTTTAATTTAAAACTAAAATTAAGCGTGTAATATTTTGATACATATTTGTATAAAAATATTAATTGAAAAAAACCAGCTAAAGAAACACCATAGGATAAATAATAAACTAACTGGTCACCTAAAGATTTTGAAAAAATTAATACTAAAATTAAAGTAATATTCAAAATTATTGGAGCGGCAGCTGCAACTGCAAACTTATTATGTGAATTTAAAATTGCAGAAAAAAAAGATGCTAAACAAATAAAAAATAAGAAAGGAAATGTGATCCTTGTTAAGTTTATTGCTAGTTCCATTTTCTCAAAATTACCAACAAATCCTGGAGCAATAATTAAAACGAATGAGGGCATAAAAATTTCAATAACAATTGTAAAAAATAATAATCCTAGAAATAGTAGATTAAATATATCGTTAGCAAATTTATTTGATTGTTTTTTTCCCTTAATTATTTCTGATGAATAACTTGGAACAAATGCTGCATTAAAAGTACCTTCAGCAAATAATCTTCTAAAGGTATTTGGAATTCTAAACGCTACAAAAAATGCATCAGCTAACAACCCTGTTCCAAGAAAAATTGCTATTAAAATATCTCTTAAGTAACCAAGCAATCTACTTACTATCGTAAAAAAACCAAATGTGCCTATTGACTTAACTATGTTCATAAATCATATTAGTCTTAATTTTACCCTAATTGTATACCTAATTATCAAAAATGAAAAAAACTAACATTGATCACTATACAGATAAAGAAGCTTTAGATTTTCATAAAGATAAAAAACCTGGAAAGATTGAGATCATTTCATCAAAAAATATGACCACTAAGAGAGATCTTGCTTTAGCATACTCTCCAGGTGTTGCAGCTCCTGTGAGAATGATTAGTGAAAATCCAGAGACTGCATATGATTATACAAGTAAAGGAAATTTGGTAGCTGTTATAAGTAATGGTTCTGCAATACTAGGAATGGGTAATTTAGGAGCCCTTGCATCAAAACCTGTAATGGAAGGTAAGGCAGTACTTTTTAAAAGATTTGCAGATATTGACTCAATTGATCTTGAAATAGATTGTTCTGATGCAGATGAGATTGTTAATTCAATTAAAAACTTTGCTCCAAGTTTTGGAGGAATAAATTTAGAGGATATAGCTGCCCCTGATTGCTTTATAATAGAGCAAAAATTAAAAGAAATTTTAGATATACCTGTCTTTCATGATGATCAGCATGGGACAGCTATTATTACAACTGCAGCATTAATAAACGCATTGGACATAAGTGGTAAATCAATAAAAGAAATTAAAGTAGTTGTTAACGGAGCTGGTGCGTCTGCTCAAGCATGTACAGAGTTATTTAAAAATTCAGGTGTCCCAAATGAGAATATTATTATGCTGGATAGAAAAGGCGTAATTTACAAAGGAAGACCTGATGGAATAGATCAATGGAAATCAAGATACGCTATCGAAACTGATTTGCGTACCCTTGAAGAAGCAATAAATGGAGCAGATGTTTTTCTTGGTTTATCAGCCAAGGGTGCTCTTAAAAAAGAATTTGTAAAAAAGATGGCAAAAAATCCCATAATTTTTGCTTGTGCAAATCCTGATCCTGAAATTACTCCAGAGGAAATTAATGAAGTAAGATCTGATGCAATAGTTGCAACGGGAAGATCAGATTATCCTAACCAGGTAAATAATTTAATTGGTTTTCCCTATATTTTTCGAGGTGCTCTTGATGTTAGATCAAAGATAATAAATGAAGAAATGAAAGTTGCTGCAGCTCAAGCAATAGCAAAACTTGCAAGGGAAGATGTTCCGGACGAAGTAGTTGCTGCTATGGGAGGTGAAAGACCACATTATGGTAAAGAATATATTATTCCATCTACATTTGACCCAAGATTAATCAGTATAATCCCAGCTGCTGTTGCAAAAGCCGCGATGGATAGTGGAGTAGCAAGAAAAAATATTGATGACTTTGAGATATATAAAGATCAACTCAAACAAAGATTAGATCCAACAGTAACTATTATGCAAGGAATCAATTCTTACATTAAAAAAAATCAAAAAAGAATAGTATTTGCAGATGGTGAAGATGAAAACACACTTAAAGCTGCAATAGCATTTAAAAATTCTAGATTAGGCATACCAATTCTTGTGGGTAAAGAAGAAAAGATAAAAGAACAAATTAAAAATATTGGTTACAGTGATAATTTTGATATTGAAATAATTAACTCTAAAGATGAGGAAAAAAGAAATAAATATGTAAAACACTTATTTCAAAAATTACAAAGAGAACAAGGGTTATTAGAGAGAGATTGCGATAGACTTGTTAGAAATGATAGGGTGATATGGGCAACTAGTATGGTGGCTTGTGGTGATGCAGATGGCGCAGTGACAGGAAATACAAGAAGATTTGGTGCTTCTTTAGATAAAATTAAACAAGTAGTTGATGTTAGAGATGGTGAGATAATGTTTGGATTAAATATGGTTGTTCATAAGGGTAAAACTATCTTTGTTGGCGACACCAGTGTTCATGAATATCCAACATCAGAACAAATGGCTAAAATAGCAATTTCTACAGCAAGAGTAGTAAGGCTATTTGGCTTTGATCCCAAAGTAGCATTTGTTTCTCACTCCACATTTGGTCAGCCTCTTACAAGCAGAACAAAACATATTAGAAATGCAGTAGATATATTAAAAGAGAAAAAGGTTGATTTTGAATTTGATGGAGATATGCAACCAGATGTTGCTTTAAATCCAGAGTATGAAGATTTATATCCTTTCTCAAAAATAGTTGGAAAGGCAAATATTTTAATCATGCCAGGTCAGCATAGTGCAGCTATATCGTATAAGATGATGAAAACTTTAGGAGATAGCAAAGTTATCGGACCATTACTAATTGGGCTTGGACTACCAATAGAAATAGCACCATTAAGATCTTCTACATCAGAACTAATTAATTTAGCCTCAATAGCAGCATATTCTGCAGATGTGATTGATTATAAAAAATAATTACTCTTTTTGGATTCTTAAATCTTCTACCAACAAAATACTTGCTATAACATCTTCTACATCGACTATCTCTTTAGCTTCACTTATAACCAAATCTTTTTCCTCTAATGTAATGGCAATTCCATAAACATATATTTTTTTCTTATATGTATCTATTTGATAATTTGTAGCCTTGATATTTTTGTTTAAAATCAAAGCAGTCCTAAGTTGAGAAGTAATCAAAATATCTTTAGCTGATCTTTTAAAATTAAATTCTTCTTTGATTTTAATATCATTTTTTACCGATCTAACACCTTTTATTTCCCAGGCCAGTTTTGTAATTTGTAATTTTTCTTCAGGATTTTCTACTTTACCCGTAAGAAAAATTCTTCCATCAAGTACTTTAGATTTCACAGATAAAAGATACTTTTTATCTTTAATAAGAATTTTAGCAGCTAAATTTTTTTGCATAATCGAGTCGTCCATTTGTGTTCCAATTGTTCTTGGATCTAATGCAACAGATACACCAGTTCCAAATAATCCATGGGAAGAAACTCCAGCACAACTATTCAAAATAATTGATAATAAAAATATAATTATTAATTTAATTTTCATTTTTTAGTTTCAGGCAATAATCATATATTTCTTTTTTTGGTACAGATCTATTTTCATTTATAAAGTTTGTTATTTCTTTTGTACTAAAATTTTTAATCATTTTCTTTATAATCTTCATATCTGATTCACCTAGATTTTGTGAAGTATTTTTTTTATATTTATTTTCAGAGATTACTACCGTAAGCTCACCTTTTGGCTCATTATTAAAGAGCTCTAGATCATCAATATCTCTCCTTATGTACTCCTCATATAATTTTGATATCTCTCTACAAAATATTATTTTTCTTCCACTAAATATTTTTTTAAGGTCAGGTATGATCTTATTAATTTTTTTTGGGGATATAAAGAATACGAAAGATCCTTCAAAACTAGAAAATTTTTTTAATTCATTTATCAAATTTTGTCTTTTTTCTGGCAAAAAACCATAAAAGAAAAATTTTTCTGAAAAGCCACTTATAGAGACAGCAGATGAAACTGCAGATGGTCCAGGAATAGGAATAACTTTTATATCATTTTTAATACACTCATTTACTAAAATTGCTCCCGGATCAGAAATACTAGGTGTACCTGCGTCTGAAACTAGAGAAATAATTTCTTCTGATTTTAATATATTTATAATTTTAACTAAATTTTTAGTTTCATTAAACTTGTGATTTGCAATTAATTTTGCTTTAATTTGATATTTGTCTAATAATTTTTTTGAGACTCTTGTATCTTCACAAAGAATATAATCTGACTTTTTTAATATTTCGATAGCCCTTAATGTAATATCTTTTAAATTTCCAATTGGAGTTGGTACTAAATAAAGACCGTTTTCAATATGATTTTTTTGAATTTGTGATTTTATAATCATAATTAGAACTAAAAAGCATTATACTATCACTAAAATGAATAAACTTACTAAAATTATTTTTTTTATTTTAATAAATTTGATTATATCAAATTTACAATCAGTTGTAGCAAATGAAAAAATAAAAATTGGTCTCCTAGTGCCGATGTCTGGTGAAAATAAAGAACTGGGCCAATCAATTATTAAGGCTGTATCATTAGCTGTAAAAGATATTGATAGTGATTTAATAGAAATTATTCCAAAAGACACAGGAACAAAACCAAATCAAACTCTTCGTTCTGCGTTTGAGTTAAAAGAAATGGGAATAAAAATTGTTATTGGGCCAATATTTTATGAAAGCTTAGAATACTTAGATGAAATAAAAGATATTACTTTCTTATCCTTAACTAACAAAACACTAGATCTTCCAATAAATGTCATTTCAGCAGGGATTAACTCTACATCTCAAATAAATACTATAAAAAAATTCATAGAGAGTAATAATATTAAAAAAACTATTTTTCTAACACCAATGCAAAATTATGAATTTGAAATTAAAAAAGGAATTAAAAATTCTAAAATTAAAATTTCTAAAAATTATATTTATAATACAAAGCCAACAATATTAACTAAGCAAATTGAAGAAATTACAAATTATAAAATTAGAAAACAAAACTTAGAAGATGAAATTAATAGGATTAAAAATTCCAACGACCCAAATAAAGAAATAAAGATTAAGCGATTAAAAAAAAGGTATACTCTAGGTAACCTTAACTTTGATGCTTTGGTAATAGCTGATTTTGATGAGGGATTAAAAAGTGTTACCACTTCTCTACTTTATACAGATGTTTCTCCTAAAAAAAAATTTTTTATAACATTGAATCAATGGTTTGACCCAACTTTACTAAATGAAATTGATATTCAGCCTTTATATTATCCTTCAATAAACAAAAATAATTTTGATAATTATAAAGAAAAGTTTTTTAAAAAATTTAGAGAGTATCCATCACATTTATCTTTATTAAGCTATGATCTTGTTGGGCTTGTTTATTACCTATCTTTAAAAGAAGATCTTTCTGATATAAGTAAACTTTTCAAAAAGAAAAGTTCATTTAAAGGTAAAATAGGTGTATTTGATATTAAAGATAACAAAATTAATCATAGATTAAATTTCTATAAAATAGAAAATAAAAAAATTATAGAAATTTTTTAATTTTCTTAAAAGCAGCAAAACGATGGTCTATTTTATATTTTTGTAAAGAACTCATTTCACCAAAAGTTTTTTTTTTATTTTTAGGAATAAAAATTGGATCATAACCAAAACCATTTTTTCCTTTTGGTTTTGCAGAAATGTATCCCTCTACTTTACCTAAAACAGATGCTATTTTTTTATCTAGATAAAAAATGGATAATGCGCAAATAAATCTTGCTGTGATTTTTTTATATTTCCAATTATTATCTTTTTTTGATAATTCTCTATAAACTCTATTTATTGCTTTTTTAAAATCACCCTTTTTTCCACCCCATCTAGCTGAATAAATTCCTGGGCTTTTATCTAAAATGTCTATCTCAAGCCCCGAGTCGTCAGCAAGACAAATTAGTTTTGTTTTTTTTGAAAAATGTTTAGATTTTATGATTGAATTTTCTGCGAATGTCAGCCCATCCTCTTTTGGGCTTTTAAGTTTAAACTCAGATGTTGAGTGTGTTTTGATGTATTTTGGCAATAAATCTTTGATTTCTCTATATTTTCCCTTGTTGTTGGTACCTATAAGCAATTTTGAAATTTTTTTCATTAATACCTAGCAATTTTGAGATTTCTTACCATATATGCTGACATGGAAAAAGAAGAAAACCAAAATCAAGAAAATACTACAACTAAAAAATTAGATGAGACTACCGGAACTGAACAGCAGTCTGAAGATAGGCAAGAAGATAACATAAGTGTAGAAAAAGAATTATCCCATGAAGAAAAGATAAAAGAATTAGAAGATAAGCTTGCGAGAACTTTTGCTGAAATGGAAAACCAAAGAAGAAGGTTTGAAAAAGAAAAAGATGATGCATTTGACTATGGGGGCTTTGCATTTGCAAAAGAAGCTTTAAATTTGATTGATAACTTAGCAAGATCAAAATTAATTTTAGAAAGTGATGAGTCACTTAAAGATACAGAAGCATTAAAAAAAACTTTAGAACATTTTGAGATAATTAATAAAGATTTAATCTCAATTTTTACTAAAAATAATATTAAACCAATTGATTGTCTTAATAAGAAATTGGATCCAAATTTACATCAAGCAATGATGGAAATAGAAGATGATCAAAAAGAACCTGGAACAATTGTTCAAGAAGTTCAAAAAGGTTTTATGATAAAAGATAGATTGCTTAGACCATCTTTAGTTGGTGTATCCAAAAAAACAGAAATTAAAGATGATAAAAGTGAGGAAAATAAGGAGAATCTGGACAAATAATTACATTTGTTGAACTTGTAGAATTAAAATTAACACATATATGAAGGGTAGAAATTAAATTATGAGCAAAATTATTGGAATAGATCTTGGTACAACAAACTCATGTGTATCAATTATGGAAGGAAGCCAACCAAAAGTATTGGAAAATGCTGAAGGTGCAAGAACAACTCCATCAG
>Ga0315321_10003220_pt1 | contig 12692 bp, 10 predicted proteins | sample M180m21515metaG_FD_203464 | JGI IMG/M metagenome (GOLD analysis project Ga0315321, IMG submission 203464) | Ammonia-oxidizing marine archaeal communities from Monterey Bay, California, United States - M1 80m 21515 | ecosystem: Environmental > Aquatic > Marine > Intertidal zone | place: USA... | reverse complement strand
CAGCTCGCTGATCGTCTGCGTGCCGTCACCGATGACGTGACCGGGGACGCGCTTAGCGACCGCGACCAGCTCGCCATCAACGACCAACATTCGATGGTCAAAGCCGGTGATCATCTGCTCGACGAGGACGCTGCGGCCATGCTCTTTGGCTTTGATGACTGCGGCGGCGACCTCTTCTTTGGTGCGAAGATCAAGGGAGACGCCGCGACCGTGGTTGGCGTTGTAGGGTTTGACCACCACTGGATAACCGAGCGACTCGGCAGCCCGGATCGCCCGACGTTCCGACTGAACCAATTTTTGATGAGGAACTGGGCAGCCGATTGCGGACAAGAGCGCGTTGGTCTCTTCTTTATCCGATGCGATCTCGACTGCGATGTGACGGGTCTCTGAGGTGATCGTTGCTTGAATGCGCTTTTGGTATTTGCCGTGACCGAACTGGACCAACGAGTAATCGTTCAGGCGAAGCCACGGGATATCGCGTTCTTCAGCTGCTCGAATCAACGAGGCGGTCGAGGGGCCGAACTGACGACGCTGAGCGTAGGTGATCAGATCATCGAGCTCTTCTTCAAAGTTGAAGTCGTCGCGCACCTCGGCGCCGCCGCGCATCTCCTCGGGGATGGCGTGATGAATCATTTCCAACGCTAGATCAGCCGCGGCGAGACCGACGCGCTCTTCCTCGTAGGAGTAGACCACGTAGTATTGACCAAGCTCGCCGGTGCCACGGGTTTTCCCGAAGGTGATATCAGCACCTGTCAGCACCTGCAGCTCGATCGCCATATGCTCGAGGATGTGACCCATCCAGGTCCCGCCGTCTTCTTTTAAGCGACGGATAAACCCACCGGGTTCACCGTAGGAGCAGCCATGCTCCTCGAGGCTAGGCAGCCATTCGAGAAGTTTATCGTTAAATCCAGGGATGGTTTCACTCGGGTAATCTTCGAGCGGACCAAGGTCTAAGATCAGGCGGATCACCCGAAAACGGGCGTATTGATTGGGTCCGCGAAAGACTCGGCGTTCGGTGATCTTCATGACGGGCTCCAGAGCAAAGGGTGGTTAGAGTTTAGGACTCAGGCGGAGAAGCCTGACGAGTGTTGAGGTCAAAACTAGCGCCGTGGGGAAGGATGTGAACGCGCACATCAGTCATGCAAAGCGGCTCCCCCTCGCGTGCATCCGCGACCGATGAGTGGCCAAGGTGTGACACGTCGACAACGGTAATCGCGCCAGAGCCAACGGCGCGAACGATATTATCGGGTGAGATGAAAGCTGCTGTATCTTCGTCCAGCCCAAGTCCGACGGCGAAGGGGTTGTAGCTCAGCGCGCTCAGCAAGCGACCGAGCCGGTCACGTTCACGAAAATGCTGATCGACTAAGAAGCGGTTGGTTAAGCCAAGGCCTGGCGCAAGCGAAACCATTCCGGCGAGCGGCGTGCCACCGATACCGCCGTAGGCGATCATATGCTCCGGCAAGATCGCTGCACCCGCAGAGGTTCCACCCACGGGGACGCCCCGAGCGTTGAGACGACGCACCAAGGAAGCTACTGACGTTCCCCCTAAGGTGGCTGACAAACGCAGCTGGTTGCCGCCTGTAAAGAAGACACCGCTCGCTTGATCGAGGGTCTCTAGCCAGTCCTCTTGGTCGGTGTCGATGCGTTCGCGGTAGGGGAGTGAGATCGCAGATTGAGCGCCGAGACTCTTGAACAGGTCTTCGTATTGAGCGCCTGTTTCGTCGAGCGATGAGGCGGTCGGAATAATCGCGATGCGGGCGTCGTCTTCGCCGCTGAGTCGAACGAAGCGTTGGAGGATCTTAGGGTGACCCACCTTCTCTTCGGCCCCGCCAACTGGAACAATCCAACCTCGGGTTTCATCGATTTGACTGCGTGCTGGGCTCATAACGTCTTTATCCTTCAAAGCTGCCGAGGCGAGTAATGTGACCGTCTCGAACCATCCACTGGCCTAAAGCCATCACGGACGTGATCTCGGCGGAGGGTGAGAGAACGATGAGATCGGCGTCTAAGCCGACCTCAAGTCGACCCTTTTGCGTCAGGTCGGCGACGCGAGCAGGGTTTTGAGTAAAGATGGGAAGGACCTGTTCAAGGGCGAACCCTTGGTCGAGGAGCTCGCGCAGGGTCTCGATCAGCGTGAGGGGCTGTCCGATGTCCATATGGATCATTCGACCGTCCTCATCAAAGACGGGGAGACAACCGGCTCCATCGCTGCTGCAGGTGATCTGCTCGACGGGAAGGTCGGCTTGAATCCAGCGGCTGATCGCCTCGGCGGCGCTGTAGCTCTCTTCATCGGCGGGAAAAGCGGTGACATCGACGGTGACGCCACGTTTGCTCAATTCTTGCGCCTCGGCGAACAAGGTCTTGAGCCGATTCACATGAGTCGGATGGAAAATGCGCGCGGGAAGTTCCGTTTCGTCGAGCGCACGCCTGATCAGATCAAGCCCTCGTGGTCCGTCGCCTAGATGCAAATGCGTGTGCCCCGATTTGCCAGCGATCATTCCCGCCACGTAGGCGTCAGAGACGACGCGCAAGAACTCATCAAAGGTCACTTGCGACGAGCGATGATCGCTGATCGCAAGCTCGCCGACGGCAATGATCGGGTCCACATAAACGATATCGTCGCGGACCGAACCCGTCAGGCTCAACGGCGGGTATTGATAGCTCCCAGTATAGCACCAAGCCGAGATGCCTTGAGCTCGTAAACCTAAGGTGGTGGCTACCAGCTCGCGCATCGTTCGAGTGGAACCATCAGTCCCTAAAACACCGATGCAGGAGGTCACGCCCGCTTGAGTTAGTTTGCTCAAAGCGAGCGGAGGGACGCGAGATCCCGGTCCGTCTTCGCCGCCGCCGCCGGTAATATGAACATGACAGTCGACCAAGCCAGGGATGACTCGTTGCCCCGAAAGGTCGACCTCTTCGACAGCAAAACCACCGGTAATACTCGGCAGTTCAGGAGCGATATCGATAATCTTACCCGCACAGATGAGGAGATCGCGCCGGCCTACTAACTCTGGGGCATACAGATCAGCCTGACGCAGGATGGTGAACATAGCGTGACTCACTTTCCTTCGCCTCAACCCATGCGCTGGGTCGGTGGGTGCTTTATCCAGGCATACGCCTTGGATTTGAGGATGCGCCCGTCGCGCGGGAAGCGTCCGGGCGCAAGCGCTGTTTCATTCAAGTTCAAAGGCAGGTTCCGCTCGTCTGGCGGGGTATCGAAAACCGGTCGGCTGTGATCGGGTTGATCAAAGCCACTTGATGGACGCATACAGTTAGGCGAAAAGACTGACGCATTCGATGGTTTGGATGTGGATTAAAGGAGTTGTCACCGATGCTCTGCCTTGCGCTCAACGTCTTCTTTGTGGCTGCTCCCCCTGTTCAAGCCGAAGGGCCGAGTGAGGCCCAACTCAAGGCGCTTTTGGTCAAGGTCGATGAGAGCAACCGGGGCGAGGCGAGCCACAGCGTCATGCGGATGAGCGTGAAAACCAAACGCTACGAGCGCAGCATGAAGATGGAGGGCTGGTCCAAGGGGACGGAGTACAGCCTGACGCGCTTCTTAGAGCCCGCCAAGGATCGCGGCATGGCGACGCTCAAGGTCAAAGACAAGCTCTGGAACTACCTGCCCAATACCGACCGAACGATGCGCGTGCCGAGCGCCATGATGAGCGGGGCGTATATGGGCAGCCACATCACCAACGACGACTTGGTTCAAGGGACTCGCCTGTCGGATGATTACACCTACACCTTAGCGCCTGGCGCTGCCACGGCCGGTCAAAAGACAATTCGGTGCACGCCCAAACCAAAGACGCCCGTAGTGTGGGGGTACGTCGATGTCACGGTGACCGACGGTGGCGTCCCCGTGGAGCAGGTTTATTATTCTGAAAAGAAGGTCAAGGTGCGCACCATGACCTACTCGGACGTCAAAGAGGTTGGCGGTAAGAAGGTACCGCACCGGATGCGCTTTGTACCGCACGATAAGCCGGGCGAGTATACCGAGATTCTGATCGAGAGTCTCAAGCTCGGTATGGCGCTTGAAGACAGCCTGTTTAGCCTGCAATCCTTGAGAGACTGATGTTAACGCAGATCGCTTGGCGAAATCTTTGGCGTAACAAGCGCCGGACCGTTTTGACGGCATTGACCATGGGTCTAGGGGTCGCGTTTTGTATCTGGATGGCGTCTTATATGGGCGGCTTCATGAAGGTGATGCGCGGCGCAACGGTCGATCGCAACATCGGTCATATTCAGATCAATCACCAAGACTATCCCGAGACGCAGAACCCTTACGATGTGGTGCCTAAGGCGCAGTCCATCATCGAGTCGCTCGGTCAAAACGCACAGGTCAAGACGGTCGCACCGCGGGTTCAGGCTTATGCGATGTTTGCGGGTGACGATGACAAAGCGGCGCCAGGTAAACTGATCGGGGTGGATATCGCCGCCGAAGCCAAGATGACCGAGTTTGATCAACGCATTGAAGACGGGACCTGGCTAAAAGCGCCTGGCCAAGCGGTGATCGGGCGTGAGCTCGCAGACAAGACGAACATCAAAGTGGGCGGTAAGCTCTTGGTCGTGGGTACTGCGCTTGATGGCAGCATCGCCAATCAAGTCTATCCGGTGGTGGGTATCTACTCGACCGGTAACGTGGCGGTGGATGGCGGCGCAGTCATCCCGCTAGCCACCGCTCAAGAGCTCTTGGTGCTCGATGGCGGTGTGCATGAGGTGGTCGTCGTGACCCACGATTTTGACCGCATCGAGAAGACCAAAGCCGAATTAGCGAGCCAGTGGAAGGAACTGTCGGTGCGCTCATGGTCTGAGATCGCACCGGACCTGGTTCAGATGGAAGGCATGATCTCAGCGTCGAGCTTGATTATGATCGGCATCATCATGTTCCTGACGGGCTTTATGATCATCAACACCTTGCTCATGTCCGTTTATGAGCGCACCCGTGAGTTTGGTTTATTGATCTCACTCGGGTTGCAGCCTCCCAAAATTATTCAGATGATTTTGCTCGAGTCTGGACTGCTTGGCTTGGTGTCGTGCCTCTTTGGGTTAGCGCTTGGGTGGTGCGCCCACATGGGCATGGTGCACATCGGTTTTCCGCTCGAGGTCGAGGATGGCAAAGGCTTTGTCTTTAACGGGGTGACCCTTGACCCTGTGGTCTATGGATCGCTCGATCCTGGCGCGCTCGTCTTGCCTTTGATGGCGGTGATGATCACCGCGTTGCTCGGCGGGATCTGGCCGGCGATGCGAGCGTCGCGCTTAGACCCTGTTGTGGCTTTGGCGCAGGAGTAGATCATGATCTTTCGATTAGCGTTTCGAAATTTGATCCGTCGTCCTGTGCAGAGCTTCTTAGCTGCTGGCGCGGTCGGTGGAAGTCTGATGATTTTGATCGCCACGACCAACTTCCAAGAAGGGGCCTGGGTCAACGTGGTGCGCGATACAGTTCGTGCGGCCGCCGGTCATGTCGTGGTTCAGCCCTTGGGCTTTCAAAAATCTAAAGACCCTGAGCTGTTGATCCCTGACTCCGCAGCCTTAGCGGGCACGATCGCATCGGCTAACCCGGGGACCACCGTGATACGGCGTATCTTTGTGGGTGGAATGATCGCTTCGCCGAACAACTCGGTCGCTGTAGCGCTCAATGGCGTCGAGCCCGAAGCTGAAAAGGCGGTCAGCCAGATCCCGGAAAAACTCAAAGAGGGCGAGTGGCTCAAGGCGGACTCTGACGGTGAGGTGATCATCGGTGTCACCCTAGCCAAGCGCCTTCAGGTGAGCATTGGCGATAAGGTGGTCGTGACCTCCAGCCGTAAAGGCGAGCTGCAAGGCTTTCCGTTCCGGGTCGCTGGCACCTTTGAGGTGGGTTCGGCGGCGATGGATGCGTTCTTTGTTTTGGCGACGCTCTCGGCGGTTCAAAATCTCATCCCGGATGTGACCGACCCAGCCACTCAGGTCGCCGTTCAGGTCCCCGAGTTCGAGGCACCCGACAGCTTACTGGGTTCGGTGGCAACGGCTGCGGGTGAGGGCTTTGAGGTCTTGCCTTGGGAAGAGGCGCTGCCGACCCTTTACAACACACGCAAGCTCGACCGAGTCAGCAACGCAGTCACGCTCGGCTTCCTGGCTATTTTGTCGACCATCGGTATTCTTAATGTCCTGCTGATGAGCCTGTTTCAGCGCACCCGCGAGATGGGTATGTTGCAAGCCTTGGGGATGCGGCCGAGCGGTTTGACGAAGTTGTTGATGGCGGAAGGGCTCTTGCTCGGAGTCTTTGGCGCGGTGCTCGGTTTAGTCTTGGGCTTAGCGGTTTCGTTCCCCTTGGTTGAGTACGGTTTTGATTATTCGATGATGCAAGATGCCACGCCGGTCAGCGGGGTGGCGCTCGATACCCACATCAAAGGCATCTATTCGTGGTCCCACACGGTCGTCTGGACCGTCGCTCACCTTTGTTTTGCTGTCCTTGCCGCCTTGTGGCCGGCGTTTAGAGCCGGGCGACTCGAAGCTGTCGATTCGCTGCGTGCAGGCTGATTTCAGGAGTTAACCATGACGATTGTATCGATCAAAAACGCCTCGAGGCATTACCAAGACGGCGAGCATTTGGTGAAAGCGTTGAGGGGGCTAGATCTCGACCTTGAGAAGGGAGAGTTTACCGCCATTATGGGTCCTTCGGGTTCCGGTAAGACCACGCTTTTGAACCTGATTGGCGGTCTTGATACCCCGACCGAAGGTAGCGTGACGGTTTCTGGTGAAGAGGTCAGCGCCATGAGCAAAGCTCAGCGAAGCGATCTGCGCCGTGACCACGTCGGCTTTATCTTTCAGTCGTACAACCTCATCCCGGTGCTCACCGCGCGCGAGAACACCGAGTTCGTCCTTTTGCTGCAAGGCGTCGACGCCGAGGAGCGCCGCGCTCGGGCGACCGAGATTCTAGCCGCTGTCGGTTTGCAAGGGATGGAAGACCGTCGCCCATCAGAGCTATCGGGCGGACAGCAGCAGCGGGTGGCGGTCGCTCGCGCCATAGCGACCAAGCCAAGCATCGTTCTAGCCGATGAGCCGACCGCTAACTTGGACTCTGAGACCAAGCAGGATTTGATCAGCCTGATGCGGCGAATGAATGAAGAAGAGGGTGTGACCTTCTTGTTCTCGACCCACGACCCAGAGGTCATCAAGGTCGCTCGCCGGGTGGTGCGGATGCGCGATGGCGACATCGAAAGCGATGAGCGCCGCTAGGTGATGCTTCGAGCTTGCCCATGGCTGCTCGCCTTGCTCTTGGTCCCTCAAAGGGCCGAGGCGGGCTCAGCGCTTGATCTGACCGGTCACCTTAAATTGTTCTCGATCAGCACTTTTCCGGTTGAGCCTGAAGGCGAAAGTCTACCGAGCGGAGCGCTGAGCGCGAGCGGCTCCTCAGTCGTTGACAGCCGCCTCAAGCTGCTCTGGCGCCCCAAGCGCAAGCTACGCTTTGAGCTCCATCCAACGATCACCTTGTCGCAAGGCGCGACTGCAACCGGGTTGAGCACGGGCGTGTCTCGCAGCGGGGGCGAGCTGCTGCCCTTGACCAACGACTTGATCGATGACCCTGGATTGCAGCTCACAGCGCGGCTCGACCGCGCCACCGCTCGATGGGATGTTAAACGCCTTCGGCTGACCTTAGGGCGTCAGCCAGTGACCTTTGGTAAAGGGCGCTTATTCACGCCGCTTGATTTGGTCGCCCCCTTCTCGCCGACGACCCTCGACAGCAGCTTCAAGCCTGGAGTCGACGCCTTTCGTGCGGATCTTTTTCAGGGCATGTCGGGGCGGTTTACACTGCTTGGCGCTTACCTCAACCGACCCGGCCAGGATTATGATGACTGGCAGCTCAAGAATGCGACCTTGGTCGCCAACGCCAAGGGGAGCGTGGGCGACAACTGGGAGTTTGAGGGTTTTGCCGGGCTGCTCTTTGACGAGCCCGTCTTGGGCACCTCCGTCTTTTATAATGGTGGCACAGTCGGCATCTACGGCGACCTGAACATCACCTTGAGCGATGACCCCTTTGGTCGGTTGGTCCTCGGCGCTCAATACAAACCCACAGCCAAGACATTTTTGACGCTAGAAGCCTACGCCCAATCGCTGGGTGCTAACGAGCCAGTGGACTATCTCGAGCAGGCGAGCGGTCCTCGGTATCAGCGCGGTGAGTTGACTCAGCTTGGTCGTTTCTATGCTGCGCTGATCGGGAGCTATGAGCTGACGCCATTGCTCGCTTTGAGTGGAGCTGTGCTCAGTAACCTGATGGATCCAAGTGTACTTTTGATGCCCAGCTTAAACTGGAACGTCGCCAACAATGCATCGGTTAGTGTTGGATGTTTAGCAGGGCTTGGAGCGCGCCCGAAGTTGAGCGCTACGACCTCTAGTGATCCCTTGCTTGAGCTCCGCAGTGAGTATGGTTCCGTCCCGTTCTCCGCCTTTGTTCAAGCAGCCTTTTATTTCTAGCGATCGCCACTCAACGCTTTCGCTCGATCGCTATTCTATCTACTAAGTAGGAGATAAGAGCGAGGAGGGTGCGATGGCTCGACCCCGTAAAGATGCGATTAAGACGCCGACCAAAGAGCGGATCCTAACAGCCGCCGAAGCGCAGTTTGGTCAGCACGGTTACACCTCCGCTTCGCTCGCCGATATCGCCGAGCAAGCCGGCATTCGTAGGGCTTCGCTCCTCTACCATTTCAAAAGCAAAGAGGTTTTATACCGAGCGGTTCAAGAGGCATTATTTGACGATCTAGCTACCGCCTTGGCGCCAAGCTTCCTGCCCCACGCACCCTTCGCTGAGCGCTTGATGGGTATGACCCAAGCTTATATTGATTTTTTGGACGAGCGACCGGCTTTCGCAGCGATTGTAGTCCGTGACCTGATCGATGACCGTGGCGCGATGCGAGCGCGGATTTTAGGCTTCTTAGATCCCTTGATCACGACGGTTGAGCAGTGGGTAGCGTCCGAGGGGACCGGCATCGTACGACCTGGCCTTGATCTGCGCGCAGCCTTGCTGATGATCAGCAGCAACGCCCTGCTTCGACAAGCCACAGGGCCGCTTGGCTCGAGCCTGTGGGGCGACTCAGGCCAGTCCATTGCGCTAAGTCAGAAGCTCTTTTTCGGTGACTCCGCAACCTGACCGATGGTCAAAAGTCAGTAATCTCCTCATAAGTAGATTATCACGAGGAGGCGCTATGCGTTTAGGATTACTTCTGTTTGCGTTGGTGGTCGCTGGCTGTGGCCCCCAGACCGACACGGATGCGCAGCGTTTGCCCAGCTCAGTAGATGCTGGGACTCCTGTGGTTGAGCCTCGTGACTCGGGAGTACAGCCGGTCAGCGATGCGGGCTCGCGTTCGGACGCTGGTTCGCAATCTCCCGATGCTGGTGCCCTTGCGCCGGATTCCGGCTCCGAGCCGGTCGCCGACGCCGGAGCGCCCTCTCCAGCTGATGCTGGTGTCGAACCAGAGGACGAAGATGCGCCAGATTATAGGGAGCGCGGGGAAATTCAGGTCCAGCGTGAGGAGCTTCGAGTTCAGGCGACTCAGCGCTGCACGATGACCGCAGTTCGCTTCACGCCGGAGACACCAATCGCTGATGGTTACGCATTGGTTCTGCACGGCTTTTCTCGAGGCAGGGCACAGTTCCTGGGGTGGGGTGAGCATCTGGCGTCGCACGGTATTGAGACGGTCGTCTCCGACTTATGCCACGCCTCGATCAGCGGCGTGGATCCGGTCGCTGGCGGCGAAGCCATTGACACCTTAATTCAAAACATCGGCGATGAGCCGGTTGTGATTGTAGGTCACAGCGCAGGCAGTATGGCGGCTTTAGTTGCTGGCTCGAGGAGCGATTCAACGGTCGCTGTTTTGGGCTTGGACCCTGTGGCTCCAAACGAGGGCGACCTGAGCGGTGATGCGACCGAACTGGACGGCATGCTGGCAGGTTTGATCGGCGACCCGTCGCAGTGCAACTCGAACAACAGCGGCGTGGACGTGTACCGACAAGGTAATGCGCAGATGCTCAGCGTTGCGGGAGCAACTCACTGTGACTTTGAGGCGCCGACCAATTTCTTATGTACAGCGACCTGTGGCGGCTCGGGCGGTGAGTCCGTCCAGGCGTCGATTCGTCAGTTGGCGACAGCCTTTGTCGCGTGGAAGTTGGGCGTTGAGGCTGCGGCAGCTTGGTGGAATGAATCGTCGAATGCGCTCGATAACTTAATCGAATCAGGTCAAGTTCGCCCGGTCCGCTGACGCTCAACACCCTGCGCTGGGTTGCCGAACTAGGCGCTAACCCTAGTGCTCTGAGATCAGATCAATTCGTTCGAGCCCTCGTTGCGAGATGTAGATGCGATGACTCGCTTTGGTCTTCTTCTGCGGTCGGTTGAGCTCGACGAGCATGACGACGGGGTACATGCGCACGCTCTTGCTCTGCTCAATCGCTCCTTCATCGTTTCGATTCCACATGGGCTGCCTAAGGTTGTCCATGTGGGTCAGCCAGGGACGCAGCGCGAACCGAACGATCTCGGTTAGCCCCGCCATATCGGGTTGACCCTCTCGAAGACGATCACCTTTCAAGGTGGTTAGGCGCTCATAGACCAGAGTATCGACGGGTAACTCGAGGGGCTTGGAGTCCTGATACCAGCGCTGGTCCGCATCGCTGAGTTCTTTGAGCCGGACAAAGCGCGTCGATTCTTGAGCGGCCGCGAGCTCCTCATCGTCATCATCAAGCCCGACTTGTTTGCGATCAAAAAGCCAGCTTGGAATCCGGGTCGTGAACCACCCCCGCAAGCCCTCTTTGATCTTATCCTTCATCGCGTAGGCGAGCACTGCGGTCAGCGTGAAGGCTGCGATCGTACTCGGCGCAGCGTCTGGGCTGGTTGGGTTGCCTACAAACCACCAGGTCACGAGCTGCACGCCCACCGCCCAGAGCATCGCAACCGACGCCGCGATGGCGAACGCTATGTCACGAACGCGGTGGCTCGGAGCTTCTGTGCTCAACTCTAAATAAAGGGCACTACCGACCATCTTTTTGAGCCGACTCATGCGCATCAAGAGATCACTGCCCTTCCACGCCTCGTCCAGAGATTGGCTTGGATAGCCCATGCTTGAACGCCAGCCATCTTCAGCATCTAAGAGATGATGGCAGGCTTGGGGAATCACCATCCCAGCGGTTTGAGTAGCGTGCATCACTTGCAGCATCTGCGCCGAAGCCTCGAGGCTCGTCCATTCATCGCAGCGCTGGATCAATCGACCGAGCTTACTGTCCGGATTTAAGCCCAGCGCTTTGGCAGGGGTTTGGATCTTTTGACGAGCTGAGACGAGCTCGCGCGCAAACTCGTTGATGGATTCAAGCGCAGCTTCATCGCCGAGTGATTGGATATCGCTGATGACCTGCTCTCGCCGAAGCCTCATCGCATCACGCATCTTCTGGGCGTGGAGTCGATGCATACGGCGCAGTTTTTTGCTCGCTCTTCGACCTTTGATGACACCTCGCTTGATGGCTTCTTCAGGGTCATGATCGAGTTGCGCTTTGGCGAGATCATAAAGACTAGTCGCAAGGGGATGCAGCCTGAGGTAGGCTTGGAGGTTTGCATACCAGCGGGTGCGGCTGACTCGTTCTTCGGTCATGACCAAACTGCGAGGAAAGAAAAAGATCACCCTGGTGCGGTACCAAGACTCTTTTTTAGAGCCGAGCTGATGCTCGACTTTAAGCTCCAAACTACGCCGCCCATGGGAGCGGATGCTCATTCCCTTGGATTGAAGCATTTGCCTTTGGTTCAAGAGTCCTCCACGGCAATTAGGCCGTCGTAAGTTAGCGCTTGTCAAAATAACGAGCGAAGTCGTTTGATGGTTTCGGTCCGTTTCGACTGAACCCAAGCATTTCGACGCCCGAATACTCGCTGCGAACGACTTGACGTGCCTAGAGCCGGCCTGGTCTCGTCGAGAACCAAGGAGACGCGATCGTGTACGACGTCAAACCGCTAATTTCAGCAGACGCTAAGATCTGTAATCTAGGGGCTTATCAAGAGCTTTACAGCCAGTCCAAGGCAGACCCCCAAGCGTTTTGGTTGGCCCTGGCGAAGCAGCGATTAGATTGGTCGAAGGAGCCTACCGAAGGTCTCGCTGGTGGTTATGAGCAGCTCGACTTTACCTGGTTCGCTGACGGCCAGCTCAACGCCTCCGTTCAGTGCGTTGACCGACACCTCAAAGCGGATCCTGACAAAACGGCCATCATTTGGGCTAAGGATGAGGTCGGTGAGTACGAGCATATTACCTACGCGCAGCTGCATGAGCGTGTCGGGCGTATGGCGAATGTTTTGCGCGCTCAAGGTGTTGGGCGGGGTGACCGGGTCTGTCTGTACTTGCCGATGGTCCCCGAGCTTGCCGTCGCCATGCTCGCTTGCGCTCGTTTGGGCGCCATTCATTCGATCGTCTTTGCCGGGTTTTCGGCGGCGGCGCTGCGCGACCGAATTCTCGATGCCCGGTGTGAGGTGGTGATCACCGCGGATCAGGGGTTGCGTGGAGGGCGCGTGGTGCCGCTCAAAGACACCACGGATGAAGCGGTCGCCGAATGTGACTGTGTGCGCTCGGTCTTAGTGGTCAAGCGAACCGGCGCGCCAGTCGCCATGACCGATGGGCGTGATCATTGGCTCGCTCCCTTGACCGAAGCGGCCTCGCTGGAGTGCGAACCAGAGGTCATGAACGCCGAGG
>Ga0315321_10003219_pt1 | contig 12694 bp, 13 predicted proteins | sample M180m21515metaG_FD_203464 | JGI IMG/M metagenome (GOLD analysis project Ga0315321, IMG submission 203464) | Ammonia-oxidizing marine archaeal communities from Monterey Bay, California, United States - M1 80m 21515 | ecosystem: Environmental > Aquatic > Marine > Intertidal zone | place: USA... | reverse complement strand
CAGAAGAAGGATAGAGTGCTCAGAAGGACTTATTCATGCAAATAAAAACAACATGTAAAAAAGAAGCACTGAGTGTTTTTCTCTTCACGGCAATGAGTGCCGTCTTTGTTGAAGCAGCAGAGGTGCAAAGTATTGCTTTTGAAGAGATGTATGCGGTGGTACGCATTGAATCAGTTAAGAAACCAGTAGAGCACTCCATTACGTTAGGCGATGCTCAAAATGGACGTCTCAGGACGCAATCACTGATCGGGCCCACGCAACTTGGAGTGTCAGCTGTGAGTGATAACTGTCTGGTGGGCTATGACCTTGCTGCTCCTGACAAAACCACCAATCGGTATAGGGTCAAAGTTTGGCTTACGAAGGATTCAAAGCCAACGGAGTTAATGGTTGGGCCAGTCCAAGCGGTATTTGTTCCAGGAAAAATATTACGTGATGGGCCCCCAGAAGGTGAGGACATCAAGGTGGTGTATGAAGTTCGAGAGATATTAAAAGAATCTACCGCAAGTGATTTTATCGACAAAAAGATCTGTCTTCCTGTTGAGTATCGGCATCACTTTGAACGATCAGTTCCGCCTGCACATGCAAGTCCATATATATATCTAGAGAAGAAAAGCGATGATCAGGCAGAAACAAATAGAAGTATCGTTGATGATTTTGGCGTGCACTCTGTTTCGTGTCAAACGTCTACAAAGGTTTTTCAACTAATTTCAAGATATGAATTCTGTCAATAAAATAGTCAAAGAAAAAAGGCTGCCAACTTACGCTGGCAGCCTTTTCAATTGTGTGTGCACTCTTCTCGGAACGGATTAGTTTTTCGGAAGAATTACTGTATCAATGACATGAATGACACCATTGCTGGAATTCACATCAGTCTTAATCACCTTTGCATTATCGACAGTAACGACACCACCATTTACGGCAATCGCGACTTCGGATCCCTCAACTGTTTTGGCTTTACTGAGTTTGACAACATCTTTCGCCATGACTTTTCCGGGCACGACATGATACGTCAAAACTTTTACAAGTTGATCTTTGTTCTCCGGCTTTAAAAGTTTTTCAACAGTGCCAGCAGGTAATTTTTCAAATGCGGCATTGGTTGGAGCAAAGACGGTAAATGGCCCACTGCCTGAAAGCGTTTCGGCGAGTCCCGCTGCCTTCACTGCTGCAACGAGGGTGCTAAAACTTTCATTGTTTGCTGCATTTTCAACAACTGTTTTGTCACAGGTGCCACAACCGGCTGTTGCAGTACGAGCACCGATTAGTGCACATGCGACTGCCAATACGATACCGAGTGATCGGTAGGACATAGGATTTTCCTTTTACGAGTAAGAGCTGTTTTTGGTAGCTCCAAAAATACGAACGGCTACATTATAGACTTTGTTCTGCTGGTGGGGAGTGGTCCCGTATACACGTGACCAGAGGAGCAACCATCGTGGAAGTTTTACCCAAGAATGCAAAATTTTTACAACGTTTATTGTCATTTTGAGAAAATTAAAATTGTTGATAACAAAAATGGCAACCAAGACGTTCATTAGGTAATCGCTCTACTTTGTGATGGGATCTAACGATGCAAGAAGCCATGTAATCAGAACAGTATCGATGGCATGGATAGCACCATTGCCAGAAGAAATGTCGGTGGCAAGTATTTTTGCATCTCCTACGACGGTGGAATCATTCATGTCTCCTGAGTTGACAGGCATCGAATGTCTTAGTGAGACTGAATGTGCCGCCTTAATTGAGCAGGTGTATTTGTCGTTATTGCAAAAGCACCTTCGCGAATAAAAAAAATCGCATCGTCTGGATCATCGACGGTCCAGACATGAAATTCAGTGACACCTTCGTTCCGTAGTTGGTTAAGAAAGCTTTTTGTTACTGCATCACGATGTGCTTGAAGACCAACCCCGTCCGCCCCGATTTGTTCGAGTGTGGACGCGATCTGTTCAGCAGACGGAAGCCACGTATCTGTTTGATTTTCACAACGTTGAAAATATGTAAGCCAATGGATCCGAATGTTTGGAAAAGTCGTCCGGCATTTCTTTGCAGTGCTTTCATTAAATGTAATAAGTGTAATTTGGCTTGTTGGGAGCGATGATTTTTGAAGGCACTCAGCGAGTGGTTCTACGATTTCAGGCCCCGTCTTTAATTCAACAAAGAGTTGTCCGTGTGGAGGAACAGTCAAAATGACCTGGCCCAGCGTTGGGCATGTTTCTCCAGCGTAATGCACATCTTTCCAGGCACCAAAATCAAGTGCTTGTAACGAACGGAGTGATGTCTTCGAGACATCTTTATTGATGCCAGTAGTCCTTTGTGTATTCGAATCATGTATGCAGATGATTTTTCCATCACTTGTAAGCCGAAAGTCACCCTCAATAGCATCACAGCCAACTTCCCACGCTTTGTGAAACGCGGCTAGGGTGTTTTCGGGTGCAATAGAAGAAGCTCCTCTATGTCCGGTAATGAGGCTCTGTGGTGAAGTCACTTGTGCACATATAGGACGAGTTGAAGCGAGGAGTAAGACAATATAAGAACGAATAAACGTTTGTACTACAAACTTCAGTATCATTTTGAAGAGCCCTTGATACAGCGGCCGTCGTATGGCAGCCTTACCTTACTTTATTCTAGAAGGAGTTCGCGATGCCATCGCAAGAAGATGGTCAAGGCCCAATCTTTCTTTCCGCAACGGACTACGCACTTCCAAGGGTGATTCCTGAGGGGGTTGATAAATACACTGGTTATCGCGAAATGGCTCGGGGGGGGTCTGCAATTTTGCGAACCTGTTTCGATCAAATGACCGGCCGAACTGTTGTGATGAAGTCGTTACTCACAAAGTATCTTCTTGATAAGCAAGAAAATCAGCGACTCCTTCGAGAAGCACGGATCACAGCTCAACTCCAGCACCCAAACACTGTTCCTGTCTATGACATTGGTCGGGATCACCGCCAGGGTCTTTATTTTACGATGAAACGTATTTCCGGGGAAAATTTGTTTACGATACTGTCACGCGTTGCTCAGAAAGATCCCATCACAGTAGCAGAGTTTGATCTTCGCCGGCGAGTAGAAATTGTTATGACCGCTGGACTTGCTCTTCTCTATGCTCACGCCAGAGGGGTCATTCACCGGGATGTGAAGCCCGAAAATATCTGGGTGGGTAATTTTGGCGAGGTCATATTACTTGATTGGGGTGTAGCTAAAGTATGGGGTCAGCCGGATGATGGACCTGGTCGTCCACAAGTCATTCAGCAAGAAGAGGCAGACCAGTCCCTAACCATGGCAGGAGATCGACCGGGTACGCCACTCTATATGTCGCCTGAACAAGTGAATACGAATCGGGCAACAATCGATGAACGGAGTGATATTTTCAGCATGGGTGTCGTGCTATACGAGGCAATTGCTCTTCGGGAGCCATTTCGGGGTCGTGTGATTCAAGAAACATTTGAGAATATTATTCATAATGACCCGTGCCCACCATCAACGCTTGCTCCTGAAAAAAACATCCCAAAAGAACTTGATGACATTGTTATAAAAGCGCTTGAGAAAAAACCAGCAAACCGATTCCAAACAATGCAGGAGATGCTTGATGCAGTGCGACTTCTTGACTCAGCGTACACACTTCAGGTGCTTCGTAAGCTTGAAAATCAGGACCAGTAAAAGAAAGGGTCTCCCGAAATAAAATTCCGGGAGACCCTTTATCGTGTGAAACAAAAGGTTTCTTGAGAATCAGACTGCAGCTCCGGCAGCACCTTTGACAGTCTTGATAATTGCAGCAGCGACCTTGTATGGGTCAGCATTCGATGCAGGTCGGCGATCTTCAAGACGGCCTTTCCAGCCATCATCAATCGTGCCAACGGGAATACGAATGGATGCACCACGGTCAGAAACACCGTAACTAAACTGGTCAATGCTTTGCGTCTCGTGCTGACCGGTCAAGCGTTGGTCGTTGTCGGCACCATAAACGGAAATATGCCTTTCAACAACACCACCAAAACCTTCGCAAATAGTGGTGAAGACTTCTTTATCACCACATGTACGCATCAATTCATTTGAGAAGTTTGCATGCATACCAGATCCGTTCCAGTCAGTTTTGCCAAGTGGTTTCGGATGCCAATCAATTGCATAGCCATATTTTTCGCCAATGCGTTCAAGCAGGTACCGAGCAACCCATATTTCATCACCGGCACGTTTCGCACCCTTGGCAAAAACCTGGAATTCCCACTGGCCGGCAGCTACTTCAGCGTTGATTCCTTCAACGTTGATTCCGGCTTCAAGGCAGGCGTCAAGATGTTCATCGACACAGTCTCGGCCGTGGGCATTCGATGCACCGACGGAACAGTAGTATGGCCCCTGCGGAGCAGGATAACCCCCGAGTGGAAACCCTGGTGGGTTATTGTTAGCTGTACACCACAGGAAATACTCCTGTTCAAAACCGAACCAGAAGTCTTCATCATCATCCTCAATGGTTGCCCGGCCATTCGACTCGTGAGGTGAGCCATCAGCATTGAGCACCTCGGTCATGACGAGGTATCCATTCTTTCGGCCCGGATCTGGGAAAACGGCTACTGGTTTTAAAAGACAGTCAGAATCACCACCAGTTGCCTGTTCAGTGCTACTGCCATCAAAAGACCACATTGGGCACTCTTCAAGAGTGCCACCAAAATCTGACTCAACTCGAGTCTTCGATCGAAGGCTTTGTGTTGGCTTATAACCATCAAGCCAGATGTATTCCAGTTTGGATTTCGTGCTCATAACTGAAGTTCGTCCTTAGTTTTGAGAGGGGATGAGAAAACATTGAAGCCTGTCGACTGCAGGACGACGCGACATCGATCTGCATCTCCGGCAGGGCCGAGAATAGCCGAGGAGTTCCGTTTGAATGCAGCCGCCTGTTCGGTGTCGAAAATAGTCACAGACCAAACCGATAAAAGGAGCAAATGACATGCCATCCGGAAACATCTGTTCATATCTTAAAAACTGGGCTTCCTTCTGCAACTCACCTGTGCTAGACGCCCGAAAAGTTGGCATTCCTTGAGGACATTGCTACTAAAAATAGCAAATCTTACCTCGTTCTGTGAGGAGTCAGTTGTATTCAGTGACTCAGTCGGCTTCGCATGTACTGTTGGTAGTCGCCATTCGCAATCAACACGCCGGGCTCTGCTCGACCACAAAACAGGTAGATCCAAGCAGCAATCGACGTGCCAGCAGATATTCGAGCAGTGGTAATTGAACGAGTAAAGAGGGGTGAGCTGCCGTTGCACTCCTCATACGCATCCAGAAGACGTAGTTGTTCAGCGCTGCTGAGAAGAAGGAGGTCTCCGAACACAAGTCCCTTCTCATTTGTGACCCCAGGATACGCACCAAAGTCATACAACTTGCCCTGAACAGTAGCCGATCCAACTATTTTAAGTGCAGCAATAAGGGCTTGTGCTTCACCACGTGCTAATTGTGGCCGAAGCGTCCCATAAACAAAAAGGTGTTGAGGCATCATCTTGTATCAAATGAAAAGAGCGATGAGACTACACTAGGTGGATGTATTCATATCGAGACTTTATTAAATCGAATGCTTCTGCAGAGCAACACAATGTCCTCTGACTCTCTGTGGTAGAAATAGAGTTGCTTGGAATGGCGTTTTCTGGAGTATGTCTTTGACTTGAATTCAGTCAAGTATGCTCCTCTCGTTCGAAGTGTAGTGTAAGGTTGGTGAAGACAATGCATGACTTGAAATGTGGCCGCTATCGACACTACAAGGGAAATCATTACGTCGTACTTGGTGTTGCTTCACATAGCGAAACCCTTGAAAAACTTGTTGTGTATCGAGCCGATTATGGAGATCGAGGGCTCTGGGTTCGACCCTTGGCAATGTTTTTGGAAACGGTTGAGATATCTGGTGAGCCCAAGGCACGTTTTGAGTTTTTGGATGAATAATCGAATTGGTAGATTTTTTGATCCCTTATAGACCAGAATAATACGACAGAAACTTCAACTCCTCCTCAGGCCTCAAATCTTGGTCAGGGAGCATCATTCGTTCCTTTTGTAACTCACTGTTTTAAGAAAATATTGTGTTGATAAAAAAAAAGTCTGATGCAGGATGGTGCTTTGATAATTCTTTTGCACACCTTCCAGAAGTTTTCTTCTCTCCTACAAAGCCTGAGCCGGTACGACATGCTGGGCAGATTCTTTTAAACGAAACGGTGGCCAAGGATCTTGGCCTCACTATCGAGATTCTTCGATTAGACGGTCCGCAGGTCTTTGCAGGCAATGAAATACCATCTGGGGCAATGCCAATAGCTCAGGCATATGCCGGGCATCAGTTTGGGCACTTTACGAATCTCGGTGATGGCCGGGCCATTTTGCTCGGAGAGCATCTGACTCCTGACAAGCAACGAGTAGATGTTCAACTCAAGGGATCGGGCCGTACACCTTATTCGCGCAGTGGTGATGGTCGAGCAGCACTCGGTCCAATGATCCGAGAATACATCATCAGTGAAGGCATGGAGTCGTTAGGTATACCGACGACACGAAGCTTGTCGGTTACAGCGACTGGTGAAAGCGTATTGAGAAGTACTCCATTGCCAGGAGCAATTCTGACACGGATAGCAAAGAGTCACATTCGTGTTGGTACATTCCAATATGCTGCCGCATTGGGTGATAAAGAGAATCTTTCACAACTACTTGCTTATACAGTTGATCGGCATTATCCAGAATTACGGAACGCAGATGATTTGCCCTATGCATTCTTTCAGGCGGTACTCGATCGACAAGCAGATCTGGTGTCGCGGTGGATGCTTGTCGGTTTTGTGCATGGTGTAATGAATACTGACAACGTTTCGATTGCTGGTGAAACCATCGATTATGGGCCTTGTGCATTTCTTGATGTCTATCATCCGGAGACGGTGTTTAGCTCAATTGATCATCAAGGTCGATATGCCTTCCAGAACCAGCCATCGATTACCCAGTGGAACCTGGCACGGTTAGCAGAGAGCCTCGTGCAGGTAGTGCCGGGAAATCCAGAGGATGCGGTTGGAAAGTTTGTTGAAATTCTGGAAACGTTCCCCTCGTGCTACGAGAAGTATTTTCAGATTGGTGCAAATGCAAAGCTTGGTCTTACAACTCTGGAGAAAGAAGACTCTGCAATCTATAGCGATTTACTCAAGATCATGGAAGAATCACAATTAGATTTCACGGAAACATTCGTCACATTAGCTGATGGACTCGAGCAATCTGAGGTGGGTCCAGAGTTTTCCAAGGTTGCCGGATTGAGTGATTGGATCAAGCGATGGTCGCAACGATTAACTCGGGAGCCTGGTTCTGTAGTTGATGTTGCAAAACGGATGCAAACTGTAAACCCGGTCATAATCCCGAGAAATTTGAAAGTTGAAGAAGCCCTTGTCGCGGCAGAGTCAGGAGATCTTGAGCCAACGCATTGTCTTCTTGAGGTACTCAAATTACCTTTTTCAAAAACAAAAGAAAATGAGCCGTATCAAAAAGGGGCGGTACCCGGAAGCCAGCCGTACTGTACGTTTTGTGGAACGTAGTGGCTATTGAACGTCCCTTTGTTATCGTTAGAAACTTCCGATTAGGCTTTATTGAGTCACCCAAATTAAGTCTTCAGGCAGGCGTATGTTTCCAAAAAAGTTTTACGGGCTTGTGTTCTCTTTTGTGATGTCTGTTTTAATGTCTGGCCTCATGTCGCTGGTGATAACTCTACTCCATGTCGGCATCAGGCCCGGAGTTGTTATAGATTGGTTCAAGGCGTGGGGGATTTCATGGATTATTGCCTGGCCGACAATCATGATTGTGTCTCCACTTGTGAATAGAATTGTTACGCTGTTGGTGAGGACATCAAAAGAGGATTGAATACCACACTGCACGATAGAGAAAAAACACGTGTTATGTGGACTTCATGTCATCTCTGCGTCGGTGACGAACAATTTCTCCTTCAACCATATAAATAACATCCTCTGCAATATTCGTTGCCATATCGGCTATCCGCTCAAGGTGTTTCGATACAGAATTAATTTGAAGCAGGCTTTCCACCTTTTCTGGATCTTTCTTAATTTGCTGCATGACTAATTTGCGAACTGCCTGTCGACCAGCATCAACTACATCGTCTTCTTCTCGTACCTGTCTAGCCAAGTCTGGATCGGCCTTCACCACAGCATCGAGGCTGTTTTTCACCATCTCTTCGGCCTGCTTGGCCATACTAGAAATTTCTTCAGGTAGCTTGAACGGGCCTGTGGTTGTGAGTTGAGAGACAGTTTTTGCAATGTTGCTCGCAAGATCCCCGATTCTTTCCAAGTCGTTGTTGATTTTCAGTGCCGCAACAACAAATCGTAGATCAGCCGCTACGGGTTGATATAAAGCAAGGACTTTCAGGCACTCTTCTTCCAATTCGACCTCAAGACGATCGATCTCTGCGTCATTTGCAATGACTTTTTGGGCGAGGGCTACATCTTGTTTGAAAAGCGCAGTATTAGAACGACTAATGGATTCTTCAACAATTGTTCCAAAGCGTAGAATTGAATCCTTGAGTTGGGCAATCTGGTGTTCAATGTGACGTGTCATGACGGAATAACCTAGCCAGGTAGTGTTAAATGTTTCTGTTAATTATCCGAACCGACCAGTAACGTAGGATTCCGTCTCCTGTAAGACAGGATTGGTGAAGATGTCTGACGTTGGGCCATACTCAATCAGCCGTCCTAGATATATAAAGGCTGTATAGTCACTGGCACGGCTGGCCTGCTGCATATTATGCGTAACCATAAGGACCGAGTACCGCCCACGTAGTTCTTGAATGAGATCTTCAATTTTGCCTGTTGCTATGGGGTCAAGAGCGGAACATGGTTCGTCAAGCAAAAGAACTTCTGGTTCAGCGGCTACTGCACGAGCGATGCAAAGGCGTTGTTGTTGGCCTCCGGAAAGTTTCAGGGCACTATCATTCAAGCAGTCTTTCACCTCATCCCATAATGCGGCGCCACGAAGACTGATTTCGCAAACCTCTTCCAGTACACTGCGATTTTTTTCACCATCAATTCTCAGTGCATAAACTACATTTTCAAAGATACTCATTGGAAAAGGATTTGGTTTCTGAAAAACCATTCCCATTCTCTTACGAAGGTCGATGACATCCATACGAGAGTCATAAATAGAATCTCCATTCAGTTGCATATCACCGGTGACTTGCACATTCTGAAGAAGATCATTCATTCGATTGACACTTCTCAGAAGCGTTGATTTTCCGCAGCCACTTGGTCCAACTAATGCCGTAACCTGATTTCTGGGAATGGGCATTGAAATGTTGTGAATGACCTGTTTCGTGCCGTACCAGAGATTGAATGCATTGATTTTAAGGACTGGTGTGGCCTCAAAAACACTTTCATGTAGCTCAGCAGGAACGTTATCCCCCCGAGCAACGGCTTGAAGGCGGTCAGAAGAAATCCCTGATTCTCCGTCGCTTGAAATGGCTGGAGATACGTTTTCTTTTTGTACAGGCATCATCATATTTTACCAGAGAATGATTGAAAGTAAGTATTTCCCCGAGCTTTTAAAAGTGTTGAGGTACATAGCGTCGCTTTAGGTGTGATCGTATGTAGATTGCAGTGATATTGAGCGAAGCAATCAAAGCCACAAGCAACAATGTAATTGTGAAGACCATAGGCTTTGCTGCCTGACTGTTTGGGCTTTGGAAGCCAACATCGTATACGAGGTAGGCAAGGTGCATGAATTCTCGCTCGGGATGAATGTATGGGAACGATGTATCGATAGGGAGATCCAGTGCAACCTTTTTCACCCCGACAAGCATGAGCGGTGCAACCTCACCAGCTGCACGAGCCATTGCTAAAATCAACCCGGTCAATATTCCCGGTAATGCTCTCGGCAGGACGATACGGTAAATAGTTTGCCACTTACTGGCACCGCACGCGTAAGATCCTTCTCTCATTGAATTTGGCACAGCTACCAGGGCTTCTTCAGTCGCTATGATGACGACGGGTAGCGTCAGTAAAGCCAATGTCAGTGATGCCCATAAAAGACCACCTGTGCCATACGTTGGTTGATTGTCGGCAAGCAAACTTGCACTAAAAAACAATTCGTCAATCCATCCGCCGACGCCGTAACAGAAAAAACCAATACCAAAAGCACCATAAACAATGCTTGGAACACCAGCCAAGTTATTGATTGCAATTCTGACCGTAGCAGTGAGGGGGCCGTCGGCGGAATATTCACGCAGGTAGAGTGCCGCAAGAACTCCAAATGGTGCAACGAGAAGGGCCATGAAGAGAGTCATACTGACTGTTCCACAAATGGCAGGGAAAACCCCGCCGGCACTATTTGCTTCGCGTGGATCATCAGAAAGAAACTCCCACCATCGTGCTCCATAAACACGGAGCGTGCGCAAAAATCCAAGGTTATTAGGCTGCCATGCTTGAACGATCTCTTCTATGGGAAGAATGACGGAATGACCTTCTGCAGTTTCAAATTCAAAGCTCCAGGCTTGACTAACCTTTCGTAGCGATGCCAGCTTTTTGTCAAGACGACTTGAGAGTGTGGCAACTTCTTTTGAAATTTGTTTTTCTTTATCTCGTGCGGCATCTACGAAGGAGTTCTCCTCGGTACCATACTTGAGCCGAGCATTAAACATGGCAAGCCGAGCACTTCGGAGGCGTTGTTGTAATTCTCCTCGCTCGTGTTTGTCTAAATGGTTTGCGTCACGAAATTGTTGGCGAATAGCTGGAGCAATTTCTTTGTACTTTAACCACGCCGTTTCTGGACCAATGCTTACTGCAACGCCATTTTTTAAGACACGCACGGGAAAGCCATGAAAGCGGCCACCCTCGAGCCGTTCAACTACGGTTGCGAACTTGGGTTGTTGCGTAGTAGCGATATCGCTTTCATTGATCCATCTGTAGTGCGTTCCCGTCAATTCAAAGTTAGCAATATGTACGAGGCGACGGTCATCAAATGTTTCATCCTCCTGAGGATTATTTGATACCGTCTCACGAGACGTTACTTCACCAAGACAAGTCTCACCATCGCGCAGCGTAATTTCGTAGAGTGGACGTGGCCAAAAATGAAGAGAGCCGCGTACTGTTATGAACAACAGAAGGCCCACAATCATCGTCACTGCGACAGCAAGAGATCCTGACATCAACCATACCCACGGTTCACCATGTGCCATGAGCCCAGAAAATGGGGAACGGATGTTGTGCCTCAGAAACCGACTAGAGTTCATGTGCCCTCCTTCGGAATCGTTGTCGTACAACCTCGGCTACTGTATTGATAAAAAATGTCAGAACAAACAAAAGTACTGCTGCTAAAAAAAGGATGCGATAATGTGTCGACCCCTGTGTTGCCTCCGGCAGTTCTGTTGCAATTGCTGCAGATAATGTCTGAAACCCACTGAAAATATTCCAATCCATAATGGGTGTATTTCCTGCGGCCATTAAGACAATCATTGTCTCCCCAATGGCTCGTCCTGCACCAATCATGACAGCTGAAAAGAGTCCGCTTGCCGCGGTGGGTAAAATGATACGAACTGTTGTTTGCCACGGGGTTGCACCAGTGCCTAGTGAACCACTCCGAAGATGATCAGGAACGCTCGATAAAGCATCGTCAGCAATTGTGAATATAAGCGGTATGATCGCGAAACTCATGCCAATGGCAACAATCATGGTATTACGTTGTACGTAGGTGCCAAAGATGCCACTTCGAGTCTCCCATCGTAAAGCATCAAGAAACATTGCAGCAGCCATTGAGATCATGCCAGCAAGAAAAAAGCCAACAATAAAAACAGAGAAGGCTGCGAGAACAGTCTTCCAGTGTCCCCATTTCCTGCTTCGCTGCCGAATCCATGGATTAATAAATCGACTGATTACAAGAGTGGCGACTATCGCTGAAACAGGAAATAAAGCAAGTACCCAACCTCCCCAACCGCTTGCACCTCGACCATTCAGCCAAGCAAAAAGGTCACCATCAAAAAGAAGAGATTCTGTCGGTTTTGCAAAAACAGATCCTAGAAGAATACCGAGAGGTACTGCAACAACGAGGACAACAGGGAATCGCCAGCTTGATACTCGACTGCGGAATCCAGGGGGCCAGAACTGCCACAAAAAAGCACCAATGAGAAGCGTGACCGGAACCGTGAAAAGGCTTGTTACAAAAATCATCACCCCGCTTTCAATGAGCGGAGCGAGAATGAGACCAGCAATGAACCCGAGTACAACACTTGGGAGGCTTGCCATCATCTCAATTATTGGTTTTATTCGAGACTTCCATGAGGGAGTCATAAACTGACTTACATAGATTGCTGCAAAAATAGCAATTGGTGTCGCGAATAACATTGAGTAGATAGTGGCTTTGATAGTCCCGAACAAAAGCGGTACCAGACTATATTTTGGCTCGAAGGATTCGTGTCCAGTTGTTTCCCAAGCATAGTCACTGCCCGGATAGTTCTCGTACCAGATTTTTCCGAAGAGCGCGTTGAAAGAAACCTCCGGATAGCCAGGGGCGACATCCCAAGAAGCCAGATTCTTTCCATCATAGGCAACAAGATTTTGTTCGCGTGAACCAAGTAGAAGAACGCGAGGTTTTTGAGTTAGAACCGATTCTTTCTCTGGACTAATCTCAGCCACGATTGAGTGATTTGAAGCATGCAGGAGTCGAACAAAGCCGTCTGCTGAAGCTATAGCAAAAAGACGCGATCTTG
>Ga0315321_10003218_pt1 | contig 12696 bp, 10 predicted proteins | sample M180m21515metaG_FD_203464 | JGI IMG/M metagenome (GOLD analysis project Ga0315321, IMG submission 203464) | Ammonia-oxidizing marine archaeal communities from Monterey Bay, California, United States - M1 80m 21515 | ecosystem: Environmental > Aquatic > Marine > Intertidal zone | place: USA... | reverse complement strand
TTTAATTTTAAACAATATTCAGAAAATTACAGTGCTAATTCAAATAATGACCCTGCTAACGAATGGCAATTTTGGGTGTTCTTTGTTTTAATAATTATCTTTTTCATGGTTTTTTCTTCAAGAAAAGGTGGAGGTAAAGGTGGAGGAGGTATGTATTACTCCAGTGGCGGCTTTAGCTCAAGCTCTAGTAGTTTTGGAGGTGGCAGCAGCTTTGGAGGTGGAAGTTTTGGAGGTGGCGGAGCTGGAGGAAGTTGGTAGTGAAATATTAAACAAAAAAATTGCGAGTTTTAGCTTAAAACTCGCAACAAATTTATGAATTGGAAATTGGATTTAATAAAACCATTCCATGTTAGCAGTAAGCTGAATTTCTCCTTGGTTTACCACCAAAGTATCTTTAAATCGGTTATATGAAGCATCATAATCAAAAGGATCAACAAAAACAGAATCTATATTTTCATAATACCATCCATTATCAACCTCTTCTATGTAAACCCAAAAGCCACCAGTTCTCCATGCAGACAAACTTAATGGAACACTTAAAGACTGATTAATATTAGTATTATTAAAATTAACATCATATCTATTCCATGACGAAGAGCTGTAAGAATAACCACTATCTGCTCTGAAGTGAATATATAAATCTGGATAAGTATTGTCGTTATCTAAATCATCACCAAATCCTGCATCCCAAGGGTAACCTAAAGAATTAAATTCAGGAATACTTTGAATATCTACAGAATGTAATACCACATGGCTATACATGTTACATGAACCGTTGTCAATTTCTCTGTTTGGATTATAATTAGAAGCATAAGGATCTGTGCAACCTTTCTTACAAGAATCAAAAAATACAACACATAATAACAAAACGATTATTAAACTAATTTTTTTCATTTTATGTTTTTTTTATTAAAATCTATAATTAAATATACAAATTTAAATTTTAGCCCCTCTTTTTCTTTCGACCTCTTTAAGCAACACTTTTCTTAACCTTATTGATGATGGAGTTACCTCTACATATTCGTCAGCTTGAATGTATTCCAATGCTTCTTCTAATGTGAATTTAATAGCAGGAGCAATCTTAACTTTTTCATCAGCACCTGAAGAACGCATGTTAGACATTTTTTTTGTTTTTGTTATGTTAACAACCAAATCATTTGCTCTATTGTGTTCTCCAACAACTTGGCCTTCATAAATATCTAAATTTGGGTCAACAAAAAACTTTCCTCTATCCTGAAGATTACTTAAACTAAAAGGAATAGACTGCCCCTTCTCCATTGATATAAGAGAACCATTCTGTCTCCCAGGAATATCACCCTTGTAAGCTTGGAATTCTATAAATCGATGAGACATGATTGCTTCACCAGCAGTTGCAGTTAACAAGTAATTTCTTAGACCAATTATACCTCTAGAGGGAATAACAAATTCTAATATCATTCTATCTCCTTTAGGTTCCATGCTTAACATTTCCCCTTTTCTAATGTTCACCATTTCAATGGCTTTTCCAGAAACATTTTCAGGAAGATCAATAGTAAGCTCTTCAATTGGTTCACATTTAACACCGTCAATTTCTTTAATAATAACTTGAGGCTGACCAACTTGTAGTTCATACCCTTCTCTTCTCATAGTTTCAATCAAAACAGATAAATGAAGTACACCTCTACCAAAAACATTAAAAGAATCTGCAGTACCAGTGTCTTCCACTTTCAACGCTAAGTTTTTTTCTAATTCTTTTTCTAACCTATCCTTAATGTGTCTAGAAGTTACATATTTACCTTCTTTACCGAAAAATGGAGAATCGTTAATAGTAAATAGCATACTCATTGTAGGTTCATCAATATTAATTGTAGGTAATGCTTCAGGATTTTCAATATCTGCAAGAGTATCTCCTATTTCGAAACCTTCAATACCCACCATAGCACAGATATCACCAGCATTTACCAAATCAACTTTAACTTTACCTAAACCTTCGAAAACATATAATTCTTTAAGCCTACTTTTAACAACACTACCATCTCTTTTAATAAGAGATAGCTGCTGACCTACCTTCAGCGAACCTCTTTGTAATCTACCAATAGCAATTCTTCCTATAAAAGAAGAAAAATCAAGTGATGTAATTAACAACTGAGTAGTTCCCTCTTTAATTTTTGGAGTTGGTATATATTCAACAATTGCATCCAAAAGTGGAATAATATTAGTAGTTGGCTTATTATGGTCTGTACTCATCCATCCATTTTTGGCAGAGCCATATATTGTAGGGAAATCTAACTGTTCTTCTTCAGCATCAAGATTAAACATTAAATCAAAAACTTTTTCTTGAACTTCGTCTGGTGTACAATTTTCTTTGTCAACTTTATTTATTACTACAATTGGCTTAAGTCCTAATTCAATTGCTTTTTGCAGTACAAATCTTGTTTGAGGCATAGGTCCTTCAAAAGCATCTACAAGTAAGAGCACCCCATCAGCCATGTTAAGAACTCTCTCTACTTCACCACCAAAATCTGCGTGACCAGGTGTATCTATTATGTTAATTTTAGTGTTTTTGTATGTAACTGAAACATTCTTAGACAAGATAGTTATGCCTCTTTCTTTTTCTAAATCATTATTATCTAAAATTAAATCCTTAGTTTCTTTTCTATCATCTACAGCTTCACAAGCGTAAATTAGCTTGTCTACTAAAGTTGTTTTACCGTGATCAACGTGGGCAATGATGGCTATGTTTCTGATGTTCATATCTATATTTTAAAGCCGCAAAAGTAGGCAAAGCAACGAAAGAAAAAACATTATTTGGATAATGTTGGTTTTTATATGATAAAAAAGAAAGAAATTCAATTGAATTTAGGATTCAAAAAACAATAAATAGAACAGTCAAAAAAGATGAAATAGAACAACTAAACTGTTTTTAGATTTAGAAAAAGAAATATTAACTATTTTTAATCAAGTACCAATTTCATCAAGCTCCATCCATCTAAAAGATTTCTCATCTATTAAATTCATTACATCTCCTAAACGATTACTTTTAGAAATCATGAGATCGTAATCCATTTTATTATCCATTAATGCATTTTCGATTTCACTTTTTTCCTTTTCCAGCTTTTCAATTTCTTTTTCTAACTTTTCGTATTCAATTCTTTCAGAAAAAGTTCTTTTTTTAGGTTGATCTGAGTTAGCTTGTTTTATTTTTTTCTTTTCGGGTTTACTTTGAACTTCTTTGGAAGATTTAGCTGCAGATTTTCGATAGTCTGAATAGGAACAATAATGATCTTCAATTTCTCCTCCACCCTTAAAAACGAATAAATGCTCGACTAATTTGTCCATAAAATAACGATCATGTGAAACAATCATTAAACATCCTTTAAATTGCAACAAAAATTCTTCGAGCTTATTAAGAGTTAGCAAGTCTAAATCATTTGTAGGCTCATCAAGAATTAGAAAATTTGGATTTCTTATTAAAACAGTTAACAAATACAACCTTCTTTTTTCTCCCCCACTAAGTTTTGACACATAAGTATACTGCATTTGTGGTGAAAACATAAAATGCTCCAGCAGTTGTGATGCACTAACTTTCCTTCCATCAGCCATTACAATGACTTCAGCAATATCTTTAAGAACATCTATAACTCTTTTATCTTCTTTGAGCTTAATTCCTGCTTGAGTAAAATAGCCGTATATAATGGTCTCACCTGTATTAATCTTACCACTATCTGCCTTTTCCTTTTGAGTAATTATATTTAAAAAGGTACTCTTTCCCACTCCATTTTCACCAATAATACCTATTCGCTCACCTTTTTTAAATGTATAATCAAAACCCTTTAAAATTTTTAAATCATCATAACTTTTATAAACCTTTTTTAACTCTAAAATTTTACCTCCTACCCTGCTCATTTTAACTTCTAAATTAAGCTCTTGCTTAATTTTCTTACTATTTGCTTTCTCTTTAATTTTATCGAAATTGTTAACCCTAGATTTAGACTTTGTTGTTCTAGCTTTTGGAGATCTTCTTATCCACTCTAGCTCTTTTTTCATTAATCTTCCGGCTTTTGAAATTTCAGTATTAAACACCTCTTCTCGTTGAGCTCTTTTCTCCAAAAAATAACTGTAATTACCCTTATGGTGGTAAAGGTTACCATCTTCTAATTCTAAAATATGATTACAAACTCTATCTAAGAAATAACGATCGTGAGTTATCATGAGCAAAGTAATTCTCTGTTGTTGCAAATACTTCTCCAACCACTCAATCATTTCAACATCTAAATGATTTGTTGGTTCATCTAAAAGTAAAAGTTCGGGCTCATCCAAAAGAAGCATTGCAAGAGACAATCTTTTTTTTTGTCCCCCTGAAAGGTTTTTTGCTTGTTGATTAAGGTCATCTATTCTGAACTTTGACAAAACTTGCTTCATTAACTGTTCATAATTCCAACCATTTATCTCATCCATTTTTGAAGTTGCTTCATCAAAACGAGCAATATTATCTTTTGTGTAAGCTAATGACTGAGCAGCTAAAGCATCTTCATATTCTCTTATTACAGCTATAAACTTTGAATTTGAACCATCAATTAATTGCTTTACGGTTTGGTTATCATCAAAATGAGGGTCTTGATTTAAATACCCAACTCTAATTCCTTTTCTTAAAGTAATTTTACCCTCCTCAGCCACATCATCTCCAGCAATTATTTTTAAGAGACTTGTTTTTCCTGTTCCATTATTAGCAATTAAAGCCATTCTATCACCCTTACTTAAACCAAAAGTTAAGTGCTCGAACAGTACTCTTTCGCCATAAGATTTTTTAACATTTTCTACAGAAAGGTAATTCATAGATGTTAAACGTACTAAATAAAAACATCTAAAAAAAGAAAGGTTAGCATTAACAACTTTAATGGTCTAAGTAATATTAAAAAAGTGTTTTTAACGTCATTAAATAATGGTATTTTTACTAATATATATTTTTATGAGAAAATTATTCCTTGCGTTTTCAATTCTATTCTTCAATTATTCTCACGCTCAATCTGCATTAGAAATTATACAAAAAGCCGATGAGAAATTAAGAGGTAAATCCTCTTTTTCTGAAATGAGCATTACCATTGTAAGACCTAAATGGCAAAAAACCATGACCATGAAAAACTGGTCCAAGGGTGATGATTATGCAGTTTCCTTAGTAACAAGTCCTGCAAAGGAAAAAGGCTCTGTCTTTTTAAAAAGAGAAAATCAGGTTTGGAACTACATTCCTTCATTGGAAAGAACCATTAAACTACCTCCTTCCATGATGACCCAAAGCTTTATGGGAACAGATTTAACTAATGATGACTTAGTTAAACAATCATCTATGGTGGTTGATTACACTCATAAAATACTAACCCAAGAAGAAATTAGAGGCATTTCTTGTTGGAAATTAGAACTAATGCCAAATGAAGAAGCAACTGTAGTTTGGGGTAAATTAATAGTTTGGATAGATAAAGAAGATTTTATGCAGCTAAAAGTAGAGTTTTTCGATGAAGATGAAGAATTGGTGAATTTAATGGAAGGATATAATGTAAAAACATTTAGCGGCAAAAAACTCCCCTCTAAAATAGAATTTATTCCATTAGAAGATCAGGGAAACAAAACCATTATTGAGTACACAAAATGGGAGTTTGATTTAGAAATTCCACCAAATTATTTTACGACTCAATATGTATCAAGGTTAAAATAGAAAAGATGTTAATAAAGTTAGCTTGGCGAAACATATGGCGTAACAAAAAGAGAAGCTTTATAACCATTACAGCTATTTTAATTGCTGTTTTTTTAGCCATTATCATGCGCTCTTTACAGCTAGGAATGTACGACAATATGATTCAAAATGTTGTAGGATCTTATTCTGGACATGTTCAAGTTCATTCGAAAGGGTATTGGGAAGAACAAACCATTGACAATGCTTTTGAGTTTAATGATTCGCTAATTCAGAAAATTGAAAACAATATAAACGTTTCTAACACAACCAAACGGATACAAAGTGGTTGCCTTTCTTCAAATAGTGATTTATCAAAATTTGTTTTTGTTACTGGAATTGAACCCCAAAAGGAACAATTAATGACAGATTGGAATAAAAGATTAATAGATGGTGAATTATTAAAACCCAATAGTCAAGCTATAAACATAGGTAAAGGAATAGCAAAATATTATGACTTACATATTGGAGACACATTAATTTTCATTGGCCAGGGATACCATGGAATGCAAGCAGTAGGAGCTTTCCAGGTAAGTGGTATTTTGGATATGAAAAACCCTGCACTTAACAACATAAGTGTATTCATGTCTTTATCTAGCGCTCAAGAATTTCTTTCAGCAGAGGGCTTAATGACTCATTTAGTAATAAACAAAAAAGAATACAGTGATGAAAAAGAAATAGTCGCTTCCTTACAAAAAGAGTTGAATAAAAATTATGAAATAATGTCTTGGCAAGAAATGATGCCTGAAATTGAACAAGTAATACAAGCAGATAGTGCTGGTGGCTTAATCATGATTTTTATTCTTTATATGATAATCACGTTTGGTATTTTTGGAACTGTTCTTATGATGACTCAAGAAAGAAAATACGAATTTGGTGTAGTTGTTTCAATTGGAATGAAAAAAGTGAAACTGATGATTTCAATGGTATATGAAACCATATTTTTAACATCAATAGGAATTTTTCTTGGAATACTGTTATCAAGACCAATTGTTTTACACTATTACAACAACCCCTTGGAGTTTCCAGCAGAAGAAGCTGAAATGATGGAAAGCCAAGGTTTTGAAGCTGTTATTCCATTTATGAGCTCATACGATATACCAATTACACATGGATTAATAATTTTCTTTATTTCATTAATTATTTGCATCTATCCTATCATTACAATTTATAAGTTAAATCCAATAAAAGCCATGAAAAGATAGCATGAAAACCGTTTTCAAAATAGCATGGCGTAATGTCTGGAGAAATAAGTTGAGAAGTTTAACAGTTATTTTATCCATGATTTTAGGATTGTGGTCTGGATTATTTACCGTTTCTATGATGTTGGGACTAAATGATCAGAGAATGGATAGCGCCATTGACTCATATCTTTCTCATATTCAAATACACCACCCTTCTTTTACAGAAAATTACGATTTGGAGCATACCATTAGTGATTATGATTCTCTATCTTTCTTTTTAAAAGAAGAAAAAAGTGTAAAGAGTTTTAGTTCTAGAACAATTATTTCAGCAATGGCATCTACCGCTCATGGTTCAGCTGGTGTACGGTTAATTGGCATAGATCCAGAAGTTGAGAAGGAAATCACAACTGTTCATAAAAGCATGGTTAAGGGCACTTATTTTAACAGTATTAAAAGTAAACCTGCAATTATTGGAAAAAAATTAGCAGAGAAATTAAAGCTTGATTTGAAAAAGAAAATCTACCTCACTTTTGTTGATACTGATGGTAACCAACAACGTATTAAACTGAAAATTGAGGGTGTATTCAAAACAGCAAGTTCTTTATTTGACAGAACTAACATTTACATGAAACAGCAAGATCTTCAAAAGATATTACACAATTCATCTGCCGTTCATGAAATAGGTATTATCTGTAAAAATTTAGATGTTGTAGATAATACAGTTGATAGCATTAATTCTAAATTCAAAAAAAACAAAGCTGAATCTTGGAGTAAAATAGCACCTGAGCTTGGTTATGCACAAGAAATTATGGGGAGTGTTATTTACATTTTTATGGGAATCATTTTAATAGCACTTTCGTTTGGAATAATAAACACCATGCTTATGGCTGTATTAGAAAGAAAAAAAGAGCTAGGCATGCTAATGTCTGTTGGGCTCAACAAAAGGAAAGTATTTTATATGATCGTATTCGAAACTATTTTCATTTCATTGGTAGCTGCTCCAATCGGCATCTTATTATCTTATTTACTAATATCTTATTTTGGAATTCACGGTATAGACCTGTCTGTTGTAGGTGAGGGACTAGAAGAGTTTGGAATTGGAACCAGAATATATACAAAATTATCTCTGAATAATTATTGGAACATTTCCATCTTAACCTTAATTGTAACTTTTCTTTCTTCATTAATTCCGGCTAGAAGAGCATTAAAACTTAATCCAGCTGAAGCAGTTAGAGCATTATAAATTTTCGAACTATGAATGTAATTGAAACCACTAAACTATTTAAAACATACAGCCAAGGAGATATTCAAGTAAATGCTTTAAATGATGTTTCCATCAATTTTGAGCAAGGAGAATTTACTGCCATTGTAGGTCCTTCAGGATCTGGAAAAACAACTTTTCTGAATGCAATTGGAGGATTGGACACACCAGATTCTGGAAAAGTAATTATTAATAATACAGACATCACACAGCTAAAATCAAATCAATTAATAGATTTTAGGTTAAGAAATATTGGCTTTGTATTTCAAGCATATAATTTAATTCCTGTTTTAACAGCTAAAGAAAATGTAGAGTTCATCATGCTAATGCAAGGGGAAACAGCTAAAAGCAGAAAGTCAAGAACAGAGGAATTATTAAATGCAGTTGGATTAAAAGAACAAATTAACAGAAAACCTGGTCAGCTATCTGGAGGGCAACAACAAAGAGTGGCAGTAGCTAGAGCTCTTGCCTCAAAACCTCAATTTGTATTAGCTGATGAGCCTACAGCTAATTTAGACTCAACCTCCACTTCTAATTTATTAGATATTATGTTCCGATTAAACCAAGAAGAAAAGATGACGTTTATTTTCTCTACTCATGACCAAAGGGTTATTGATAGAGCTAAGAGAATTATCACTTTAGAAGATGGTAAAGTAATTTCAGATGTCATACAATAGGGATATGCTGAAATATTTTTTAATTACAACCCTTTGCTTCACCCAACTAATTTTTATTGCACAGCAAAAAGAAAAAAGAAAAAAGCTAAAAAACAAAATAGCTATTGAAGGTTATACTAAATACATGAATACCGCTTCTGTTTTAAGTTTAGATTCAATTATTGGAGATAATCTCATTCACAACAGAATTAAAATAAAAGCATTCTTATCAACAAAAATTACGACTGTTATTGAAATGCGTAATAGAATATTTTATGGTGAAGCTACAAGATTAAACCCTGATTTGGGAGCTTTATTAGACAATGATCAAGGACAAATAGATTTATCTTTTGTACCAGTGAACAATAAATCATTAGTAATTCATTCAATTTTCGATAGAGCTTTTGTGAAATATATGGGTGACAAATGGGAATTAAGAGTTGGTAGACAAAGAATTAATTGGGGAGTGAATCTTGCATGGAACCCAAATGATTTATTTAACGCTTATAGTTTAATTGACTTCGATTATCAAGAAAGACCTGGAGCTGATGCATTAAGGTTTCAATACTTCACTGGAGATTTATCAAGTATTGAAGTTGCAATACAACCAGGAGAAAATTTAAATGAATCTATAATTGCAGGATTATGGAAATTCAATAAATATAAATACGACATACAATTACTTGCGGGTAATTACAATAACGATATTGCCGTTGGAGGAGGATGGGCTGGAAACATTAAAGAAAGTGGCTTAAAAGGTGAGCTTACGTATTTTCATCCAAAAGAAAACCTAACTGATACGAGCGGAACTATAAGTACATCTATTACGATCGATCATTCTTTTAAAAACGGTCTTTATCTAAATAATTCTTTTCTTTACAACAGCTCAGGAATTAGTTCAATAAATACTAATGCAAACCCATTTCAAAGTTTTTCCTACGTGCTTTCTCCTAAAAATTTAATGCCCTCAAAATTCACTTATTTTTCTCAAATAAGTAGCAACATTAACCCATCTCTAAACTACTCTTTTTCAGGGTTTTATATGTTCGGATTTAATGTTTTACTTCTAATGCCTTCAATAAATTATTCTATTGCCGAAAACTGGGAATTAATGCTGCTTGGTCAAACAGCAGCAGGACTTAAAAACAATAAAATTAATCCATTAGGAACTGGACTATTTTTAAGACTAATGGTTAATTTCTAGCCATCTTCTGCCACTAAAAATTTAATTAACCCCAACCTATCTTTATCGTGTAATATTTGCAAATAATAAACTCCTCTTTTTAAATCATTTTTATATAACTTAAAAACTGGAGGAGATATATTTTCAAAGCTACTAATAAGCTTTCCTGTAGAACTGAAAATGTTTATTTTTAATAATAAATCTTCAGAATACGGAATATTCAAAGTGCTAACATTAGCAATAGGATTAGGATAAACTTTCCAATTCATAAAAACAGAGTCAGTTGTAAATGAAATTGGATTAGACCAATTGCTCCAACCTAAACCTTTATCTCTATATCTTACCCTCCAACAGTAATTAATATCTGGAAGAAGATTTAAAACATCAATATCTAAAAGATTATCATCTTGTTGGGAATCAAGTCCTTTATACCAGTTTTCATGCTGAATCCATCTATCAAATACCGTGCTTGAAAAATCAATACAACTTGTACTAACTTGCCATTGAGTTGCACCATGCCCATCACCATCGGGGTCAATAAAAGGACTTCCTAAAATAGTAAAACCATCTGGGCTTACAATTTCACCAGATAAAGGATATACACCATAAGGCTCTTCAGGGATTTGATTATTAAGTTTAACTGTTATACTATCCTTTAGATTATTTGATTCATAAACATACTCATCACCTAAACTAAATCGCTTAATGGTAAACTTAGGATCTTCCCCGGCATCTACTTCCACAAATACATACCCATAATCATCATCACTAACAGTATATTCTTGGTAGTCTATCTGCGAATACTCATCCCAATAGTCAATATTACCACCAGCAGTAGCAACATTAACCATTAGGTGGCTGTGATCTCTTGACTGCCCCCTAGAATAACCATGAGTATGTCCAAAAAAATGAATTGAGGGCTTACCACTTGAACTTGAAAAAAATTCCAACAAAGAAATTACTTCACCAGTAAAATCAGTATTTCCTGGTGGCCACAATTCTGAATGATGAGGATGGTGAAGCTGGGCAAAAACAAAATCGATAAGTGTATCTGAAGATGTCGCATTTAAAACACTATCTAACCAATCTAACTGTTGAGGCAACTGGTAATCATGATTGGAATCTAATCCTATAATTCTAACATTGGAAACATCTTTATACCACCAATGTTCCATAAAACCATTAGATCCATTTTTTGGTAAATCAAAATAATCGAAAAAAAAATGAGCATTATTCTCATGATTTCCAGGAACAGGATAAAAAGGAACATAGCTAAAAAGATTTTCCCCTTGATTAAAAAAATCATTTACCCACTCATCATGATTATTGCCATCATCAACCAAGTCTCCAGGAATTAAAATAAGCTGTAAGTTTTGGTTAAGATCTCCACTAAACGTTGTTGTAATGTGAGAAATAATTCCATCATTTGAGATTTGATGAAACTTGTCAGGATTACCATTATCTTTCTGCATATCACTCATAGCAACAAGACTTATGGAAGATTCACTTTCTCTTAGAGATGGTGTAATAAATGAGTATAAAGGTGAAAAAACATTTCCTGTAGCTACACGATAGAAATATTTAGTTTCGGGTTGCAACCCAATTACGTTGCCAGTAAAAATACAAGCTGATCCCTGTGAATTTAATAGAGAAGCTGCAACAATACTCCCCAAAGAATTGGAAGTTCCCCATTCAATAATTCCAGGATTACAATTACTGCTTTCCCACATAATAGTAATTGAATTGGAAGTTGCATTTTGCAAATAAGGCTTCACTATTATGGATTGAGCACTACTATTTAAAAAAGAAAATATAAAAACTAAAATTATTGTAGGTCTATAATTGCTCATAATAAAATCTAAATTAAACAAAATAGGCAGAATAAAATCGTATGCTATATTTACTTAATTATCTATTTATTCGTGGTGAAAAAAACAGCCCTACTAACACTTATTTTATTTTTTGGACTTAATTTCGGTGCACTATATATTGGCATGTTTCTTTCTGGAGAGGGTGCGTTTTCAGGCTGGTATCAAATGGCAAACAAAGCTCCTTGGACTCCCCCAGGATGGGTGTTTGGAGCTGCTTGGACTTTAATAATGGTTTGTTTTTCATTTTACATGAGTGTGTCAATGTTAAAATCTAAAAACAAAAAACAATTAATTAGCCTATTTAGCATACAATGGATTTTAAATATTTCATGGAATCCAATCTTTTTTTATTTCCACAATGCAAATCTGGGGCTTGCAGTTATTGTTCTTCTCACAGCATTAGTTGGCTACATATTTATCTTCAATCGAAAAAAAATAAAATACTTTTCTTTTCTAATTCTCCCCTATTTTTTATGGCTTGTTATCGCTAGCTCACTTAATGGATATATAGTAATATTTAATTAAATTTATATCGAATTTTTTAGGCTTGAAAAAACTTTTTATTTTATATATATTATTATCACTAAATGGAAACGCTCAAACCATTAGTGTATTTAACCCACAAATTAACTACAACAATCAAGGAAACTTATTTGATGCTGACTCTCTTAGAGAATTGAATTTAAATTTTTACAATTCAAATTATCACAACACATTAGTTTCGTCATTCTTCAACAATCCTTCGCACAGGATTCCAGCTACACTAACGCTTAATGGTGAAACTTATGATAGTGTTGGTGTTCGATACAAAGGAAATTCAACTTTTTGTATTCCTAA
>Ga0315321_10003208_pt1 | contig 12707 bp, 4 predicted proteins | sample M180m21515metaG_FD_203464 | JGI IMG/M metagenome (GOLD analysis project Ga0315321, IMG submission 203464) | Ammonia-oxidizing marine archaeal communities from Monterey Bay, California, United States - M1 80m 21515 | ecosystem: Environmental > Aquatic > Marine > Intertidal zone | place: USA... | reverse complement strand
GATTTTATGTTGTACGGCGCCAGAGCGGATTTTGACCTCATCTTCGCGGGCTTCGTGGCCGCTTGGAGTGTTGATGATGAATTGGATGTCGCCGTTTTTCATCATGTCGATGACATTAGGGCGCTTGTGCTCGGCAAGTTTGTAGAGACGCTCGACTTTGATGCCCTCATCTTTAAGACACTTGTAGCTACCACCAGTGGCGTGGATTTTGAAACCGAGCTCGGCGAGTTCTTTAGCCACAGGAATTGCTCGGTCTTTGTCACGATCGTTGACCGAAAAGAAGACGTTGCCCTCTTTTGGAAGAGGGTTAAAGGCGCTAATCTGGGACTTGGCGTAAGCCATACCGAGATTGGCGTCAGCTCCCATGACTTCGCCGGTAGATTTCATTTCTGGCCCGAGAACAATATCGATGCCAGGAAAGCGCCCCCAAGGGAAGACGGCCTCTTTTACGCAGAAGCAGGGGGGGAGGATCTCCTCGGTAAAGCCAAGATCAATAAGCTTTTCACCAACCATAATTTTAGCGGCCAGTTTGGCGAGAGGAACTCCGATGGATTTTGAAACGAAGGGAACAGTACGGCTGGCGCGCGGATTCACTTCGATGACATAAAGTTCGTCATCTTTAATCGCAAATTGGATATTCATCAAACCCCGTACTTCGAGTTCTTTAGCAAGAGATTTGGCCCCTGCGAGGATTTCGCTTTTGATCTTGTCGGAAAGACTGAACGCGGGAATCACACAGGCGGAATCACCAGAGTGAATCCCGGCTTGTTCGATGTGTTCCATGATTGCTCCAACGACAGATGTTTCTCCGTCTGAAATGCAGTCGACATCGATCTCGGTGGCATTTTCGAGGAAGCGATCGACAAGAATCGGGCGATCCGGAGCGACATCAGCGGCGTTGCGGATGTAGTGGCGAAGTTCGTTGTCGTTATAGACAATCATCATACCGCGACCACCGAGAACAAAGCTAGGGCGAACAAGGACGGGGTAGCCAATACGTTCCGCGATGGCAACGGCCTCGTCCTCGGAAACTGCGGTGCCGGCTTCAGCTTGCTTTAGGCCGATTTTATCAAGAAGAGCTGAGAAGAATTTGCGATCTTCGGCAAGTTCGATGGACTTGGGCGAGGTGCCGATGATGGGGACGCCGTGGCGCTCGAGGTCGGCAGCAAGGTTGAGAGGAGTTTGGCCACCAAATTGTACGATGACACCATCGGGCTTCTCCTGGTCGCAAATGTTTAGAACATCCTCGAGAGTAAGAGGCTCGAAGTAGAGTTTGTCCGATGTGTCGTAGTCGGTAGAGACGGTCTCGGGGTTTGAGTTGACCATAACGGATTCGTAGCCGAGTTCGCGGAGGGCGAAGGAAGCATGAACACAGCAGTAGTCGAACTCAATGCCCTGACCGATGCGGTTAGGGCCACCTCCGAGGATGACAATTTTCTTTTTGTCGGTCTCGCGGGCTTCGTTTTCGTCACCGTAAGTTGAGTAGTAATACGGCGTGGCGGCTTCAAACTCGGCGGCACAGGTGTCCACGAGGCGGTAGGTTGGAATGATTCCCTTTTCTTTGCGCTCGGCTCTGACCTCGTCTTGGCTGATGCCGCGGGCTTGGGCTATCTGGACATCGGAGAAGCCAAGTTTTTTGGCAGTCCTTAAATCGAGGCTAGAGAGGTCTTTTCCTTCCTCAACAATGACGCGCATGTTTTCAAGGAACCAAGGGTCGATTTGAGTAGCATCGAAGATTTCCTCGATGGTCCAGCCCTGCTCGAGGGCGACCTTGAGCCAGAAGATACGCTCAGCATTTGGGACATGGAGCTTGCGTTCTACTTGCTCGCGTGAAGCTTCGGGGTCCTTGCCGTCGAAGCCGAAACCGAAGCGCCCAGTTTCGAGTGAACGGAGAGATTTTTGGAGAGACTCTTTAAAAGTGCGGCCGATAGACATGGCCTCCCCAACTGCCTTCATAGAAGTAGTGAGGACGGGATCAGCGGTAGGAAATTTCTCGAAAGTGAAGCGAGGAACCTTGGTGACCACATAGTCGATGGTGGGCTCGAATGAGGCCGGAGTTTCGCGAGTGATGTCGTTCGGAAGTTCGTCGAGGGTGTATCCTACGGCCAGCTTGGCTGCAATTTTGGCGATTGGGAATCCGGTGGCTTTTGAGGCGAGTGCAGAAGAGCGGCTGACACGCGGGTTCATCTCGATTACGATACAGCGGCCGGTCTTGGGATCGACGGAGAATTGGATGTTTGAGCCACCGGTTTCAACGCCGATCTCGCGAATGACAGCGAAGCTCGCATCGCGCATGATTTGATACTCGCGATCGGAAAGAGTCTGCGCAGGGGCCACCGTAATCGAGTCACCGGTGTGAACACCCATAGGGTCAAGGTTTTCGATGGAGCAAATGACAACGCAGTTGTCGGCGTGGTCACGCATGACTTCCATTTCGTATTCTTTCCAACCGAGAAGGCATTCCTCGACGAGCACTTCGGTGGTGGGCGAGAGGTCGAGACCGCGGTGAACGATCATTTCGAATTCCTCCTTGTTGTAGGCGATGCCACCACCGGTTCCACCGAGAGTGAAGGCGGGCCGAATGACAAGGGGCATAGAGCCAATTTCATCCGCGATGATTTTGGCTTCCTCCATGGAGTGGGCTACGCCGGAGTTTGGAAGATCGAGACCGATCTTGATCATGGCGTCTTTGAATCGTTGTCGGTTTTCACCCTTGTCAATGGCATCGGCGTTTGCCCCGATCATTTTGACGCCGAGCTTGTCCAGCGTGCCGGCATGGAAAAGATCCATCGAAACGTTGAGTGCGGTCTGGCCCCCAAGGGTGGGAAGAAGGGCGTCCGGTCTCTCTTTAATAATAATTTTCTCAATGACCTCGGGCGTGATCGGCTCGATGTAGGTTCGCTCGGCAAACTGCGGATCGGTCATGATGGTGGCCGGATTGGAGTTTACTAAAACGACCTCGTAGCCTTCCTCGCGGAGTGCCTTGCAGGCTTGGGTGCCGGAATAGTCAAATTCACATCCTTGTCCGATAACAATGGGGCCTGCTCCTACGACGAGAATTTTTTTGATGCTGGTATCCTTCGGCATTTTTTAAAGCGGTGGGGCTAAAACTTCGTGTATCTGCCAAGGGGGCGGGGTTTTGTAAAGAGGGATCGCTTTTTCAGGGGCTTAAGATGCAAAAAAGCCCGACCCTTTGTGAAGACGAACCGTTTGATGGGAATTGCTGTTTCGCAAATAAGGCCTCCTTAGCAGGGTAATTTTTGCATCTGCTTTCAGAGCGGGCCGTTGTTCGGCTCCCTCTTTTCACAGCAGGGTCAAGCGGCGTGAGAACAAACTGCGAGGGCGAAGGCATTTCAAGCGGACAGGACAATATGGACTTTTTTCATAGAGTTATGTTTCGATATCTTAGTGTTGGCGGGAGCTTCATTAATCCGCAATATCTGAAAGAATCAGGGTTATTGTTGTGAACAACCTTTGTTAAGAATGATTTTAGGTTGAGTCTATGGCTTTTGGAGGTCAGGGATTGGGTGGATGATGGTTAAGCACTACCGCCCGGAAATCGATGGCCTCCGCGCTGTTTCGGTGATCGGAGTGGTTTTGTTCCACCTCGAGCTGGGATTTCCTGGTGGTTTTGTGGGCGTCGACGTCTTCTTTGTCATTTCGGGCTATCTCATTACGGGAATTCTCCTCCGACAACTCCGCGAAGATCGATTCTCTCTCGTGGATTTCTGGGCGCGGAGAGTTCGCCGAATCGCTCCGGCCGCGATTGCGATGGTGGTGGGCACTCTTCTAATCGGCGGATTCCTACAAACTCCGGAGCGCTATGCCTCGTTGGCTCGAAGCGCGATGGCCCATTTGGTCATGGCCTCGAATTGCTACTTCACTCGTGATCAGGGATATTTTGCTGAGAAATCCGACTTTGAACCACTCCTCCACACTTGGTCGCTTTCGGTTGAGGAACAATTCTATCTGATCTTCCCCCTTATTGTTTTCTTCGTGTGGAAGCGGGCCCCCCAACGGCTCACTCTGGTTTTTACGAGCGCAGCGTTGATTTCCTTCGGCTGGAGCTGGATTGAAGTCGCCGGCGATTCTATGGCAGCCTTTTTTCTCCTTCCTGCCCGTGGCTGGGAACTCCTCGCGGGAGCGCTCCTGGCGACTCTGCCTCAGAAGACCATGCGCTCTCTCCGCGATGAAGCTTGGGCCGGGGTGGGTTTCGTGCTGGTGCTAGCTCCCATGTTCTTTTTTGACCGGCAAACCGCTTTTCCTGGCCCTGCCGCCCTTCCCCCGGTTCTTGGAGCAGTCCTTCTTATTTGGACCGGAGGCGGAACAAAAATTGGCAAATTGCTGGGCTGGAGAGCTTTGGTTAAAGTTGGCCTCATCTCTTACTCGCTCTACCTCTGGCACTGGCCGTTTGTGGTCTTTGCTCGCGAGATGGTGCTTGAGCTAACGCTCACCTGGAAGATTTCGCTACTGGCTGCATCACTTTTGGCCGGATACTTTTCCTGGCGATGGGTCGAGATGCCCTTCCGATCGGGTTTGCTTTTGGCTACTCGGCGGCGAGCCTTGGCCTCCGGAATCACATCGGCAGTGGCTCTTTTTGCAATCGCCCTTTCGATTAAATCTAGCGGCGGATTTCCTTCAAGGTTGCCTGCGGAACTTAGGCTCATCATTTCCGATATCGCATGGAATGGGGCCGAATATACGAGTGCCAAAAGTGAGGCCATTCCCATCGGTTTTCAGGATGACGGGCCGGTGGATTTTGTCTTATGGGGCGATAGCCATGGCGCTTCGGCATCGCCCGCTGTCAATGCAGTGGCGCTAGATTTTAAGCTCAAAGGCCACGCTTATCTCAATAATGGAACGCCTCCCGTGACGGGTCTCTGGTTTGCTGATATGAGTGAAGCATCAGCTACGGAAATGGTCGCTTTGAATGAAAGGGTGCTCGCTGAAATTATCAACTTGAAACCAAAGGCCGTCTTCCTCGTGGGACGATGGGTGGCGCGTTGCGAAGGTTACAATGAGGCGGAAATGGTTGGTGAACCCGAGAGTGTCCGATTCACCACCATGTTAGTCGACTCCATGATTTCCAAGCCCACTTTTAAAGAGGCGAGTAGCGCCCTCGCTCGACAAATCAGGGCGATGGGAGTGAGACTTGCGGTTCACGGGATTGAGCTCGTCATTTTCCAACAGGTCCCAGAAAGCAACGAAAGCCGGACTGCCTCCCGATTTTATACCATGAAGCGTTTCTCCGGCGTATTAAAAATCCCCCAATTCACGACCACCAAAGATGAATTTTTAAAACGGCAGGGGCGGACGATGAATCTCCTCAAAAATCAAATCACCGAAAATGTCAGGGTCATTGATGCGAGCAGCCAATTCTTTTTCCGGGATCGTGATCAGCTCAAAATTTACGCTGACCGATCCTACTATCGCGATGAAGACCACCTTACTCGGGCTGGCGCAATGCACTATCTAGAGCCAGCTTTCAAAAAGTTCATGGGTTGGATCCCACGCGAAGAATCGCAATAACCAGGCCTCGCTTTTCACCAAACACCTCGGCAATTTCCTTTAAATGGGCCGAATCTTTGAAGCCCAATTTTTCGTTCACCCGACGCGTGGCCTCATTGTGATCGAAGTAAAAGCTTAGGAGATTCTCCACACCCAGCCGCGGACACTCCGTGATCATTTTTTTCTTGAGGCGGGTTCCAAGCCCCCGCCCCTGATGGCTTGCGGAAATATAGATGCTGATCTCAGCCGTTTTGTCATAAGCCGGGCGACCGGCGTAAAATGACCGGAGATAAACGCACGCGACCACCTTGCCCTCATTCTCTGCGACCCAGCACGGCCGCCGGTCCGGGTCAAATTCCTGAAACCAAGTCCATCGCTCCTCCACTGTTACCGCCACCAAGTCAGCGGTCGCCTTTCCGCCTGAAATCGACTCGTTGTAAATCGCAACGATCGCAGGAAGATCGGATTCAGTGGCATCGCGAATGATCATCAGGGCGACTGTATCAAGCAACTTCCCATTCGCAAATCAAAGGCTCCGTCTTACTGTATGGCGTGTCCCTGATCTTTGACCCTAAATCGCTCCACTTTCCTGATCTGGAAATGTGGCTCGATCCGCATCGGCCAAGGCCCTTTGCCTTCGTCTCGCACGGGCACGCCGACCATTTTGCGCGACACCAACGCGTGCTTTGCTCACCCGCCACCGGCCACATTCTCGTCAAACGCTATGGCGTCAAAGCCTCGACAATCGAAGCGCTCGATTGGGGCGAGCAACGAATTATTAACGACCACCACATCACCCTCCATCCCGCTGGCCACATCACAGGTTCGGCCATGATTCGAATCGAGGGCCCGGATCAATCGATCCTTTATACCGGCGACTTTAAGACCCGCTCTTCTCGCACCGCTGAAATTGCGGATTTCCCCAAGTCAGATATCCTCATCATGGAAACCACCTTTGGGCGGCCACAATTCGTTTTTCCACCAACCGATGAGATTGAAAAGGATATCTTCCGCTTCGCTCGTGAGACTCTCGACGACGGGGAAACGCCTGTCTTCTTTGCTTATTCGCTGGGTAAGGCCCAGGAAGCTCTCGCCATTCTCCACAACGCCGGAATCGAAACCGTCGTTCACAAAACGGTTTTCGAAATGACGCAAGCCTGCCGCGATATCGCAGTCGATTTGCCTGAGCCAGTTCTCCTAGAGAAAAGCATCCCGGCTGGTGTTGCCGTTATCGCGCCGCCCAATGCGGTGCGCGCGCGCACGATTCGCAGTCACAAAAAACGTCGCACCGCCATGCTCAGCGGATGGGCCCTCACCCCCGGTTCGCAATATCGCTATCAAGTTGATCAAGTCTTCCCGCTTTCCGATCACGCCGATTACCCTGGCCTCTTCGAGGCAGTCGAAAAAGTCTCCCCTTCCCTAGTTTATACCCTACACGGCAGCACCCGCGAATTCGCCCGTGATCTCCGGGCCAAGGGCATCGAAGCATGGTCGATTTATGGCGACGACCAACTCGAACTCCTGGAACCTACTTCTCCCGAAACCTCGCTCAAAAACGACCTTCCACGACCTTCCTCCGACCTTCGTGATCTGAGCGAACTCCTCGAATCACTCACCACTACCGCCTCCCGACTCAAGAAGATCGAACTTCTCTCGGCCTTCCTAAAAGATCGCACCAACGAAGAACTTCCGCTCGTTACTCGCTGGCTCAGCGGATCCGGTATCACTCATCTCGGCAATGTTATGATCCGGCAGGCTCTCCTTGAAGTCACCGGCTTCCCTCTCGCTAAATACAAAACCGTCTCTGCCAGCCAAAATGACTTCGCTCGCACTGCGAGACTTCTTTTGGAAGAAGCACCACTTAATCCTCTTGCCCATTCCTTCAAAGAAGTTGCTACGTATTTCGACCAACTACGGAGAGCTAATGGCTCCCTTGCCAAAACCCAACTCCTCTCATGCTGTCTTCGCCAATGCCATCCGGCCGAGGGTGAGACCATGGTCCGTCTCCTCACCGGCGGACTCCGTGCCGGAGCCAAGGAAGGGCTTTACGAAGAAGCTGTGGCCCAAGCTTTCGGTGCATCACAGTTGGATATTCGCTACGCCGCGATGCTCACCGGTGACCTTGGTGAAGTAGCCATCGCAGCAAAAAACAAAACCCTTGATAAGATCCAACTGCGGCCCGGGACCCCCATTAAACCAATGCTGGCTTCCCCCACTGAAACTGCGGAAGACATTATCAAATGGCACGATAGCAAGGAGATTCCGCTCTGGCTTGAGCCGAAGTACGATGGAATTCGGAGTCAACTCCATGTTACTCCGGATGGGGCCCACCTTTTTTCTCGTGATCTTCGCTCACTCGATGATGAATTCCCCGAGATTCTTGAGGCTGCGCGTGCTCTTCCCCCGTGTCTTCTAGACGGCGAACTCATCGCCTATGCCGAAGGCAAAAGGCTCACTTTCTTCGACCTCCAAAAACGACTCGGTCGAAAAAAAGTTCAGGGTGATCTCTTTCTCGGAGCGGCCATCCCGGTAAAATTCATCGCCTTCGATTGTCTTTATTCGCGAAAAGCACTCATTGATGCTCCTTTGGAAGAACGGCGGCAAGCCCTAGAATCGCTGGAACTTTCCGCCCCCTTTACATCAGTGCCTCTCATTCGTCCCGACGGAGCTGATATCGAAGCCTTGGAGCGAGAATTCAAAAAAGCGATGTCCGATGACAACGAAGGGCTCATCGCAAAAAATTCTTCATCGAGTTATCAACCGGGTCGACGAGGTCAGTCATGGAAGAAGCTCAAAGGTGTGATGCCGACTCTTGATTGTGTCGTCATCGCGGCCCAGCAAGGACATGGGAAACGGGCGGGAGTTTTATCCGATTACACCTTCGCGGTGAGGGACACAGAATCCGGCGAACTTTGCACGTTGGGAAAAGCCTACTCCGGCCTCACCGACGATGAAATTGAAGATCTCACCGATCATTTCCAAAAGACCACGATTGAAAGAATCTCACGACGGGTCGTTAAAGTCGAACCGACCATCGTGCTGGAAATTGCCTTTGACAAGATTCGCCCTTCAAAGCGCCACGATTCTGGCCTTGCCTTGCGATTCCCGCGGATCAAAGTGATCCGCCGCGACAAAAGCCTGGATGAAATCGACACTCTTCAAACCGCTCAAAAATTAGTTTAGCTAGGGGCCTTACCGCTTCTTCGCCAGATGAACTTTCGCTTCTTTTTTCGTTGTGAAGGGATCTGGGTCCACTTCATACCAAGACGATTTCTGGATTCGGTCGCGGTTATAGGGTGGTGCAAAAATATCCACTAATTGTGTCAGTTTTTTTGCTTTTAACCGATGGATATTTCGCGCTTTTGACGTCAATGAGGACACCGAGGTCTTCTTGAGAATCTCGTGGTTCGTTTCCTTGAGGAGGACATGTTTTTGGTCCGGTTTTTCTCCAAGAAGATCGTAATTCCAAGTTTCAATTTCGCCTGAAGCGCAGAGGATTACTCCGGTCATTTCCGGATGATCATGGTGAGAAATCTCCTCTTCTTTTTCAAATTGCAAAAGAGTCACGTGGAAGTCGCGTTGCTTTTCGAGGGGTTCAAAATCCACCCGTTTGTTCCCAAGGCCGCGATGAGCCTTCTTAAACGCTTCCAACAAAGGTTCGTCTTTCAAGTTGAGACGTGAACAAAGCTTCGTCGCTTTGGTGACATAAACCGATTCATCCCAATCATCAAGGTGCTGGCGGGCCGCTTCCTTTTCAATCGCCTCGAGGAAGGCGTCCCAATTGATCGGCTGCATTTCAGACAAGCGGCCCTGACAGGCATTAGCGCGGGTTGCTAATGCCGTCAGGCTGGGAAGCGCCATCGTAAGCCCCAAAAAACCGGGTAACGATGTGCGGATAAAGTGTCTGCGGTCGTATCGGTCCATAGCACAGGGTATCGATCGATCCGGTGAAAACAAGCTGCGGTTGTGAAGCGGGAGTTTTTCTCATGAAATTATCATATTCGATGTGGTATATTCCGGATCATCTGAGGGTTTACCATTCGGGAGGCTCAGCACTTTCCTGCGTTTTAGTAAAAAAGTTATTATTTTACCGGTGTATCGTTTCAAGGGGGCAAAAATTTTTGTTACCCTTGACCGGCCGGCGACGTATCCCTCCCCTTGAGATAACGTAAGAAATATGTTTCAACTTCGACATCTTGCTTTCCCTGTGATCCTGACCGGCTTTCTCCCGGCTCAGGTTCGCATCAACGAATTCATGGCCTCAAATACGAGGGCATTTCCTGATATTATCGATTTCGATGACTACCCCGATTGGATCGAGCTTCACAATCCTAACCTCGCTGATGCGAGTCTAGACGGGTTTTTCCTCAGCGATGATCTCGCCTCTCCCTTCAAATGGCCTATTCCTGCTGGCGCGGTTATCCCGGCTGGAGGATACTTGCTCTTCATGGCGGATGGCAACGACGCCGGACTCGGTGAATCCCATCCGAGGGGGTATTGGCCGTGGCGAGATTTCACCACCGAGCGCTACCATACTAACTTCGGACTAAGCGCCGAGGGGGAAGCGGTCGTCTTGACTCAGACCTCCGGCTCCACTTCGACGCCGCTTGTTGCAACGGGTTCTACTTGGGCTTATCTGGACGATGGATCGGACCAGTCAACTCAGTGGAGAGCGCGTAATTTTGACGATAGCGGTTGGGCCTCGGGTCCTGCCGACTTCGGATACGGGGACGATCCCGCCACCGAAGTCTCGTATGGAGGAGATGAGGATAACAAATACATCACGACCTATTTCCGGCATAAATTCAACATAGCGGATCCAAGCCTTTACCGAAATCTCTCGCTTGCTCTTCAAGCAGACGATGGGGCCGTTGTTTATTTGAATGGGGCCGAGGTTATTCGCGACAATATGCCGACCGGAATTATCACTTCATCTACAACAGCCGTTGGAAGTGTCGGCAGTAGTGAGGCAGATTTTCTTAACTATGCTGTCCCTGTCTCCGGTTTGGTGACGGGTAACAACGTCCTTGCGGTCGAGATTCACCAGCGGAGCTCCGACAGCTCGGACATCCGCTTCGATCTTTCTCTCGAGGCTTCTTATTACACTGGAGTCGTCACTGTGGATACCATCTCCTACGGCAGCCAAGTTACCGATATTTCCTATGGTCGTGATGCTGCGTCGCCCACCATCTGGAAGCAGTTTGCCGAATCTACTCCAGGATCTGCCAATACGACTGCTGAGGTTACCAGTCTGCGTTTTTCCAGTCGTGAAGTTACCATTGCTCCGCAAGCCGGCTTCTATTCCTCGGATCAAACCATTAGTCTCACTACGACTGAGGGAGAGATTTATTATACCTTGGATGGCAGTAATCCGTCTACTTCGACTACTCTTTACACTGGGCCTTTTCCCATTAGCGCCACGACCATTGTAAGAGCCCGCGTCTTCGAAGCTGGCAAGGTCCCCGGCCCTATTCTCACTTCGACTTATTTTTATGGAGAGTCCTTTAACGGACTACCCATCGTCTCCGCTGTTGCCGATCCTGAGACTCTCTTTGGTGATGAAATCGGTATTTATGATAATGATCATGAACCGGTTCGCAGTAGAATGAATGAGGTCTACAAAAAGAAGGACGCACCCGGGCATGTTGAATTTTTTCCCGCTGACGGCAGTGAGGGGTTTCAGGTCAACGGCGGCTTCCGTATAGGCGGCGAAAACAACTGGGGATCTCACGAGCAAAAGGCTCTTAATTTTACTCTGCGCGGAAAATATGGGGATGATGCTATCAAGTATGACCTTTTCCCCGGAAGCAATATTCCTGTCCACACCGCTATTGCTTTTCGCGAAGGCGGTGATGACTGGGATGATGCGATGCTTCGCGATGCCATGTGGAACACCATTGCAAAAGATCGCCTCGAGGCTGAGACCAACGCCTCTCGCCCGTGCGTTGTTTTTTTAAATGGAGAATACTGGGGAGTTTATAACATTCGCTCACGTTGGGACGAGCAATGGCTCTTCGAACATTATGGTGTCGACAATGGCGAATATGACCACATTGGCTATGGCCGCTTTACAAGCAGTAGTACGACTCTAGGTGTCGAGAATGGTGACTTAGAAGATTGGCTTGAACTTCTAGAATTCATCGACGCGAATGACATCAACGAAGTTGGCAATTGGGCCTTTGTGGAGTCGCGCGTTGATCTCGATAGCTTCATCGACTTCATCGTTTCCGAGTCCTTCGCCAATAATACGAGCTGGCGCCACAATCGCGAGATGTGGAAGGCTCACAAACCCGGCGGTAAATGGCGGTGGTTCCTCCCCGATATGGATCGCACTTTTAAAGATTCGGGCATCAATAGTAATGTTTTCGATGACATCTTGAAGGATGACGCCCTGCTTGACCGCATCAAGAACCAACCCACTTTTAAAGCCCGGCTGGCCCAGCGCTACGCTGCCCATATTGCTTCCACTTTTTCCTCTGCTCGGATTAACAAGATCATCGATTCCCTCGGTGCTACTATCACACCGGAGCTCGATCGCCACAAAGAGAAGTGGGATGGGAGCATTGATGCTGATGATCAGGCCCGCGATCTCGAAGAAATCAAAGACTATAATGAAGAACGGTTGACTGAAGTTCACGACGAGATCGACTCTGAACTTCGCATCGACTCTGCTGTTGATATTACTCTTGCGGCCAATGGTTCTGGTTCGTTCCGTATTGAGGGTGTTGAAGTCGAAGCTGGGACCCTCAAACTTTTTCCGAACCTCAATACCACTGTCGAAGCTGTTCCCGCTCCCGGATTTACTTTCGTTTCCTGGGAAGCTCTTCCGGGAGAAGCGACCACAATTCTCAATTTCGCTGGGCCTGCAACTTTAACTGCCAACTTCATTCCTGCTGGTGGAATTGTTACGGGGGGCACCCTCGCTTCAGATACGACGTTTACGCTCGAGAACTCACCCTATTTTATCGAGACCGATCTTATTGTGCCTGCTGGCACGACGTTAGATATCGATCCCGGAGTTGTTCTCGAAATGGCTACTGGACGCAATATCCGCGTTATGGGCACTCTTGATATTAAGGGTACAGCTGGGCGGGAAGTTATCATTCGCGGACGGAGCAATACTACCTGGGGAGGACTTTCATTTGAAGAACCTTTGACTACTTCCACTCTCACGCATCTCATCGTGCGGGATGCTTCGC
>Ga0315321_10003205_pt1 | contig 12714 bp, 9 predicted proteins | sample M180m21515metaG_FD_203464 | JGI IMG/M metagenome (GOLD analysis project Ga0315321, IMG submission 203464) | Ammonia-oxidizing marine archaeal communities from Monterey Bay, California, United States - M1 80m 21515 | ecosystem: Environmental > Aquatic > Marine > Intertidal zone | place: USA... | reverse complement strand
GATGTGACGGGCGGTGTGTACAAGGCCTGGGAACGTATTCACGGCGTCGTAGCTGATACGCCGTTACTAGCGATTCCGACTTCATGGAGTCGAGTTGCAGACTCCAATCCGAACTGGGCCCGGCTTTAGGGATTTGCTCCATCTCGCGATCTTGCTTCCCATTGTACCGGGCATTGTAGCACGTGTGCAGCCCTGGGCGTAAGGGCCATACTGACTTGACGTCATCCCCACCTTCCTCCCCATTGAAATGGGGCAGTCTGTCCAGAGTGCTGGAGAAACGAGTTCTCCGTGGCAACAGGACATAGGGGTTGCGCTCGTTGCGGGACTTAACCCAACATCTCACGACACGAGCTGACGACAGCCATGCAGCACCTGTGATCGTCCAGCCGAACTGACCCCGCCCTTTCAGGCAGGTATGACGAACATGTCAAGCCCAGGTAAGGTTCTTCGCGTTGCATCGAATTAAGCCACATGCTCCACCGCTTGTGCAGGCCCCCGTCAATTTCTTTGAGTTTTAATCTTGCGACCGTACTCCCCAGGCGGTGCACTTAACGCGTTAGCTTCGCCACAGACGGGGTCGAATCCGCCTACAGCAAGTGCACACCGTTTACTGCCAGGACTACAAGGGTATCTAATCCTTTTCGCTACCCTGGCCTTCGTACCTCAGCGTCAGGAATTGTCCAGAGACTCGCCTTCGCCACCGGTGTTCCTCCTGATATCTACGCATTTCACTGCTACACCAGGAATTCCAGTCTCCTCTCCAATCCTCTAGGGAAATAGTTTTCAGCGCATTTTCCGGGTTAGGCCCGGGGCTTTCACGCCAAACTTATCTCTCCGCCTACGCACGCTTTACGCCCAGTGAATCCGAACAACGCTTGGGACCTCCGTATTACCGCGGCTGCTGGCACGGAGTTAGCCGTCCCTTCCTTTGATGCTAATATCTGAGTATGCCGTAATGTATACCCTTACTCGCACCCGACAGGGGTTTACGACCCTAAGGCCTTCATCCCCCACGCGGCGTCGCACCGTCAGACTTTCGTCCATTGCGAATGATTCTCGACTGCTGCCACCCGTAGGTGTATGGACCGTGTCTCAGTTCCATTGTGGCTGACCGTCCTCTCAGACCAGCTATCCGTCTTCGCCTTGGTAGGCTTTTACCCTACCAACAAGCTGATGGAACGCAGGCTCATCCCAAAGCGACCGAAGCCTTTAATCCGAAGATCACATCCGGTATTACCCCGGCTTTCACCGGGCTATTCCGAACTTTGGGGCAGATTCCTACGTGTTACTCACCCGTTCGCTGCTAATTCCGTCTGATATTGCTATCGTCAGTTCATCGCTCAACTTGCATGTCTTATCCACGCCGCCAGCGTTCGTTCTGAGCCAGAATCAAACTCTCCGTTTAAAAAACGTTAGATTTTGATCACTGATTAAACGCTAGTTATTATTGTTCTCTCAATGAGTTAAAACTCAAACTCTATTCCTCTAACACGAATAGAGTCCGAGGGTTTCTGCTGTTACACAATTCAATTTTCAAAGAACAACCGGCACATAACCGGTGTATTCATTCCGCATTGAAAACTAAAAAAAGCGAACAACCTCCTCCCTCAATTGGAAAGGGTTATTTGCTTTTCAAGAGGAACCTCGAAAGGTTCGTTGCGCTCAACGCGACGCGCAGTTCACACCAAGTCCGAAATCTCTGCAAGGGTTTTTTTGATTTTTTTTTGCCCTTGTTTAATTAACTCGGTTTTTCCTGCGTTTTCACCCAAAAAAGGGACGCTAAAAACTGGGATTTCACGAAGACAATTCCGCAGAACTTCAAAATTAGTGCGCTGAGATTCATTTATTCTAACATCATTTACCGCATTCAGCAAACAAACGCCAAGTACTTCAGCCCCAATACTTTGCAGATGTTTTACCGTCAATATAGCGTGATTCAAAACACCCAATTCGTTCTTTGCCGCCACAAAAACAGGCATTTTAGTTTCTATCAGAAAATCCGCCCAAGTTTGGCCGCGCTCATTCAAGGGCACCAACACCCCCCCTGCCCCTTCCACCAGCAACTGGTCACATTCTTTTTCAATCAAAGAAACTGCTGACCTAAGCTCCTTGACCCCCACTTTGCGAGCACTACGGCGAGCCGCCACAACTGGTGCAGCCGGAGTTTTATAATGAAATGGATTAATTAAATCCATGCGGACCCTGCCCAGTTGAAGCGACTGCAATAAACGCACATCATCCCGAGGTCCCGTGCAAACTGGTTTCATCGCCAATGCGTCCACCCCGCTTTCTCGGAGGTGATGCAGCAACAGCGCCGTGAGAATGGTTTTCCCTGCGCCAGTATTGGTGCCAGTAATGAAAACGGAGCGCGCCCTCATTCCCAATAAGTATAGAGAATTTTTATATCCTTGGGATCCTTGCGCTGCAGCACGGCGACCAAGGTCCGCTGTTGTTTGCGTACTTCGGCTGTGACGCGGACCTCAAAAGTAGAACTACGGACCGACATAAATCGCGCTGCGTTCGCGGCGGCTTCCCGGGTAAAGCCCGGCACTTGCTGCAACTGCTGCACGTTTTCAAACGGCTCATCATCCTCTGTCCCATTGAGCCCATCCAAGCCCACGCGCATGTCTACGATGGCGGATGCCGTCACGGCTGGATCGCCTGGCAAGGGAATCAATTGTAACACATCGGCGCTAGCTGTGTTGATGTTCACATACCCGAGCGAAAGCGGCGTAAACAAATCCACCAAGGCATACGCGTAATTGAGCGACTCCTCGCCTTCATCAACGGAGCTAGGTTCAGTGCCAGCCGCCAGTGAATTCTCCGCGGTACCCCAATACATTTCCGGCGTGATGTCTTTGATGAGTAACAGTTCTCGCAGGTCATCAATGAGTGCGTTTTTGGCTACATACCCTAGCGGCTCATAGTACTCACTTTCAGCTCCATTCACCGATACATTGTCATCCTGATCACACCAGTCGATGATGGCATCGGTAAGATAAGGGATCAGTGACACATCCACCCCCATCATTCCGAAGGCCTGCTCAAATGGATAGCGGCCCATCGACCGGCCTGCAGCACGGTTGATATTGAACTTCCGCTCCAAATCCACAATCTCCACTGAGCAACGCCAGCTTTGAATCTCCCGCTCTTCATCTAGTGTAGGGTCGGGGTACAGCAAACCAATTACAGTACCAGGCGCCCAGCCGCTGTTAGTCAAATTGAGGGTGTCGTGAAAGAGGTTCAAACCATTGGTCACACCCGGCCCCCCGGCCCATTTCTGGTTCAGCGAATCATAAGGTGTTTCAGTGTCAGCCATTTGCTGGCTCAGCACATATTTGGCGTACTCAACTCCCGAACGACAAAGCCAATCCACATCTGATTCTGCATCGGAATTACGGGCTAAAATTGCCTCGACCTGCATATTGGTCGTAAAGGCTGCAGCCAAAACAGAGAGCACAATCACGAAGCCGAGCACGACCAACAGCGCCACCCCCCTTTTGTTCTTACTAGGGGAAATCGATTCCTCTTTTGAATGAATTTGGATCTGCACTAGTGTAGCGCTAGCATTTACAATGGCTGATAACCCAAAGACCCATCATCTTTAATAACCCAAACATTGCCTGTCGGTGGATTAGGGAGAGTTGTCAGATAACCTTCAGTTACTAATGTGGTGACACTGGGAGGAGATGAGCCGCCGTTTAAAGCTGCGTAATCCGTAATCGCGTCATTAATCGTTGTATAACCTGGAATTGTAGCATTACCTGATTTCCAACTAGGGCTCGGAGTCGGCCCGCTTCCTGTACCGCTTCCTGTACCGCTTCCTGTACCGCTTCCTGTACCGCTTCCTGTACCACTTCCTGCCCTAGAGCCACTGGGCCCGCCTTTTCCTGAACTACGCCCCTTACCACTAGCCCTTTCCCTCATCCTTTTAGCCCACTCAGCTTTTTGGGCGTCAGTATACCGACTTCTACCATCCTTGCCATCACGCCCACTTCGCTCCGCCTGTTTTTTGCGCCACGCTGCAATTTGCTCTGCTGTAGGCTTTTTCCTAGAACTAGTTCTAGAGTCAGTCCTCCCACCACGCGAACCACCGCCCCTAGCTTGAGGCAGAGGCGGATTTTGCATGGCCTGGGTGATACTCTCGGAGAAGACAACAATTTCGCGTTTTTGGATTTCCTCAATTCTTGCCTCTTCACCATCGGCTCCTTTGAAGGCTAATTCAAATTTCAGACGAGAAGGCACTGAATTGGTTTCAGTCCATTCACTCACCCACTCGTTGTTAATTGTACTCCAAAACACAAAGAAAAATGTGTCTAGATTCGGCCCCAGAACCCAGCGTTTGGGTTCCCGAATATCCTGCGTATTGATCGGCTGCATGAGCGCCTCTTGGTACATCACGAGCGAACGGCCCAAATCTTCATCATCCTCAACCTGAAAGGTGATTCGCCGTAGCCGCTGCGAGCCAAACTCTTTGTTGCCTAAGAAATCGGGAGGAACCCGCGACACAAAACTAATGCTGGGGTATTCGAAAATCGTAGTATCCGCCAGAAAGGAATACTGCTCTTTGCTTTGCTCGTAATACACCAAGCCGCTCAGCGAGTCTTCAATGGTCTTGAGAGCAATCCGTTGCCGCTGGATTTCGACCGTGGCCTCCGCGCCGGCCACGGTGGAGCGCGCCAGCGAAAAGAACACCCCGTAAACCATCGCCAACACAATTGAAAATACGGCAACCGAGACGATTGCTTCCACCAGTGTAAAGGCTGCCTGTTTTTTCTTCATTATCTTCCTCCCAATCCGGCTCCCTGCGCGCCGCCCATTTCCAGCTCTGCCAAGTCCGGCCGGAACATTAAAAAACGTAACTGATATTCTGTGTTTTCGCCACCCCCAACTTGCTCTTCTACCGTTACTGTAGCCTGATACAACCCGTTAGTAGCATCCAAACTCATGATATCCCGCTGCCAACGGGCATCCGGATAAAGAGTAAATTCGCCTCCGCCATTACCGCCGAAATCCTCATCCATTGGCTCAGTCAAACCGGTCGCCAGCGTTCCATCCGGCTCCGGCAATTCCACCAAGGTCTTTGCCGCCAACGCGCCCATATCAGGCCGCTGTTGTTGCATTACGCGCACCAAATCTAGGCCTTGTCCCACCAATTGCAGGATGGCAAAAATCGCGACCACAAAAATCGCTACGGCGATCAATACTTCGGCCAAGGTAAACGCCCGGATGGTTTGCTTATAGACCTTTTTCATCGCGGATTCTCGTTCACAACAGTCGTCTTGCCGGTCACGGGATCCAAGCTCAGAATGTACGCTTCATTACCATCCGTCACTCGCAAATCCACCGGCTCAGCCGTACCATTGGGGTAAAAGCGCAATTCTAATTGCCCGAGAAACTCCTCATCCACCGGCTCAATAATCTGCAAGTCCGCTGTCAATTCCACGCTATCCAACACTTCGCCTTGCTCCACCAAATTCGCTTCACCGCCCGTATCCGGATCCACTCCCATCACCGTGCGCGCCGCTGATCGCAGAATCAGAGACTCCTCCATATCGTTCAGCACGAGTTCCATGGTGCGTTTGTTGATGATCGCGTCACTGCGCGCCTGCCGGCACATGTCCTCAACATCACTGATGGCCTGCTCCAAGGGCGCTTTTTCCCAAAAGGATCGAAACGATGGAATGCTAATTCCAATAATCACCCCCATCACCGCGACCACCACCATGAGCTCCACCAATGTAAACGCGCGCTTCATTTCATCGACCTATGGTGGAAGTGATTTTGAACATGGCCTGCAACACGCCCACCAACATGAAGCCCACCGCGCCGGCAATGAAAACAATCAGGATGGGCTCGATCAAGGTCGTCACCACGCGCAGGTTGGCGGTCAGTTCGTTATCGTATGTTTCAGCCAGATTTTCCAGAGCCGACGGAATATCCCCGGTCTGTTCGCCAATGTGAATCAAGTCCACCATGAGCTTGGGAAACACCCCACTACGCGCTAGAGGTTGCGCCAGAGTTTTACCATCGGTCACCCCTTCACGTGTGCGGGCTATGGCACCTTGCAACACCACGTTTTGCACCACGCTTTCGGTGATTTTCAAAGCTGACAACACCGGCACGCCATTGCGCAACAGCGCCCCCAGTGTCCGGGCGAATTGACCAAACATGGTTGGCCGTACGATTTTTTTGACCAATGGGGCTTCGAGTAACCAACCATGCAGCCGCTCCCTTCCCATCGCCGTGCTGAAGTAGCTCTTCAACAAAATAAAAAACAACACACCCACCACCAACACAGCCCACCACCAAACCGCAAAAAACCCACTCAAACTCTGCAGAATCTGTGTCGATAACGGCAAGGCCACATTCATGCCGTCAAAGATTTTCATGAACTTCGGCAGAATGTAGCTCATGAAAACAAAAATCAGCACAAAGCCGAGCACGATCACAAAGGCTGGATACACTAAAGCCGAGGTCACCTTTGAGCGCACTTCGGCAAACCGCTCGTAATGCTCAGCCAACCGCAGCAATACCTCCACCAACGAGCCTCCACTTTCGCCAGCCTTGATCATATTTACATACATCTCTGGAAAAATACCGGGATGCTTCGCCAGTGCCGCGGAGAGGTTGTGTCCCTCGCGCACGTCATGCAGCAATTGCTCACTGACCGCCGCCGGCACCCCACTGCCCTCAAGGTTGATCATACTGCTCAAGGACGCGGTCAGCGGCATACCTGCTTTCAGCAAATTTGCCAATTGCCGCGTGTAATTGGCCAGTTCCTGCAGCTTGGGCTTGGCGTGACTGCGCCGTCGCGGAGCGTCCTCAGCAAACGCCGGCTTCGCCGCGGCAAGCTCCATCGCAGCGCTCCCGCCCGTGATGGAAACAGGAAACAATCCCTGCGCCGAGATTTGGGTCATTGCCCCATTACGATCGGCCGCCTCAACCGTGCCGCGCAATTGCCGTCCGCCTGCATCGCGGGCTATGTATTCGAAAACTGGCATTACTTCATGACTCCCGCAGGGTTCAAACTACCGCGCCGATAACCGGCACCATCAATTTCCACTTCCGCATATCCAATCCGATTGAAAGACGCTTTTACCTGCTCAAAGGTTTCCATTAATCGCAAACGACCCATTTCACGTGGGACCACCTCAATCCGCGCCATCGGCCCCGCTTCGTGATGCCGCACCCGTACTTCGCTAAAGCCCAAATCACGCAAGGAATTTTCCGCCTGCTCAATCATGCCCACTTTTTCCGTGGTCACCCTTTCCCCATAAGGAATACGCGAACTCAGGCAGGGCATCGCCGGCTTATCCGCCGTAGGCAAGCCAAGCGCACGCGAAACCTCCCGTACATCCGCCTTGGATAACTCCGCCTCGCGCAAGGGCGCCCGTACTTCGAATTCACCGGCCGCCTGCGCACCCGGCCGCCAATCGCCCGCGTCGCTCACATTCTCACCATACGCCAGCACGCGAAAACCCCGTTGAGTGGCAATCGATTCCATGTGCGTAAACAGCTCATGTTTGCAGAAGTAACAACGGTTTACTGGATTGTTGTGATAATCGGGGTTCTCGAATTCCCCCGTGCCCACGATCTCTAAAGGAAAGCCGAACTCCACGGCAATCGCCTTGGCTTCGGTCAGTTCCAGCCGGGGCAAACTGGGCGAATCAGCAATCACGGCCAACATGCGGCCGCCTAATTCTTCATACGCCACATGCGCGAGCAGGACTGAATCCACCCCGCCGGAATACGCGACTAGGCATGACTCGTACCCGCGCAGCACGGTTCGCAATGTGTTGAGTTTGGACAAAGCAAATGAACCGACCACTTCGGTTCGCCCCCTTTCCTAACTCAATTTTGGGAAAACCACCCCGAATGTCGAGCTGAACTTACCCGCTAGAGCACCCAGCCCTCGCGGTATTGGTGGCGGATCAGCCGATCGGCCTCCGGCAACCCTTTCGCCTTCATGGTCTTCCAGTCCCAATCCAGTTTCACGTTGCCTAACCGATGCGATACAATCCCCAGTAACGGACATTCACTGAGCGGCCCGGCATAGCTGAAATCGCTACCGCATCGACCGCCATCGCGGCATGCCTTCACCCACTCGGCATGGTGCCCGATGGATTCGGGAATGGTTTTTGGCGGCGGCTGGAACCCCTTAAACTGATCCTCCGGAATCAGCCGATAGGAGCCGTAATTTGAAAATAATTTCCCTTTCTCGCCCACAAACAAAACACCGCTCTTCCATTGCTTGCGTTGTGCCTCGGTGAGGACCTTAGGACGTTCATTCCCCTGATACCACACGAGCTTTACCGGCGGCTGCTTGCCACGCGCGGGATAGGTGTATTCTACCCGCATGGACTCGGTAACGCGCTCCGCCCGCGCCTTACCAGCCTGTGAATGGATGGTCAGCGGATGTTTGAGATCCAGCGCCCAATGCGCCAAATCCGCATAGTGACACCAGAAATCCGACAAGGTGCCTCCTCCAAACTCCCAAAAGTGCCGCCAATGAAACGGCGCGTATTCCTTACGGAACGGCCGATACGCCAATGGCCCCAGCCACAAATCGTAATCCAAATCCTTCGGGATCGGCGCATCGGCTTCGGATAACCCGATGTTCCCATATTGCGCCCCGGCCCAAACATGCACCTCGTGCACGCCGCCAATCGCGCCGCTTCTCACCAACTCCACCACGCGCCGGTAATTGCTGCCGGAATGGATTTGATTCCCCATCTGGGTCACGCGCTTATGCTTGGCAGCCGCCTCGGTTAGGGCCCGCACTTCGGTGACTGTATGCGCCAGGGGTTTTTCGCAATATAAATGGCGACCGCTTTTCAGGGCGCCCACGCCCACGATGGCATGCGTATGATCGGGCGTGCTGCACACAACCGCATCCAAATCCTTTTGCTCCAGCATTTGCCGAAAATCCCGATAACGCTGGGCATCGGGAAATTGCTTGGCGGCAGCGGTGAGATTTTTCTGATCCACATCGCACAAGGCCGCAATGTGGGATTCTTTCACCGCAGCAACGCCGCGCAGATTACTACCGCCGCGGCCGGCAACGCCCACAACGCCGATGTTTAATTTTTCATTGGCGCCCAACACCTTCCCAACAAAGGGAAAGGCCACTGCAATGCCGGTGGTTTTGAGAAAGGAACGACGAGTGGTTGGTTTCATTTGATTTCTCGCAGGTAAATATTTCGGAAAGACAGCGGACTGCCGTGGGCCTGTAACTCAATTGGGCCCTGGCTCGACAGCGGTTCGCCCTCTTGCCAGAAGTTTTCCAACGGCGTGTTCTTTACAACAAGTTGCCCGTTTAAATAGACGTGCACGCGGTCCTCGATCATCAAAATTCTAAAGCGATTCCAATCACCCGCAATTCGGTCGGCCTTGACCAAGGGTTCTTTGAGTGCCTTCTTGTTGTTAAATAACGCCCCGCTCCCCGAGGCGGCCAGCGGATTATCATCGCCGCGCGGGTCCCAGATCTGCACCTGCGGATGACCTCGCAAATAAACGCCGCTGTCTCCTTTAGGGCCAATCTTCCAATCGAGCCACAGCTCGTAATTCGCATAATCCTCGCGCACCGTACCCAGACTGTCGCCCTGCCCATCGAAACGAAGTTCGCCATCCAACACCCGCCAATGGGCCAGCATCTGCTGATCCGCCGCCGCTTGTTGCAGCACGCGTTCATCAGCGGCCAGAGCAGTGCGTTTGGTAGGATCGTTATTCGGCTTGGCCAGCACCCCCTGCCAATTGGCCAGTGTCCCCCCATCAAACAACGGCACAAATCCATTGGGATGTTTGTTGTTAAGCTGCACTTTTGCCACCGGCTTGATGCGGATGTTACGAAAATACACTTCGTCCTTATGCCCCAAAAAACCAATGTGACCGCTCCCGCGCAGCAGCCCCGGATGCTTCAACAAAATCGCCGGATCCTTGATGTCATTCAAATCCACATCAAGAATCACACGGCCATTGAGCCGCACAGTCACCCGCCGGCCAATCACGACCACCTCCTGTTCGTTCCATTCCCCAACCGGCCGATGCGCATTCAGTACGCGCGGTGCCGCCACATTGTATATCGCTCCATGAACCTGCACCGGCTTCAACTCCCGACCATAACGCTCCTCCGCGTTGGTATTATCGAGGATCTGCAATTCCATTCCTTCATAGGCCAACGCCTTGCCCTGCATGGGCGTACGAATGGCCAGACCGTTGTTGGCGCCCCACGTCAGCTTGAATTGAAAACGCAAAATGAAATCCGCGTATTCCTCCTCGGACAACAACGCACCGCCGCCACCTTTGGGGCAGTAAATCACCGGCGAAGTCACCCCGTCTTCCACTAGGTTGGTGATCGCAAAACCGCCTCCCTTAGGATTGATCATTGTCCAGCCCTTCAAAGATTGACCGTCAAATAGACTGCGGAAACCCGTTTCATTCGGATCAGCGGTTTGGCAACCGGTGATGGACAGTAGACAGACGGTAAAAAAAAAGTAGATTGAACTGTGAACCCTTTGCGAGAGGACTACGAATTGTGTTAGCGGCATGCTTTGTTTGTAGCGATCTTGCCTCCGGCGTCAAAGCTGAATTACCCCAAAAACATACAATCCCCACCGAACAACTTACGGGGATAAAGTTTGCCTAATCCCACCAAAACGTCACCATAACGCAGATGAAACGTCGCTTTATGCTCACCTTGATGCTGGCCCTCACGCTGGCAACGCTTCACGCCGAACTCACCAAAGAGCAGTCCGGCCGCATCACCAAGACCGTCGGCCAAATCATCGGCCAAATTCATTACCGGCAAACCCAGCTGAATGATGAGATTTCAAAGCATCACCTGAAGAACTACCTGAACGCCCTCGATTTTGGGCACATGATTTTTTTGCAGAGCGATGTGGAGTCTTTCGAGAAACTTTATGGCACCCGACTGGACGACCAAGTGCGCTTTGGAAGCCTGCGGCCGGCTCATCAAATTTTCCAACGCTATCTCGAACGCCTCGCCGAAAGGCAGCAAATGGTCACAACGCTCCTAGAAAAGCCGATGGATTTCTCGAAGCAAGAATCCTTTAATCCCGTGCGCGACGAATTGCCCTGGCCCAAAACAGCTAATGAAGCCAATGAATTGTGGCGCAAGCGCGTCAAGTTCGAGCTACTTGCCGATCGGCTCACCTACGCTAAGGATGGTGAAAAACCTGATGCCAAAAAAGTGAAGGAATCCACCGGCAAAATCCAACGTCGCTATGAGCGCCTGTTAAAGACGATGAAAGCCTACGAGGAAGCAGAAATCTTGGAGCTCTACCTCAGCTCACTCACCCGTGCCTACGATCCCCACTCCGATTATATGAGCCCTCACGAAACGGAGAATTTTAAAATCAACAGTATCGACATGCAACTCACCGGCATTGGCGCCGTTCTCCAAGCCGATGATGGCTACACCAAGATCGTCCGCATCATGCCCGGAGGCCCCGCCAGCAGCAGCAAACTCATTAAAGCAAACGACCGCATTATCGCCGTGCAAAACCCCGGTGACAAGGTGGCTACCGATATTTTGGACATGAAACTCGACAAAGTCGTGACCCTCATTCGCGGCAAAAAAGGGTCCGTCGTGAAACTCACCATTATCCCTGCCACCACCGATGAACGCAAAGTCATCAGCATCACGCGCGACGTCGTGAAGCTGGAGGATCAACTCGCCAAAGGCTACATCATCGAACGCCCACGCGATGGCAAACGCGAGAAGCTCGGCATCATCAAGCTCCCCGGATTTTACGACAAATGCTCCAGCCACTGCCGTATTTTACTCGAGCGTTTCAACAAAGAGAAAGTTGACGGCGTCGTGCTCGACCTTCGCCACAACGGCGGCGGCATTCTTCAAGAAGCGGTGAATCTCACCGGCCTGTTCATCACCCGCGGGCCAGTCGTGCAAATCAAAGACTATCGCGGCCGCCAACGCGTCATGAGCGATGTCAACGTCAACGTCACCTACAACGGCCCGCTGGTAGTCGCCGTCAGTCACATGAGCGCCTCCGCCTCCGAAATTGTGGCGGCCGCCCTGCAGGATCATGGACGCGCCGTCATTGTCGGCGGAAAAACCACTCACGGAAAAGGCACCGTACAACAACTGCTCCCGCTCAACCGCTCATTCATCGCCAACCTCGCCGAAGACTCCGGCCAATTAAAATTCACCATTTCAAAATTCTACCGCATCAACGGCGCCACCACCCAACGCGACGGCGTCACTGCCGATATTGCCCTGCCCTCGATCATGGACTACCTCGGTACCAGCGAAGGCGAACTCCCCCGCGCCCTGGAAGCCGACCGTATCGCCGAAGCCGAATATAAATCGCTCGACCAAGTCAGCGGCTTTTTTACCTCCCTCCGGCGTGCCTCCAGCAAGCGCATCCAAACCGATCAGGATTACAAATATATCCAAGAAGACATCGCCCGCGCCAAAGAGCGCAAAGAAAACCCCAGCATTTCCCTGAACGAAGCCTCGCGCCGCAAGGAACGCAACGAAAACAAAGGGCGCATTGAAGCCCGAAACAAAGAACACGCCGACCGCGCATTACCCAAGGAATCCTACTACGAAATCGACATCAAAGGGGCCCAAGCCAATAAACCCCTGAAAAAACTGGACCCGCCCGAACCCAAAAAGGAATCCACCGAACCCAATCCCACCCCCGACGAAGACCCTAATACCTTCAGCTT
>Ga0315321_10003204_pt1 | contig 12718 bp, 10 predicted proteins | sample M180m21515metaG_FD_203464 | JGI IMG/M metagenome (GOLD analysis project Ga0315321, IMG submission 203464) | Ammonia-oxidizing marine archaeal communities from Monterey Bay, California, United States - M1 80m 21515 | ecosystem: Environmental > Aquatic > Marine > Intertidal zone | place: USA... | reverse complement strand
CGTTTTTATTGGTCGTCTGATGGTGAGACATTTCAAACAATCGATCGCGAGCTTGACGCATTGATGCTAGCGGCTGAATACGGTGACCACTGGGGCTTCACGGGGACCACTGGGGCTTCACGGGGACTTTTGTTGGGCTGATTTGTCAGGATTTGACGGGTATGCAGCAAGCTGCCGAATTTGTTACTTCGAAGTGCATTGAACGCACGGGAACCTGATTTTCTTATGAAAACCCATCCTTTACTTATCGCCCTCATCGTATCCCTTGGCGGTTTTCTTTTCGGGTTTGACATGGGGATCATTTCCGGTGTCACTGAAATTGCTGGGCCGCAATTCGGTTTAAGTGATGGGCAGAAGGGCTGGGTAACAAGTTCGCCCACCTTTGCAGCCATGTTTGCCATGTTTGCTGCTGGTGCGTTGAGTAATTCGATCGGTCGTAAACCAGTGCTTGTGATGATCGCGATTTTGTATGCAATATCGGCCGTCTGGTCTGCATTCGCTGGAGCTTATGAGAGTCTTTATATAGCTCGAATGATTGGTGGAGTTGCCTTCGGTGCTGCTCTCATCATCGCACCGACCTACATCGCTGAAATATCTCTGGCAAAGAATCGAGGTAAACTGGTTTCGATTCAGCAACTGAATATTGTGTTGGGGTTCTTTGCCGCTTTTCTTTCCAATTGGCAGCTCAACGGAATGCTGGAAAATGGGGCAGCCGGGATTACAGAAGAAAACGTTTGGCGGTGGATGCTTGGCGTTGAGTCGCTTCCAGCAGTGTTTTATCTGATGTTTCTTTGTTTGGTTCCACGCAGTCCACGATGGTTGTTCACGCGTGGCAGGACAGCAGAGGGGCACGCTGTGCTGCAGCAGATGCACGGAGCCGAGGCGGGAGATGTCGAGGCTGCTGCTGTTCGTAAAAGCATTGACGCAGCTGCAGGGGTCGTCCGTGGCGGTTACATGGAACTCTTCAATCCAAAACTTGGATTTGTGTTGTTTGTAGGCCTCGCGATCGGAATTCTTCAGCAGAGTACCGGGATCAATGCTGTCTTCTTTTATGCCACCGGAATTTTTAAGCAGACGGGGATTGGTAATGACGCTGCATTCTTCTCTGGCGTCCTGCTCAGCTTAACGAATCTAGCGTTCACGATCGTTGCAATCCTCCTGATTGACCGGTTGGGACGGCGACCCCTTATGTTGGCGGGGATCGGCGGGATCGCCATCAGCTTGCTGGTTTGCAGCTACGCTTTCAATCAGGCGAGTTTCATGCTGACTGACGAGAATATCCAAGCATTGGGAAAGACCAATGGAACAAGTTTGGCACCTGAAGACCTTCTACAGATGTCAAAATTGGCGGATCAAGAATTTGACAGTGATGTCGCGTTCAAACGCAAGATGAAAGAAGCGTTGGGAGATACGGTTTACGGAATGAATGAGGGAGCTATTCTGGAACTTGCGGTCAGGAATTTGAACGCGAAGTTGGTACTAGGAGGCATTTTGGCTTTCATTGCCTGTTTTGCCTTCTCGCTGGGCCCGGTCATGTGGGTGATGTTGTCTGAGCTGTATCCCAATCGGATTCGCGGTGTGGCCATTGGCGTGATTGGATTTGTGAATTCGTTCACGGCGTGGATTGTCACGCAGGTTTGGCCTTGGGAGCTTTCCAACATCGGAACAGCAACCTCGTTCCTGATCTTTGGCTGCATTGCTGTTGGTGGATTCTTTTTACTGTTTTTCATTTTACCAGAGACCAAAGGGCGAACGCTCGAGGAACTTGAAACTGAACTAGTGAAGTAGATTCACCGCGATTCCTTGGCAGATGATTCTCTTTTGCTCAGCGGTAACTGCCGGGACGTTTTACGAGTCTCAGTTGTGAATTTTTTTACAGGGATCAATCTCAAATGAAGTCTGACGCAATAATCCTGCTACTGTGCGTATGTTTGTACTGCGTTGGTTGTCAGCCCAACGGTACCCACTTGGTGTTTGAAATAGAGGAACCACAGGTTTCGGATTCGGTCAGCCAAACGTTGGAGGTAAAGCTAACGGAGGTGGATGCGTCATGTGGACAATGCCAGTTCGGAATGCCTGGTGATGGATGTGATTTGGCTGTGAAGATTGAGGATGAGTTTTACTATGTCGATGGCAGTTCCATTGATGGTCATGGAGACGCTCACGCCAATGATGGCCTCTGCAATTGCGTGCGAAAGGCAATCGTGAGCGGCAAAATCATTGATGGACGCTTTGTTGCATCGGAAATGACGTTGGTTGAGGTGGCACCTTCATCTTCTGAAATCGAAGAGAACTGATCGCACAGATGGCATCGTTCATGAGTTTTTCGCCGGTAGAGAGCGTTGCACGAGCATGAATGACTGCGTTTTGCATTGAGCGTCGGCAATCCGCCGGCATCGAAATGGAAACGAGACGACCTGTTCTCTGCTTCGTCTGCCATTGTCTCGCTGGATGACGGTTCGCTGGGACTCTGGATCGCAAAACAGAGACGCCTCAAAGCACACGCAAGACGCTTCATTCATTCGTTTTGCAATCCGTGATACCTACTTTTGAAGTGAGAAACCCTTTTTGGGAATCGCAATCGCTGTGCGGAGGTTGCCTGAGCAGCCTGCATCCGGTTGGCATCGACCACTAGCAACCAACAGGCGACCATCTTTGTTTTGTGCGACACCCAGCGAGCAATCCTGCTCGTAGCGTCCCACCACGTTAAATTCCTTATCGGTAACCAAGGTGATTTTGGGAGTTCCGTAACAACCAAACCACCAATACCCATTCACATAGGCGGCTGTCTGGATACCGAGGTGTGTATGACCGCTGGCAATGACATGTTTTTTTATTGGCTTGAAATTTTTGTCATATTCGTAAACATAATTCTCGTTGACATCATTGGGTAAGCCGCCGACAACAAAAAAGTGGCCGTTGTAAAAACCAATTCCACCTGCGCCGTGGAACACTTCGGGCACTGTGTGGCGTGCAACTTCTTTTAGGGTTGAGGCTTCGTAAACGTAAATCCATGATTTGGCATTTCCTTTGGGATCATTGAACTTACCCAAGTTGACAGCAACGTAAAGTTTTCCGTCGTGGTGGCAAAGATCGCCGTGATGGTTGGCAACGGGAATCTTCCGCAGCAGTTTGCCTTTCCGATCTGTTTTGACGAGGGTCGTTGTGAATGACCAAAAAATCGAGTTGTCGTCGGTGCAGACACCCTGCAGGTGATGCTGGTACTTTCCAGGACAAGAGAGTGCGAAAGCTGGCGTGGACTCGATTGCTGATTGAGGGTTGTTGGGCAGATTCTCGTCCGCGCGGATCTGTAGGCTCGTCGAGATGAGTGCTAGGTAGGCGGGTAGCAAAGTCAGCGATAACGCGAGTGGTTTTAAATACATCGATTCTTGTGCTGGGGTTTCAGTTGCAAGGGATTAATTGGAGGAAGGCGCGATCATTGTGGGTGGGAATTCCGCCCGTTGGCTTCCGTTGGAAATGCGACGATTTGATCCATGGTTGCGTTTGATGCCCAGAGGGATCAATAAGCCGTTGGTTTGTTCGAGTCGGCGGTGCAAGCTCTGCCGCATTTGTGCAAGGCGTTGCTTATGCTCTGGTGATGCAATCAGATTATTGGTTTCGCGTGGGTCGGTGCTGATGTTGTAAAGTTCGTCAGTGTCCCAGAGTCCATGATATTGAATCAGCTTGTACTGTTGATTGCGGAGTGCGAATGTGGTGGGCGTTTGGGGAAAAGCTGGTTCCCAGTAGTATTCGTACAAAAGTGAATCGCGTTCCCAGTCTGAGTTGTTTTCATTCTCGAGTAGTGATAGCAGACTGTGTCCATCAATGCTGGTGGGGATATCGAGTTCCGCCACTTCCAGAAGTGTGGGGGTGATGTCGATATTGGCAACCAAAGCCTCACAAAGTGTGTTCGGTTTGATTTGTGATGGCCAGTATGCCAATAGCGGGATTCGAATCGATTCCTCATAAGCGCAGCGTTTGTCAATCAAGCCATGTTCACCCCACAAGTGTCCCCCATCGCTCGTAAATAGAACGAGAGTATCTCGAGAGAGGTTTGCCGTTTTCAGTGTTTCCATGACGCGTCCCACGCTGTCATCGATCGACAGGATCATCTCGCAATAGTGCCGGTACATTTCATCAAGGGTCTGTTTCGCTCGACCGTGGTATGGGTATTCGACTCCATGCCAACTGTTTCTCTGATCTTGCACCCACATTGGTTTTCCAGCTTTGTTTTCCGCGGTATCGGCCAGAGTGGGTGGAGGTGAATAGACCGCGGTTCGGTATTCGTCCCTGTGGCGTGGAGCAGGGTCGTACAGTCCGTGCACGCCTTTATGCGAAAGGTACAGCATGAATGGTTGTTCGGCGGTTTGCTCGGATAACCACTGAGTTGCATAGTCTGTCAATTCGTCGGTCATGTACTTCGTGCGAGCGATCTGTGCGCCATTGACATTCAACCTTTTTCCTTCAGGTTTGTAAGTTCCTTGCCCCCGGAAACTGACCCAGTGGTGAAATCCTGGGCGGGCAGCATCGCTCGAGCCGCCCATGTGCCATTTGCCAATGAAAGCGGTTTGGTAGTCGGCTTGCTGAAGCAATTGTGGAAAGGTTTGTGTGTTCTTGTCCATCAAGGACGAGTTGTCCACGACTTTGTGGTTGTGCATGTAACGTCCTGTCAAAAAGCATGCACGTGAGGGTGAGCACAAAGATGTGGTCACAAATGCGTTTGTGAATCTCATGCCTCCCTGAGCCAGACTGTCGATGTGTGGGGTCTGTATGAAGGGATGCTCCATGTGACCAAATGTGTCGTAACGCAGGTCGTCGATTAGGATGAAAACAATGTTTGGGCAACGATTCGACTCTCTTGCCCCGCTGTCATGCGCAAAGCAAGCTGATCCGATGATGAAGAGGCCAATCAAAATGTGTTTCATGATCAATCATTTCCGCAATGGCATGGATGGCTTGATGATGTCGTTTGGCGAATTGAGTTTGTTCTCCACGATATCTATCATCTGCCGCTTCACCCATGGTATCTGGAACGTGCAGCAGGATGTAGTCTATCGGAAACGTAGAGCTCGCACGGTTGGTTTTGAGTGGTGACTTTTCGGTGTTCTATGTCGGTGACCGTTCGGTGACAGACCCCTGGTTTTGCAGTTTCGCTGTCGTGGTGCGCTGCAATGCAGGTGATTAATAACTCGGAGTAGATGCATGAGCCCGCGCAATTTGGAGATACTCGCTTACGAAGACACTGAGCTTGGGCCGTTGTGCTTGCGTCGTCGAGAGTTGCTGTCTGAGCCAGGAACCGTGGTGACTGAGGTTACATTGAACCACGAGTTTCTGATGAGCAGCTACAACACTGACTCGGAGCGTGCAATATCCAATCGTTCAGCAGATATCCACGGAGGTTCCGATCTCAAGGCTTTGGTCGGTGGGTTTGGACTCGGCTACACAGCGAGAGAGTTGTTGAAGGACAAGCGAGTGACGTCAGTGGAAGTGATTGAGTATCTACCACAGGTGCTTCAATGGTTGCGTGATGGTTTGATACCGCTGTCCGATGAATTGAATGGGGCAGCAGATCTGCGGCTGACATCAGGCGATGTTTATCAGCATTTGATGTCCCAGCCTGAGCAGGAATATGACCTGATTGTGATTGATGTTGATCATTCACCAGCTGACCAGTTGGGTAGCGAAGAGCATGCTTTTTACACTGCTTGTGGACTGAAGTTGGCCCGTCGACATCTGGCAGACGGTGGCGTGCTTGCGGTTTGGTCCTATGCCGAAAGTAGCAGCTTCTCAGAAGCGATGAATTTGACATTTGGCACAACACACGTCGAGCCGGTACGAACCTTCAACCCATTGGTTCAGGAAGAGCAGACCGATTGGCTATTCTTTGGCGTGAAGTGATCGGCCAATTGTTGTGGCTAAACGCTGAGGAGCCTTAGCGGGTCAAATCCCAAGTTCGTGTTTTGCTTCGATGAATTTTTTGATCGCGAAATCAATATCTTCTTCTGTATGGGCTGCCGAAATTTGTGTTCGAATTCGGGCTTTTCCCTTTGGTACCACAGGGAAGGAAAATCCAATCACGTAGACTCCTTTTTGAAGCATGAGGTCCGCCATTCGCGTTGCTAATACGGCGTCGCCAAGCATGATCGGCACGATGGGGTGTTCCCCAGGAATCAAGTTGAAACCTGCTGCTTCCATGCCAGCTCGGAAACGTCGCGTGTTGGATTCAAGTCGGTCTCGCAATTCAGTCGTTTCGGTCAGCAACTCAATGGCTCGTACCGATGCGGCGACAATTGGTGGAGCGACTGAGTTCGAAAACAAATACGGTCGCGATTTTTGTCGTAGCAGATCAATGATTGGTTTTCGCCCGCTGGTGTAGCCACCGCTAGCCCCACCCAACGCTTTTCCCAACGTTCCTGTGATGATGTCAACTCGTTTCATGCAGTCATGGTGTTCGTGGGTTCCACGGCCGGTTTTCCCCATGAAGCCCACCGAGTGTGAATCGTCTACCATCACAATCGCATCGTATTGCTCGGCCAAATCGCAGATTCCTGGCAGGTTTGCGATATGACCATCCATTGAAAATACACCGTCAGTTGCGATCAGTCGGTATCGAGCCGATTGTGCTTCTTGAAGTTTGGTTTCAAGGTTGGAGAGGTCGTTGTTGCGGTAGCGATGGCGTTGTGCTTTGCAGAGTCGGATTCCGTCAATGATGGAAGCATGATTCAGTTCGTCTGAAATCACTGCGTCTTCAGCCGTTAGCAAAGTTTCGAATAGTCCTCCGTTGGCGTCAAAACACGATGTGTACAAAATCGTGTCTTCTGTACCCAGGAACTCGCTGAGTTTGCGTTCCAGCTTTTGGTGAACCGCTTGGGTTCCACAGATGAAACGCACAGAAGACAAGCCATAGCCCCAGTCGTCGAGTCCTTGATGTGCCGCTTTCGCTACTGCCGGGTGTTCCGAAAGCCCCAGGTAATTATTGGCACACATGTTCAGAACGCTTTCACCGTGGTTGACCTTGATATGGACATCCTGCGGAGTGGTTATGGTTCGTTCTGCCTTGAATAGTCCCTGTTCGCGAATGTCGTTGAGTTGGTTTTCGATATGGTTCAGGAAAGCTTCGGGCATTGGATTTCAGTCTTCGGGTGGGGGGTAATGTTTGAACCGCAGGGTGTTGTTACTGCCAGTTGAGAATGACTTTTCCAGATTTACCGGACATCATTACCTCAAATCCTTTTTCGTATTCGGTGTAGTGAAATCGGTGGGTAATTACGGGGTTCAGATCGAGTCCACCCTGAATAAGTACCGTCATCTTGTACCACGTTTCATACATCTCTCGACCATAAATCCCTTTGATCGTGAGCATGTTGAAGACGACTTCGTTCCAATCAATCGACATGTCTTCGGATGGGATGCCGAGCATCGCAATTTTTCCACCTTGGCACATCTCCTTGATCATCTGTCGAAATGCATCTGGGCTACCTGACATCTCCAGCCCAACGTCAAAACCCTCTGACATGCCGAGAGATTTTTGCACGTCGCTGATGCTTTCAGTACGCACGTCGACGACGCGCGTGGCTCCCATCTTTTTTGCCAATTCCAGACGCCACGGATTCACATCTGTGACAACGACGTAACGCGCCCCCGCATGTTTGACGACGGCCGCTGCCATGCACCCGATTGGGCCGGCTCCGGTGATGAGAACATCTTCGCCCAAAACTGGGAATGATAGGGCTGTGTGAACCGCATTCCCAAACGGATCAAAAATGGAGGCTACATCACGATCAATCGCGGGGTCATGCGGCCAAACATTTGTCATCGGCAAAGCAACGTATTCCGCAAACGCGCCAGGTCGATTGACGCCAATTCCGCTGGTGTCAGCGCACAAGTGCCTGCGGCCAGCGAGGCAATTGCGACAGCGACCGCAGACAACATGTCCTTCACCGCTGACGATTTCACCCGTTCGGAAGTCAGAGACGTTCGATCCGACTTCAACAATCTCCCCCACGAATTCATGGCCTACGACCATGGGTACAGGAATCGTTGATTGGGCCCACGCATCCCACTTGTAAATATGCACATCTGTGCCACAGATACCAGTTCGGTCGACTTTGATCAGCACGTCATTGATGCCGATGTTTGGTTCCGGCACGTCAGTGAGGGTAAGACCGGGCGTCCGATTTTGTTTGACAAGTGCTTTCATCGATTTGGCGTTCGTCGAATGTGGCGTGGGTAATGGTGTGTTTTGTGAGGACAGAAAGTATCAGTTGGCAAAATATGCCGTTGGGATCTTATGTCAGTCGCCGCCAGAGGCTGCTTTCTTGAAACTGCCTTGACGGATGATTCGCGGCCATGTGTTTGCGGAGTTTGATGCGTGATTTTACTTGCTCGTATCTGACGCAACTTAACGCCGAGTGGAGCATTGCAGAAGGGCTGCATTGGTCGCATCTGTCAATTTCGTGTTGGGATGTACCATGTCTTGTGGCTCGGGAAGTGTTTGCAGCCCTCTCGCATTGAGTTGTGCCACAGTCGTTTTCCTCTGCTGAAGCACTTTGTTGCCGGCCATTGCCAGCAACCAAAGACAAAATGACAGGGTTTTTCAAGTTCCTGAGGTTCACTGACCCTGTTCAGTCTGTGTCTGCCGTGATGGCACAGGTCGGAACTGAGCTATGGTTGTGACTGACTTGCGGCACCGGAAAGTGGATCTTACGACGATTGGATTGATGATGAGAAAGCCAACGCTTAGTTGAATTCCTGCCACTTAGGATCGGGTGAGCCGCGCCATGAGTATTTGCAGCTTTGTCTGCGAAATCGGTTTGCTGACGTAAGCGTCCATGCCTGCTTCGATGCAGGCGTCACGATCACCTGGGAGGACTTGTGCTGTCAATGCGATGATCGGGATGCGTGCGTCCGACGTTGTTTCCAGTTGCCGGATTCGCTTTGCGGCTTGCAGGCCATCGCATGTGGGCATTAGAACGTCCATCAAAATCAGGTCAAAACGCTCTGTATTCGTTTGCCAAAGGTCGATTGCCTCTAGCCCTGTGTTTGCGACCGCGGCTTTGTGTCCCCACTTGGTAAGCAGAGCGATCATCAGCGTTTGATTGACGGGTGAATCTTCGGCGAGCAGTATATTCAATGACTGTTTGCTGTCACGCAAAAGCTGTATTCCAGAACCAAACTCCGATTGGGGGTCAAGTTCTGCCGCTTTTTGTTCGTCAGTGAGGGCTGTTTGTTCGATTTCGATGTTGAAGGAAAATGAACATCCGCATGGCTCGTTGTTCCTGCACGATATGTGGCCATTCATGGCTGTAACCAGTTCTCGCGAAATGGCTAGCCCCAAGCCTGTGCCACCGTAGTTTCGTGTTGAGGACATGTCTGCTTGTGTAAAGGCAGCGAACAAGTTTTCCGTGTCACCCACTGGTAAACCGATCCCTGTATCTCTCACTTCGAAATACAATCGAATCTTCTCGTTCTCGGTGTTTTGCTCTCTTCTCACGAGTAAATCGATATTTCCCTTTTTCGTAAACTTCAGAGAGTTTCCAAGCAGGTTGACAAGAACTTGCCGTATCTTCTCTGCGTCGCCGTGAAGGTACTGGGGCACGTTTTCTGAAATGTTTGATTCGACCAAAACGCCCTGGCTACGCCCTTGGATTTTGAAGATTGACATTGTTTCATCAATCAGTTCATCCAGTTCAAAGGGATGTGGATCGATCTCGATGGTATCTGCTTCAATTCTGGAGAAGTCCAGAACCTGATTGATGATGTTCAGCAACGAGCCTCCAGATGCTTTGATTGCTTGGGTGTATTCAAGTTGCCCAGGATCAAGTGGCGTATCAAGCAGCAGGTCCGTCATCCCAAGCACCCCATTCATGGGTGTGCGTAATTCATGGCTAATGGTCGCTAGGAATTCGCTTTTTGCTCGATTGGCGAACTTCGCATTCTTGGTCGCTCGTTTTAGTTGCTTGGCCTGTTTGTCAAGTTTCTTACGCGTAGACTCCAGCTTTTTGACCGTCTGGTTCAGCACTTCGGCTCGAGTTGCATCTGAGATCTTTGTCGCAGCGATCGAAGCAATCGTCGTTAACCAATCCTGATGGCGTTTCGTGTAGAAACCAGCTTTACTGTTTTCGGTATCAATGACACCGATGCAGCGGCCATTAAGCATGATAGGAACTGCTAACTCCGATAATCGAAAGTCGTCATCGATGATGTATCGAGGGTCGAGACGCGTGTCAGAAATTCTTTCCGGCATTTTATGATGAGCGACGCTGCCAACAATCCCCTCACCGACTGGAATTGTGATTGCATCTTTAATCATATGGCCCTCTGGATTTTTTGGACCGTATGCAGCTTTCTGAATCAGAAGATTTTTGTCGGGGTCTAGCAGGTAGATGACGCAATCGTCAAATCCGATTCCTGCAATCACTCGGTCTGCAATGAGCCAGAATATCTCTTCGAGAGTCGAACGTTTCAGCAGGTCGAGTGCGAACTGGTGGAGCAGTTTGACGAAAGCATCCGGTGTCAGTTCTTCTTGCTGTGTCATGATGCGGTTGAAGACTGCACTCTAAAAAGTGCTTGGCGTAAATTTTTTTCAAAAAGTGACTGTTGGGAAAAGGTTGCCACTGCTATTGAAGCCTGAAGGCGGAGGTTCAATCGTGGACTTGGAAATCAATAATGTTGTATTGCTTCGTTTGATTATCGTCTGTTGTTCGGGCGTCACTGGTGACGCTTGATCTGAACAGAAGGCGATGTCCCTTCCGAATCGTAGTAGCGGAGTACCAACTTGCATGAAGGAGCATATGTTCTAATGTACCCGATGGGTAATGGCTTGTGGTGATCGTATCTCAAGGCGATTTTCGGCGATACGTTGTTGTTTGCGCAGGCATTTCGAAGTCCCGGTGCCCGTAAAGCGTCTGTTGGGCTTTGTCGGACAACGCAGGAAATGCGATGAAATTAATCGGCGCGAAAAAGTTTCAGTGAGTGACGCCGTTTGCCAGCGATGCGAGTCTAAGATGACGCCATTTTTTCATGAAGGGCGGGTTTCTTAAGTTCTCAGCCGTTGAGTCTTGCTACCACAGCAGATTTGGATCTCTGAGGGGATGGGGTAAAGTTGCATTGAACCGATTGTTGGTTGGCTTGTCGAATTGATTCTCTCAACACTGGTGATCTGTTTGCGTGGTTGCGGTAAAACATGCAGGAAGCGGTCCCGGCTCAACCGTTCAGATCAACGTCTGTAGAATTGGTTGGTCTAAAATGTAAAACTGGTTCCTTGTCGGGTTGTTTGTATATGCGACCGTTTTTACTGTAATGTTGGTGTTTATGACAAATGTGCAATTGAGCCGCCGTTCTTTTCTGGCATCTGTCTCTGCCGGGGCTCTTGGCTGCGCCGCAGTGCGGAGTAGCGAGGCCATGCATTCGATTGAGAATCGTGTGCGGCAAATTACGCGTGGCCCAAAGCATCATTGGTTTGGGTATTACGACAAGCTTCAGTTTGATCCTACTTCGCGTTTTGTATTGGGAATGCAGGTCGGTTTTGAGCACCGCAGCCCCAAGCCAGATGACCAAGTTGAAATTGGAATGGTCGACTTAGAGAATGGTGACAGTTGGGTCAAACTCGGAAAAAGTAATGCATGGTGTTGGCAGCAGGGGTGCATGCTGCAGTGGCTTCCGGGATCAGCCCGCGAAATCATTTGGAATGACCGTGAAGACGGACGGTTCATTGCACGAATCCTGAATGTGATTACCGGAACAAGTCGGACGTTATCGCATCCTGTTTACAGTGTCAGCCCTGATGGCAAGTACGCGGTGGCACCCGATTTTCGACGGATCAATGATGTGCGTCCTGGGTATGGCTACGCTGGCTTTAAAGATCCTTATGCTGATGATCCCGCACCGCGCGACTCAGGAATCGTGCGTGTCGATCTGCAAACTGGAAAAGCGGATCTGATTCTTCCTTTGGCTGATATTGCTCGAACGGGGAACATCCCCAATCAGAAATTGGGGATCAAGCATTATTTCAATCATTTGCTGTTCAGTCCGGACGGTTCGCGTTTCATTGCATTGCATCGATGGCGATACCCCGATGGTTCACGACTGACGCGAGCCATCACTGCGAACTCAGACGGTTCAGATGTAAGAATTGTATGCCCCAATGGCTACACCTCCCACTTTATCTGGCGCGATGCAGAAAGCATCTTGGCACAGTCGCGGCACTGGGATGGAAATGATGGTTGGGGAAACTTCTTGTTCGAAGATGTTGACGGTGGCGGGGACGTGCGTGAAGTTGGACGTGGCGTGCTGGATCCAAACGGCCACATCAGTTATCTGCCGGATGGGAAATGGATTCTCAATGATACCTATCCAAAGACCCGCGAGAGAATACAAACGCCTCATCTTTACCAAGTCGCTTCGGGAAAGAGAATCGACTTGGCGGAATTCCATCTGCCAGCTGCCTACACCGGTGAGTGGCGAGTCGACACCCATCCACGATTTTCACCTGATGGAAACCTCGTTTGCATAGACGCACCGATTGCGGGCGAAGGCAGGCAACTGCACCTGATTGATATCCGTGATATCGTTAACAGGAATTGACGCTGTTCATGATCCTGAACTTGGAATCAGGTGTCAGAAAAGCAGGGAGAATAAAGCCACTGCGGTGGGACACTGCGGCGGGACACTGCGGCGGGACACTGCGGCGGGACACTGCGGCGGGACATTTATCCGA
>Ga0315321_10003203_pt1 | contig 12719 bp, 12 predicted proteins | sample M180m21515metaG_FD_203464 | JGI IMG/M metagenome (GOLD analysis project Ga0315321, IMG submission 203464) | Ammonia-oxidizing marine archaeal communities from Monterey Bay, California, United States - M1 80m 21515 | ecosystem: Environmental > Aquatic > Marine > Intertidal zone | place: USA... | reverse complement strand
AATTGTTAATCAGTCTCCATCATTATTTAACGACACCATTGCTAAAAATATTGCATATGGTGATGATGAAATAGATGTTGAGAAGTTAAAAGAGTCTGCAGTACAAGCAGGCTGTATAGAGTTTATAGAAAGCTTGCCTGAAGGCTTTGAATCTGAAATAGGTGATGATGGTGTGCTCTTGTCAGGAGGACAAAGACAAAGACTAGCTATCGCTAGAGCCTTCTATAAAGATTCTCCAATCATTATATTAGATGAGGCTACATCATCTCTAGACACAGAATCTGAATTAATAGTTCAAGAAGCTCTTGAAAAATTAACTACCAATAGAACAACTATAGTAATAGCACATAGATTATCAACTATAGAAAATGCTTCTAGAATAATTGTTTTAGATAATGGGGTAATATCAGAAACAGGAACTCATTCAGAATTATTAGATAATAAAGGTATATATCAGTCACTTTATAAGAATAAATTTGAAGACTCTCCTAAGAAAAAATCTAAAGCTCCCAAATCATCTCAACTATATATTCCAGAATTTGAAGATGAGTATAATTCCAGTATTGTTATAGACAGTTGGTATAAAAAAAGTTTATGGCTCTATCTCTTATTACCTTTTTCTTTAGTTTTTTCATACTTAACAAATCGAAGAAGAAGAAAGTTTGTTAAATCTAAAAAACTTAGTTATAAATCGGAAATTCCATTAATTGTTGTTGGTAATTTAACAATTGGCGGAACTGGAAAGACACCTTTAGTGGCATATATAGCTTCTGAATTAGTTAAAAAAGGCTATAAACCAGGTTTGGTTAGTAGAGGTTATGGTGGAAAATTTCGTGAAACTCTACATGTAACAAATGACACACCTGTTAAGCAGACTGGTGATGAGGCCCAAATTCTTTCAAAGTTAAATTTACCATTTTATATCGATAAAAATAGAGTGAGAGCCATTAAAACTCTAGAAGAGAATCATGACTGCGATGTCATCATCTCTGATGATGGTTTACAACATTACAATATGAATAGAGATATAGAAATTGTAGTTATAGATGGTAAGAGACGTTTTGGTAATAATCTTACTTTCCCAGCAGGACCATTAAGAGAGTCAAAAACTAGACTTGGTAGTGTTGATTTTATTGTTAATAATTCTGGACCTACCCAAGAAGATGAGCATCTTATGAATATCAGTCCTGCTAAATTTGTTCACTTAAAGTCTGGTAAATCTTATCCTATTGAAAAATGGCCAATGCATAAACAAGTTCATGCTGTTGCAGGCTTAGGAAATCCTGGAAGATTTTTTGACTTGCTTGCAAGGCTGGGATTCGAAATTATTAGACATCCTTTTCCTGACCATCATAATTTTGACGAATCTAATATATTTTATTTAGACCATCTTCCTATAATTATGACTGAAAAGGATGCTTCAAAATGTAGATCTTTTGATAATAATAAAATTTGGTACTTAACAATTGAAGCTGATGTTTCTGATAAGTTCATAGAAGAGCTCGATAGCAAATTAAAAACACTTAATTAAGATGGAAACTAATTTTGTTATTCTTATCCCGTCAAGAATTGGCTCAACTCGGTTAAGAAAAAAACCTCTCATAGATATTAATGGCATGTCATTGATTGAAAGAGTCTATAAAAATTCAATAGCAATCTCGAATAACTCTTTTATTGCTACAGATTCTGATGAAATTTTAAATCATGCACAAACATTTACTAAAAACGTAATCATTACCAGTAACAAACATATTTCTGGTACTGATAGAATTTTTGAAGCTGCAAAAAATCTTAAAATTGATGACGAGACTTTAATAATTAACCTTCAAGGGGATGAGCCATTTATGCCAATAGATTTAGTCAATCAGTTAATAAATGATTTTAATAACAATGAATGTGACGTTATTAGTGCCTGCCACCCAATTAAGGAACTTAGTGATTTAGAAAATCCTAATTGCGTTAAAGTTAACTATGATAATAAAAATTATGCTAAGAGTTTCCAAAGAAAACCTATTAATGAAGGTACCTGCGAAAGGCATATAGGAATCTATGGTTATAAGATGAAAACTTTGAAGAAGTTAGTTAATTTAAAGCCAACACAAAACGAATTAATACATAAATTAGAGCAATTAAGATTTATGGATAATAATTACACTATCTATATGAGTAAATATGTATCTGAAGTACCCTCAGGCATTGATACTCAAGAAGATGTCGATAATGCTATAAAATATTTATTGTCTAATGAAAATTGAAGAAAATGCATTCATCAACAATTCTCTTGGAATTAATTCACGATGTAAGCTTTTAGCTAACTTAGAATGCATAGAAGATTTAAATAATTTAGAAGCTTTGATAAAAGCTCATAAGAAATATTATATTTTAGGCGAGGGCACTAATATTATTCCACCATCATTTTACGATGGGCTAATTTTAAAAGTTGAGTTCAATAATATTAACAATAACAATAAAAATAATATATTGAGTGTTGGTGCCTCATATAACTGGTCAGAGTTAGTTGAATTTTGTTTAAGAGAAAATATAAATGGTTTTGAAAATCTGATTGATATACCGGGCAGTGTTGGAGCTAGCCCAATTCAGAATATTGGTGCTTATGGAGCAGAAGTTTCTAGATTGATAGATAGCATTGATTATTTTTGTTTAGATTCATTTTCTAAAAAATCTTTTACAAATACAGAGTGTCATTTTTCATACAGAGATTCAGCCTTAAAGAATTCACATTACCTGATTTATAACATTAATTTTAAATCAAATCTTAAGAAAAATATTTCGTATCAATACAAAAGCATAAAAAAATATATAAACGATAATTTAATTAATCCGGACAATCTAATGATTGGAGATGTCGCAAAAATAATATCAACTATACGATCAGAAGCATTACCAAATCCAAACAAAATTCATAATGCAGGAAGCTTTTTTAAAAACCCAATTGTTGATAAAAATTTAATAAATTTTAAAAACTTTACAGAAGAACAATTAATTATTTGGACCTATTCAAATTCTTTAGTAAAAGTTGGTGCTGCAAGACTTATAGAGCTAATCAAAGATAAGTTAACACCATTTAAAAATGTTTCAATTTATAAAAACCACTCATTGGTTTTAATTACCAATGGCAAAGCGTCTCAAAATGAGGTTCTAGATTATGCATCTCAAATAAATCAATTGGTATATGAAACTTTCAATATATCTCTTGAAATCGAACCAAACATAATTAATTAATTATGTTTATCTGGTCTTCAATAGCACATCTCATTGCGCTCACTAGTCCAGGTCCTGACACTGCAATAATTATCAGACAAGTAAATTTGTATGGAAGAGTTGCTGGAATCTATGCTGCCTTTGGAATTGGCATTGGTATTTATTTGCACTGTCTTTTAGCTATTAATGGAATATCATTATTTATTATTTCTAATGATTTATATAAATTTATAATTAGTCTAGTAGGGAGTGTTTATATAACTTATTTAGGAATTATGATGGTTTTACCAACTACTATTTCTGCAAACAACACCAAAATAAACAACACTTCAATTCGTAATAGTTTTTTATCTGGATTAATTACTAATATATTTAATGTAAAAGCTTTTATTTTTTTTATATCTCTTTTTTCAATTCTTATAGACTCTATTGAAGGAATATTTTTTTATATCTACCCAATATACTTCTCAATAACATCCTCGTTATGGTTTATATTTTTGAGCTATCTATTAACCTCATCTAAACATATTAATATTCAAAGTAGTAATTTGATTAATAGATTGTTAGCTATAATACTATGCAGTATAGGCGTATTTATTTTTATAAAATCTATTCATGAGTATTTCTAAAATAGCTAATAATATTAAAAGTGATAAATCAGATTTTCCACCCGTACATCTATGGGAACCTGAATTATGCATAGGTCAGGAAATTACTATAAACAGAGAAGGGGATTGGCTTTTTAATAACTCTCCAATCAAAAATACTAAACTAGTCAAACTATTTAGTTCAGTTTTAAGAAATGATAATGGAAGTTATTTTTTAGTTACGCCTTATGAGAAAGTTCCAGTTTTCTCAGAGTTAGCCCCTTATGTAATTACAGACTTTGATATAAGCGATAATATTATCACTCTTCATACTAATCTAGATTATTCATTCCCATTAAATGATCAAAACACAACAAGATTAGTAAAATATCAAAATACAATAATTCCATTAGTCCATGTGAGAAATGGCATTGATGGGTTCTTTAATAGAGCAACTTACTATAAGTTAGTTGATCTAGCGCTTGAAGAAAATATCATTATTAATAATATATTGCATATCAAAAGCGGTTCAGGCCATTACTCATTAGGCACCATTGCATAAAAAAGCTACATTACCATCTAAAATCTGTTTGATTTGTCAGAAAGAATTTAAATGGAGAAAGAAATGGGAAAAAGATTGGAAAGAAGTTAAGTATTGCAGCGAAAGATGTAAAAGATCTAAGAATTCAAAGACTCTTCAATCCAATCATTAATATAGTCTTCTAAAATGTCTAACGGAAGCGATCCTCTCTTAAGAAGTTCATGGTGAAAATCTTTAATATCATATTTATCGCCTAATTCTTTTTCTGCTTTATTGCGCAATTCAAGCATTTTCAATTGACCAATTTTATATGCTAAAGCTTGACCAGGCCATGCTATATATCTATCAACTTCATTTTCTATATCAAGATTAGATTTAGCTGTGTTTTCTACAAATAAATCTATCGCCTCTTGTCTAGACCAATTCTTGTAATGCATGCCTGTATCAACAACTAAACGAATAGCTCTCCACATATCATAAGTTAATTGCCCAAATTTATCGTAAGGATCATCATATAGATTCATGAACTCTCCCAATTCTTCACTATACAAACCCCAGCCCTCAACAAACGCAGTAAAGCTTTGATATTTTCTAAATGTAGGAACATTTTCTAATTCTTGTGCTATTGATATTTGAAAGTGATGTCCTGGAACTGCTTCATGGACTGTTAATACTGGAATCTCATACTTAGGTCGAGATTCTGGCTTATATAAATTAGCATAAAAGTAACCAGGCCTACCTTTGGCTGGTGAGCTGTAATATGCAGTTGTAGTGTATGGTGCTGATTCAGCTGGTATTGGAATAACTCCATATGGAGCTCTTGGAAAGACCTTGAATATTTTTGGGAGTAGCGGGTCTATTGATTTCGCCATAATCAGATAAGCATTTAATAAATCTTCTGGATTATCATAATAAAATCTAGGACTTGTTCTCAGGTAGTTAAGGAATGATTTAAAATCTCCATCCCATTCCAAGTCAGTAATAATTTGCTCCATTTCTTTTCTAATTCTTAGAACTTCTTTTAGTCCAATATCATGAATTTCATCAGGAGTTAAGTCTGTTGTGGTGTGATATCTAGCTGCATATTCATACCATTTATCTCCCCCTGGAACACCATTAAGTCCGATACTTGATCTTGAGTTTGGTAAATAAGTATTTTTAAGAAAATTATTTAAATCAACATAGGCAGGAATAATTTGTGACTTAATTAATAGAGTTGCTCTATTAATCAAATCTTCTTTCTCACCTTTATTAAAAAAAGAATTATCTGCAGTTAAAAAAATCTTTAGATATGGATTATCTACAATCTCTGAATTTAATATATTATCAATTTGTAATATTACTTGCCTTGTAACAAGTTGTGGTTGCGTATAACCTTTTTCCAAACCCTCTTCTATGTTGGTTTTTGTATTAGCTATATTATCAGCATATTTAGAAAGTCTTATTAACCAATCTTCATAGTCTTGCTTAGATTCATAAACTAACCTATCTCCAGTCTCAAAATAACTTTGAACCCCACCTCTTTGATTTAAGCTCATATAATAGGAGGGGTATTCTGCAGCTTCTATTGAGTTATTTAGACTAATTCTTTTTAATTTATAGTTTAATTTATTATCGCTATTTAGCTTTTCATAATTAAACCTATTCAGGTTGATTAAATCCTTTTGAAGCATAGCTTTATTTTTAACAAATTCTTGAATGCTATTAGATGTAATATCTTGATTAAAACTCTTGTTACCTAAAAGCGATGCAAATATTGGTCTATCTTTTAAGTTTTGTTCCCATTGGTTTGAAAGATATTTTTCAAATACTATATTTTCATCTATTACTTGTTTTTGAAGGTCATCGCCTAAGTTAACATTACTATCAATTTGACATGCAGAAGTAAAAAAAATTAAAAAGATTGATAGACTAGTTTTTTTATTAAAAAAAACCATTACATATTTGGATAATTGGGGCCACCTGGACCTTCAGGACTAACCCAATTAATGTTTTGAGATGGGTCTTTTATATCGCAAGTTTTACAATGAACACAATTTTGAGCATTAATTACAAATTTCTTTTCGTTATCTTTTTCAACGACCTCATAAACACCTGCTGGACAGTATCTCTGAGCCGGTTCATCGTAGAGAGGTAAGTTAATACTAATTGGTATTGATGGATCTTTTAATTGTAGATGACACGGCTGATCTTCTTCATGGTTAGTATTTGATAGATATACTGATGAAAGCTTATCAAATGAATAAACCCCATCAGGTTTTGGATAATCAATCTTAGGCATTTCGTCTGCTTTTTTAAGGCATGCGTAATCTGGAGTAGAGTGGTTTAATGTAAAGGGTAGATTGCCTCTAAATATAAATTGGTCAATAACATTCATAGCTGCTCCTATTAAGGCTCCAAATTTATGGAAAATAGGGCCAAAGTTTCTAGATTTATATAATTCTTTATATAACCATGAGTCATGAACTTTATCGTCATATGAAATACCTGTAGAGATATCGTTATTAAGATTTTGATAGATGTGTTCACCAGCTATAAGTCCTGATTTCATTGCGGTATGTGAACCTTTTATTTTTGAAAAGTTAAGAGTCCCAGCATTATCACCAATTAATAAGCCTCCAGGGAATTCCATTTTTGGTAATGACTGAAGACCACCTTTAATTAGTGCACGAGCACCATACGATCTTCTTTCAGCACCTTCAAGATATTTTTTTATAGAAGGATGTGTTTTCCATTTTTGAAACTCATCAAATGGACTTAAATGTGGGTTTTTGTAATCTAAAGGCACAACAAATCCTATATATGCTTCTTTGTTCTCCCCATGGTAAAAATATGATCCAGCTGGAGTATCTGTTGATGTCGGCCACCCATTTGTATGTATTACAAGGCCTTCCTCATGCTTATGTTCTTGAAGTTTCCAAACTTCTTTAAAACCTATACCATAATGTTGAGGATCTTTATCTTTAGATAGGTCAAATTTTTCAATAATCTCTTTACCTAAATGACCTCTACAGCCTTCACCTAAAATTGTATATTTTGCTCTTATTTCAATACCTGGTTCATTGGCGGGTTTAAGTTCTCCTTTTGCATTAATACCCATATCTCCAGTTTGAACGCCTACAACTTTATCTCCTTCATATAATAGTTTACTTGCAGGAAAACCTGGAAAAATTTCTACACCAAGATTCTCAGCTTGCTCTCCTAACCATCTGCATAGATTACCAAGACTTATTACATAATTTCCATGATTGTTCATAGTCGGCATAATAAAAGCGGGTACAGGCAAACTTATTTTTTCAAGAAGAAATAAAAGTTTATCTTTTTTAACAGGCACATTTAATGGGGCATTTAAATCTTTCCAATTAGGAATTAATTCGTCAAGAGCTGTAGTTTGAAATACATTACCTGAGAGGATATGAGCACCTATTTCAGAACCTTTCTCAAGCAAGCATATAGAATAATTTGTACCATTTTCTTTATTCATCTGAGCAAATTTAATTGCTGTTGATAATCCAGAAGGACCACCACCAACTATTACCACATCATATTCCATGGTTTCTCTTTCCATACTCTACCTCAAATAGTGTTGTAAAATCCTTAAAAGGAATTACAATTGCTTTATTAATGATTATAACTATCATTTATGTTCTTATAAATACAATTTACAACAAATATATATATAAATTATGAAAATATTAGTACCAATTAAAAGAGTTGTTGATTACAACGTTAAAGTTAGGCCTATGCCAGATAACTCTAATGTTGATCTAAATAATGCAAAAATGTCTGTCAATCCATTTTGTGAAATAGCTTTAGAAGAAGCTGTACGTATTAAAGAGGCTGCTAATGCCGAAGAGGTTATTGCTATTTCGGTTGGTAAAACTGAATCCCAAGAACAATTAAGAACAGCTTTGGCCTTAGGAGCTGATAGAGCTATTCTAGTTGAAACAGATTCACTGCTCGAACCTTTAGCTATTTCAAAAGTATTAGCAAAAGTTGTTGAACAAGAACAACCTGACCTAATAATTTTAGGAAAACAAGCTATAGATGGTGACAATAATCAAACAGGTCAAATGCTTGCAGCTCTTCTTGATTGTCCTCAAGCAACAAATGCATCAGAAGTTAAGCTAGATGAATCAAGCGTTACTGTAACAAGGGAAATTGATGGTGGGCTTCAAACATTAAAATTAAATAAACCTGCTGTTGTAACCACAGATCTAAGACTTAATGAACCAAGGTATGCGTCATTACCAAATATAATGAAAGCCAAGAAAAAAGAATTAACTGTTACTAATATTTCTGATCTTGGTGTAGATGTTAGTCCACGAACTGAGCTACTTTCAGTTGAACTGCCACCATCAAGAGATGCTGGTATTGTTGTTGAGTCTGTTGATGAATTGGTTGATAAACTTAAAAATGAAGCGAAGGTGATCACATGAGTATATTGGTAATTGCAGAACATGATAATTCCCTAATAAAAGGAGCTACTTTAAATACAGTTGCAGCAGCTTCTCGTTTAAATACTGAGGTGAATCTTTTAGTTGCTGGTTGTGATATATCCAGCGTTTTAGATGAAGCTAAAAAAATCTCAGGAGTTTCTAAGGTAATTTCTTGTGATGATGAGTTGTATAAAAACTTTCTTGCTGAAGATTTTTCAAAATTAATTTTAAGTATTGCTGATTCATATTCTTATATATTTGCACCTGCAACAACATTTGGTAAGAATTTAATGCCAAGGATCTCAGCCAAACTAGATACTCAACAAATATCAGATATTATTTCTGTAGAATCAGAAGATACATTTAAAAGGCCTATATATGCTGGAAGCTGTATAGCTACTGTTAAGTCCAATGATTCTGTTAAGTTGATCACAGTTAGAGCTACAGCTTTTGATCCAGTAACACTTGATAATAATGATGTGCCTGTTGAATCAATTAGTGCAGTTGATGCATCTAAAATTAGTGAATTTGTTTCTGAAGAAATAGCGAAAAGTGATAGACCTGAATTAACTGCTGCTAATATTGTTATCTCTGGTGGTCGTGGAATGCAGTCAGGTGATAATTTTCATTTACTTGACTCTATCGCAGATAAATTAGGAGCAGCCGTTGGAGCTTCAAGAGCAGCTGTAGATGCAGGTTTCGTTCCAAATGATTATCAAGTAGGTCAAACTGGTAAAATAGTAGCACCTGATTTATATATTGCAGTCGGTATATCTGGTGCTATACAGCATTTAGCTGGCATGAAAGATTCAAAAGTAATTGTTGCTATTAATAAAGATGAGGATGCGCCTATCTTTCAGGTAGCTGATTATGGTTTAGTAGCTGATTTATTTACTGCTTTGCCAGAACTAGATTCAAAACTTTAAATATTTTTTAAAATTTTTACTTCAATAGGGCTTTGTAGCCCTATTTTTTTTCTTATTCATATGTAGAATAAAGTAATGTATATACAATATATAACTTTTATTTTATAAGATGGCTGAAAATAGATTCTTTTATTTTTATGCTGCGCTCTCTATATCATTCATATTTTTGTTTGTTTTTTTTATATTAAGTTCATTTGGTCTTATACAGTCATCTGAAGGTGCTGGTTTAATTGGAGAGGCATCAAGGTGGTGTGAAAGAGTTTCTGGCGGCCTTTTCAGGGAACCATTAAATACTCTTAGTAATCTAGGCTTTATGGTTGTTGGACTTTATATGTTTTGGGTCATATGTAACGACAGACAAGACTCCACTAATCCCTTTATAGGAATTACACCAATATCCTTGCTCTATGCGTCTGTTGTTATTTTTCTTGGTCCAGGATCAATGCTTATGCATGGAACAAATACTGAGTGGGGTGGTTGGGCAGATAATCTTAGTATGATCATGTTTATAATACTTCCATGGCTTTATAATATATACAGCATGTCCAATTGGACTTCTAAACAATTATTATCAATCTACGTATCCATAGTAATTATATATTCAATCTGGAGATGGTTTACAGACTGGGGTCTGGGTATAAATTTTAATCTTTTTGGTGTATCAATAGGTTTGTGGGCTATATCAGAGACGCTTTATAGGTTTTGGTCACCTTCATTTAGATTTCTATCAGGTTTTGTAGGTTTTATTGTTTTAATGTTATTTGGAACTATGCCAAATGAGGTTTTTAATAACTTTTCAGAGTATTGGTGGGTAATCTTGTTTTGGTTACCTGGATTACTAGCTACAAATAAACCACTTAATACAAGAACTTACAAATGGTATTTTCTTGGAATGGTTGCATATTTTTCTGCATTTGCAATATGGCTAACTGGGGTTCCAGATAATGAATTATGTAAACCGGATTCAATTATTCAAGCTCATTCAATCTGGCACTTGTTATCAGCTCTTGCTACTTACTTTTTCTTTTTACATTTTAGAGACGAGAAAGTCCCAAGTTAAAGAGGTTTATCTGCCTCTAAAAGTGATTCTTCCAACTGTCAAATCATAGGGAGTCATTTCAACTTTAACTTTATCACCAGTTAAAATTCTAATGTAATGCTTACGCATTTTGCCTGAAATATGAGCAGTAATAACGTGATCGTTTTCGAGTTTTACTTTAAATTTAGTATTGGGTAAAGTTTCAATAACTTCACCTTCAAATTCTATTGCATCTTCTTTTGACATGCCGCTATTTTACACTATTAATTAGTTATTTATTATCTTTATAAGCTAAAAGAAGTGAGATGGTTTGTACTACAAGAACTACAACAAAGGAAAATATATTTAATGGAATGCCAAAAGGTCTCAACTCATCAATTCCATTGCCAACAGCAAGTCCATTATAAAAAGGCATTGTAATAACTGAAATCATAAAACCTATAATCATGCATAAACTTAAAAGTGATGCTATGGAAAGCATATTTTTCTTCCATATCAAATAAAGTCCTAAAAAAGTTATCATAAAGTTTGTTGCCAATCTCCAAACCTCATGAACTCTTGAATGTTCATCCCAATCAGGATTAAATAAATGTGTATCGCCAATATCTAATAATAAAGGACCTATGCCTGCTAATATTAAGCAAAGTGAAGTTAATAACTTAGGTATCGTCATTCGTTGGAATTTTGCCTTTTAAAAATTCTGGCATAAAGCTTATATTTGAATGATCATTTATTCTTATACATTTATTTTTAATAGTTCCAATTTCTTTAATTGAGGTTGTAACAATATCACCATCTTTAAGTAACTTACCCTGAGTCGCGCCAACACCTGATGGTGTTCCTGTAAATATAAGATCTCCAGTATTTAATGTTAAGAATTCTGATATATAGGCAATAATATCTGGAACTGTAAATATTAAATCACCAGTACTTGATTCTTGTCTTAATTCATCATTTATATAGCATTCAAGTTGAAGATCATCTTTATTGACAACAAAATCTGGAGATACTAAGTAAGGACCTATAGGCCCAAATGTATCAAAGGATTTACCAAGATTGAATTGAGGAGGAGTGGCGTGAAATTGAACAGCTCTATCTGAGATATCTTGTCCTACTGTTAATCCAGCAACATGATCCCAAGCAGTTTCTTTCGATATGCTTTTACCTTCTTTACCTATCACAAGGACAAGCTCTGCCTCATAATCAACAATATCACTCTTCATTTCTATATTGTCAAAAGGCCCAACAATACAACTAGTATGTTTTGTAAACACCATTGGAAATGGCGGAATCTCCATACCACTTTCTTCAGCATGGGCTCTATAGTTCAGACCTACAGCAAAACAATTTCTAGAATCTGTAACTGGTGGTCCTAACAAAGAGTTTTCAATCAATCCTGATGGTTCAAAGTTATCAATTTTTGTAGATAACTCATGTAAATCATCTAATGAGTTTAGAATTTTTGACGGATCTGATGTGATCTTACCTTGTGAAATTGTATTAATATCGTAATAGGAATCACCATGGATAAGTGCTGATTTACCATCAATGTTTGCTAACTTAAATCCCATTATTTCTCCTTTATGAAATTACTAATTATTATATTTAAAGCTAATCATGGTGAAACTCTATGTCCCACCATGATTAAGGGGACCAATAATTAATTTCTTAATTATTGATGTACAAGATTAAAAAGTCTTTCTAACAGATATACCAACTTCTTTACCTGGAGCCCATAATGCAAAATGCGATCCCGGTACTAGTGGTAAATCTAAAAGCTGTGTAGCAGTTACTTCATCTGTAACATTTCTTGCAAATACAGATACATTCAATCCGTTAGAATGCTCAAAAGATGCACTTAGATTGATTTTTGTATAAGCTTCTTGAAAAGCATCTGGATCATTGTCAGTATTTGTATATACCTCATCTTGATAATTTGCATTAACTGAAAGTACCATATCCCAA